>ERZ859937.125-NODE-125-length-39483-cov-1.795780_pt1 | contig 39483 bp, 40 predicted proteins | sample MGYA00509985_ERZ859937 | MGnify/ENA primary metagenome ERZ859937 (study PRJEB30046, sample SAMN00715169) | human gut metagenome | study: EMG produced TPA metagenomics assembly of the A metagenome-wide association study of gut microbiota in type 2... | reverse complement strand
TCGCTTCAAATCTTTTTATATATTCACTCTCTTTAACATCCGTAAAAAGTACCCATTCAAACTCGTCATATTTTATAAGCTGTTCCAGAAAGTCATTCAGGTACATGCCTACGCCGCTTGGTCTGCTGCCAAGAGTTCTGGCATCAACCGCTATTTTTAATTTCTTCATATCTGTGCTACCTACACCAATAATCATTTATATATCAAAAGTATTACCATAACCTGCATGTTCAAACTAAACTGTCAAAAAAACATGGCTCTTTTGATTTTACCATATTATAGATATAATTGCTATACTTTATTAATTCACTTTATACATACGAAAACCCCTGCCTGCTTGGTTATCCTTATAGGCTTCCTCTCAAGCTTTTTCTCAATATACTTTTTAAAATCCGTATATTTATCAACAAGATACTCTTTCTGGTTGCCATGACATGATAATATGTAATCTACCAGTGGTTCTGCTTCATCCACAACAAGTGCGTCCCCATAATCCCGTCTCTCTACATCTGAAAAATGTTTCTTTAAAATCTTATCTCCATTATCAAGTCCGAATTTTTCAAAAAGCTTGTCCGCCTCAAGTGCAATTCTCTTGTCATATGCCGAAACAGTTTACTTATCTCCTGCATATGCATGCTGCCATATGTACTGCACACCAGCACCCCTCCCGGCTTTAATACACGCACAATCTCATCAAGAGCCTTGTTGATATTTTTGCAATAAAACAGTACATGATCAGCAATTACAAGGTCATACATTTCATCTTTCGCACCTGTTTTCTCACATGATGCAACCCTGAATCTGAATGATACATCAATATCTCTTTCCTTCCAGCTCTCCGTTGCTTTCTTCACATTTCTTCTGGCATCACTTATCATACCTTCTGATATATCCGTAAGTTCAACTGATATATTCTTTCTCCTCTTACCCGGAAGTTCATTTCTCTTTCCAGTCATTGCAAGCTGTCCTATATTATCAACCCACAAAGTTCCATCTCCACATCCAATTTCAAGAATTCTCATTCCCTTAACAATATTGCACTGTTCATATACCCACGGAAACCATCCCTGTTTATTAACCGAAAACTGGTTATGAAGATTAATTCTCGCAGATATATTTCCGGCATTAAGGTACTGGTTCTTCATACTGTCTTCCATTTGGTAAGATGGATAATCTCCAGCATATTGCTCCAGTCAATCCTTTTCCTTTATTAATTGAATCTTCTGTCTCCTCAATTGTCTTGCATACAAGCTGCATCTGTGCAATCTTATCCTGTATCATGCGCTTCTGCAGTTCAAGTGAATTCTTAAGTACATGATAGTCCGAATCACCAATTGTCATATTTCTTATATCATCCAATGTAAATCCAAGATATTTAAGCAACAGTATCTGCTGTAATCTTGTAAAATCTGAATCCGTATAAAATCTCACGCCATCATCTGTAAGAAGCGATGGTTTTAATATGTTCTGCTGATCATAATATCTTATTGTTCTTACAGAAACATTTGCTTTTTTCGCAAATTCTCCCGAAGAATAATACCCCTCTCTATGCATATAAATAATCTCTCCTTATAAATATTTGCAAAAACACTTGAAGGTGACGCAGCGTCACCTTTTATTATATACATGACTTAAAAAATGTCTACTTGAAAATTAACATAATATTTTAACAAACAAGGAGGAACTTCAATTATGAAGGGTATTATTTTAGCTGGTGGTTCTGGCACACGCCTTACCCACTCACAATGGTAACATCAAAGCAGTTACTTCCAATTTATGACAAGCCAATGATCTACTATCCTATGTCAGTGCTTATGAATGCAGGCATCAGAGATATTCTGATCATTTCAACACCACAGGATACACCAAGATTCAAGGAGCTCTTAGGAGACGGACATCAGTTTGGTGTCAACCTCACCTACGAGGTACAGCCAAGCCCTGACGGACTGGCACAGGCATTCGTTATCGGTGAGAAATTCATCGGTGATGATACAGTAGCCATGGTTCTCGGAGACAACATCTTCGCAGGACACGGACTCAATAAGAGACTAAGAGCAGCAGTTGAAAACGCTAAGAGCGGTAAGGGCGCCACAGTATTTGGCTACTATGTAGATGACCCTGAGAGATTCGGTATCGTAGAGTTCGATAAAGAGGGAAAGGCTATTTCAATAGAGGAAAAGCCGGAGCATCCAAAGAGCAATTACTGTGTCACAGGTCTTTACTTCTACGACAACAATGTAGTAGAGTACGCAAAGAACCTTAAGCCATCAGCCAGAGGCGAGCTTGAGATAACAGACCTTAACAGAATCTATCTCGAGAAAAAGGCACTCAATGTAGAGCTTTTAGGACAGGGCTTCACATGGCTTGATACAGGAACACATGAGAGCCTTGTAGATGCCACAAACTTTGTCAAGACAGTAGAGACACATCAGCACCGTAAGATAGCATGTCTTGAGGAAATCGCTTACTTAAACGGCTGGATTACAAAGGATGAAGTATTAAAGACATATGAGCTCGTAAAGAAGAACCAGTACGGACAGTACTTAAAGGATGTACTTGATGGAAAATACCGCGAGCAGTTATATTAAGGAGGAAATCAAAATGACAATTATCGTAACAGGTGGAGCAGGATTTATCGGAAGCAACTTCGTATTTCACATGCTTAACAAATATCCGGATTACCGTATCGTATGCTTAGACTGTCTCACATATGCAGGAAATCTCTCAACACTTGAGCCTGTAATGGACAATCCAAACTTCCGTTTCGTAAAGGAGAGCATCGCAGACCGTGACGCTGTATACAAATTATTGAGGAAGACCATCCTGATATGGTTGTAAACTTCGCAGCCGAGTCACACGTTGACCGTTCAATCGAAAACCCACAGGTATTCCTTGATACAAATATCATCGGAACATCAGTACTTATGGACGCATGCCGCAAGTATGGTATTAAAAGATATCACCAGGTATCAACAGATGAGGTATACGGAGATCTGCCACTTGACCGCCCTGACCTTTTCTTCCATGAGGATACACCAATCCATACATCAAGCCCATATTCATCATCAAAGGCAGCAGCAGACTTACTTGTGCTTGCTTACCACCGCACATATGGACTTCCTGTAACAATCAGCCGTTGCTCAAACAACTACGGACCATACCATTTCCCGGAGAAGCTTATCCCACTTATGATTGCAAATGCACTTAATGATAAGCCACTCCCGGTATACGGAACAGGCGAGAACGTGCGTGACTGGCTCTATGTAGAGGATCACTGCAAGGCAATCGACCTTATCATCCACAACGGACGTGTAGGAGAGGTTTACAACGTAGGTGGACACAATGAGAAGACAAACCTTGAAATCGTAAAGATTATCTGTAAGGAGCTCAATAAGCCGGAGAGCCTTATCACATTCGTAGGAGACCGTAAGGGCCATGATATGCGTTACGCAATCGACCCAACAAAAATTCACAACGAGCTCGGATGGCTCCCAGAGACCAAGTTTGAGGATGGCATCAAGAAGACAATTAAATGGTACCTTGACAACCGTGAGTGGTGGGAGACAATCATTAGCGGAGAGTACCAGAACTATTACGAGAAGATGTACGCGAATAGATAACTGCTATTCGTAAACCTTGAAGAATCGAAATGCGTGTTGTAAGCTCGCTTACATAAGCGCATTTTGATTCTTTGAGGCTCTAGAATAGAGCAGGAACAACGTATATAAGCAATCTTAGCTGCGTAAGCAGCGGGAAAGCATGCCTAAAGCATGCGGGATTGCGCATATATGTTGGGCCTGTTTACGAATATTTGTAAAAAGGAGACCCAAAATGAAAGTATTTGTTACAGGAGTTGCAGGTCAGCTCGGACACGACGTAATGAACGACCTTGCAGCACGCGGTTACGAAGGAATCGGAACAGATATAGCACCAAAGTACAGCGGAGCAGATGATGGCACAGCAGTTACAACTATGCCGTATGTATCACTTGACATCACAGACCGTGATGCAGTGGAAAAAACAATCACAGAGCTTAAGCCTGACGTGGTAGTACACTGTGCAGCATGGACAGCAGTAGATCTGGCCGAGGATGATGATAAAAAAGCAAAGGTGCATGCAATCAACGCAGACGGCACACAGAATATCGCGGATGCCTGCAAGAAGATAGATGCCAAAATGGTATATATCAGCACAGACTATGTATTTGACGGACAGGGCACCACACCATGGCAGCCTGACTGCAAGGACTATGCACCGCTCAACGTATATGGGCAGACAAAGCTCGAAGGAGAGCTTGCAGTGGCAAATACCCTTGAGAAGTACTTTATCGTGCGTATAGCGTGGGTATTTGGCGTAAATGGCAAGAACTTCATCAAGACAATGCTGAATGTTGGCAAGACACATGACAAGCTCACAGTAGTAAGTGATCAGATTGGTACACCGACATACACACTCGACCTTTCGAGACTGCTCGTAGATATGATAGAGACCGATAAATACGGTTACTATCACGCTACGAACGAGGGCGGATATATCAGCTGGTATGATTTCACAAAAGAAATCTTTAAGCAGGCAGTGGAGCTTGGTCATACAGAGTATTCTGAGGACAGACTTACAGTCGCACCTGTTACCACAGCAGAGTATGGTGTGTCAAAGGCAGCACGTCCGTTTAACAGCAGACTGGCAAGAACAAGCTTGTGGAGAATGGATTTAAGCCGCTCCCTACATGGCAGGATGCGCTGCACAGATATTTGCAGGAGATTAACTTTTAGAAAGGACATAGAAATCATGGGACAGATTAAAGTACAGAAAAACGTAGGTGGAATCGAAGGACTTTGCATCATCGAGCCTACAGTACACGGAGACAACCGTGGATACTTTATGGAGACATACAATTCAAAGGACATGCAGGAGGCAGGCATTGACAGGGTATTCGTACAGGATAATCAGTCTTGTTCAACAAAGGGAGTGCTCCGCGGACTCCATTTCCAGAAGGAATACCCACAGGCAAAGCTTGTGCGTGCAGTAAAAGGCTCAGTATTTGATGTGGCTGTAGACTTAAGAAGCGATTCAAAGACATATGGCAAGTGGTTTGGAGTAGAGCTTACAGAAGAGAACAAGAAGCAGTTCCTTATCCCGGAGGGTTTTGCACACGGATTTTTAGTACTCTCAGATGTAGCAGAGTTCTGCTACAAGGTAACAGATTTCTGGCACCTTGGAGACGAGAGCGGACTTGCATGGAATGATCCGGCAATCGGCATCGAGTGGACACAGCTTGTCGGAGAGTATCCGGGAAGCGCCGACGGAAGCGGATACACACTTGAGGATGGCACACCAATCAATTTAAGTGATAAGGATCAGAAGTGGGAGACACTGGAGAATACATTTAAGTTCTAGAATAAATAAAACTTGCAATAGGCTATGGATGGTTTATACTATTCATAGCTTGTTTTATTTTCATATTTTGGGAAAGTGTAACATAATGCCCGAATTTACATGACTTTTACTAATATATTTATTTTTGCAAAAGAAAAACTGTCAAATGCATGGAATTTGACAATAGTGGCTGAAGTCAATATGCAATAATCAATAGCAAATAAAATAATGATATGGTAAAATAATAATAGAATGTAAAACAAACTAAATATTAATTTTATCTTAATAAAATTGTAACATCTTGAAAAAAGCAGATAATGCGTTTATAATTTTACAGATATTTTGAGAACTCTGGAGTATATTTATATAATGTTTAATTCTATCTTTAAGGATTCAAGAAAAATACAACCTGATTGGTGGGAAGTATCGTATTTAGTTATATTTGCAATAATATTAATATTTACAATGTGGGGAACAACAATGTTACCCGATTTTTGGCCATCACGGTTTGGATTGTTTACGTGCTGTCTTATTATGGTATATGTCATAGTAAAGGGAATAAAGAAGTTTACTTATACAAAAACAGAGACGGCTTTTGCTTTGATTATTGGAATGTCATTTTTAATATGTGCTTTTAAAAATGATATGTATTCATTTTTGTTTATGCTAGCATTCTTAATAGTTGGAGCGAAGGATGTATCTATTGATAAGATTTTGAAAGTATATTTGCTTATAGACAGCATTATTATGTTGATTGCATTTGTATGTAGTCAATTAGGTATGATTGAGAATCTGCAATACTGGAAAAACGAACAGATGAGGTTTGCGTTAGGCTCTGTGTATCCAACAGATTTTGCTGCACATATTTTTTATATAGTGTTGGTCGCAAATGTTTATATAATAGGAAAGTTAATATTGTAGAACCTTTTATGATAATGATAATTGCTTTTTGGGTATATAAATGGACAATTGCATCAACCAGCCTTATCTGCATGGTTGTTTTTTCTGTGTTTATATTAGGATATATTATATGCAAAACAAAAAAAGAAAAAATAAAAGATAATATATTTATAAAATTGCTTAGTGCTGTACCAATTCTGTTTGCGTCAATATATATATTTATGACAGTTGCATATGATAATAATAATGCAAAATGGTTATGGATAAATGAAAAGCTGAGCGACAGGCTTGAGAATTCAAAAAAGGGATTCGGAATAAATGGGTTTAATCTATTTGGAAAATATATTGAGAAAAAGGATGGGGAAAAAGTGTAGTTGAAAGACCGGATTATTTTTTTCTTGATGATTCCTATATACGAATACTATTGGAATATGGTATTATAGTATTTGTGGTTGTAATGGCAATATTAATTATTGTGTCACGAAGAGCTGCTTATGCCGGTCGTATGACCATGGTTTTTGCCATTGCATTTATTTCATTACATTCATTTATGGAACACCATTTATTAGATATAGCGTATAATCCGTTTATTTTATGTGTGTTTGCCGATTTGAGTATAAAGAAGGAGAAAAAAGAATGCATGATTCTAAACAAACGTTAGTGAGATATATTGCAATTATTACAGACATATTAACAATGTTTGCAGTTTATCTGGTTGCAAATTATATAAAGTTCGGTAATTTTAGAACAGGACTAAATAATCCGCAAGATTATTATTTAGGAGTGTTTACAACATCTTTGATATTTTATATAATAGTCTATTTTTTCATACCTTCACGTGAATCAATAATATATCGCAACTGGATACAGGAAGTGTTTGATGTGGTGAAAATGGAGATATATATAATTGCTCTTACTGTTGGATATTTTTTTATTACACAGACAAGCTGGTATTATTCACGAGTTCAGATGGCTATATATTTTGGCGGAAGTATAGTATGTGTTATTATAACAAGACAGATTTTGAAACGATTCATTTTGAAATCGTATCATCGTTCGGGATCTAACGAAAAAATTATGCTTGTTACAACTTATGATCAAGTTTCTGATGTTATGAATAAGATTAAACAAACTCGTAACTGGTATTTTAGAATTTCGAATTTAGCTATTGTAGACAAAAATGTTGTTGGTGAAGAATTAGAAGGTCTTGAGGTAGTAGCAAACTGTGATAATCTGATACAGATTGCTTCTACATCTGAAATTGATACGGTATTTTTTCATGTAGATGATGAAGTGCCTCTTGATTATAAGGGATTGATTAGTCAGATACGCTCTATGGGAAAAAATGTGCGTGTCAGATTAAAAGAGTATAGTTATGCTCATGGTAATAGAGAATTGGAATTTCTTGGGAATTTTGCTGTGGCAACATTTTCGTCAAGACATTATAGAATCAGGTATGTTGCGATTAAGAGAATATTTGACATAGTTTGTGCTATTGTGGGAATGATGATTTTTATTCCAATGTATTTATTATGGCAATAGGTTTATTTATAGAAGGAGATCCCGGTAGTGTTATTGTTCAGACACTTCGAGTGGGCAAAAATGGTCGAAGATTCTATATGCTGAGATTCAGAACCTTGAGAAAAAAAGGCATTGAAGCCGGTGCTGGGAATGGTATACCACAATATACAATTATGGGCAGATTTATTAAAGCATTGGGTATGGAAAATTTCCTAATGCGTGGAACATCCTTTGGGATAATATGTCTGTTGTAGGTGTTAATGCCCCAACTTTGCCGGAGTTTTGGAGTATTCGCACAAAAATAGAAATGTAATGAGCATGAAACCGGGAATGATAGGATTATGGCAGGTTCAGAGAAAACATTTTACAAAGGAGCAATCTGATGAAAATTATGTGGATAATTGGTCACTTTTTATGGATTTAGGAATTATTGTCAAATCTTTAAAATTATTTTTTACTAAATAAAGCGAGGTAATTATGAATTATTGGATAATTGCAACAATAGTAATTTGCTTATTTATATGGTATATTGTTAAATGCTGGTCAAAAAGTTTTGAAATAGTAAATGAAGGGGCACTCGCTCAGGAAAGAGAAGCAATACTTGAAATAATAGAACAGGAAAGACCGTTGGAGTATGCTCATATTTCAAATATTGATTACAGGCAGAAAAAGAAACATATATATCATTTTATAAAAAGATTGACAGATATAGCTGGTTCATTGGTGGGAATTATTCTGCTTTCACCAATATTTTTGCTTTTATCATTTTTGGTCAAAAGAGAAGATGGCGGGAACATTTTCTATGGACATATCCGTGTTGGATATCATGGAAAGAAGATTAAGGTTTATAAGTTTAGAAGCATGAAGATGAATGTTAAAAATCTTGAAAAACTTCTTACACCAGAGCAGCTAGAGCAGTATAGAACAGAATTTAAAATAGATAATGATCCTAGAATAACAAAGATTGGTAATGTGCTTAGAAAACTTAGCCTGGACGAATTACCGCAGTTGTTTAATATTTTAAAAGGTGATATTTCTATAGTTGGACCGAGACCTATAGTGGAAAAGGAAACACAGATATATGGGGATGATGTGGAAAAGCTTCTTAGTGTAAAGCCAGGATTGACGGGGTATTGGCAGGCTTATGCCAGAAATAACGCCACATACGAAAGCGGTGAACGTCAAAAAATGGAGATGTATTATGTTGAACATAATAGTCTTTGGCTTGATATAAAAATTTTATTTAAGACAGTTATTTCGGTAATAAAGAAAGAAGGAGCACAGTAAGAATGGATATAAAAATAATTGTGGCTACACATAAGAAATATTGGATGCCATCAGATGATATATACTTACCGGTTCATGTTGGGAAAAAAGGAAAAACAGATTTAGGTTATCAGGGTGATGATACAGGAGATAATATCTCAGATAAAAATACTAATTACTGTGAATTGACGGGATTATATTGGGCATGGAAGAATTTGAAAGCAGATTATAAAGGATTAGCTCATTATAGACGGCATTTTATGGTTAAGGGTTCTAAGGGAACCAAGGAAGAGAAAGTTCTTAATCGTCAACAATTGGAAGAATTACTTAAAAAGACAGATATTATTTTGCCAAACCCGAGAAATTATTTTATTGAAACAAATTATAGTCAGTATGTACATGCACATCATGCACAGGATTTGGATGTTACAAGACAAATTTTGGATGAAAAGTATCCTGATTATGTAAAGGCATTTGATGAGACTATGAAAAGTACCATTGGTCACAGGTTTAATATGTTTATCATGAAATCAGAACTTTTTGACAGCTATTGTGAGTGGATGTTTGATATATTGTTTGAATTAGAAAAAAGACTTGATATATCCGATTATAGTGCTTATGATGCCAGGGTTTTCGGGTTTGTAAGTGAAAGACTTCTTGATATATGGATTAAAACAAATAAGTTGACGTATATTAATATACCGGTTGAATTTATGGAAAAACAGAACTGGTTAGTAAAGGGAACTAAATTTCTTGAGAGAAAGATAGGTATACACGGATGAAACCTTTAATAAGTGTTATTTTGCCAATATATAATGTTGCACAATTTTTGCCAAGATGTATAGAGTCTGTTTGTAGTCAGACTTATGACAATTTGGAGATAATTCTTGTAGATGATGGTTCTCTTGATGACTGTGGCGACATCTGTGATAAATATGCAGAAAAAGATAATCGAATTGTAGTAGTTCATAAACAAAATGGCGGCTTGTCTGATGCCAGAAATAAGGGGGCAGAGATAGCAAATGGTGAATATATTACATTTATCGATTCAGATGATTATGTTACAGATACATATGTAGAGTATCTGTATTCATTGATTGAGAAATACCATACTCGCATGTCACTATGTACACATACAGTAGTATTTGAAAATGGCAAAAATATCGTATATGGAAATGGTGGAGATGAAGAACTTTCGACAGAGCGATGCCTAGAGAGGATGCTGTATGATGATGTTATCAATACATCAGCTTGGGCTAAATTATATGAGACTGAGATGGTCAGAAAATTTCCTTATCCAGTAGGAAAATTGTTCGAGGATATAGCTACAACATATAAGTTTTTTATGGAGTGTGATAGAATTGCATGTGGATATAAAAGTCAGTATTTTTATATGCTAAGAAGCTCGTCAATTGTTTATCAAGAATTTAATATGAAAAAGTTAGAGCTTCTTGAAATGACGGATATCATGGCAAAGGATGTATTAAAGGAATATCCTCAGCTTAAGATTGCGGTGCAAAGACGACAACTTTATGCCAGGTTTAGTACGCTTAATCAATTCCAAAATGTAAAAGGGCATAAGAATGAAAAAAAAGAACTGATATCATATATTAGGATGAATAAAGGTTGTGTATTAGGAAATCCAAAAGCACCTAAGAGAGACAAATTTGCAGTTATGGCTCTTGGTATGGGGTATCCAGTGTATAGGTTATGTTGGAAGTTAGCAGGAAAATAGATAGCAGGAAATAAATATGAAAAAAATATTAATTGGATATCTTATAGATGGGAAGAATAGTGGGATAGATAATTATATCCTCAATATTATTGATCAGATTAAAAATGATAATGTTAAAATAGATTGTTTAACTAATCATATAGATAATGAATTGAAAAGCAGATTAGATAAATTAGGAGTTGGACTTTTGGAAATACCGACTTTAAAGCACCCTTATAGCCATTATTGTGCCATGAAAGCCATTATTCGAAAAGGAAAGTATGATATTGCATATTTCAATATATCAGAGGCCTTTAATAGTCTTGGTTTGCTGGCTGCACATAGATGTGATGTTAAGAAAATTGTTGTACACAGTCATAGCTCAGGGGTGAATTCACATTCAAAGACGGTAAGATATATTAAAACATTTTGTCACACAATAATGAAGCATTTGATAGTGGGAAGATGTGCAACCGACTTCTATACATGTTCATATGTTGCAGGAGAATGGATGTTTCCCAAGAATGTACTTTCTAGTCAGAAGTTCCATATTATGAATAATGCGGTTAAGGTTGAACGATTTAAATTCAGCGAAGAAATTAGACACAAAAAACGTGTTGAGTTAGATCTTGAAAATCGTATTATAATTGGACAGGTTGGAGCATTTTCCTATCAGAAAAATTCAGAATTCGTAGTTGATATAGCAGAGGCATTGCATAGGAAGAATCCCAAAACTATGGTACTGATGATAGGTACAGGTAGTGATTTTGATGAAATAAATAAAAGGGTTAAAGAAAGAAAGCTAGAGAATGCTGTACGATTGATGGGATCAAGAAAAGATGTAAATGAATTAATGCAGGCTATGGATATTTTATTCTGCCTTCTAGGTTCGAGGGACTTCCTATTGTAGCAATTGAAGCACAGGTATCCGGACTAAAGGTTATAATTAGTGATAGGATTTCTAAAGAAACTGCATTGAGTGAAAGGTGCAAGTTTTTATCAATATCTGAATCGGCTGATAAGTGGGCAGAGGCAATATTGAGTAATATTTATTATGACAGAGATTCGCTTAATTTGTCAGAATGTAAATATTGTTTTGATGTTGTTCAACAAAACAATGCAATAAAAGAAATTTTTAATTTTTAAAATGTATTTATGCATAAAGATGCGAAGGAGAAATTGATTAATGAAGAGATGTGATACTGTAATGGAAAATATAATAACGTGGTTTAAATACTTATATATTTTTCATATAATTTGTGCAGGAAATAGTTTATTATTTGATACACCTTTATTAAAAGTCACTTCAGTATTAGTTTTGATTTTGGGAGTTGTAGCGGTTTTTTGGAGAATTTTACAAATAAAAAGATATATACAATATCCATTTATAAAAATGTATATAATTTTTTGGCACTGTTTATAATTACGTGTATTATTAATTTCAAATATGGTGTGACAAACAATATGAAAATAATAATATGGATGACATTTCAATTTGTGCTATTGTATTTATTTGATTTGAAAAGAGATAAAAAATTTGTAACAAAAGAATTTAGGTTTGTTATATTGGAAATCCTGATTATAACATCTATTATGAATATAATAGGTATAGGAATGCTTTTTGCAAACTATGGCTTTAATCGCATTATAAGTGAATCAAAAACATTTATTGTTGGTGTAGCTTATTGGGGAAGGTTGTATGGGATTCATACCGATCCTAATTATGGAGCCATATTAACGACAATAGCATTGATTATAAGCTTGTATTTTTTCTTTAGTAGTCAAAAAAAGTGTATAAAAGTTAGTATGGTTATCTCAATGCTTATTCAGTTAATGAGTATTAGCTTTTCTGCTTCAAGAACTGGAATGATTTGTGTTATTATAAGTATGCTTTTGTTCTTCTTCCTGTATACTTTTAATAAAAGAAAAAAAATTACGACAGCTATTGTAGTTGCCATTATTGCTGTTGCTGTTGCAATGGGGGCACAACAGGGGATTAAGGCTGGATATAATGGTTATGTGGCAGCTGTGGAGAGCTGGAATCATGCACATGGGTCTGATAACGACAAGGAAGATAATAAAAATAAAATAGAAATTGGAAGACAAGAGGAATTGGAGGGAGATGTAAGCAACAGAAGATTTGATCTTTGGAATAATGCATTTGAACTTTTTAAAACAAGTCCAATCTTTGGAATAAGTTTTGGAAATAATGTTACGTATGCAGGAGAAAAACTTCCAAATTGCTACATGTTAACCAATGGATTTGCCGTTTTTGACGCGTTTCATAATATGTTTATGGACCTGTTATCTTCTCAGGGAATTGTAGGAACAATAATGTTTTTACTTATTATGATATCATCATTGATTTATATTCTAAAAAATTATAAGTTTATTAAAGATGAAGATATCCTGAAGTGCATTGCACTGTTTAGTGGATGTATTACAATTGTTGCATCAAGTATGTTTGTATCGGAAATATTATATGTTAATAATGAAACTACGGTTGTATTTTGGACGTTATGGGGATTTTTAATATATTTTATTTATAAAAATAAAGAATCAGGTGAAGTAAATGGGATTAGTGAAGAGAATTAAATATACTATTTCAGCAATTAAGTTGATTCCGTATAAAATCCTGTATGGAAATAGATTGAACACTGGAAAACAAATTAATCTTGGTTCTAAAACAAAAATTGTCGTGACTAAATGTGGAAAAATTGAGATAGCAAATGATTTTGAAAGCAAAAGATTTTGTTATCTAAGTGTACAAAGCGGTTGCATGATAATAGGACAGCATTGTTTTATGAATCAGAATGTAAGTGTGACGTGCTTGAAACAAATTGAGATTGGAGTAAATTGTATTATTGCGAACAATGTAGTAATGGTTGATCATGATCATGATACTGTCAATGGTGGATTTGTTTCTGCACCAATCAAGATAGGTGATAATGTGTGGATTGGTGCAAATTCTGTAATATTAAAAGGTGTAACTATCGGTAATAATGCAATTATTGCTGCTGGCAGTATAGTAACTAAGGATGTTCCTGCTAATGCAATTGTTGGAGGTTGTCCTGCAAAAGTAATCAGATATAAAGAGGGATGAATATAATGAAATTGTCCATAATTGTACCTGTGTATAACAGAGAGAATTATATAGAATCATGTTTAAAAACTTTACTTCAGATTCAGAGTGATGAAATTGAAATTATAATTGTTGACGATGGATCTATAGATAATAGTCTGGATTTGTGTCGTGGCTATGAAAAAATAGACAAAAGGATAAATGTATACCATAAGGAAAATGGTGGAGTGAGTTCGGCACGTAATTATGGAATTAATCATGCATCAGGCGAATATTTGATGTTTGTAGATAGTGATGATATGATATGCGTAGAGACTATTTCAGATTTTATGAAAAAGAAATGGGATAAAGATATATATTTATTTGATTATTATACGGATAATGGTGAGTTAAGTTATTGTAAACGTGATTTACCGAAGGAGCAGGAAAATGAAAATTTCCTGCTCCATGCATTTTTAATGTTGAAAAACAATATGATTTGGAATAATATTTATAAAACATCTGTAGTGAAAACAAATAATATTTTATATAAAGAAAGTATAAAAATGGGTGAGGATTTGTTATTTAATCTTGAATATGCCAATTATGCAAGTAATTACGAGTATATAACGCAACCATTGTACAAGTATAATGTTGAAACAGTTGGTAGTGCTTTAAAATTGACAAGATTGTCATATATTCATGATTATACACAGATTTATGATTATTTGTTAACGTATTATTCGGAAAAGAAATTCGAAAAGTATAAAGATGTTGTGTACTTTATGAATGGCATATTTATGAATCTTGCAGGAGCTGATTATGATTTAAAACATCCGTTTATAGAGGAATTTGAGAAAAGTCAATTATATACAGATATTTCAAAAGAATCTTTGACAAGTAAAAAGCTTAAGCTTAAACAATGGTTTATAGTAAGACATATATATCGAAATAGGCTTATGAAAGAATTTGTAAAAAAATTATTTATTTAAAATCAGAAGGGCGGCCGGTATGAATGCAAAAAAAGGAATTTATAATATAGTATTTGGTATTTTAGGACAAGCTTTAACTGTTGTATTTGCAATTATTGTTCCTAAGGTTATTATTGAATATTATGGTTCAGAGGTGAATGGACTTTTATCTTCAATTTCTCAGATATTGGTATATCTTGGATTATTCGAAGCCGGAGTAGGTACCGCATCGTTACAGGCATTATATCAACCGATAGCTGAAGGTGGGAAAAAAGATATAAATTCTATTTTATCAGCAACTAATAAATATTATAAAAGAACTAGTAAGCTTTATTTTGCAGCGTTGGTTGTTTTTTCTGTAATATATCCATTTGTAGTAAAAAATAGTCTTAATACGTTTTTGGTTATGGCATTAATTTTCTTTGGAGGATTAGGAAATGTTGTCAACTTTATGTATCAGGGAAAATATAAAATATTACTTCAGGCTGAAGGGAAATCCTACATTGTTACTAATATTACAACAATTGTTAATGTGTTGATAAATGTTGGAAAAATAATACTTATTATTGCCGGATTTCAGGTCCTTGCAGTTCAGGTTGTATTTTTTGCATTTAATGTACTGCAAATGGCTTTGTTCGAAATATATATTCATAAAAATTATGGCTGGGTAGATCTTAGTGTTGAACCGAATGAAGCGGCAATTTCACAAAAAAATTCTGTATTAATTCATCAAATTTCAACTTTGGTTTTTTCAAACACAGATGTATTGGTATTATCTGTTTTTTCAGGATTAAAGGTTGTAAGTGTATATACCGTCTATAATTATATATATTCTACAGTACTTAATTTGTTTAATACAGTAAACAATGGTCTGGTTTTTTATTTGGGACAGAATTATCATAAGGGAAAGGAACATTTTATTCACATATATAGAGTGTTTGAACTGGATATTACGGTCTTTGGGTATTATGTATTTACAGTGATTGGAGTATTAACACTTCCATTCATGAATCTGTACACTAAGAATATGACAGATTATAATTATATAGATAAGCTTTTGCCTGTTTTATTTTTGACTATCCAGTTACTTAGCATTGCTCGTTTTGCATCTAATAATTTGATTAATATAGCTGGACATTTTAAAAAGACACAGTCACGTTCAATTGCAGAATCAGCAATAAATCTTATAGTATCATTTTTAGCAGTATATAAATTTGGAATTTATGGTGTTTTGATAGGAACTATTGTTGCTATGGTTATCGTACTAATGATATGATTATATATGCAAATCATAGAATATTACAAACTTCGGTGATTTCCAGTTATAGGATAATGATAGTTAACATATTAACAGCTGTTTTGTGCATGATTTTATTTTATGATAAAATTCATTGGGCTGGAAGCTATATGCTATTAATAGGTGCTGGAATTGTCTATGGAATAATTATTTTAGGAATTTTTTTAGCGGTAAATTTGATTTGCAATTGGAATCTTATGAAAACCAATTTTAGTATGGTTAAGCAGCTGATAAAGAGAAAAATTGCTTGCTGATTCATTGTAGGTTATAAAAGAGAGAGGACAAAAATATAATGTCAAAAAAAAGAGTTGGTTATTTTGATGCATTAAATGTAGTGTCATGCATTGCTGTTGTTACAATGCATGTGAATGGTACTTCATTATATACATTTCATCATAGCGTTAGCTGGTTGAGTAGTCTGTTTATAGACTGTTTATGTTATTTTGCGGTTCCTGTGTTTTTTATGTTAACAGGGGCAACACTTATGGATTATCGTAAAAGATATAATACATATGAATTTATAAAAAAACGTTTCAGTAGGACTATGATTCCGTTTCTATTTTGGAGTGTGGTTGCTATTGTATGGTGTGTTCTGGCATTAAAATGTTTGAAATGGTCTGATGTATCAAGTCCAATTAAACTTATAAATGTTATATTTAATGTTAGAGCGTTTAATATATATTACTTTTTTATAGATTTATTTGCAGTATATTTGTGTATCCCAGTTTTGGGAATAATTCCATCACAAAAAAGAATTGGTAAAAAAGGAGTTTTTACATATTTGATTCTTTATACGTTCTTGAGCAGATCTTTATTACCAGTGCTGTTTTCGATAATTGGAATTGATTGGAATCAAAGTTTAAATAATCCATTGGGTGGGGGATATATTATTTTCGTATTGCTGGGATATTATCTTGCAAACACACAGATGGAATTAAAAGTGCGGAGAGTAATATATTTATTTGGTGTTATAGCGTTGTTTTTTCAATTTGGAATTACGGCATATTTGTCGTTTAGAGATAATTCAATTAATGCAACGTATAGAGGGTATACTAATTTTCCCACAGTGATATATGCGGTGGCTATTTTTACGGCATTCAAATATTTTAAATGGGAGAATTATGAAAAATTTAATTCTACAATTATGCAATTATCGGAGGCGAGTTTTGGAGTATATTTGATACATAAATACCCTATATATGTGCTATGCTATATTTTTAGTATTAATGAGTTTTCTACTGCTTGGAGAATAGGTGGTATATTTTTGACATACGGATTATCTGTAATTATAGTTAAATTATTACAAAAGATACCATATGTGAACAAACTTATACCATAGTGAAATGTTAAGAAAATATTAAGAAAATAATTTACATTTTATATAAAATCAAGTATAATTATAGAGCATTTTGTGGGCAGAATGCTCTTTTTAGTGTACAAAATTATGGGAAGAATGAGAGGTATATATATAATGGATATAACAAGAGAGAAAACTATGAGGATAGTAAATTATATATTTGCTGTATTAATAATATTGTGTATAGCTGTAATGTTGCTACCAGCAAATTATTCGGTAGAATATAGCTTGTATGGCAAAGATATGGATAAGCATACTCTGACAGAAGTGGAGTATTCATCAGATTCGGATTTAGAAAGACATAAGGCAGATAAGAATAATACGACTGTAAAGGTTCCATACGTTGCTGGCGAAACTTTTGATGAGATGAATATATATACAGACACTAAAAATATTAAAATGGCTATTAAATGGAATGGGATAACTGTAAAGAAATTTTCAAATGATATTATTTTGAATAATTGTACAGTGAAATATGATTTGATTGATGATGAACTTCCTGACTATTCCATTGAAGAATTACTTGAAAAATATTGTGATAAACAGTATTTGATATTGATGGCAGTATGCACAGATTATTCTTTAGGAATTACAGATTCAATTCAGCAGTGCTTAAATGATATTGGAATAGATAGTACTCCTAGAGATACAGGAATTGCATCAAGCTTCTATGCTGTTATCAGTGATGGAAAGCTCGTTAAAACGGAATCAAGCAATGAAGCAGCACTTTATTTTAAGAAAAAAATTCATGGTCACAATATAAATTTATGTAGTGGAGGGCAATATCTTGGAAATTGGGCAGATATTAAAATTGATGGTGAGAGTTATTGTACACACAGACAGGGGTTGAATATAGTTGTGTATGATTTGGAAAAGGATTGTTTGGTTGATAGTATAGGGTATCAGAATTATCAAGAGGCATCAGTTTTTAGGAATACGGAATATTTACAAAAGCCGATTGAACTTATAGCAGGAAAATCAGCATTTGATACAATAAATGCAAATATAAATATCATAAATTTCCTGCAATTGGTTATCCCATGTTTTATAGCTCTTATTCTTACTTTTATATGGAATATGATAAGAATAGTGGAAAAGTCAAAGAGAACCAATCAAACGATAAATATAGTATGGTTTGTAATACATCAGATAGTAATGGCGATTCTGCTCATGCTGGCGAGTGGTTTAGTATGGGGATATAAATATCTTTCAAATCAATTTGAAGATGTATCAATATCGCAACTGCTGTTTCATATGACTACGGATTTAGGGGGAACTAATTGGTCAGATTTTAGAAACTTATTTATTGAGATTGGTAGTTCAATAATTTTTGCTATAGTATTTGTTGTACTATTGTCGATATTTATCAGGAAGCAAAAATGGGGCTATAGGTTTTTGGCGAGCAGTTTGATAATAGTTATAATAAGTTTTGGTACAATAGGTAATGTATTTGCTAAATTTAATAAAAATTATGGATTATATAATTATGCAGTTGCTTCACAGACAAAGACAAATCTTTATGATGTTTATTATGTGGACCCTTCAAAGACTAAAATAACATTTCCTGAACATAAAAAGAATCTTATTTATATCTTTTTGGAATCTATGGAAATATCTGATTCAGATACAGAAAATGGTGGTGGAAAAGATACTGACTATATTTCTGAACTTACAGATTTGGCTTTAAACAATGAATGCTTTAATGGAACAGATACACATTTGAATGGAGCGTATCCGCTTGGAAATACCACGTGGACTGCTGCAGGACTTGTAGCTCAGACTTCCGGGGTACCACTCAACGCAGATGTAAACGCATATGGTTCGGATGATGAAGAATTTCTTCCGGGAGTTTTTTCAACAGGACAGATCCTTGAACAGAATGGGTACAATAATTGCTTACTGATTGGCTCAGACAAGTCATTTGCAAATCGTGGAAAGTACTTTGAAGAGCACGGTGATTTTAAAGTGTATGATTACAATTGGGCAATAAAGACTCATAAGATACCATCGGATTATTTTGAATGGTGGGGGTATGAGGACGAGAAACTATTTGATTTTGCTAAGGACACACTCACGGAACTAGCTTCAAAAGGTGAGCCGTTTAATTTGACTATGTTAACAACAGATACTCATTTTACGGACGGCTATGTATGTGATTTATGTGAGAATCAGTATGGTCAGCAATATTCAAATGTGCTGGCGTGCAATAGTCGTCAGGTTGCTTCTTTTGTAGAATGGATACAGCAGCAGGATTTTTATGAGGATACAGTAATTATACTATCAGGAGATCATTTATGTATGGATAGCAGTTATTTTAAGGATATGCCTGATGGATACGATAGGCGTACATATGTAAATGTTATAAATTCAGATAAGAAATACACTGGAGATGCAAGAACGTATACAACTATGGATATGTTTCCAACTACATTATCTGCGTTGGGATGCGGTATTGAAGGGGATAGATTAGGTTTAGGAACAGATTTGTTTTCAAATACTAAAACATTAGCAGAAGAATTTGGGTGTTCTGCACTTGATTATCAATTGAAATTAAACTCTAAATTCTATAATAAAAATATTTTGAATTAGGCAATTGCGTTAAATGGTAAATATAGCACTTGAAAAGTATATATAATAGTAATAAAATAAATCTATAGTACTAAGGAAGGTGGCTTAATAAATGTTAAAAAAGGCATGTAAAAAAATATTTGCCGCAATATTAATAATGGCAATGATTTGCGGTATTTTCCCTAATTTGGGAGATTCGCAGGAACAGGTGAAGGCATCATCAATTCCAAAATATGTTGTGGTATTGGATGCTGGTCACGATGCTTCTCACGCAGGAGCTCAAAACAGAAGTAATGGATACAGAGAGGAAGCCCTTACATATAAGATTGCCTCATATTGCAAGCAGGAATTAGAGAAGCATGATGGTGTAAAGGTATATATGGTAAGAGATTCCTACTCGTGTCCCTTTGGAGGCGGCTCAGTAAAGAGCACAGAATGTAATTCTAAGCGAGTAGAGTTTTCGAAAAATGTTAAGGCTGATTTGTATATTAGTTTCCATTTGAATTCTTCAGGACCATCGGCAAGAGGCGTGTCAGTATACTACCCAAATATGAATTATAAAAGTGAAATAGGAAGAAATGGAGAAGTTCTTGCCAAAGATATTATAAAAAGATTAAAGGCCTTGGGTATTCCTCAGCAAGGAAGAGGAACACTTATAAGAAATTCGGAAAATAATACAAGATATCCGGATGGATCATTAGCTGATTATTTGGCTGTAATAAAAGGAAATAAATATAACAATATTCCGGCAGTACTGATTGAACATTGCTTTATAAGTAATGCAAGTGATTGTGAGCAATTTTTGTCATCGGAAGAAAAACTGAGGACACTTGGAGTAGCAGATGCAAACGGCATAATGGACTATTTAGGTCTTAATAATTTGAAACAGGCATCTGATGGCAATTGGTATTTTTATAAAAATGGATCTGTTGATTATAGCTATACCGGTTTGGCATTATATTCAGGAAATTGGTGGTATGTAAAAAACGGTAAAATTGACTTTAATGCAAATACATTAGCTTATTTTAAAGGAAATTGGTGGTATGTAAGAAATGGACGTGCGGATTTTAATGCCACTACACTAGCATATTACAATAAAATTTGGTGGTATGTAAAAGATGGACAGGTAGATTTTAATGCAAACACGTTAGCATATTATAATAATAAGTGGTGGTATGTGAGAAATGGAGCTGTTGATTTTTCGTTCGATGGAATTGCCAGATATGGTTCCGGTGATTGGTATGTACATAATGGAGTAGTAGATTTTAATTATAATGGACTATATAGGGTTAGTAATTTAACACAGAGCATGTCAGATGGTCAGACAGTGACATTTGATGGTTGGTATTCATTTGTTAATGGTAAAGTAGATAAACATTATTCAGATTTTATTTATGATGGAAAAGAGTGGAAACCGGTAACGAATGAAAATGTAAGCAGTACATATAATGGTTTTGCCGAGAATGGGGAAAATAATTGGTTTGTAATTAATGGAAATGTAAAATCTGATTTTACGGGTCTGGTTACGGACAAAGATAATATTACAAGATATGTTGAAAACGGAAAAGCTTCAAATATTACAGGAGTTAAGGAACTTTCATGCCAGGAATATAATCTTACAACAGGTAATACTCAGGAAGTTAATGGAACATATCACTTTACTAATGGCTGTCTGGATAGAACATATACCGGCATAGTTGAAGAAAAAAACATATTAACCTACTGGGAAAATGGTCAGTTAAATAAAGATATTAATAAATTAGTAAAATATAAAAATGAATTGTATTATTTTGAAAATGGAAAATGCGACAAGACGTTCAAAGGAGTAGTGCAAGACGATACAGGCAGTTGGTATATAAATAATGGAAAAGTTGATTATAGTTTTTCAGGAATGGCGTTGTGTAATAAGAACAAATGGTGGTATTGCATTAAGAATGGTAAATTGGATTCAAGCGTAAATAGACTTGAATACATGTATGGAAGATGGTGGTATGTACATAATGGAGTGATTGATTTCCAAGAGAATACACTTGTACAAAACAATAAGGGCTGGTGGTATGTAAATAATGGAATGGTAGATTTTAATTATAATGGAAATTTTAAATACAAAAATTGGACATATGCTATAAAAAATGGACATGTTGAGTTTTAATATTTAAGCGTTGTTTATGGAGGATGTTTTTATGGTTAAAAAGATAAATGCATTTAATATTCAAAAAGTATTTGTTGCATTTGCGTTGATAGCATTTACATTATTTTTCGTTGGGAGAAATGATGTATCTGCATCGACAACATCAAATTACTACGTAAGTGACCCGAACTCTGCTATGTATGGAAAAGTTCTGAAACTATACTATGATAATCAGGGGAATATAATAGAGGATACGCTAGGAATAGCAGGTGATTTCTCTGAATATGAAATATATGTAAATAAGAGTAAAGACCTTATTACTGTATATGGTAGGGATAACAATGTATATGTTCCTGTAAAGAGATTTATCTGCTCAGATGGTGGGAATAATACACCTGAAGGCATATTTTATACACCTGCAAAATATAGATGGCAGACTTTAATGGGACCATCATATGGCCAATGGTGTACAAGAATACATGGTGGTGTATTATTTCATTCAGTATTTTATAATTCAAAAAATAACCCACAGACATTAAGTGTGAGTGCATACAATAAATTGGGTACAACCTGTTCACATGGATGTATTCGTCTTACAGCAGGGGATGCAAAATGGATATATGATAATTGTAAGATAGGAACTAAGGTAGTTATATATTCAAAGGGCGGATACGAGCCGTTTTCGAAGCCTTCCTCATATAAATTACCATTATGGCATACATGGGATCCTACAGATCCGACATCGTATTATTTATGTCAACAGCGTGGTTGTCATTCGATCATTGCAGATGGTTTGGCATATGATGCAACAGATAACCAGTGGAGATATTATCAGAGTGGAGTTTTTGCGGACTGGTTTACTTCATTGGCACAGTATAATGGTCAATGGTGGTATGTGAAAAATGGTGTGATTGATTTTAATGCCAATACATTAGCATATTATAACAATAATTGGTGGTATGTGAGAAATGGCCGAGTGGACTTTAATGCGAATACATTAGGTTATTATAATAATAACTGGTGGTACGTAAGAAATGGTCGAGTAGATTTTAGTGCCAATACATTAGGCTATTATAATAACAACTGGTGGTATGTGAAAAATGGTTGTGTAGATTTTAATGTCAATACATTAGCATATTATAATAATAATTGGTGGTATGTAATAAATGGTCATGTAGACTTTACAGCTAATACAATTGCGAAAAATGAAAAAGGATTATGGTATGTAAATAATGGTGTTGTTGACTTTGGATATAATGGAACTTTTGATGGATTAGACGGAAAAATATATTATATAAAAAATGGTTTAGTTTACCAAATAGATGAGGTAGAATAAAGTCATAATGATTTTATGGTAAAGGTTTCCACATGGAAAGACATGTGGAAATTTTTACTATAGCAGTTTGAAAATTATAAGTTGTTAATGAAAAATGGTAATAACTTTATATATTTTTATTAAATGAGAAAACATGAGCAGAGTTAGAAAGATGCATATGTATACACACCAGATTATTTCGAAAAATATTTTGTGAATAAATTTGAATTTTAGAATAAGATAACTATAAAATTATGAAAATTACCACAGAGGACACAACATGCAAACCAACACCACCACACGAGATAAAACAATTGATTTCATAAAGGGCATCCTTATTTTATTTGTGATTTTAGGTCACACTACATTGGGTCTGACAGACATGTATTCATTTGATGATACAATGAATGGTATTGCAAATGTAATATACAGCTTTCACATGCCTTGCTTTATCGCAGTTTCAGGCTTCTTATACAGTGAATATGTAGGGAATGCTTCACAAGGCATTTTTAGCCGGATAGGTCATAAAGCATTTAATATCCTCCTGCCTTACGTGATGATTTCAGTTATTTACTGGATTATTAAATTTGCCTTTTCAAATTTGATAAGGGAGCCGATTGCTGTTAGCAGCTTGATAAGCATACCATGGAAGCCGATAGAGTTTTTATGGTATTTATACGCACTGTTTCTCATATATTGTGTGGCGTATATGGCTGATTATGTGTTTGCGAGGCTTCTGCCACATTTTAATTATAAAATGGAGCTTTTATTTGTGCTGTTTTTAATAATTGCTTTCACATGCTATGGCAGCTTTCACTATGTGGGCTTTAACTACATAGCCGGCTTTCAGATGTACTTTTATCTGGGATGCCTGATTAAGAAGTGGCTTGATAAACTGGATAATAGATATGCTGTGCTGAGCCTTGCCGTTATGAGTGTGCTTGTAGAGGCGTCAGGCATAGTATTACAGGATGACATAAGCAGCAATCCCTTTTTCAGCAGTCTGTTTGAGCGGCTTACCGCCTGTATAGTGACAGTATTTATATTTGCAGTAAGCTATTTTCTATCAGAGTATTGTGATTTTCCCAAGTGGGTACAGACTATTGGCCGTGATAGCATGCCGTTTTATGCGATGCATGTGATATTTGTAGGTGGAATCAGGATTATATTGGACAGGGCTGGTATAACCAATATGGCGCTGCAGTGTATATGCGGATTTGAAGGAAGCACTGCTATATGCTGGATATTGTATGAGTGTATCATAAAGAAAATCAGGTTTATCGATTTTATATTCTATCCGGGTAAACAGCTTCATATCAGAAAATGACAAATAGAAATCAGGGTGTTGCTTTTTAATACTAATCCGCTATACTATATAGTGTTTACTGAAAAAAATCAAAATAAAGCGTTTCAATAGAAAAGGAAACACCATGAAATTTATTAAAATTCCTGCATTTGCAATAGTTCTCCTATTGCTCTGCAAATAGTTTCAAAGGCATTTATTGCCATTGACAGCAGCGATATTGAAAATATATATGGTTTTTATGCAGAGCCAAAGAACAGCCTTGATATGGTCATGATTGGACCAAGTGAGGTATACACGGGCTATGCGCCGGCTCTGGCGTGGGAGGAGTATGGCCTTAAGTCATGCAATCTTTCAATAGGAGCTGTGCCATGCAATATGTACAAGTCCATTGTCACGGAGATTGTGAAGAGACAGAGGCCGAAGCTCCTTGTAATCAATGCTTCTGCATTTAGTCAGGGAAATTGGAATCTGACTGATGAGGTTTATCTGAGAAAGTGGATTGACAATATGCCTATGTCACAGAACAAGCTTGACACGGTAGAGACTATTCCAAAAAATATCAATAAGGATGATGAAGAGGTGAAGGATAACATATCGGATACCCTTTATTTCCCGTTGGAGAAGTATCATGGCAACTGGAAGGACCCTGAGGCGGTGTATACCTCATTTGTCACTCGTGCCTATATGAGGCTCAGCGGTGGAGGCTATCTGAAGGGTTTTTATTCAAAGACAGGCATCACCGGAGGCCGTGACAATCTGGCAAATATCGGACAGCCCACTAAAGAAGCCTATGTGTTGACTGATGAGTGCAGGGCATATCTTAAGGAGCTGCTTTCGTACTGCAATAAGCTTGGCATAGAGCATGTGCTGTTGCTGCAGCCGCCTCATGAGACACAGGTTGCTGATAAGTCAGGGCTTGAGCAGATTGAAAGTATAACGAAGGCGTATGGATACGATTTTCTTGATCTGAGTACTGATTATGAGAGCATTGCAGGGATAGATGATTCCCATGACTTCGCTGATTTTGAGCACCTGAATGCTTATGGTGCCAAAAAGCTTACGGCATATATTGGCAATATGGCTGTGAATCAATATGGGATAAAGTCTGATACGGCAAAATCAGAGCTTTCAATATGGAAAAAGTCTGTGAAGAGGACTAAAAAAGCTCTGAAAATGGCAAGAGAATATACTGACAGAGGAGAGGCACAGGTGGTTGGAGAGTATGAGGCAGCCAAGTAAGTGAGGCTGCCGGGTAATTAAGCGTTGCAGAATGGTATTATTTAGTGGCATTTGATTCGGGCTTTAATGAGCTTTATGCCTTCCCATACCATCTCGTCACGCATCAGTACAAGCAGCACCATATAGGTTATAAATCCGGTCACAATCATAATCATTGTGTGCATGAAGCTGACGGACAGCCTTGCATCCATGAGCAGCAGTACTATAAGCATACAGATTGCTGATACGAGATATTTCCATGATAGAGAAAATATTTTTGGTATGCTAAGCTCATTTCGTATGAAGTAAAGTTGTACGGCAGTTATTATTACCTCCGAGATGACAGAGGCTATGGCTGCACCGTATGAATAGAGCTGATGTATGAGAATCATATTCATGACAAAATTGGCTGCGGCTCCGATACATACTGAGCGTGTCAGCAGGCTTTCACGCTTGGTTGTTACCAGGTACTGTATACCGATTACATTGCTTAAGCCTATAATCGGCAACAGTGTAGCCATTATCATGATGAGATATGGCACCTTTTCATATCCCGGACCAAAAAACCATGGCGAGAAATTGCGCGCGATGCCTATCAGGCCAAAGCACAGGGCAAGACCTATAAACCAGACGAATTGAAAGCTCTTATAAAGGAGGGCTTTTACTTCGTCTTTTTTATTTTCACTGAAGGATCTTCCTATTCTTGGAAGCATCACAGTACCGAGTGAGGTTACGAGCATGAGAACCATTTTGGATATCTTGTTGGCCTGCTCATAGTAGCCGTTTTCTGTCATGCTGCCGGTTATGTTGTTGAGCATGGTTTTGTCAAGCGCTGTGTATATGGTTGTAGCTATAGTAGGTACAAATAGTGTGAGAGTAGCCCTTAGATGAGAAAATGGCTTAAGCTCCTTAAGCTTTGGTTTGTCAACATATTGAGGCAGGTAAAACCAGATGGATATATTGGCAAAAAGCTCTAATAGACATACTCCTGCCACATATATGAGCAAATCATTCTCTGAGCGTACGGCGATGAAGATAAAAGCAATGTTTATGATTTTAAAAATCACGTTTCGACCGACTATTTTGCCAAATTCCTCAAGTCCCTGAAACAGCCAGGAGATATCAGAAGCAACCGATATCAGGTACACGGCTTCAATCAATAGCAGGTGCTTTTTGAGCGGTGAGTGCCCAAATGCAAGTGTGAATACCATATATGCGCACAGACACACAATCACGCTGATGACGGATAGAAGCTCTATCTCCCAGAAGGTTTTTGTGCGTTTTGCTCTGTCCTCCTGCAGGTATGATATTTCCCTGTTTCCGTAGTTTACAGTGCCCAGTGCGGCAAACATGATAAAGTATGATACCAGTGAGTAGGTATAGCTGTATGCACCTATTCCGTCTGCCTTAAGTACCCTCGAGAGGTACGGCGCTGTGATGAGCGGTGTGATCAGTGTGAGTATCTGGTAGCTCACATTATATATGTAGTTTAGTTTTATACTCTTGTTTTTTTGTGTTTTCTTTTTCATGCAGATATCATATCACATATTGACTTATTTTGGCTATGCAGTTATTATATAAAAATCGCAAATTAACATTACTATCAACTTACACGTATAAATTACGACAGGGGCTAAAGCCTGTCACATAGGTGGAGAAATGGATAATATTATAATACGAAACAGGAAAGAGGAGTTTAAGGAGCTTGTTTTATACACGGTTTTTGGCAATATGACCTTTGTGATCAGCATAGGTGCATATGCCATTTTTAATGTATTTTTTGGTATCAATGAGCTGATTGCGAACGCTCTGGCATGGGTGTTTGCTGTTCTATTTTCATATGTTACCAACAAGAAGTGGGTGTTTAAGGCTGCAACGCCTACCAAGACGGCATTTTTAGTACAGATGTTTGCTTTTTTCAGTGGCAGATTCATCACGCTGGTTATTGAAGAGACTATTATATTTATTTTTATCACGCTTCTGGACTATCCCAGCATGTGGGTGAAGCTGGTAGCACAGGTGGTTGTGGTTGTGCTAAACTATGTGATAAGCAAGCTGTTTGTTTTCAAAAATCGCTAAATGTGGTATATTTAATAAAATAATAAGAACTATAATAGTGTGTATATGGTATAATAAAGCGTAAATTTAAACGCAGTTTATGAGAAGTTGATTTACATAGGGATATAGAAGCTGCTTTTTGCAGTGTGGGACAGAAGGAGAAAATCCTATATGAGTAATAGACTTGACATGAAAAAAGATACAAATAATCGAAAAGACAAAACAAAATACGATGGTCCGGAGAAGCCGGACGCATACATGGGCAATGACAAGCAATGGGTTTTCAGGGCATTGGTGCTTGCTTTTATTGATATGTGCATCATTGCAATCTCATTCTTTTTCGCTTTGATGATCAGGTTTGAGTTTTCATATTCGCATATTCCGCTCTCATTTTTGGAGGGTTATCTGCACATTGTGCCATTGTTTATGGTGATTTCACTTGTGGTGTTTTATATTTTCAGGCTGTACCACAGTATATGGCGTTTTGCGAGCATCAACGAGTTTATGCATATTATTGGTGCCTTTCTGGTGCTTACAGTTGTGAGTGTTATCATTCATGAGGTGTATGAGATCAAGATGCCGTATGCCTTCTGGATTATCGGGCTGATGCTCAGCTTTGCACTGTGCACAGCGTGCCGTTTTGCGTACAGATTTATCAGGACAGGTCAGAAGATGCTGGAGCAGAGAGGCTCTGCAAACGGTGATGAGAGAGTCATGATTATAGGAGCCGGAAATGCGGGCAGGATGCTTATCAGGGAGCTTATCATGAGCTCACATCTGCACACGAAGGCTTGCTGTATCATAGATGACAACCCGGCTAAGCTGGGACGATTCATAGATGGCGTGCCTATTGTCGGCAACCGAAATGACATTCCGGAGATGGTTGAGAAGTATGATATCACGAAAATTGTGTATGCTGTACCTTCTACATCCGGTAAGGACAGGAAGGATATACTCAATATTTGTAAGGACACAGGCTGTGATGTGTCTGTGGTTCCGGGAATCTATCAGATGGTGGACGGAAGAGTGTCGGTTTCCAATCTGCGTCCGGTAAGCATTGAGGATTTGCTTGGAAGAGATCCGGTTGTTGTGGATAATGACGGTATTCATTCATTTTTACAGGGCAAGGTGGTAATGGTTACAGGTGGCGGTGGCTCAATCGGTAGTGAGCTTTGCCGTCAGATAGCCAGGGAGGATCCGAAGCTTCTTATCATTTTTGATATTTACGAGAATAATGCATAGATATACAGCAGGAGCTGAAGCGCAAATATCCTTATGTAAGGGTGGAGACGCTGATTGGCTCGGTGCGCAATACTAACAGGTTACACTATGTATTCCAGACATATCATCCGGAGATTATTTATCATGCGGCAGCACATAAGCATGTACCGCTGATGGAGGAAAGCCCGAATGAGGCAATAAAAAACAATGTGCTTGGCACATTAAAGCTCTCAAGGATTGCAGCAGAGTACCATGTGAAGAAGTTCGTGCTTATCTCTACGGATAAGGCGGTTAATCCAACCAATATCATGGGTGCATCAAAACGTCTGTGTGAGATGGTTATACAGATGATGAACAGGCAGACGGAGACTGATTTTGTCGCTGTGCGTTTTGGAAACGTGCTTGGCAGCAATGGTAGTGTTATACCGCTGTTTAAGAAGCAGATAGAGGATGGCGGTCCTGTTACTGTGACGGACAAGCGTATTATCAGGTATTTTATGACAATTCCGGAGGCTGTGGCGCTTGTGCTGCAGGCAGGGCTCTATGCTCACGGAGGCGAGATTTTCGTGCTCGACATGGGCGAGCCGGTCAAGATTGATGATATGGCCAGGAACCTTATCAGACTTTCAGGACTGGAGCCGGATGTGGATATTCAGATTGTATACACAGGCCTGCGTCCGGGCGAGAAGCTATACGAGGAGATGCTGATGAGCGAGGAAGGCCTCAAGGAGACTCCGAACAAGCTGATTCATGTGGGTGAGCCTATTGAGATGGATGATGAGCTCTTTGAGAAGCAGCTTGAGATGCTCGAGAAGGCATGCACCTCAGAAGCAAAGGATATCAAGCAGATAGTGGCCTCTGTGGTAAAGACATATCATCCTGACCTGGAGAACTAAATATCTTTTGAAGCTCATAATATAGACTGTAAAAGCCGGATGTTTGGCATATTTTATGCCGGAAGCGAGGAACATAACTATGGAAAAGAGACAGATTTCATTTTCACCACCTGATATAACAGAGGCAGAGGTGTCAGCTGTTGCTGATGCACTGCGAAGCGGTTGGATTACAACAGGTCCAAGAACCAAGGAGTTTGAGAAGAGGATTGCTAAGCTATGCGGCACGGATAAGGCTGTAGCTCTTGGCTCTGCTACTGCGTGTCTTGAGTCGATACTCAGATTCTTAGGGATAGGTGCAGGTGATGAGGTCATCACAAGCGCATACACATATACTGCATCTGCAAGCCCTGCTGTGCATGTAGGTGCAACGCTTAAGTTTATAGACGTAGCACCTGATTCATTTGAGATGGATTACGATGCCCTGGAAGCTGCTATTACAGAAAAGACAAAGGTTATCGTGCCGGTTGATATTGCAGGTGTGCCTTGTGACTATGACAGGATTTTTGATATTGTGGAGAGAAAGAAGGCTCTTTTCCATCCGTCAAATGATGTGCAGAGGGCAATCGGACGTGTGATTGTGGCGGCTGACTCAGCTCATGCTTTTGGTGCTTCTTACATGAGAGCAGGTGAGCGGATTATGTGTGGCAATGTAGCTGATTTTACAAGCTTTTCATTCCATGCGGTCAAGAATCTGACCACAGCAGAGGGAGGAGCACTCACCTGGAGACCTATAGAGGGCTTTGATGACGAGTATATCTACAAGCAGTTTATGCTGCTTTCACTCCACGGACAGACAAAGGATGCTTTGCACAAGAATGGTCTGGGCAACTGGGAGTACGATATTGTGGCTCCTTCGTATAAGTGCAATATGACTGATATCCAGGCTGCTATTGGTCTGGTACAGCTTGACAGATATGAGGGGCTTCTCAAGAGGCGCCGTGATATTATAGAGCGCTATGATACGGCATTTAAGCCACTTGGACTTTTGACTGTGCCTCATTTTACAGACAGGCATACATCGAGCGGACATCTGTATCTGCTTCGCATACCGGGCATCGGCGTGGACAGGCGCAATGCGCTTATAGTGCAGATGGCGGAGCGAGGTATCGCCACAAATGTGCATTTCAAGCCACTTCCGATGATGACAGCATATAAGAATATGGGCTTTGATATAGCCGATTTTCCAAACGCTTATCATCAGTATGAGAATGAAATTACACTTCCTCTCAACACAAAGCTTAGCGATGAGGATGTGGAGTATATAATTAATAATTTATTGGAGATTTTACATGAGTAGATGGAGAACATGGGGAGAGATTCCTACATTCATGAAAAATGATTTTACACTTAAATATTACAGGCATCTGAGCAGAAAGAGGACAAGCATGGTATTCAAACGCATTTTTGATATGATTATGTCCACTGTTCTTCTTGTGCTGCTTTCGCCTGTTATACTGGTCCTTGCTGTCTGGATAAAGGTGGATAGCAGAGGACCTGTTTTTTTCAGACAGGAGCGTATCACACAGTATGGCAGGGAGTTTCGCATATTCAAGTTCAGAACCATGGTGAATGATGCTGACAAAAAGGGCTCACTGGTGACTGTCGGTGGGGATTCAAGAATCACAAGAGTCGGTGCTGTCATCAGAAAGTACAGGCTTGATGAGATTCCGCAGCTTATAAATGTGCTATGTGGTGATATGAGCTTTGTTGGCACAAGACCTGAGGTGGAGAAGTATGTCATGGCATATACTCCAGCGATGATGGCGACACTTCTGATGCCTGCCGGAATCACAAGTGAGGCAAGCATCAGGTATAAGGATGAGGACAGGCTTCTTGAGGCTTCTGATGATGTGGATTACACATATATCCACAAGGTGCTGCCGGGCAAGATGAGGTACAATCTTAAGTATCTTAAGAGATTTTCACTGATAAATGATATCAGACTGTGCATAGAGACTGTGCTTGCGGTAATACATTAGTCTGCTTGTCGGGGAGGATGATACTTATGAATAAAGTCAAATTTTCAGTATTACTGTCAATTTATTACAAGGAAAAGCCTGAGTATTTCAGGGAGTGTATGGAAAGCATATATTCACAGACTGTTTTACCGGATGAGATAGTGCTGGTGGAGGATGGCCGGCTGACAGAGGAGCTTTATGAGGCAATCAGTGATTATGAATGCAGGCCTTCGGAAATAAATTTTGTTACGGTAAAGCTTGAAAAAAACAGCGGGCTCGGTCTTGCACTTGCTGAAGGCATAAAGCATTGCTCTAATGAGCTTGTGGCCAGAATGGATACGGATGATATATGTGTGCCTGACCGTTTGAGAGACAGCTGAATGTTTTTTCGGAAAATCCGGGGCTTGATATCATAGGCGGCTACATCAGCGAGTTTTCCGATGATACACGTAATATTTTATCGGAGAGGACAGTGCCTCTCGGAAATTATGTGATAAAGCAGTATCAGAGAAAGCGCGATGCGTTCAATCACATGACTGTGATGTACAAAAGGTCTGCGGTGCTTGCTGCAGGCAATTATCAGGACTGTCTGCTTATGGAGGATTCTCTTCTTTGGGCGAATATGATCAGAAATCACGTCGTATGGCAAATATAGGTGAGACTCTTGTGTATGCCAGAACCGGTGATGATATGCTGAAGAGGCGTGGCGGCTTTGATTATTTCCTTAAATACAAGGCAGGAAGAAAGCGTATTTTAAAGACAGGGACCATAAGTGCGGCCGATTATTTTGTTACGGTTGCGGCACAGCTTGTTGTCTGTATGATGCCACTTTGGATGAGGAGCCTGGTGTTTAAAAAAATATTAAGGAACTAAAACTTTTCAAATGCACGTTAATGTGGTAAAATCGGTATAGTTAACATTAATAGGCTTATTACTAGCTGATACAGGAGGTTAATATAAATGGATTTTAGAGCTGAGTACGAGAAATGGTGTACAGACCCATATTTTGATGAGGCTACAAAGGCTGAGCTTAAGGCTATTGCAGGTGATGATAAGGAGATAGAGGACAGATTCTATCGTACACTTGAGTTTGGTACAGCAGGTCTTCGTGGTGTAATAGGAGCCGGCACCAACAGGATGAATATATACACAGTCCGTCAGGCTACACAGGGACTGGCTAATTACATACTTTCTCAGGGAGAGGACGCAGTAAAGAGAGGCGTTGCAATTGCGCATGACTCACGTAATATGCATGATGAGTTCACAGATGCCACAGCACTCTGCCTTGCAGCAAACGGAATCAAGACATATGTATTCCCACAGCTTGCACCTGTTCCAGAGCTGTCATACGCAGTAAGAACACTCGGCACAATAGCAGGTGTTGTTATCACAGCAAGCCACAATCCTCGTGAGTACAATGGATACAAGGTATACTGGGAGGATGGTGCACAGGTTACTCCACCTCATGATACAAGCATCATGGATGAGGTGGCAAAGGTTACATCATTTGATCAGGTAAAGACTATGGACAAAGCTGCTGCTATTGAGCAGGTCTTTACAATGTCATCTCTGATGAGGTTGAGGAGGGATATTTCGGAGAGCTCCGCAAGCTTTCTATCCATCCGGAGATTATCAAGGCTATGGCAAAGGATATCAAGATTGTTTACACACCACTCCACGGCACAGGTCTTCGCCCTGTACAGAGAGTACTTAAGGATATGGGCTTTGAGAATGTATACATTGAGCCAAGTCAGGCAGTACCTGACGGCAATTTCCCTACTGTCCTTATCCAAATCCTGAGAATCCTGATGCATGGAAGCTTGCACTTGAGCTGGCAAAGGAAAAAGATGCTGATATTGTTTTAGCAACTGACCCTGATGCCGACAGACTCGGTGTATACTGCAAGGATACAAAGACAGGTGAGTATGTGACATTTACAGGAAATATGTCAGCTATGCTTATCGGTGAGTATATTTTAAGCCAGAAGAGTGCCAATGGTACTCTGCCTGAGAATCCTGCATTTGTTGAGTCAATTGTTTCTACAGATATGGGTAAGGCAATTGCGGCAGCATATGGCGTAAAGCATATCGAGGTTTTAACAGGTTTCAAGTATATCGGAGAGCAGATGCTCAAATTTGAAAAAACCGGCTGCAACAATTATGTATTCGGTATGGAGGAGAGCTACGGATGTCTGCCGGGCACATATGCAAGGGACAAGGATGCTCCTGCAGCAGTTTGTATGCTGTGTGAGGTAGCTGCCTTCTACAAGTCACAGGGCAAAACTCTCTGGGATGGCATGATTGACATGTACGAGAAGTATGGCTACTACAGAGAGGGCATTTCCACAATGACCTTAAAGGGCATTGATGGTGCTGCACAGATAAATGAGATTATGACAAAGGCACGTGCCGCTGAGCCAAAGAAATTTGGTGATTATCAGGTGCTTGCTATCCGTGATTACAAGAATGACACAAGAAAAGATATGACAACAGGAAAGGTTGAGCCGATAGGTCTTCCTTCTTCTAATGTACTTTACTACGAACTTAACGATAACGCTTGGTGCTGTGTACGCCCTTCTGGTACAGAGCCTAAGATTAAATTCTATTTCGGAGTTAAAGGAGTGTCTCTTGAAGATTCACAGGCTAAGCTTGATGCTTTGTCAGCTGAGGTTCTCGGACAGTTTGAATAAAGACTATGATGAAAATATACATTTGCCCGGATTGTGGCTGGATACGGATGGTTTCAAGAAGAAAAGAGGTTGAATGCTTCAAGTGTGGCAGGCCGCAGATGCGTCTGACGAATCTGGAGTTTGGAAAGTATACCAATATGTCAGAGAAGGAGCGTCAGGACTACGCAGACGCGTGGCTTTACATTCATAGGAAAAAGGAAAAATAACATGGCAAAGAAGAGAAGAAGAAAAAAGAGAAGAAATGGACGTAAGAAGATTATACTTTTTGTATTTGAAATCCTGCTGCTGTTAATTGTTCTGTTAGTGGTTTGGGCTTATAATAAGACACTCGGACAGGTTAAATATGAGGATGCGCTGACAAATAGTGAGGCCGGAATCAATGAGGATATTGATGATGATGCTCTTGCCAATATGCATGGATATCTCAATGTAGCGTTGTTTGGTCTAGACAACAGAAGTAATGGTTCATACGATGAGGGGCATTCCGATTGTATCATGATCGCTAGTCTGAATTATGATACTAAGGAGGTTCAGATTGTTTCTGTCTACAGAGATACGTATCTGCCTATAGGCAATGGAAAGTTTGCAAAGGCAAATGCAGCATATGCTAATGGTGGGGCGAAGAGGGCTGTAGCTATGCTTAATTCAAATTTGGATTTGAATATAACCAAGTATGTCTGTGTTGACTGGAAGGCTCTTGTAGATGCTATAGATGATATCGGTGGCCTTGATCTTGAGATTACTAAGGCGGAGATGAAGGAAATCAATTATCTGATTCCTGAGGTTGATTATACTACAGGATATAATACTCCTTATCTTGAGGGGGATGGTATGCAGCATCTTGATGGAACTCAGGCGACATGCTATGCACGTATCAGAAGCACCTCCGGTGATGATTTCTTAAGGGCATCCCGTCAGAGAATTGTGCTTCAGGCTATGCTTGACAAGGCTAAACAGTCAGATTTAGGCTCGCTCACAGAGATGTGTAAGGATATCATGAGTCAGATAAGTACAAACTTTACAGCTGCCGAGATATTACAGTATGCTTCTTATGTTACAAAGTTTCAGATGAAGGAGACAACAGGCTTCCCATTTGAGCTGACTACAATGAATCTGTCAACTACTGGCGATACCGTAATTCCTATAGACCTGGCACAGAATGTTTCTGAGCTTCATCAGTTCCTGTTTAATGAGACTGATTACCAGCCGACAGATACCGTTCAGACAGTAAGTGATAAGATTGCTAAAAAGACAGGTGTTACGTCTAAGACATCAGCATTTGATCTCACGCAGTACAATGATACTGTTGGCTCTGATGGAACCGAAGGGGCAAAGAAAAAAAATAAGGACAAGCAGGATGCCCTGAAAAAGAGCCAGTCAGAATCTGAAAATGGTTCAGAAAAAAAATCATCATCAGATGATTAAATAATTAAAGTTAGCTATTAGGGAGATTATTTATTATGAAACCGGAAATCAAAGAAAAAATCACGGCAACAAACCAGAAATACTTAAAGAAATTCTTAACAGAGGAAGCTCCGGCTAAGCTTGAGAGCCAGCTTGAGCACATGGACTGGTCATACCTTGATATGATTCACAACAAGGAGCAGCAGAGAGGTGAATTTTCACCGCTTGCTGCTATGGAGCTTTCAGAGATAGAGGCAAATAAGGACAAATACCTTGCAACAGGTCTTGATGCGGTCAAGAATGGCAAGGTCGGTGCAATTCTTCTTGCCGGTGGACAGGGGACACGTCTTGGCTTTGACAAGGCTAAGGGCATGTTCAATATCGGAAAGACAAAGGAACTCTATATCTTTGAGCAGCTTGTCGCAAACCTCATGAAGGTTACAAATCAGACCGGTACATGGGTGCCTCTGTATGTTATGACAAGCGAGATAAATGATAGCATGACAAGAGAGTTCTTTGAAGAGCACGACTATTTTGGATACAACAAGGACTATGTGAAGTTTTTCGTGCAGGAGATGGTTCCGGCAGTTGATTTTGATGGAAATCTGCTCATGAAATCTGAGGATTCACTTGCTATGTCACCAAACGGAAACGGTGGATGGTTCAAGTCACTCATCAATGCCGGTCTTGACAGGGATTTGAAGGACAAGGGTGTTGAGTGGCTTAATGTATTTGCTGTGGACAATGTACTTCAGCAGATTGCAGATCCTGTATTTGTAGGTGCTACAATCGAGTCCGGCTGTGTCAGCGGCTCTAAGGTGGTCAGAAAATGTGATCCATATGAGAGAGTTGGTGCTATGTGTCTTGAGAATGGCAAGCCTTCGATTGTTGAGTATTACGAGCTCACTCCTGAGATGGCAGAGGCAAAGAACGAGAATGGTTCATTGCAGTATGGTTTTGGTGTTATCTTAAACTATTTATTCCGCGTGGACAAGCTCATGGCTATCGCAGAGAAGAGCCTTCCACTTCATGTGGTAGAGAAGAAGGTGCCTTACATTGATGAGAATGGTACAGAGCATAAGCCTGAGACTCCGAATGCATACAAGTTCGAGACACTCATCCTCGATATGGTATACATGATGGACAATAGCCTGCCATTTGAGGTAGACAGAGAGAAGGAGTTTGCACCTGTAAAGAATGCGACAGGTACAGATTCGGTTGAAACAGCGAGAGCTCTTCTTGAGAAGAACGGAATTGAAATTAATATATGATTTATGGTAACTGTTCATTGGCAGGGATGTATTGATATTCTGCAATTTCTATTTATCGCAGACTCATAGGTGCATCTGCCGATGAGCAGTTATTTTTATAATCGCATAGTGGCCTGCAATGGGGAACATAGACTATAAATAGTTAACTGATTTATGAAAAAATAAATAATCCCGTCACAAATTAAACACAGATTGACAGTATACTTCTAAATATAAACGAAAGGAGAAATTATTATGGATAACAATTATGGAAATATGAATGACACAAATAATACAAATAATACTAACAGTACAAATAACAATACAAACAATGTAAATTTCACAATGTCGGGTAATCCTTACAATCCGGATGAGTCACAGAAGGCTGCACAGACTAATAATACATCAGCTGAAAGCTATTCACAGAGCTACAATCCATATTCGCAGGCTTCTGCAGCAGGACAGCCAAATACAAACCAGTCATATGCAAATCAGTCATATGCAAACCAGCCTTATTCTAATCAGTCGTATAATTCAGGCACAAATAATAATGCATATGGCGGCGCATCAGCCGGTTCGACAGACAACTCATATAGCCGGATGAATATGAATGGTCAGGCATACCAGCAGACTGCAAAGCCTAAGAAACAGAGAACACCTAGAAAGCCTGGTGCATTTGGATCATTTGCAGCAAAGACAGTAGCGGCAGCTCTTATCTTCGGACTCGTCGGAGGCGGCGTTTTCACAGGAGTAAGCTATATTGGCACGAGAGCTATTTCAAATTCTTCTACTGCAAGTGCAAAGCTTACAACTACAACATCCGGAGGGACTAAGCAGACATCCTCAGGGGATGCAAAGGATCTGACAGATGTATCATCTGTTGTCGATGAGGTTATGCCTAGCATCGTTGCTATCACAAATACAGGAACAGTCACCTACAACAGCTTTTTCGGAAAGCAGTCACAGCAGTCTCAGAGCTGTGGCTCAGGAATTATTGTGAGTGAGGATGATGATTATCTTTATATTGCTACAAACAATCATGTTGTGGCAGATTCAGAGGAGCTCACAGTACAGTTTGATGATGATTCAGTGGTAAAGGCAGAAATCAGAGGAACAGATCCGGATGACGATCTAGCAGTTGTACGTGTAAAGAAAGCAGATCTTGGAAAAGATACTTACTCAAATATCAAGATTGCTACAATCGGAGATTCTGAAAGTGTAGCTGTTGGAAGTCCTGCAATTGCTATCGGTAATGCACTTGGATACGGACAGTCTGTCACAACAGGTATAGTAAGTGCGCTTAACAGAACTGTTACTACACAGGATTCACAGACAGGTGAGACTGTTACCAACAACAAGCTTATCCAGACAGATGCAGCAATAAACCCTGGAAACAGTGGTGGAGCACTCTTGAATGAAAATGGCGAGGTTATCGGTATAAACTCTGTAAAATATTCTTCAACTGAGGTTGAGGGTATCGGATATGCAATTCCTATGTCGGTTGCAAAGCCTATTATTGAGAGTCTCATCCAGGATGGAAAGTATACAAACGAGAATCAGGCATACCTTGGAATAAAGGGTGGCGATGTTTCATCTGAGATGGTAGCCTACGGCTTCCCACAGGGTGTGTATGTTTCATCTGTTTCAGCTGGTTCAGGTGCTGCAAATGCAGGCTTACAGGAGGGAGATATCATCACTGCTGTTGACAGCACAAAGATTTCTTCTATGACAGAGCTGCAGTCAGCGTTAAAGAGCTACAAGGCCGGAGATAAGGTTACTCTTACTGTTGCCCGTCAGAGTGGCAGACAGTATGAAGAGAGCAAGGTTGAAGTAACCTTAAGCTCTGCAAAGGATATCCAGCAGTAATTCCGGCGCAGTGTATTGGCGGGAGGTCGGGACATAAGCCCCGGGTACCGGCGGCGCACACGTACTCTTGCGGTCGCTACGCTACGTGGCTAAGATACTGTACGAAATTATGCTTGAAGGGTTTCTATGCTTGACGAAAC
>ERZ859937.124-NODE-124-length-39510-cov-1.767634_pt1 | contig 39510 bp, 39 predicted proteins | sample MGYA00509985_ERZ859937 | MGnify/ENA primary metagenome ERZ859937 (study PRJEB30046, sample SAMN00715169) | human gut metagenome | study: EMG produced TPA metagenomics assembly of the A metagenome-wide association study of gut microbiota in type 2... | reverse complement strand
ATATCATTGCAGATATTTCTTGTGGAGAGAATTTTTCTCCATCTATATCAACTTTTTCGTTTGTTCCCATTTTTCTTTTTATTGATATAACTGTATTTTCTGGGTTTGTAACAGCTTGACGTTTTGCAATTTGTCCTACTAATCTTTCTCCACTTTTTGAGAATGCAACTACAGATGGTGTTGTTCTACTTCCTTCTGCATTTGGTATTACTACTGGTTCTCCTCCTTCCATTACTGCACACATGAATTTGTTGTTCCTAAATCAATACCAATGATTTTGCCCATTTTATTTTCCTCCTATTAAATATAGTGTTTTTACATGTTTCATTTATTTGTAACCATCCGTTGTCCCACATGAATCCCTTAAATGCTGTCTGCATTCATATAAATCTGATTCACTGTCATGCCGGATAGATGTACACATCATTACTGTACTACCGATACCATGCTGTGACGTACCACTGAATCCTTGTACATATAGCCCTTCTGAAGCTCCTGTGCTACGGTGCCTGACTCAAGTTCATCATTTTCAACCTGCATCACTGCATTGTGGAAATCAGGATCAAACTCCTGTCCTACACACTCTATTGGCTTTACACCTGCAGCATCAAGCTCTGTGAGCATCTGCTTATAGACCTTATCCATACCTGTGATAAAAGGATCATCCTTCTTATCATCCGGTACTGCTGCAAGACCTCTCTCGAAATTGTCGATTACAGGAAGGATTTTCTCAACTATTGTCTTTGCTCCCATGTCAAACATCTGGGATTTTTCCTTCTCACTTCTCTTGCGGAAGTTCTCGAACTCTGCCATCTGTCTTTTCAGACGGTCGTTAAGTTCTTCAATCTGTTCATCCTTCTTGTCTTTTTTCTTTTTCTTGAAGAGGCCTTTCTTTTCATCTGCTTTGGCATCTGCATCAGCTGAAGCATCATCCACTGATTCAGTTTCATTCACATCTGTATCTTTTGCTTCTTCGGCTGCCTGAGTGCTTTCCTCATCAGCTCCTTCAATCTCTATCTCTTCTGCTTTATTTTCTGCAGTCTCATTGTCGATTGTTTCTTTTTTAATATCCTCTGGCATTTTTGACCACCTTCCTATGTTTCATCCTCAGACTTCTTATAAATTCCATCTAACTGGGATTTAAGAGTCTTTAGATTATCCATTACTTTTTCATAATCCATGCGCTTTGGTCCGACAATTCCTATCGTGCCCTTTACGCCCTCACCCAGATCATATGTCGCAGTGACAACACTGCAGTCCTTCATGGTCTGGATTGGAGATTCATTTCCTATATAAACCTGAATACCTGTTCCATTGTCCTTCTTCTCGGAATCGGATAGGGATTCAGTAACAAGGCTTGCTAGCTCTTCCTTTTCCTCAAATGCTGACAAAAGTGTCGCTGCATTATTGGAATCCGAAAGCTCAGGATACTTCAGAATATTTGTCGCTCCGCTGGTGTAAATCTTAAGATCCTCACTCTCCGCGAAGGTCTGTGCCAATGCATCAATCACATCAGAGACAATTCCTGAATGAATACCGGCTCTCTCCTTTATGCTTGCAATGTTTCCAAGATTAATCTCGTTCATTGCGAGTCCGTTTAATGAGGTGTTAAGCAAAATGTTGAGCTTAAGTATCGTCTCATTGTCAAGCGGCTCATATAAATCAAGCATCTTGTTTCTGACCATATTATTGTTCATAACAATTACTGCAAGCAGATGCTGGTCGTCAACCTGTGAAAGCTGGATGAATTTCACCTTGTTGTGATTGACATCCGGTGCAGAAACGAGTGTGGCATAATTGGTATTGTTTGCAAGTACCTTTGCCGCCTGCTTTAACACCTGCTCCATCTTCTCGGTATTTTCAATGACCAGCTCCTTCATATCAGAAAGCTCTTTTTCCTTCTTATCATTGGTCTCTATAAGATGGTCTACATATAATCTGTAGCCCTTATCCGAAGGAATTCTTCCTGCTGAGGTATGTGGCTGTACTATATAGCCCATCTCCTCTAAGTCGCTCATCTCATTTCTGATTGTTGCCGAGCTCAGATTAAGATCTGTATATTTTGAAATTGTACGTGAGCCAACCGGCTCTCCTGTGGCGAGATAATTGCGGATGATTGCATCCAGTATGGTAAGCTGTCTCTCGCTCAATTCTAGTTCTTTGTTTTCATTTTCCATTGGTCACACGCTCCATCTGAAGTATGCTTTTAATTTGTTAGCACTCTGTATTTTGGAGTGCTAATTTTTTATCTGTACATAACATACCACCACCTATTAGCAATGTCAACCCTCGAGTGCTAATTTTTTTAATAAAATTTTTGAAACCCTTGATTTTACTAAGGTTTCAGGCTTTATAAATTTTCTATTAAATTGATTTTAGTGGTTAATTCAGTTATTATTCCTAATCAAAATCTGTATGATTTTATCATAATTTTCCGGTCTGTGTGGAAACGTACAGTCTGTACATACCTTGATTTTTTTGCCATTCTTCTCTATGTAGGTCTTACTTCCGGGACAGTTTGGCATACTATACATAGGACAATAACAAAACAGACAATTAAAGTCATCCGAAAGTCCCTTGTGACACGGAAAATATTTGCAATCTGTGTTTTTAAAGTATTTATAAGAGTTTTCCATTTTTATTCCTTCTATATTCATATGCTTTTCTCACAAAGCTCTCTGCAAAATGCGGATTTGACGGATAATACAGGTGTGGAAATCCAAGCCAGTAATTATCATGGCTTATCACGCAGTCGTAGCTTCTGCCTGTGGCCGGCTTGGTCGCAATACAATCAGCTCCGTTATCGGTGCTGTCGTAATAATGAAATTCATGCGCCTTTATTTTTTCATTTGGCGGTAGAAAATTGCTATGCTTTTCCGCAAGCTCAATATATCCGAACCTGACCAGCTTTCCCTTAAAATGGCACCCACCATCCAGTGCCCCCACAAGCTTAGACTTATTCATATCATTTTGTATATCTGTATTATTTTGTGTATCAGCATTGTTTTTTTCATCATTATCATCACAGATGTTACGGATATATGCGTGAAGATACATAAACCCTCCACACTCTGCAACCATCGGTATTCCGGCTCTAAAAGCTTTTTTTATGGTATTCAGCATAGATACGTTTTTACTCAGTTCCTTTGCATACAGCTCCGGATAGCCGCCTCCAAGCAGCATTGCATCACAATCCTCTGGAAGGCTGGTATCGTGAAGCGGTGAAAAATACTGTAATTTTGCACCGCACTTTTCAAGAAGCTTCAAATTATCTTCATAATAAAAACAAAATGCTTCGTCCATGGCAACAGCTATGTTTACGGTATTTATTGCTTTATTTTGCGAAAATTCATTTTGATCACAATTACCTGTATTTTTTTCATTATATACATCTGCACTTCCGCTGTCACCGATTTCATCTGCCTCCGCTGCAATGTCCATAAACAAATCCATATCTATTGTCTTTTTTAGTCTGTCGGCAGTTTCATTGAGCTGTTTTTTTATATCTGAAAGCTCATCCGGCATGACAAGCCCCAGATGTCTGCTTGAAAGCCCGATATCCTTCTGTTCCGGGAAATATCCGACTACTTTTACGGAAAGCTCCTTCTCTATCAGAGGCTTTATGATATCATAATAGCCCTTCGACATCCGATTGAGCAGAACCCCCTTAATCAAGTGCTGAGTGTCATACTGCAAAAAACCGGCTATAAGAGCAAGCACTGACTTTCCCATGCCCTTTGCGTCCACCACGAGTATTATCGGAGTCTGCGTCACCTTTGCCAGATGGTATGACGAACCCTGCTCATATATTCCGCCAAGCCCGTCATATAATCCCATCACGCCCTCAAGCACCGCAAAATCACCATCGGCTCTTTCATCTAAGAAAAGCTGCACTGTTGTCTTTTCGTCCGTAAAAAACGTATCGAGATTTTTGGATGGTACGCCAAGCACCTTTTTGTGAAACATTGGGTCAATATAATCAGGTCCGCACTTATATGACAATACGTTTTTTCCGCTATCCTTTAAAAGCTGCAGTAAAGCGCAGGTTATCATTGTTTTTCCACTGCCGCTTTTGGGTGCGGCTATCATAAAACGATTTATTTTCATGTGTTCATCCTTTATTTCATCATATACCTTAAAATATCAGCCTTCGATGATTTATTACGGGTTGTAGCATAAAAGCCCAGGTTAAAATTCAAACGAACATATCCACACCGGATTTTCTGCCTGCATCAAATGGTAATGTCCTATCTGCTTTGAGCGGCTGACCTGCAGCTGCACGATATCCTCATTTTTCACATCATATGCCGACAATATTTCCTTTATCTCACAAATTGTTTCCATGGAAATTGCATTTATCACTATACGGATATGTGGATTTTTTGCTTTAAGAGCCTCTATTATCTCCTTTAGATTGCCACCGCTGCCTCCGATAAATGCGTGTGTCGGCACCGGAAGAGTGTCCATTCCGTCAGGAGCCTTTGCATTTATAACATGGATATTTTCAAGTCCATGCTTTTCTTTATTTTGCGTGATAAGCTGCACGGCATTTTCCTTCTGCTCGATGGCATAGACCTCCATATCATCGGAAAGTGATGCGGCCTCTACCGCTATGGAGCCGGTTCCGCTTCCCACATCATAAAGCACTGAATCCGATTTCAAATGAAGCTTGCAGATGCTTACATGCCTTATTTCCTCTTTGGTCATCGGAACCTTTTCACGGATAAATGCTGCATCACTTAGCTGCGGTGTAACATTTTTTGCAACCGGATTGGGATTTTTTATCATGCAGATATACAGTCCCTCCCTTTTAAGCTTTGTGCACTCCTGCGGCGAAAGCTGCGATATAGTTTCATCCGGATATGATAGCTGGTATCCCACAGTTACCGAGCATTTTTGTAAACCATACCTTTCGTCACTGCTTAATAGGTGTCCAAGCATATTTACGTCCCTGACTCCGGACATCAGCATAAATGTTTTTGCATGGTGGCTAATCCGTGATGTGATATTAGACAGCTTAACTCCATGGATGCTGCAAATATATGCATCGCTGTAGGTTTCACCGACTGCTGCCGCCATATATGACACAGATGAAATTCCAGGAAGGATTGACACATCCGCATTTAATTTTCCTTCAGATATTTCATTTTTTATCGCCAGATACAGCTTTTTGCTTCCACTGTAAAAGCCTGTATCTCCCGAGAATAATATAAGAACATTACTGATTTTTGCAGTATCTGCACAAATTTCATGCAGATATGGGATAATCTGTTCTGCAAGATAATACGGCTTTTTGTCTATCTTCGCACTGTATTTTTCTATCATACGGCTTGCGCCAAGTATAATATCAGCGCTTTCTATTGCATCTGAAACAGCTTTTGTCATGCAAGCATCATTTCCCATTCCAATGCCGGCAAGCATGATACGAAGCTTGTTATATTTACTGTCAATATATTCACAGACAGCTTCAAATGACATTCCATCATCCTGCACGCTTTGCCCCACAATATAGACCGGAATATTTTTATTTTTTGCGGCAGCTATTTTCTCAATAAAGCCACCGGCCGCACCGCTTTTTTTGGTGACCAGACATCTGATGTCATACTGATCAATAAGCGCCTCATTAAGCTGTGTGCTAAACGGTCCCTGCAATGCCAGAATGTGCTTTCCTGTAATATCATTGTGCATGCATAAGCTTATGCTCTCAAGCCCCGGAAGCACGCGCACATACAATCTTTCCCTGATGTCTGAGGTTTTACAATACACTGACAGCTCCTTGCTTCCTGTTGTGAGCAGTATATTTCCGTCTGTATTGTTAAGTGCCTTTACACATGCTTCATTGTCCTCAAAATAGCGGATATTATCATAATCTGCTGATATATCAGTATCTCTTTTAAGACGCACATATTCGATATTTTCTGATATGCTGCTATCCGCCTGATTGTCTGTAACAGCATGTGCCTCGTTAAACGCATAAACTGCCTGCTTTATATTTTCGGTAACAATGGCTGCATACGGATGGGTGGCATCCACTATTAGCTTACATTTTTGTTCCGCAAAGAAGCTTCTCATGCCTTCGCTGTCCATACGCCCCATATGAACATGCGCGAACGGATTTTCATGCAGCACGATTTCACCGTATTCTGTTGCCACGCAAATCGTATGATCTATGCCTCTTTCACACAGATGCTCTGATAGCTTACGTCCCTCTGTTGTTCCTGCAAAAATCAGTATTTTACTCAATCTGATATCCTCTCCTTGTGACAAGCTTTCCGTCAATTATTTGTGTACCCTCATTGCCGATAAATACTGTCGTAAACATGTTAACCTGTGCACTGCGAAGCTCACCGAGGGTACAGACTGTATAGCTTGTTCCCTCACGTCCGATATTTTCGACATAGCCGCATGCTCTATCCGGCTCTATCGCACGAAGCAGAATATCACAGGCTCTCATCAGATAGTCCTTTCTCTTGTGACTTGACGGATTATACAGTGCTATGACAAAATCCCCCTCTGCAGCAGCCACAAGACGCTTTTCAATCTTATCCCACGGCGTGAGCAGGTCACTTAAGCTGATGGTACAAAAATCATGGTTTAATGGTGCTCCAAGCACTGCCGCACCACTGTTTGCCGCTGTATGCCGGGTATAACCGAAAGCTCTACGTTATCGTATTCCTGCCCAATCTCATACATAAGAGAGGCCAGTCCGTATATTCCGGCATCGCCACTACATACAAGAGAAACTGTTTTGCCCTCAAGTGCCTTTTTAAAGCATAGATGACATCTTTCTTTTTCCTGACGCATCGGAGTGGTCAAAAGCTCTTTTGTCTGGAATTTTTCTCCAAGCAGCTTTATATATACGGTGTATCCCACTATGACATCACTCGCTTCCAGGGCGTCAATCGCCTGCTTTGTCATCATGCTTTCAAAGCCCGGCCCCATACCTACTATGTAAATTTTATTCATGTTAATCTCCATCTCTACTAATTTTATATAACCATGCAGCTATTTGCAATTTTTTAATGATATAATGGTCAAAAGGTATTTTGCCCCTCATTATGATTAATCAGGATACCTTGCTGCCGCAACCGTTACACTGTCATATTTATGTTTTTTATAGATAAGTTCTCCTGCTTTATTGCATTCCCTGCTGCATGCAAGCACTGCTGCACGCTCGCACACGTTGTCCACTCCAACATGCTCCCTGACAAACTGCGAGGCACTGAATTCTCCCTGCACCGCCATAAGCTCATCCGCGGTATAAGTGACAAAATCTATCCTGTTTCTATCGCAAAATTCCTTTATTCCCGGTTCATCTTTTTTCACATCTATTGATGCAATCATGTCTATATCCGAAATATCTATTTGCAGCTTTAAAAGACTTTGTCTGATTGCCCTGTCAATATTTTCAAACGCTGTATCCCTTCTGCACCCAATACCAAGTACAAATTGTGTGGGTTTTAAGTAAATACTGCCATTTTTAGGGTCCTTTGCTTTTTCGCATGATACTACAATATCAGCTCCGTAAGCAGGTGGGAAGTCCACTGTTTTTATTGCATCAGCACTCATATCAGCTTCATCTAAAAATGCCTTTATAAGGCTTCTGTGCTTAGCCGGGATGTGCTCCCAGTCGACCGACATAGTAACCACTTCCCCCGCCAATACCTTTGATGATACTCCGGCGATGCCATCTTTATTGACTATTGCAAGCCTGCATTTCTTTGCAAAAACATCAACTGCAAATTTATTATTGATATCAGTAGCGGTTGTTATAACAGGTGTGGCATTCATCAGTGCTGCTAATAATACCGCAAGCTCATTGGCACCTCCCACATGCCCTGAAAGAATCGGAATAACAAACTTCCCCAGCTCATCTATCACAATAACAGGACTGTCTTTAAGCTTGTTATTTACAGAAGAAGCTACAGCCCTCACTGCAATACCACATGCCCCGATAAAAATCAGAGCCTTTTTTTCACTCATCTGTACAGCTGTCCAGTCTGATATATTTTGTGATATGTAGCCGGAATTTCTAAAATTTTCATCGGTGGAATTTTTAATATTCTCATCCGATAATCTCGAGCATTTGGTAAAAACCTCCACCTCATATTCACTTTTTTCAAGCTTATAAGCTATGTCACATGACAGCTCATAGCCCTTTTTTGTGAAGCTTACAATGCAAATTTTCATATTTTCAGTTCCCATATATTTCCCATATTTATATATTCACGCCTTTTTTAATCGTTATCCTTTGACTCTACAGAAGCCTTGCGATACTCTGTCGAAAAATCCGGTGCGTAAAGTCTTGATTTCTCGTAATGCCGGTGAGCTATGACATCCCCCACAAGCACTATCGCTGTCTTTGTGATATTGTGCTCTCTCGCAGTCTGCTTAAGTGTAGCGACAGTGCACACGTATGCCTCCTCCTGTGGCCAGGTTGCCTTGTATACAATTGCAGCAGGTGTATCTGCCGCGTATCCTCCCTCAATAAGACTTTCCGTAAGCTTCTCTAAAAGCCCGGTGCTTAAGTAAATCGCCATGGAAGCGTGGTGTGAGGCAAAACTTGCTATGCTCTCCTTAGGCGGCACCTTCGTGCGCCCCTCCATGCGTGTTATGATGAGCGACTGGGAAATACCGGGGAGCGTGTACTCAATGTTGAGCGATGCAGCAGCGCCAAAGCACGCGCTCACGCCCGGACAACTCTCATATGGTATTAAAAGAGAATCAAGCTCATCCATCTGCTCGCGCACTGCGCCGTATATGCTTGGCTCTCCCGTGTGCAGGCGCACAGTAATTTTTCCGTCTGCCTCAGCAGCTTTCATGACTGCGATGACCTCATCCAGTGTCATTTTTGCACTGTTATATATTTCACAGCTCTCCCCTGCATAGTCCAAAAGCTCTGGATTAACAAGCGAGCCTGCATAAATTATCACATCTGCCTTTTGTAAAAGACGCATTCCGCGTACTGTTATTAAATCTGCTGCGCCTGTTCCTGCGCCAACAAAGTAAACCATTTTTCTGCCTTTCTGCTTTTTGCAAGCTCACCAAATTCGTTTGAATACATGATACAGTCTATCTCAAGTCTGCCCTTTGCTCTCTTATCCAGATAAAAGCATATGCGCTCCATCGATAATCCATCACCTCATAAAGCCTGCCGCTTTCCTTAAGTGCCGCCAATGCCTCCTCTGTCGTAAGGCTGTCCATAATGCGCTTTATGTATTTGGGCGCTACACCACACTTAAACGCAAATGCCGTCAAAAGCTCTATCCTGCAGTCAGCCTCCCTCGAATGAGTGTTCATGATGCCTCCTGCTACCTTTATAAGCTTTCCTATATGTCCTGTCAAAAGCATCCTCTTAAAGCCCATATCTGCTGCCATATCAATTGTTTCACCGATAAAGTTGGAGCATTTGACACTCCTGTCCAGATCATAGCCATAGCTTTCCTTCATAAAGTCAAGACCGTAATTCCCCGGCGCAACCGCCACATAATCATACCCAAACGAATACCTCTGCCTAAGCTCCACCCTTATCGTATCAATAAGAGCCTGTGAACTCATGGGCTCAACAATACCGCTTGTGCCGAGAATTGATATACCACCAACTATCCCAAGTCTTGGATTAAAGGTCTTTTCCGCAAGCTCCTTTCCCTTTGGAACCGAGATTGTAATGTCAAGTGTCCCCTTAAAATCCAAAAGCTCACAGACCTCCCTTACCTCTTTTTCAATCATCTCACGCGGCACATGATTGATAGCCGCATTTCCGACAGGCTGGTCTAATCCGGGTTTGGTGACTCTTCCCACTCCGTCACCACCGTCTATATTTATGATAACCAAATCCTGCCTTTTTTTGCATAAAGCAGATGTATCGGAATGCAAAATCCGTACAGAAGCATATATATAGGCTCCGGTGGTCACATCCGGGTCATCCCCTCCGTCTTTTATCACGGCGCAGCTTACCTCATTTTCACTTCTTTCTATGTCGGTGATATCAGCCGTGTAAGCTATTCCCTTAGGTGTCTGAATCGTTATTTTGTTTTTAGCCTTTCCGGTTAAAAGCATATATGCCGCCGCCTTTGATGCCGCCGCCGCACAGCTTCCTGTGGTAAATCCATATCTCATAATCACTAAATTTCCTCATGCATCAGCCTCTATCAACCAGACTGTAAATCAGCGCATTGCATATGGCAGCTGCAATATTGCTTCCACCCTTTCGTCCGACATTTACTATGTTGGCACGCCTGTCTCCATAATTAGCTCCTTGGCTGCTTCCACATTGACAAAGCCCACCGGCACACCGATTACAAATGCAGGCTTATATATTCCTTTTTCTATCATATCGTACAGCTCTATAAGCGCTGTCGGTGCATTTCCTATCGCAAAAATCACAGGCTTATCTATCCTTGATGCAAACTCCATGCTTACTGCCGCGCGCGTTGTCTTTTTCTCCTTTGCAATAAGAGCGACCTCATCATCAGCCATAAAGCAGTGTGCCTGTCCGCCGAATTTTGCCAGGTATTTTTTATTTATGCCTGAAAGAGCCATGTTGGTATCAGTCACTATATCAGCGCCCTCTGATATCAGTCTTTTTGCAATAGCAACGGCGTCCTTAGAGTATTTAAGCGTCTGTATATAATCAAAATCAGCACTCGTGTGTATGACTCTTTTTGTTATCATCTCCTGATCAGCAGGCAGCGTAATCTGCATTTCAGACAGCTCATGTGAAATTATCTCAAAGCTCCTCTTTTCAATCTCCATCGGCTCTAACTGTTTAATTTTTTTCAATACACTCACCTATCACTTTCAATAATCTTACATTTTCATCATAAGTCTTTACTGCCACACGAAAATACCCTTCCGAAAGCCCCACATAGTTGGAGCAGTCCCGTATCAGTATTCCCTTATTAAGCAGTATATCATATAATGGAAGCTTGCTGTAAAACAGTATGAAATCAGCATTACTTTTATATACCTTAAAGCCAAGCTTTTTTAGTCCATCAGACAGCAGCCTTCTTTGTCTGCTCACATACGATACCGTTTCTTTAATATACTCTGATTCCCTAATGCATGCCTCTCCTGCCATCTGTGCCAGGACAGACACGTTCCACTCCGGCAGATTTCTTTGAACCTTTTGTCTTACTGCCTCATTTTTACTGAGCATATATCCAAGCCTTACTCCCGGAATAGCAAAAAGCTTGGTAAAGGCTCTTACAACAATCAGATTGTCATAGTCACATAAAAGTGACAAAACAGAATAATTTTTTTCACAAAAGCCCATGAAGCATTCATCTGCCACCACATAAATATGCTTTTCTTTGCAATGCCCTATTATTTGCTTCATGAAAGTGCTGTCTGCAAGATACCCTGTCGGATTGTTTGGATTTGCGATAAAAAATATATCTGTATCATCTGTAAGCATATCCATTAAAGCATCCAGCCGTGCAGCAGGAGAAAAATCACTCTGCTCATCCAGCAGAAAATATCCGATATCACAGCCGACTGCACGAAGTACATGCTCATAGCCGAAAAAGCCCGGGGCCAAAAGCACTGCTTTTTTTGGCTTTATGGCATGAGCTATCGCCATAAAAAGCTCTGAGGCTCCGTTTCCGGGAATTACATCCTCGCTTTGTATGCTGCAGCCTTGCTGTGTGAAATACTCTGATATCGCTTTTTTAAGGCCACTGCATGTCATGTCGGGATATCTGTCTGCATACGAAAGTGCATCACTCATGGCCTCTTTAACAGAATGCGGTATGCCAAGAGGATTGATATTTACCGAAAAATCCATATTTACTTTATTGTTGTATATGTCACCACCATGGATGCTTTTCATTCAAGTCCTCCATCAATTCTTACATCAATTCTTCCATATTCAAAGCAATATTAAAACAAGACTCATAACCGCCACAGATAAAAGCTCACACAAAAACGCAGTAATATACATCAGCCTGTTTGCACGCTTTATATCCTCGTACTCTATCTCACGCAGACCGTCTCCTATGTATTTTTTCTTCACAAGCTTCCCGAAATACACTGCATCACCCGCCAGCTGCACCCTTAAAGCTCCCGCACATACGGACTCTGTCTGGGCTGAGTTGGGGCTTGCGTGATTGAAACGATCTCTTTTAAAGATGCGGTATGCATTTTTGCCATCAAACTGCCTGCCACCAATAAATGCCGCAGCAATCATCAGATATGCACTGATTCTTGCCGGTATGAAATTGACCACATCATCAAGCCTTGCCGCAAATCTGCCAAAATACATATATTTATCATTTTTGTAGCCAAGCATCGAATCCATCGTATTCACAGCCTTGTATACAAAGCCAAGCACCGGCCCTCCGATTGCAGTGTAAAGCATAGGTGCAATCACTCCGTCAGATGTATTTTCAGCTATCGTCTCAACTGCCGCCCTTGTGACGCCTGCTGCATCAAGCACAGATGTATCTCTGCCAACAATCATGGAAACAGCTCTTCTTCCTGCATCAACTCCATCTGTCCTTAGCGCATCGTACACCCTCATGCTCTCCACACGAAGACACTTTGTGGCAAGAATCTGCCACGTCATGACAGCCTCTGCTATTACCCCGGCATATAAATTTATACTGTATGCTGCCACAATAATAATTACCGATATTGCAAAAGTTGCAAAAATTACAGTAAAAGCAAGAAGCATGCCTCTTTTATATTTTATTAAATTTAATTTTTTTTCAGAGCTATTATATCCGGCATCACAATTAAGCCTCTTATCGAGAAAAGAAATGAGTGAGCCGATAAGCCTGACCGGATGCGGTATAAAATGCGGATCTCCTATTAATAAATCAAGCACAAAGCCTGCTATAAATGCAAAAATATGATAACACATATGTTAGTCCTTCTTAAATAAATCATAGCGATATGGGCACTATTTCATTAAACACAATCTCATTGCCCTCAACCGCCACCCACACGAGTAGCCACAGCCGTTTTTTACCTGATAATCATAGTAATCCATATCACAGTAATGGCTCATTATCGCCATGATAGTCCCTCCATGCACAAAAAATACTATTTGTATCTCTTTATCAGGCATAGCCCTCTTAAGCTCTAATGCCTGTGTGAGTGCCCTCTCAAAGCCACATATACTTCTTTTGCAAAACTCTTTTCTGCTCTCTCCGTTTGGAAAGGCAAGTGTTCCACCACTGTCAATCCACGCCTGATATGAGTTCCTGAAACGGATATCTGTGCTAAGTTCCTTATAGCTTTTTAGCTCCCATTCACCGAAATCCATCTCTGCAAACTCTTTTACGGTATGAATTTTATGGTGCTGTGAAACCGGCAAAATAATCTCTGCCGTCTGTTTACAGCGCCTCATTGGGCTGGTAATAATTATCTGCTCCTTTAAGCTATTTTTCTCCAAAGCCTTGTATACACCATTATTTAGCGCATTTTCTAGTTCAAAAACTCCGGCTTCATCGAGTGGCTCATCTGTCCTGCCCAGATATCTGTGCTCTCTGTTTGAGACAGTGCAGCCGTGTCTTATAAAAATACAGTTTATTTTATTTTCTGACCGATTCCACATATTACGCGAACTACCTCGTCTGCTTTTTTTGCAAGCAGTATCTCTGCTCTGCCTGTCTGCTCCCTGTACTCTCTCTCAAACGCATCAAGAGGCACTATGCCGTTTCCAATCTCATCAGCAATGACTATTGTATCCTTATTTTCCTCTGCAAACTGCATAAATTTCAAAATATATTCCTGCAGTGGAAGATTTTTCTCAAGCACAGCCCTGATAAAATAATGGAATTTATCTATTATGAGTATACTCTCATCATCGACGGCAAAATCCCATGGCCATTCCATATTTGATGCCTTATCATTGCAGGCATTATTTTTTAGAAAAAAGCAGTCGTACACATCATATTTTTCTGTTTTTTCTATCATATTTTCGAGCACATAATCAAGCTTTCCCTGTGCCACTCCGCCTATCACAAGCTTCATATTTTCTCCAATTCCAAAGTTTAAAATTCATAGTACAACTTTTATCAAAATTCTTATCCGTACCATTCCTATATTCAAAACAGATATACTAAATAATAAAAGAGACACCACCCAAAGCCACTGCCATGGCGCACTCACATATACACACAAAAACCCTGCCGTATCGCCTGTGATGCCACCAAGCTCCTTTTTTGTTTTCACATAATAATACCAAAAGCTAAGTGCTGCCGCAATGATCATAGCCACCGCATAAGGCAGTGACACAATAAATAAAACAGCCATACACAGTGCAAGCTGGATGTATAGTACTGCCCTCACGATCGTTCTGTGTGCAGTGTCCGCAAACATAAATAACAGTCCATCGCTTTTTGCCGATTTAAATGACACAACAGCTATTCCGCTTAAGCACCTTGAGATGAAAAAGCCTGCACAAAAAACAATAAATGCTTTATCATCCATTATCTGAGAAAAAGCTCCCATAAATAATAATCCGTAGGCTGCAAGCATTATAACGGCAAATGCTCCTATATGTGAATCCTTAAGTATTGCAAGCTTTTCCTCCCGCGGTTTGTATGAATGAAACGCATCCATTGTATCCATAAAACCATCTATGTGAAATCCTCCCGTAACCGCCATCGGAATGAGTGCGCCTATGCATACATAGCAGATATCCGCCACTCCAAAATGAGAGTATATATATTTCCAAAGCATAAGAAGCAGTCCAATCACAGCTCCTATCCACGGAAAGAATACCAGCATGTACTTCATGTCATCATCATTCCATTTAAATTGTGGCATAGGTATCTTTGAATACATGGAAAAAGATACTATGCACGACCTTATTAACTTCATAATACACTTAACCTCCACACTGCTTCACTTAACCACAACAGGAATGCCTGCAACCACCTCAACAACATGCTCTGCCATCGCAGCAAGCCCTCTGTTTACAATACCCATTGCCTTTATGTAATTCATCGTTGATTGATCATAGCAGACTCCGTCTTCAAATACATTGTTTGTCACAATTACAAGCTCCGCAACATTTTCACTTAAGATACTTACCTCTTTTAACACCTTTTTACTCACATGGCTGATTTGAGCAGTCTCATAATCCTTCATATTTTCAAGGCATCCAAAGTCTCTTTTTTGGCTTCAGCAGCCTGCATACCGGAAGCATCTACAGGTGGAAACATCTCATTTGCAACAAGGTTTGACATACACTCAAGCAGTGCTGACCGCCCGGTTTTTAAACTGCTTTCTGATTGCAGCTTAGAAACAGCATTTTGGATATCCCGAGGCTGCTCGATGGTAATAAAGCCTTTTCCGGCACGAAGTCTTCTGTGCCTGTCTATCTCCGCTGCCCCTCATCATCAAATACCTGCATGGTGGCAATGTAATATTTTTCTTTGTATCCATTTTCATTTGACACGCGACAAATATACTTTTCTGCATATGCTGATTTGCCGCTGCCGCTGCCGCCTGTTATAAGTGTAATCATCTATACGTACCTCTCATACTGTGATACCGAGATATCGTCGAAGGTTGTCCGTCCTTTGTATACGCTAAGTGCCATATCCAAAAGCGCAAACATCATCACGGCACCTGTTCCCTCTCCAAGCGCAAGAGATGTCTCATGACCGGCCTTACGGAAAGTGCCTCACACAAAAGCGCCACGGCAGGCTCCCTGCCCTCATGGGATGGAATGATAAAATCAGTAACTCTGGAAAGAAGCCTTCCTGCTGCCAACGCAGAAACCATGCTTATCACTCCGTCGAGCACAACAGGAATATGGTATAATGCACCGCCTATACACACTCCGACAAGTCCTGCAATATCAAGTCCTCCGACTGTCATAAGTATCTCAAAGGTGTCCTTATTATATAAATCATACTTTTCTATTGCGCTCTCAATTACACGGATTTTTCTCTCAAGCCCACTGTCGTTTATGCCTGCTCCTCTTCCTGTCACTGTGGCCACATTGCACCTTAGCATGGCGGCTGCCATTGCCGCGCTTGTGGTGGTGTTTCCTATACCCATCTCACCGGTTGCAATAATTCTGCAGCCGTCTGCCTTACACCCACGCACTATTTCTATACCTGCTGCAATCGCTTCAAGTGTCTCAGCCCTTGTCATGGCAGGCTCTTTTGCAAAGTTTCTCGTGCCCATGCGCACCTTTCTTTGAAGCAGCCCTTTAACACTCTCGTCACTGTTTATTCCTATATCCACAGGAATTGTATCAACCCCTGCAGTCATTGCCATGCGTCCGACAGATGAAGCCTTCCTTGCCATGGATTTTGCAACTGCAAGTGTCACCTCCTGTCCGGACTGGCTGATGCCCTCAGCAACCACACCATTATCCGCACACATCATTATGACCGCCTTTTTTGAGATATCTATATTTTCATCTCCCAAAACAGCGCCGATCTTAGCCGTTAAAAACTCAAAATCACCCATGCCGTCGAGCGGCTTTGCCACCGAATCCCAGTTTGAACGGATTTTTTTGTACATTTTTGCATCAGGTGGCGTTATTTTTAATTTTTTTAATTCTTCAACTGTAAAATGGTCAGAAATAATATTATTTTCAATCATATCTTGCCTCACGAAGCATGCCGTACACTGCATCCATATCCAGATACTCTCTCAGTGTATCCGCAAGCCTGTCATACTGTTTTTCTTTGAAGCTCTTATAGCTTACAATAGCGCTGTCATTCACATCAATGCCCTTTTTATCGGCAATATAATCCACTATCACTCTGGCGGCCTCTGCAGTATCAAAAATGCCGTGGATATACGAGCCATACACATTTCTTCCATCAGATATGACATTATTTAACTCATTTTTCCTGTCAGCACAAGCCCCCTGCTCATCTGAAGCTGTGCTATATGCGCTCTTACCCATATGTATCTCATAGCCCAGAAAGTGACAGCCTGAAAGCCTGCTCAATACACCATCTACATGTGCTATTTCACCGCTTGTCTGAAGCCGCGTCTTGCTGTCTTTTAGAACAGTATCTATAGGAAGAAGCTCCATGCCGCGCATATATCCCCCATCCTCGACACCGTCGGGGTCGGCTATTGAAGCCCCAAGCATCTGATAGCCTCCGCATATTCCAAAAACAGGTATCTCACAGGAGAGCTTTTTGACAGCGGCCTCAAGTCCGTTTTGTCTCATCCACAAAAGATCCCCCATCGTATTCTTGCTTCCCGGCAGAAATACTATATCCGGATGACGCAGCTCATTTACTGTTGACACATACCGCACTGTTACCTCGGACATCTGCTCAAAGACATTGAAATCCGTGAAATTTGATATTCTCGGATATCTGATGACCGCTATATCAATAAGCCCATCTGTCTTTTTGTCAAAGCGCTCTGTCAGGCTGTCCTCATCCTCAAGCTGTACATCCATATATGGCACCACTCCGGTGACAGGCACCCCGCCTCTCTCCTCAAGCATCTGTATCCCCGGGTCAAGGATTGTCTTGTCTCCACGGAATTTATTGATAATAAGCCCGCAGACACGATTCTTTTCCTCATCGGTTAAAAGCATAAGTGTGCCAAGCAGCTGCGCAAAAACACCACCTCTGTCGATATCACCCACGAGCAGCACCGGTGCATCCACCATATGCGCAAGCCCCATGTTTACAATATCATTTTCCTTCAGGTTTATCTCCGCCGGGCTTCCGGCGCCCTCAATCACTATGATATCCGCATACTCCTCAAGCTTTTTAAATGCCTTTTTTATATCCGGTATGAGAGTTTTCTTGTATGCAAAATACTCTCTCGCCGGCATGTTCTTAAGCACCCTTCCGTTTACAATCACCTGTGAGCCTGTATTATTTGTAGGCTTTAAAAGAATAGGATTCATACACACCATAGGCTTAATGCCTGCTGCCTCAGCCTGCATCACCTGGGCCCGTCCCATCTCAAGTCCTTCGTCTGTTATATAAGAGTTGAGCGCCATGTTCTGTGATTTAAACGGTGCCACCCTGTATCCGTCCTGTCTGAAAATACGGCACAAGCCCGCGACAAGAAAGCTCTTGCCTGAATTGGACATTGTACCCTGTACCATAATTACCTTTGCCATATATATACCTGCTGTCTGAATTTATGTGGTAGTCTGTTGCTTTATCATGAATATTAAACTGGAGTGTGAACAGTAACTTCCTTAAAGCTGTGTCAATTGTTCCTCCAGAAAAGGAATTTTTATAATTTTTCCTGTAGAGACTGCATACTCATAAAGCCTGCTGTTAAACTGCTCATACGTGCCAAACTCTGTTCTGTCACATATAACGCCCTCGCATACATCAATAAGCTCCTTTGCCTTTTCAATAAGGGCATCGTCTACAGGCTCAAAGCTTCTTGCGCTGACAATCTCAGCAGAAAGCGCCTTTGCCGCAGGATAATCCAGATCATTTTCATAGATGATTCCTGTCGCAAACGGGATACCCTTTCGCTGTAAGCTCCTGAAGCTTTTTCTGCCCAGGCCCCCTCCTGCTATGACAAATATCCTCGCCCTTCCATCCGGTTTTTCCAGCTCTAACTCCTCTCCTGTTTCGTCAAAGCTTCCTGCCGTAATTCCAAAAAGCCCTGAAACATATTGATCAGTAAATACCTCCTCGGGAGTTCCGTATCTGTCCACATATCTGCCATCTATACACATGATATGGTCTGACACACGCTTTGCCATATCAAGCTCATGGAGCGACATGATAACCGTAAGATTCTTCTGTCTTTTAAGCCTTTGGAGTATTGATAAAAACTCAAGCTTGTACTTTATATCAAGATACGAGGTAGGCTCGTCTAACACTATAATCTCCGGCTGTTGACATATAGCCCGTGACAGCATAACCCGCTGTCTTTGTCCATCGCTTATCTTTGTAAAATCCTTATCTTTTATCTGTGATACATTGACCAGCTCCATCGCCTCATCCACAGCCTTTTTGTCCTCATCCGAAAGTACTCCGAACCGGCCTGTGTATGGATATCTGCCGGTCGCAACCACATCATAGCAGGTCATAAGCTCCGTCTTTAGCTTATCGGTGAGCACAACAGCCATTTTCTTTGCAAATTCATTGCCATTCATCGTCACTACATCACTTTTATCAAGATATATCGTACCGCTCACAAGCGAAGCTGTCTTGCAATACTTTTTAAAATAGTCGATTTACCGGCACCGTTTGGCCCGATTAATGTGAGAATCTCTCCCCTTTTCAGGGAAAAATCAATATTTTCAATGAGCGGCCTGTTATCATATCCAACGGCCAGCTTTTGTGCAGTAAAATAATATTCCATCAGACATTTTTCTCCTTGCTGCGTCTTATCATGATAAACAGCACTACAGGTGCACCAAATACTGCCGTAACCGTGCTGATACTAAGCTCCGTAGGCGCAAACATCATCCTCGCAAGCAAATCACAAAACAGGCAGAACACCGCTCCACCAAGGAAGCAGGCCGGTATCATATATATGGGCTTTGTGCTCTTTAGCATGCTTTTTACTATGTGTGGCACGGCTATTCCGACAAACGATATCGGTCCCGCAAACGCCACTATACATGCGGAAAGCAGGCTTGAAAGCAGAACCAGAAGCACCCGGATACGCTTTATGTTTACGCCCAGATTTACGGCATATGACTCTCCGAGCTGATATGCCATAAGGGGCTTTGACATAAGAAAAACAAAGATAAATGTGATTCCCACCACAATGCTCATCACCCCAACGCTGTCCCAGGTCATGCCCGAAAAGCTTCCCCTTGACCAGTTATGCAGGTTTACTATATCGGAATCATCTGCAAATGTCACCACAAACTCAGTCACCGCAGAGCATATGTAGCCAATCATGACACCGCTCACCACAAGCATTGACATGCTGCTTACCTTTCTTGAAATGATAAGCACAAAGCCCATTGAAAGCATTGCTCCCAAAAACGCTGCTGCAATCATGGCCAGTGAGCTCACACGTATGGCATTTCCAAGTAAAAATACCATAACAAGTGCCACAATCATCTTAGCTCCCGATGATATACCAAGCACAAAAGGTCCCGCGATTGGATTATGAAAAAAAGTCTGCAAAAGATATCCTGCAAGCGCTAATGCCCCGCCCAGTATCATCGCTGCGATAGCTCTTGGCATGCGGATATCCCACACAATACGTCCTACCCTGTCTGAGTGGTCATAAAGTGTCGCAAATGCAGCCTTAAATGATATGTGTACAGTTCCTATGCACACATTCATGATAAGCAATATAATAATTAAGATTATAAGAATAATAAATGTTGTAAAACACCTTATTTTTCTGGTTTTTTCCATGTTGTAGCTCCGCTTTTTATCTTTTTATGCTATTGATTTTCCTGCATTCTGTCATATCCGGTAACAATTCAGCCCACCACACACATTCCACAAATCACAGTTATTTGAGCTTAAACAGATATTTCATGCCGCTGTCGGGTGCACCTGTAATCATCGAATGCATATCATCAATCATATATCCGATGGACATAGACTGCTGATACATATCGTTCGTGGTACAAAATACATTGCCGTCTTTGACTGCCCTAAAATCAGCAAGCACCGGGCACTTGTCCAAAAGCTCATTCAAATTCTTCACACCGCCATCTATCGCACTGTTATATATCAGATAGTCAGCATCTATTGCTCCATTGTAGAAATCCTCTAGCTGCATATTCATGGTTGACCTGCCTGTATCGTCGTCATTTGATGCATCAAAAATATATTTTCCGCCGGCAAGCGAAATCATCTTTGGCACATAATCTGTACTTTTGCGCACCTGAACCTGTCCATTGGATGTGATATAGAAAAATGCAACTGTATCACTTTTTGTGGCATCATCCGTATCGGTACCATCTGTCTTTGCGATGCGATTTACAATATCCACCTGCTCATTAAAGAGCTCATCGGCCTTTTCATCCCGGTCTGTGAGTGCTCCAAAGAACTTCACCCACTCCACTCTTCCAAGCGGCTCCTCCTCATAGCTTGAGTACTCGATTATTGAAGGGATATCAAAGCTTTTAAGCTTTTCAGTTACCTGTGGCGAATGGGTAATCATAGTATTTTCTATGGCAAGAGAACAGTTTTCTGACACCAAAAGCTCATAATCGGGCTTTGAATATTTGCCGGCATATAGCATTCTGCCACTTTCAAGAGCCTTTCTTGCACTGTCAATGTACCAACCATCACTGTCAAGCCCCGAAAATTTAATAGTGTCCACTGCATCAAGCTTGTCAAACATATCCATCACCCCTGATGCGACCAGATACAAATCACTTACAGGCTCCTTCAATACAATGATATCCTTGTCAATATCCTTTGGAGTCTTTCTGCCCTTTGGCACGGTAAGTATTTGGGTACCGTCCTTTGTAGTAAGTATCTTGTATCCACCCTCATAATAGTCAACAGAAAAATTCTTTGCATATAAAAGCTTCATACTGCTCTTATATATAAGACCGTTTTGTGCCTCTGCCTCAGCCTTCGATTCGGTATTCCCTGAATCGGAAGAAGGACTGTCGCAGCCTGACAGCCAGAACAGTCCTATAATTGATATCAATATATATATAATTATCTTTTTTCTTCCATGCATAGTTTAATTATTCTCCATCCTCACCAAGCACCTCTGTAGCAGAATCTGAATGGAAGGTGAGTGTGTACTCAACCTCGTGCGGCTTGCTCATAGCAACTGTATCTCCGATAACCTGCATAGGTGTATCAAGCTTAACCGGAATTTCAAATACAGAATTGCCGTCTGTATTTACAGGCATGTATTTCTGTCCGTCAACTATCATATAGTCATAGTTTGGACTGCTCCACTGCACTGTTGCAGTAGCGGCTCCACCGCTTATAGTCACCTCAGCCGGTGATGCAATGCTCGCCTTACCGCTTCCGCCCTCGAAATCGAGATTGATATTGTATGTTCCGTCAGGAAGCTCTTTTCCTGCACTTTCAGATACGCTTGCATCTGCGTCCGCAGGTGTGGCATTTGAGACCTTTACCTTGTGGTCATACCATTTGCCCTTTGTACCGATAAGTGCAAGGTCAAATTCCTCATCCAAAACAGGAACCGGTATATCAAACGCATTGACCTCCTCAGTTGTGCCATCGCCATAATCGACAGTCTCTACAGTTGGCTCTAAAAGCTCAGCCTTGTCCTTTGAGGCATCCTTTGCTGTTCCCAAAAAGAGATTGACAATGTGTGTGGATGTGAGAGTAACATGTATTGTTGCCTTGCCATCCTTCACGGTGAGTGTACCTTTGTTGTCGTATGCATCATTCACATGAAACATTGAGCTGTCTGTAGTAAACTCTGCTGTATATGTACCATCTGAAAGTGCTATCTTTTCTGTTTTTTCAGCCTTTTTTGTGCTCTCTGTCGCATCCTGCACTGCTTTTTTGCTTTCTGTTTCAGCTTTTGCATTCTTATTGCCGCAGGCTGCCAAGCTCATGGCACAAACCAGTGTCATTGCAACGATATAAGTAAACTTGTTTCTGAATAATTTTCTCATGTCTGATATACTGCTCCTGTTATTTTATAGCTTCCCCACTATACATTTAAGTAACTGCTACTTGCTCATAGCAGCCGCTGTATGCTCAACATAAAGCTTCTGGATACCCTCAATCTCACCAAGTCCGTTAATCTGTGTATCGATTTTATCAAACTTTCCTGATGCCTTAAACTGTGAAAGCCATGAATCATCATCACTTCCTGCCATATCATTGTTGGCATGGTCTCCTGCAACAACCATAAGCGGACGAAGAATGACGTTCTTGTAGCCAGCGGCTGACACCTTCTCAATGACAGACTCACATGATGTATCCTCCGGCTCACCCTCTACAGTTCCGATAAATACGTTCTCATAACCCAAAGCTGTCATCTGGCTCTGCATCTGGCTGTATGAAATCTTTGCTGTATGGCTTGTTCCATGTCCCATAAATACAAATGCTGTGCCCTCTTCCTTTGCAGCATCAAGGCTGTCATAGCCTGCCTTTTCCACTGCTTCCTCTGTAAGAATTTCTGCAACGGCCTTTTTATCCTCATTTACAACTGTTGCATCACTTCCAACCTCACCGAGGAGTGGCTCTGCAATCTTTAAGACTCAAATTTATCCTTATACTTCTCTACAGCCTCTGAAAGCTCATCATACTCTGCGCCATGCATCAGGTGTGTAGGCTGTACCACAAGATTCTTTACACCATTTTTGACTGCACGCTCAAGTGCCTGATCCATATTGTCAATCTTCTCGTCATCTCTTGCCTGTACATGATTGATGATAATCTGTGCTGTGAAGGCTCTTCTGACTGACCAGTCAGGATTTGCAGCTGCTATTGCATCCTCCACACCCTTGATATCAGCCACACGGCTGTCGTTGAAGGATGTACCAAAGCTTACTACAAGAATCTCGTTCTCGCCGATATCATCCTGATTTCTCGGATCATCCTTTGAAGCATCGCCTGTATCTCTGCCGAAATAGTCAGGATCAGCATTTTCTCCCTCTACAAGCTCCTTCTGTGCGTCTGTGAGCTTGTCCCATGCCTCCTTAGCCTCCTTGCACTGCTTGTCTGTATCATCTGTTCTCTCCTGCACGTAGATTGCATCGATTAAATCTGCCACATGCATTGCTGCCTCCTGATCTGCGTTTGCGCTTGTCTCACTCTCTGAAGTCTTAGATGCCTGTGTATCATTCTTTGCATCATCTGCCTTGCTGCCACAGCCGGTCACTGCTGTCATAGCCATAACTGCTGCCATCAGTACTACTACTAATTTCTTTTTCATGTTTTCTCCTTTTCATTCTCCTTGCAGCTATTAAGCTGCACATGTTTTAAATATGTAAGACGAAAACATTTAAAGCGTCAAAAATAAAAGCTCTTTGTACTATTATGTCAAAGAGCTATACATGTCAAAATACTTCTAACACAGACTATACGGCTATCATAACCTTGTCTGTAATTATAATTATTTCATCACGTACAGCCAGTTACTCGTGGCTTGAAACACTATTGTTTCCGTACAACACAAAGGCAGGTATCCCGGCTTATATATCATTGCTTCGGCCGTCTTCCCGGTTGCCCAGTGACTTATTGGCCGTCACTCCTTAATTACGGTGACGAGTTCGTACAGGATTTGCACCTGTTTCCCTTTTCACCGGAGCCAGCTTCACATCGCCTGTCATAGATCAGATTCAAATGCTTGTCTGCTCCGACACCTTTATGCTACATATTCAGTTTCTTCGTGCGTTGCTTACGCAATCGCTTGGATTATTATATTACAACTTGTAACATTATTCAACAGATTTTTATCAGACGCTTTACAGACACATTTACAAAAGCGGTGCAAAAAGCTGCAAAATACTCTGCAGCAGCCTGCCTGCAAATGAGATATCATTTGTGCTTTCCTCATACACCTCCTCTGAAACCGCAAACGTCTCTATCGCATCCTCTTTTATTTTTCCGATGCACTGAGTCCTGTACATGTATACAAAATCCTCAAAATTCCAATACATGCTCCTGAAATCCAGATTGCATGTGCCAACTATCGCAGTATCATCATCTGCCACTATACACTTTGAATGTATAAAGCCGGGTGTGTATAGATATATCCTTACCCCCGCCTCGATAAGAGGTCTGAAATTGGCTTTTGTCTGCAGATAAATGAGCTTTTTATCGGGAATCTTAGGTACAACAATACGCACATCAACACCTGACCTGGCTGCCGATATCATAGCATGTGACAGCTCTGTTCCAAGTATCAGATATGGTGTAAAAATATAAACATATTTTTTAGCTCTTGAGATGATACTCACATAAAGATTCTCTCCTACATCATCATGCTCAAGCGGTGAATCGCAAAACGGCTGGACAAAACCGCTTTCCTCTGACTGGCTGAAAGTATTGTGTGGATTCAGATATTCATCATGCACAGCATTGTCCTTATTGATATAATTCCACATCTCAAGGAACATCGTTGTGAAACTGTTTACACACTCTCCCTCCACACGGATACCGGCATCCTTCCAGTAACCAAACCTGATTTTTTTGTTGATATACTCATCTGCTATATTGTAACCACCGGTATGTGCCACACGTCCGTCTATCACCAGTATCTTCCTATGATCCCTGTCATTCATAATTACTGAAAGCATGGGCTTATATGGATTGAAGCGTCTGGTCTGTATTCCGATGCTCTCCATCTCCTTTATAAAATGTGGCGGAATGGCATTTATGCTGCCAAAATCATCATATATGATTCTCACCACAACTCCATGCTTTACCTTTTCTTTGAGTATATCAAGTATCTGATCAAGCATAACGCCACTGCCGATTATGAAATACTCCATAAAGATAAACTTTTCAGCTGACCTTAAATCTTTTAAAATGCTCTCAAAAGCCTCCTCACCTGATTTAAAGTACTCTGTGCAGTCCTCCGCATACAGTGGATATTTCTGATTTTGAGTGATAAGCCTGCTTTGTCTGTATGCATCCATATCTGTCTGTCTGAGTGTCTCATTTAGCAGCTCGTTCTCAGGCCGAAGCGGCGCATATGCTTCCACAATTATTGCCATTCTTTTCTGTGTCTTCGACGTAAGCTCCGGTCTTCCGAAAAAGAAATAGCACGGAATACCAACGATTGGAACACTCAGTATCAAAAATATCCATGACATTTTTATATACATTTTCATCCGCCTGTTGACAATATAAAGCGAAAGCAATATAGCTGCCACATACATCAGATCCTGAAACACCCGCTGGCAACAGAGGCCGTATAAAACAAAAAGAACCACCATATCATCTGTATGATTATTATTGTCGAAACTATAAAAAGCTTTGAAAGCAGTCTTTGTAATATTTTTCTCATATAAGCCCTACCATGAAATTACAATTATACAACCTAATATTTCCTATATTATCTATAATAAATCTCTAATACATATTATAATATTCCCACCAATTTATCAACATTTATAATCCCCCACGAGCCTTTGTGACTATCCCCTGCCCTGTCACATGTATTATACAGGGCTAGCTTAACCGCCCCGGTCTAATATTTGGATTTTTTTCCAATAGAAGTGCTATGGCACCTGACACAATCGGTGTAGCCATTGAAGTACCTGTTTTTCTTACATATGTGCCGTCCCTCGTTCCAAGGCTTATGATATCATGCCCGGGAGCCAGAATCTCAGGCTTTACAATACAGCAATCGGTCGGACCTTTGCCACTTCTTATATCATCAAAGCTTCCGACTGTTATTATTTTTCTTGAAATTCCCGGCACAGTTACAGAAAACGGTGCCGGGCCGTAGTTGCCCGCTGCTGCAACAACTACCACTCCCATATCCCACAATTCATCTATCAGCTTCAATATCTTAATACGCTCTGCTGTATCAGAACATGGCAGATATCCTACAGAGAAGTTGAGTATTTTTATATTAAGTCTGACGCAGTTTTCTTTTATATACTTAAGTGCACGAATTGAATCCGCTGTCTGCCCCATGCCAAGATAATCAAGCACCTTAAACACATATAGTCCTGCCCCCGGAGCCATGCCTATATCTGCAGCCGATAATATACCGCACACATGTGTACCATGCCCGTTATCGTCATAACATGTCTCCTTTCCACCCACAAAATCCATAAAGTGCTTTATACACCCATCAAGCTGTTTGTGTTTAAACACACCCGTATCAAGCACTGCTATATTGACATTTTTACCACTATATCCATTTTTATATACCAGATTTGCATTTATACTATATTTCGCATTTTTCATTATTATTTTATTTTTTAATTTAGTATATGATTCGTTTTCACAATATGACACAGACGCACCTGTTTTGCCTTACATCATATCACCTTACTATAATTTCATATATTAAAAGGACTGCACCTGCGTGCAGCCCTTTACCTGGATATTATTGTTATACTTTAACGTATATTAATTAATCCTCTTTTACATCCTTCATAGAGAAGCTGATTCTTCCCATCTTGTCCTTGCCAAGGCAAACAACCTTTACCTTGTCTCCAAGTGTGAGTACATCCTCTACTCTGTTGATTCTCTCTTTTGCAATCTTAGAAATGTGAACCATTCCCTCTTTGCCAGGAGCAAATTCGATGAAAGCACCGAACTCCTTGATGCTTACAACTGTTCCCTCAAGGATCTGTCCCTGCTCAAAATCAGTTGTGATAATCTTAATCATGTCGATTGCCTTTGCAATCATCTCTTTATCTGTTCCGCAAACTGAAACAGCGCCATCATCTGTGATATCGATCTTGACACCGGTTCTGTCGATAATCTCGTTGATTGTCTTACCCTTCTGTCCGACAACATCACCAATCTTTGATGGATCGATTGTAATCTGCTCAATCTTTGGAGCCCACTCATTTACTTCTTTTCTAGGCTCAGCGATTGCCTTGCTCATGACCTCATCCATGATGTAGAGACGTGCCTCACGTGTTCTTGCGATTGCCTCCTCAACGATAGGTCTTGTAAGTCCGTGAATCTTGATATCCATCTGGATAGCTGTAATACCCTTATGTGTACCTGTTACCTTGAAATCCATATCTCCGAAGAAATCCTCAAGCCCCTGGATATCTGTAAGTACAAGGAAATCATCATCTGTATCGCCTGTTACAAGTCCGCATGAGATTCCGGCAACCATAGCCTTAATCGGAACACCTGCAGCCATAAGTGACATACATGATGCACATGTTGAAGCCATTGATGTAGAGCCGTTTGACTCAAATGTCTCAGATACGGCACGGATAGTATATGGGAACTCCTCAATGCTTGGAAGTACAGGAACAAGTGCCTTCTCAGAAGTGCTCCGTGTCCAATCTCACGACGTCCCGGTCCACGTGATACCTTTGTCTCTCCTACAGAGTATGCAGGGAAGTTATAGTGATGCATATATCTCTTTGTTGTGATATTTGCATCAAGTCCGTCGATTTTCTGAATCTCTGATAAAGGAGCAAGTGTTACAACATCACAAATCTGTGTCTGTCCACGGGTAAACATTGCAGAGCCGTGAACTCTAGGAATCAAATCAACCTCTGCTGCGAGTGGTCTGATCTGGTTGATTGCACGGCCGTCCGGACGCTTATGATCCTTTAAAATCATCTTTCTGACTGTCTTCTTCTGATACTGGTAAATAGCCTCACCAAGTACTGCAAGGTACTCCTCATTGTCAGCGAAAGCTTCCTCTAACTGCTCTGTGATAGCTCTTATATTTTCCTCACGCTTCTGCTTCTCATCTGTGAATACTGCCTCCTCCATCTGCTCTGGAGTAACAATTTTCTTGATATCCTCAAACATCTGCTCCGGAATAGCACAGCTCTCATACTCATGCTTTGGCTTGCCAATCTCATCACGGATCTGATCCATGAATGCGATAACTGTCTGGTTAATATCATGACACTTGTAGATTGCCTCAATCATCTGATCCTCAGGAATCTCATTGGCGCCTGCCTCAATCATGATGACCTTTTCCTTTGTAGAAGCAACTGTGAGCTGTAAATCGCCCTCATCCCACTGCTTCTGTGAAGGGTTTACGATAAACTCTCCATCAACAAGTCCCATCTGTGTCATGGCACATGGTCCGTCAAACGGAATATCTGATATATGAACAGCAAGAGCTGTACCGATCATTGCAACTATCTCAGGACGGCACTCAGGATCCACTGACATGACAAGGTTGTTTAATGTAACATCATTTCTGTAATCCTTTGGGAAAAGAGGTCTCATAGGACGGTCAATTACACGATCTGTAAGGATGGCGTTCTCAGATGCCTTTCCCTCACGCTTGTTAAAACCACCTGGAATTTTTCCTACAGAGTACATCTTCTCCTCGAACTCAACGCTGAGTGGGAAGAAATCCACACCGTCACGTGGCTTGTCAGATGCTGTAGCTGTTGAAAGGACTGTTGTATCACCATACTTGATAAAAACAGCTCCGTTTGCCTGAGCTGCTACTCTTCCGATATCTACAGTAAGAGTCCTGCCGGCAAGTTCCATTGAATAACTTTTGTACATATTAATTCTCCTTAAAAATTCTTTTGCAGAAGTGTATTCCTCTTCCGAAACTACTAAACAATACATGTATGCTCATGCACTCTTTAGTGGTCTCGGCTTACTTCTGCTTTTCAAAAAACAATAATAAAAACAATAATAGAGCGGAATAATAATTACTCCGCTCTAAAGAAAATACTATTTTCTGAGTCCTAAACGCTCGATAAGTGAACGATATCTCTCGATATCAATCTCCTTAAGGTATGCAAGTAATCCACGTCTCTGACCGATCATCTTTAACATTCCTCTTCTTGAGTGATGATCCTTTGGGTTCTGTTTGAAATGCTCAGTTAACTCTGCGATTCTTGCTGAAAGAATTGCAATCTGAACCTCTGGTGAACCTGTGTCATTTGGTGTTCTACCGTACTCTGCGATAATAGCCTGTTTCTTTTCCTTTGCGATCATTGTTGATCCTCCTTATATTATAATGCGCCCTGATAACTGTATGATGCTCAGCAATAGGTCGGAGTCTCCAACTACCGAACATGGGCAAAACCACACTTATGCAGTATAGCATAGTAAGCATTTGTTGTAAACTGTTTTTTTATTAATCCGGCAAATATCTTGCGACACAAATCGGATTTCTGTAATATGCATTTGAAACCTTGATTCCATCACGCTTGTTGCTGGCATGTACAATCTGTCCGTTTCCGATATAAATTGCAACATGTGAGATACTCCTTCCACTTCCATAGAAGAATAAATCTCCCGGCTTTGCTTCAGATGCACTGATTTTTGTGCCGTATGAAGGCTGTGCTCTTGATGAATGCGGTAATGAGATTCCATACTTTTCAAGAATTCTCATTGTGAAGCCTGAGCAGTCAATTCCCTTCTCAAGGCTTGTACCACCCCACACATATCTGTTTCCGACAAACTGTAACGCATACGATACAACAGATGCCCTTACATCTGATACGCCGTCACCATACTTCACCTGCTCAATTGTCTTTGCTGTAGGAAGTGCCTGTGCCAGTGTCACATAATCCTGTGATATATATCCTACCGAATCATCCACACTTATCTCAACCCAGCCGTCAGCGACAGAATTAACCGTGAATGCCTCTGAATTTCCAACCTGCGAAAGCACCGCAGCCTCTGTTGACTTCTCTGCACGCACATTCAGTGTTTCCGTATTTACTGTGGCAACCGTCTTAATCTCCTGTTCTGCAATAGCCTCTGCCTCATCTCCTGTCACAAGATACTGCTTGTTTACATATCCTGTCACCTTGCCTGATGTGACCTTGTACCATTCTCCGGCATCCTCAAGAAGCTCACAGGCATTGTGATTGGTAAGTATTCCTATTACCTCGCTGTCTGTCGAAGCTTCCTGTCTGATATTTAAGTTTCCGCTGCTGATAACCGACATACCAAGATTTGTGTAACCACAGGTCTGTGCGGCTGTCGGTGTCTGGGATGCCTCATTTGCCTGTTCTGTCTCCTGTGCAGTATTGCCAACCTGTGCACCCTGAGCAGATGCAGTAACAACATTGCTGTCGTTTTGCGCTACCGATACGTCAGCTCCATAATAAGTAAGAGCCGATGTAACCCCTGCTGTAAGAAGCTCCGTAGCATCTGCCGCCTCTGTCAGACCAAGAGCCACCCCCGCATTGACTGTTCTGTTTTCCTTTAATGATGCTCTGGCATCTACTGTGCTGCTTGAACTCATAGATACAGCACCTATAATAATAGCAAACGCTACAACGCCTGCTGCCTGTCCTAATTTTAATTTATTTTTCATATAGCCTCCAGTTCATGCTATCCATAATCCCATGTTTACGAGTATATCACAAATTGTTAAAATGTCAATATTTTTCCGTAATATTTCCGTAATATTTGTCATTTTTTCGTTATTTTGGGTAATTTCGCAAAAAAACAGCCACACTAGAATGTGTGACTGCCTGCATAATTGATTGTATAATTGATATCTGCACTCATCTGGCTCTTTAACGCTTCTATTGAATCAAACTTCATCTCAGGTCTTACGAACTTATGAAGCTCTACCATGATATCCTGTCCGTAAACATCCTGCCCAAAATCTATGATATATGTCTCTGCACCGATTGGATTTTTGCCCTCTATAGTAGGCTTGCATCCTATATTGGTTACACCAAGGTACCAGTTGTCCCTGACAAGAACTCTTGACATATACACTCCCTTTGGTGGAAGCAGCTTATCGTGCGGCACTGAAAGGTTGACTGTCGGAATGCCAATAGTCCTGCCCAGTGCTCTGCCATGCACTACTCTTCCTTTTATGAAAAAGGGATATCCCAGCAGTTCATTCGCCTTTTTAATATGTCCTGCCGCAATCTCCTCGCGGATATAGGTACTGCTTATATCCCTGTCTCCATCCTTTATCTTGTCCACCACAATAAGCTTGTATCCAAGCTCTCCTGCCATCGCAGAAAGCAACCGATGGTCTCCTGCCCTGTTGTGCCCGAAACGGAAATCATCTCCGACAATGATACACTTGACATTAAGACTTTTAACTATCCATCTGACAAACGCATCCGCCTCCATCGTCATCACCTGTGGCACAAACGGACACTCTATCAGATAGTCAATACCTGATTTTTCAAACACATACTCTTTTTCATCGTTTGTGATTATAACCTTTGACTCAACGCCAAGTACCTCCGATTTTGGAGGAATGTCAAACGTAAATATGATGCGCTTGTAGCCATGCAGATTGCTCTGTTCAATTTGCTTTTCCATCAGAAATTCATGTCCTCGGTGAAGCCCGTCAAACTTTCCAAACGAGATGACGGACGGCTCCTTGACATGAAAATCCAGAGTTTTGCTTATATATTCCATAATATCTGTATACTATTCTATTCCATAAAAATCTTAACCGGCTTAAACTCACCGGTCTCATCAAGATACGAATACACCCCGACAAATATGCCCTCATGATTGTATACTCTGTATCTTATATCAGAGTCAGCACTGTGTTTTAAATAATCCGTAAGCACTGCCGGAATTTTATTTCCATTTCTGACAAGCTTATCAGCATCTGAAGCAGTATGCACTGCCGGCAGATTTTCGAATACTCCGTCAACAGGCATCACCATATCAAAGCAGCCTTCATCCACCTTTGACTGAATCTGTGAAAGTGTAAGTGCATGCTCTAAGTCAAAGCCTGCTACCCTTACTCTAAGCAGTGACTTCATGCAGCCATGGCAGCCCAGCCTCTCTCCGATGTCATTGCACAGTGTCCTGATATATGTGCCCTTTGAACAGTGCACCGTCATCGTAACCTCAGGCAAATCAATGCTTTCAACCTTGATATCAAACACCTCGATATCCCTGGCTTTTCTCTCTATAACCTTGCCCTCCCTGGCAAGCTCATAGAGCTTTTTCCCATTGACTTTTAGAGCCGAATACATTGGCGGCACCTGCTTTTGTCTGCCAATAAACTGTGATATTGCATCATACACCGCCTGCTCAGTCACATTGACCTTAGCCTGATTTAAGACCTGCCCTGAAATATCCTGTGTATCTGTCTCCTGTCCTAAAAGCAGCACCGCTTTATAGACCTTGTCCTTATCTGTCAAAAGGTCACACACTCTGGTTGCCTTTCCAAGGCAGACAGGAAGGACGCCTTGCGCATCAGGATCAAGTGTACCTGTATGACCAATCTTCTTCTGGTGGAATATGCCTCGAAGCTTTGCCACAACGTCAAAGCTTGTATAGCCCTTTTCCTTGTATACATTGATTATTCCATTAACCATCTGCCCAAGAATCTCTCCCTAAATATTATCCTTAATTGCCGTAAGGATGCGGTCTGTTGCCACCTCAAGCGGTCCGTCAATCGTAAATCCGGCGGCCTTTACATGTCCACCGCCGCCAAATACCGACGCAACCTTTGCCACATCATAATCACCGTTTACGCGCAGGCTGCCCTTGTAGGTACCATCCTCATTTTCGTAGAGAAATACAGCAACCTTTATATCCTTTGTCACGCGCAGCTGATTTACAATACCATCAAGATGCTTTGGTAGCACATCATACTTCTCCATCTCAGCGCGCGATACTGCAGACAATATAACATCACCATTCAGATACAAAGCAGCATTCAAAAGTGCCTGCCCCATAATCTTGTTCTGAGCAAATGTCTTTGTATAAAATGTATCATCGATTATCCTTGAATAATCAATGCCCATCTCCATCAGGGAGCCTGCTATATCCATAGTCTTTTTTGAAGTACATGAATACTGGAACACGCCTGTATCATGCACCATGCCTGTGTAAATACACTCTGCTATCTGTATTGTGATGCGCTCCTTCGGCAGAAGTTCAAACACAAGCTCACAGGTTGAGCTCGCATCCGGAAAGATGTAATTTGCGTCTGCAAAGGCCCCGTTTGTGACATGATGATCTATGCAAAGTGTCCTTTTTGCAGACTCAAAATACTTAGCTGCACTTCCCAGTCTGCCTGTGTCACTGCAGTCACATGCTATGAACAGATCGTATACTGTATCATCCGCATAGCCGCTGTCAATCTCATCTGCTCTTTGCATGAACTTAAAGATGTTCGGGCTTGGCTCTAAATAAAGCCTTGCCTTTATATCAGGATAATAATCCTTTATGTAGTTGTATACCGCAAGTGTTGAGCCGACACAGTCGCCGTCCGGTCTCACATGACCGGAAACGGCAACTGATTGTGCATCCTTTAAAATAGAATCAATCTCTGTCATAATCAATCCTCTTTGTTAATCCTCTTTGAGATTTTTTGTTACTTCATCAATCTTTTTAGACATCTCAACACCATACTCTATAGACTGGTCTATGATAAATGTAATGGCAGGTGTATTTCTTAAATTGATGTTCTTTGCGAGAGTTCTGCGTATATATCCCTCCGCTGACTTAAGTCCTGCAAGTGTATCAGCCTGTGATTTCTTGTCACCAAGCACACTGATATAAGCCTTTGCTGTCTTTAAATCAGGTGCCACCTCGACAGCAACAACACTTGTCATGGGATTGATACGCGGATCCTTTATCTCACCGCGTATGATATTTGACAGTTCACGCATTACCTCTTCGTTGATACGAATATTTTTTATGCTGTTCTTTCTCATATAATCCCGCTTTCTTTTTATATTAAACCGTAACTATCCGAATAGCTGCATTAATTCAAGATAACCAATATATGATTATCTCGGAACCTCTACCATCTTGTAAGCTTCAACTATATCGAATTCCTGAATATCATTAAATCCGTCAAATACAAGACCACACTCGTAGCCTGTCTTGACCTCCTTGACGTCATCCTTGAATCTCTTGAGTGAAGCAAGGTCTCCCTCGAATATCTGCTCACCCTCTCTGCTAATTCTGACACGGCAGCCTCTCTCCATAAATCCGTCAAGCACATATGAACCTGCAATGTTTCCAACGCCTGAAGCCTTGAAAATCTGTCTGATTTCCGCATGTCCGATAACCTTCTCCTCAAATACAGGATCAAGCATACCCTTCATGGCAGCAGATACATCCTCGATTGCATTGTAGATGACCTTGTAAAGTCTGATATCTACGCCCTCACGGTCTGCTGTAGCCTTGGCAACAGGATCCGGTCTGACGTTAAAGCCAATGATGATTGCATTTGATGCTGATGCAAGGATAACATCTGACTCGTTGATGGCACCAACGCCGCCATGGATGACCTTGACCACAACCTCCTCATTTGAAAGCTTGACAAGACTCTGCTTAACAGCTTCAACTGAACCCTGTACATCTGCCTTTACGATGATATCAAGCTCCTTCATGTTGCCTGACTGAATCTGTGAGAACAGATCATCAAGTGACATCTTTGCCTTTGTATCCTCGATGAGCTTATTCTTCTCCTCTGAAATATATGTGTCAGAGAATGCCTTTGCCTCCTTCTCTGAATCGCATGCCACAAATGTCTCTCCTGCTGAAGGCACACTGTTGAGTCCAAGTATCTCTACAGGTGTAGAAGGCTTAGCCTCCTTTACTCTGCGGCCCTTGTCATCAATCATGGCTCTTACCTTACCATAGCTGCTTCCACATGCGATTGGATCTCCGACATGGAGTGTTCCTTTTTGTACAAGCACTGTGGCAACCGCACCACGGCCTTTATCAAGCTGTGCTTCAATTACGAGACCTCTTGCGTTTCTATCAGGATTAGCCTTGAGCTCGAGCACCTCTGCTGTGAGAAGAATCATCTCAAGGAGATTGTCGATACCCTCCTTAGTATGTGCAGATACAGGACAGAATATTGTGCTTCCGCCCCAATCCTCCGGGATAAGCTCATACTCTGAGAGCTCCTGCTTAACCTTGTCGATATTGGCACTTGGCTTATCTATCTTGTTGACTGCAACGATAATCTCAACACCTGCTGCCTTTGCATGGTTTATTGCCTCAACAGTCTGCGGCATTACACCATCATCTGCAGCAACAACAAGGATTGCGATATCAGTAGAGTTTGCACCACGCATACGCATTGCTGTAAATGCCTCATGTCCCGGTGTATCAAGGAATGTGATGTTCTGGCCATTGATTGATACAACAGATGCACCAATGTGCTGTGTAATACCACCTGCCTCACGGTCTGTAACACGTGTCTGTCTGATGGCATCAAGCAGTGATGTCTTACCATGATCTACGTGACCCATTACGCAGACTACAGGTGGACGAGGAACCATCTTGCTCTCATCCTCTTCATCCTCCTTGAGAAGCTCTGCAATCACATCGACCTTCTCCTCTTCCTCACATATGAAATTGAACTCTAAAGCAATCTCCTCAGCGGCTGCAAAATCAACCTCAGAGTTAACTGTTACCATCTCGCCCTTCATGAAAAGCTTCTTTACAATGGCTGAAGGCTGAACCTTCATCTTATCAGCTAAATCCCTTATTGTAATCTTCTCCGGAAGAGAAATTGTCTTAATCTCGTTCTCATCCTCTTTTGGCTGTGCCTTCGGCTGCTGTGGCTTTTTCTTACCGCCGTGCTTCTGAGATTGATGTAATTCTCCTGCTTCTTTCCGAGCTTATCCTGCTTCTGGCTCTGATTGTGATTATGCTTATTCTTTCTATCGTTGCCTCTGTCGCGGCTCTCCTTTCCTCTTACATCATCAGGAGCTGCAACTGCAACTGTTTCTTTTCTGAAACGATTTCTGTCATCACCTCTGCTGCCTGTTCTATCGTTATTTCTGTCATTGCTCCTGCTTCTGTCATTGCTTCTGCTTCTGTCATTATTTCTGTCAAAGCTTCTGCCACCCTCTGAGGACGTCTGGCGTCATTTCTGAAGCCTCGGTTATTGTCTCTATTATTGTCTCTGCTGTTATCTCGGTTATTGTTGTCGCGATTGTTTGTTCTTCTATCGCTGTTTCTGTCCGTATTTCTGCTTCTGTCGGCATTTCTGTCGGTATTTCTGTCAGTATTTCTGTTGTTGATTCTGTCACCATTATCCTGACGTCTGTCGCCTCTTCTGTCTGCGTCAGCCTGACGTGCCGGACGCGAATTGGCTGCCTTCATATCTGCATACGGATCCGCTGTACGCTCACTTATAGGGCGCATAGCTCTCTCTCCGACAGGTCTTGGCTTAATAATGCTGTGCTGCTCAGGACGTGATGACTGATTATCGCGTCTTCCATTGCCATTCCTGCGCTGCGAACTGTTATTTCCATTATTTCCGCTGCCGTTTCCACCATTTGTTTTCCTACCCTGCTTACTGTACTGGGCATTGAAAACTGCTGTGATGCTTGCCTTTTTCTTTGGTCTGTCGGCTGCCTTAGCCTCATCCTTTTTAGGTTCTTCCTTCTTAGGTGCATCTTTTTTTGCTTCTGTTTTTGCGTACTTCTTTCGTACAATTTGCTGTGCCTCATCCTCAAGACCGCTCTGCACATTTTTGACAGCAAACTGTGTGCCGTTTAATGTGTCTATGACTTCCTGCGACTTTATATTTAATTCTTTTGCAAGTTCATGAACTCTCATTTTTGCCATATATCTATTTTCCTCCATTATTCAGTTTTATTCGACTGCAGCTTTTTTATCACTGCATTTGCAAGGTTTTCATCCGTTACTGCAAGGGAAGCGCGAAACTCTTTGCCTATTGCATTCCCTAACCCCACCTTGTCACTATAAAAATAAATCGGAACCTCATAGAAAGCAGTCATATCCGAAAAATGCTTCTTTGTGTTGTCTGATGAATCATCTGCAACTATCACTAAAAATGCCTTTCCTGTCTTTACAGCTTTCTCTGTAGAAAACTCTCCGCTAACCACATTGCCTGACTTTGCTGCTAAGCCCAGCATAGAAAGTACTCTATCTGTCAATTTGGTTCATCTCCTTTTCAAGCTCCTCATATACCTGTTCTGATACACTAACGCCAAGGGATCGCTCAAGTGCCTTTGTCTTTTTAGCCTTTTTAAAGCATTCAAGACTCTTACATATATAAGCTCCCCTGCCGTTTTTCTTGCCGGTGTCATCGAGAATTATGTCGCCCTCCGCAGTCTTTACCACGCGAATAAGTGACTTCTTTTCCTTCATCTCCTGACAACCTACGCATTTGCGCATTGGAATCTTTTTATTTGCCATTACTGCTCATCACCACTATCTGCCGCATCATTTTCTGTACCTGCTGCTCCGTTCTCGTCAGCCTCTGTATCAAAAGCCTCTGCCTGTACATCTGCCTGTTCTGTATCAGCTAATCTCTCGTTCTCAGCAAGCTCATCATCCGAATAATCATAATCGTCATCATAATCATCCTCTTCATAGTCATTCTCATAATCCATGAAGTCCCCTGACTCTCTGGCCTGTGTCTCGCTCTTGATATCAATCTTGAAGCCTGTAAGTCTTGCTGCAAGTCTTGCATTCTGTCCTTCCTTACCGATTGCAAGCGAAAGCTGATAATCCGGAACAACAACCTTTGCTGATTTCTCATCTGCATCTGCGATAACAGAGATAACCTTTGCAGGGCTAAGTGCGTTCTGGATAAGTATTGCCGGATTCTCATCCCATGTGATGATATCGATTTTCTCACCGCGAAGCTCATTTACGATAGCATTTACTCTGGCACCATTCATACCTACACATGCTCCTACAGGGTCTACGTTTGGATCATTTGACCATACTGCAATCTTTGTTCTGCTTCCGGCCTCACGTGAAATAGCCTTTATCTCAACTATGCCCTCTTTAACCTCTGTAACCTCTGACTCGAAAAGTCTCTTCACAAGCTCAGGGTGTGTTCTTGAAACAAGAATCTTTGGCCCCTTTGATGTGGACTTAACCTCAAGGATATATACCTTGATACGCTCTGTAGGCTTGAATACCTCACCCTTTATCTGCTCACTCTCAGTCAGAAGTGCATCTGCCTTACCTAAGTTGATGCTGACATTCTTTCCGATGTATCTTTGAACAACACCTGTCACAACATCCTTTTCCTTGCTGTTGTACTGTCAAATATTACCTTTCTCTCCTCCTCGCGGATTTTCTGAAGGATAACATTCTTTGCGTTCTGTGTAGCAATACGTCCGAATTCCTTTGACTTAACCTCAACTCTCACGATATCTCCAAGCTGATAGTTACCGTTTACCTTGTGCGCATCTGCTAAGGATATCTCCTCAATCGGATCCTCAACCGTATCTACAACCGTCTTCTCCTGGTAGCATGAGAAAGCACATGTCTCAGGATCTATTTCTACCTTTACATTGTCTGATTTACCAAAATGGTTCTTGCAGGCAGTCACAAGAGAGTTCTCAATTGCCTCAAGTAAAGTTTCTTTACTGATGTTTTTCTCCTGCTCTAATATATTTAACGCTTCTAATAACTCATTGCTCATTATTTTTTCCTCCTATTTGTGTTATCGTGCGCTTTAATTAAAAATCCAATGCCTGACGTATAAGCGCAATGTCACTCTTATTAAATGTAGTCTCATTGCCGTCTTCATCGGTTATTGTCACTGTATCCTTATCATAGGCTTTAAGCAGACCATAAAATTCCTTTGATTTGTTGATAGCCCTGTATGTGCGAATCTCTATCTCCTTATTCATATTGCGCACATAGTCCTTTTCCTTCTTGAGAGGTCTTCCAAGCCCCGGCGAGCTGACCTCGAAGGTGTACGAATCAGGAATATAGTCCTCTCTGTCGAGAATCTCATTCATCTGCCTTGCAACCACTTCACAGTCGTCAACAGTTATGCCACCCTCCTTATCGATATATGCTCTCAGGTAGTTCATGCCGCCTTCCTTAACATACTCGACATCAACAAGCTCAAAATTCATGCTGTCAAGAATTGGTTGTATAAAGCTCTCTGTCTTTGCCTCATATACACTTGCCTTTGACATTTTACACCTCTCTTTTTTATACTTGTAACTATTCATAATTGTTCCAAGTGGTTCTGAATAGCTGCCTGATGTTTATAAACGTGAATTGAGAGAGGACTTTTGCCCTCTCTCAATCTAGTCAACGTTGTATCATAGGTATAATAGCACTATCAGAAAAAAAA
>ERZ859937.117-NODE-117-length-40573-cov-19.090577_pt1 | contig 40573 bp, 28 predicted proteins | sample MGYA00509985_ERZ859937 | MGnify/ENA primary metagenome ERZ859937 (study PRJEB30046, sample SAMN00715169) | human gut metagenome | study: EMG produced TPA metagenomics assembly of the A metagenome-wide association study of gut microbiota in type 2... | reverse complement strand
GAACTTATTCGTGAATTATTCATATTTATAAAATTAATTTTGAACAGTTACTTATCTTTCTTATTAAAGAAGGGTGGAGTTTTGTATTTACAAATATCGATTATGAAGACTCTAATTCGATGTCAAGAATTGAAGTATTATTTTACTGCTTTCTGTTTATTGTTAGGCAGTATTATGCCCATTGATGCACAAACAATTAGACAAATTGAAGTATCTTTCCCTATACTCAAAGGGAAGATGAAACTTCAGGGAGTTGTTTCACAAGTAGCAGAAGCACCACAGCAATCACCTATATTGGTTTTAGTAACGCCACCACAAGCTTTCAATCGGGACTATGTTGGCTTCTTTAAAGCGTTGTCTGATTCTTTAAACCGTAAGGGATACACAACGTTCAGATATGACAACCGCAGTTATTCCGACACCCTTCAAGGAAATCAGCCTCACGAAGGTCGTTATACCATGTATGATGCAGCTGACGACCTTCATGATGCTTTAGCCTTCCTGAAGTCCGACGAACGTTTCGCTTCACACCCCGTGGGCGTTATCGGGCATAGTGAAGGAGGTTCAGTTGCTATTATCGAGGCATCAAGAAACACGGAGGTAAAACAACTTCTACTCCTGGCTACTATGTGGGTGAAAGGAGAGCAAGTATATTACGAACAAATTATGTCGCGTCTCACTCCTTTTTTTAAGTGGCACTCATATTCAGAAAGTAATATCCTTAGGTACATGATTTACCGAATAGCTCGCATATTAGCTTCTGAACCAAGAGATAAGCAGGCAATAAAAGAATTGCAAAAGGAAATGGCTAAGATTTATCAGCAGCATGCGAGTTTGATTAATTCATCCTTTGGTGTACAAACACAGCAAGAATTTGTAAAAAGTCAAACAGAACCATTCAAAAACGACGCACGCCTACTTGCAGCCATTCGCTATAACCCGGAAAAATATCTGCAGAGTATTCGCTGTCCAATCTTTATTGCTTATGCAAAAAACGACAACTTGCTTAATTATATCGAACACCAAAAAGGAATAGAGTGTACACTTTTAAAATACCAGCATTTTAACTTCTTCTCTATTGCGATTGACGACGCAAATCACTCATTTGAAGATCAAGAATCCTACTTACCACTCTATGTTAGCGTCCATAGAAAAGAATCGAAGCTCTATTTAGGACAAGCATTTACCACCTTATTAGATAATATAACAAAATGGCTTCAGGTATCAACAAATTAGATGTAGTAATGTTTTCTATATTATCTAATACTCGAACAGGAGTAGACACTTTTATAGAAACTTCAAGACAATGGATAGAGAAAGAAGGCTGTAAAGTTCACCTTATTTATATTGTTGACGTGAAGTACGGTCTCCCCAAAGTCTCTATTACTGGAGCTAACGCTCCTTTACGCCTCGTGAGCCGTTCCAATGGTCGTTTGCACCTATTGAAAGAACCCAATCAAACCATCAGTCAAAATGCAACAATTGCTTAAAGCAATAGACATAAATTAAAAAAGCGCCCTGCAAAAGCCCGAGCTTTAGTTACTAACGCTTGGGTCTTTGCAGGGCGCTTTGTTATATATACAACAACTACTACTACTTCTTCTTCTCGTAATAATCTATAGCTGCCTGTATGTTTTTCTGTACAGCCTTGGTGCTGAATGTAGCTCCGGTACATCCGTCGATGTCGGTGCGTTGGGCGAGTTTTCTGGCTTTTGAGATTTTGAGGTTGTTGTATAGTGGCAGCAGAAACTGCTTGACACGGGCAAAGTAGGGCACGGTTTCTTCGTTTTTCAGAGCCACCACTTTCTGCACTTTGCCGTTCTTGAAGTGTACCTCTACGGGCGTGGCCTTACGATAGCCGCGTGCGTTGCAAATGGTGGTGGTGCGCACGGTGGTGGAGCCGTCGGCATGGCGTGTCATCACGTTGTCGGCGTGGATGGTTGAGGCTGCGAGGAGCAGCAATGTTGTCGCTGCTCCTCTTTTGATGCACTTCTTTATTGAAAGCATGTTCTTTGTCATTTCTTGTTCTTTCTTTGAGTTATTTCATTGTTACCTGAATGCGATTGCCTGCCGCTGTGAGCTGTCGGCAGAAGTCGCGGATGCTGTCTGTGGTGAGGCTGTCTACCTTCTGCAGATAGTCGCGGTTGAAGTCGATGCCTTCGCGCAGCTGGTGATAGCGCACGTATTCCCACCATCCGTTGGTGAGCACGGCGCGGTTGTAGTTCTTGCGAGCATATTCCTTCACTTTTTCCAGTTGTTCCTCGGTGGGACCCTCTGTTGCCATGCGTTGCAGCTGCTGGTCTATTACGGGCAGAAGCTCGTCGTATTTGTTCGGGTCGCAACGGAAGCTGACGGCCATTGAACATCCGTCTGCAGGGTATTTCCAGAACTGTCCTTCGACGTTAACGCCGTATGTGCCTCCCTTTTCCTCGCGCACCTTCTCGGTGTAGACGCCGCGCATAATCTGAGAGAGCACGTCAAGCTTGAGGTCTGTGTCGGCGGTATAGGCTATAGGTGCAGAATAGACGATGTTGGTCTGTGCCGAAGGAGTTGCCATCTCTTTGTGGAACACCTTCGTAACCTTTCCCTCCTGAATGTCGAGAGTGTAGGGTCCGGGTTTGCAGTCGTTGTTGGTGTTCTTCTTGCCAGGCAGACTTGCAACGTATTGGCAGATAAGCTCTTCGAAGTCGTCCTGGCGTATGTCGCCCGTAACGATGAGGTGCATGCCGGCAAGATTGCCGAAGCGCTCGTGATAAATCTGGTATATGCGGTCGAAGCTTACCTCGCTGAGGCGGTCGGCGGTGAGCGGTTGGGTGCGCTTGCGCTGTCCGTATACGGCTACGCGTAGCGAGTCGTTGTAGGTGACGTTGGGGCTTGCGTTGCGATTGCGTAGCATCGACTGCTGCTTGGCTATCATGTTGTGGAATATGGCCTTGTCCTTGCGCGGATTGGTGAGGTACAGATACATTATCTGCAGCCACGTCTTAAGGTCGGAGGCTACGCACACTCCCTTCACGCCCTCTTCCTCGTCGTCGATGTATGGCACCACACGCAGCGCCTTGCCACGGCGCTTCTTTTCGAGAGTGAGAAAGTCGAAGTCGGCAGCTCCGCTCTCTTTCACTACGCTTCCGAGGAATTGCAGCGTCGGAGCGTCTGTGTCAGGATAGAGCGAGCGTCCGCCCAGACGGAACATGTTGATGGTGAGGCGGTTGGGCTCTATGTCAGACTGTCGTGCGCTCACCTTTATGCCGTTCGAAAGTACGTATTCGGTGTAGCCGTTGGCGGCGGCGTTCTTTGAGAGTATCTTGCCCTTCTTGGGCAGCTTCTTCATGAATACAGGGTCTACCTGCTGTGCGGTGTTGTCGTTGGTGTATTCACGCTGCTGAGCGTGCTCTATCCATGTGCGGAACTGATCGGCTGACGGCATGGTGTATGGCTTGCCGTCGTACTTGGTGGGTCCGAACACTATGCACACCTGGTTCTGGTTGTCGACCATTTCCTTCATTGTCTTGTTGATGTCGTCGAGAGTGACGCTGGCAGAGAACTCAGCCTCCAGAGCTGCCTCGTATTCAATGTTCATACAAGGCTCGTCGCCGCAGAAGCTGGATACTATCTTCTTGGCATATTCGGCGTTGCGTGTCTTGTTCTTGTTGTCGAGGCGGTGTTCGATGTTGACGGTGTGCTGCACCTTGGCATGCTCCAGCTCAGCCTCGGTGAATCCGTAGCGTCTTGCCTTTTCCACAATCTCTATGGCAGCATCAATGCCTGCCTGCGGATTGTTGGGCATGAGTCCGAGGTTGAGGGCGAAGGCGTCCTTTTCGGTGGTGACATAGAAGCTGCCTGCGCGACAGCTTGCCGACATCACCCGGGGCTGTGCCTCGTGCGATAGCTGAGCCAGACGCTGACGCAGTATGAACATGGCGAGTCGCGACTTGTAGCTGCCGAGGAATGCCTCGCGTGTGGCTCTCGACTGGCGTGGCTCGGCATCGTGCTTCATGTAGAGCGAGAAGTTGAGCGTGGGCTGCTCCTTGTCGGCTTGGGTGTATACTATCATCTCCTTGTTGTCGGGCACTGTATAGTAGGTGCGCTGCGGGGCACCGACGGGCACTGTGTCGGCACGGAACAGGTCTTTTATCTTGGCTTCAATCTCGTCCACATTGACGTCGCCCACTACGATGATGCCCTGCAGGTCGGGACGATACCACTTGTGATAATAGTCGCGCAGCGTGTCGTAGTGGAATGTGTCCACCACTTCGATGTGTCCTATCGGCAGACAGTCGGCATATTTCGACCCGGCATATATCACAGGCATGGCATTCTCCATCATGCGCTGCGTTGCCATACGTGAGCGTCGTGTGCGCCACTCCTCACGTATCACGCCACGCTCCTGGTCGATTTCGTTGTCCTTGAGCAGCAGCGAGCCAGCCCAGTCGTGCAGTATGATGAGGCAGGTGTCTGTAACGCCCGCCTTGCTCACGGGAGCGTTGGATATGTTATAGACGGTCTGGTCGATGGAGGTGTAGGCATTGAGGTCGGCACCGAACTTTATGCCGTTGCGCTCACACCAGTTGCGCACGGAGCGTTCGCCGCCATTGCCGTCAGGAAAGTTGCGTGTGCCGTTGAATGCCATGTGCTCCAGGAAGTGAGCCAGACCGCGCTGTTCGGGCTGCTCGAGTATTGAGCCTACGCGCTGCGCTATGTAGAAGTCGGCCTGTCCTGGAGTCTGGGCGTTGTGGCGTATGTAATAGGTAAGCCCGTTGGCGAGTTTGCCTTTGCGAATGCAGCTGTCGAGAGGCAAGGTCTGTGCCGAGACAGCTATGCAGCTGCCAAGGCACATAAGAAGAGAGAAGATACGTCTTTGTCTCATATTCAGTATTTAAGTTGTTTTTAGAGTCGGGAATCTGTTTTTTTTATTTCTCAACCATCTGAACGCCTCCGACTGTATATTCCTTGTTGTTCTTTACGATAACGATCTTGCCGTTACGCAGGAATACGCCGTTGGCGGTACGATTGGTGTTTGCATTCACATTGTTGATGCCAGTCGGGGCTGGGTCGAGAGGCAGAGCCTTGAGTCCGGCTCCTATCACGTTGCCTTCGCCGAGGCCTATGGTGGTGTTGCCGCGCAGGTTGCCTATAAACTCTGCGGTGCCTGTTGATGTCACCTCGCCGTTGTTGGTGCATGATTCTACAGACACCAGTCCCTCGGCACGTGCCGAATTGCCAACGATGCCGGCTACGTAGAGATCTTGTCCGCTAACGGTGCCGTTGTTTGTGCAGTTCTTGATTGTTGTGGTAACCTCGTCGCCCTTCATCACGTTGCCAACGATGCCTCCCACGTTCTTCACACCGTTTATTGAGCCACTATTGGTGCATCCGTCGATGTCAACAGCAAAGCTGGCGCAGCTTACGATGCCTGCAGTGTATAGTCTGCTCTTGGCTGTGCCTTTGGTGTCGTCGGCATTGCCGCTGTTGGTGCAGTTCTTTACGGCGCCCGAGTATGATCCGGCTATGCCTGCAGAGCCTACGCCATTGGTAGTTGAGAGGTTTCCGCTGTTGGTGCAGTTCTCTATAAGATAGTTGTAGGTGGTGATGCTCTTGCCCGACTGCGAACCACCGCAGATGCCCGACGCATAGGTCATGGCCTTGACGTCACCGTAGTTTTCACAGTCTTTTATTGTGCCACAACCATTGACCATAAATCCGCATATACCGCCAGCGGCAAAGCCAGTGGCTGTGATGTCTGCATAGTTGGTGCAGTTCTCGATAATGCCCATATTGAGCGAAACTATAGAGCCTACGTAGTTGTAGCCGGTGATGTAATTGTTCTTGCTGAAAATGATGTCCTTCACCACACCGTTCTTGTCGATACATCCGAACAGACCGTTGTACTTGCCTTTGGCGTTATTGTCACTTTCTGTATGATAGATGCCGCTGATAGTGTGTCCGTCGCCGTCAAACGTTCCGTCAAAGCCATAGGCTATCTTAGTGATCTGGGTGTTGCCGTCCTTGCCTATGGCAGGCAGCTGAACGGGGTTGCCTGCCGAACCTCCGAAGTCGATGTCGTTGGTCATTTTGAAATACTCGCCCGTTCCCTTGTGCTTGGCATTGCATTTCTCAGCCATAGCCTTGAAGTCGGCTGCTGTGCTGACGAGGTATGGGTCGGCTTCGGTACCAGTGCCCTTAAGTCCCCAGGCGTTTGTCACTGTAGAGCCATCGCTCTGAGCCATGGCTGTCATCGCTGCTATGCATGCGAAGATAAGAGTAAAGATTTTCTTCATATTATGGTTCTTTTTTAAAATTTGTTGCTAAAAAGTTGCTGATGCCGTCAGTGTGAGTGTGTTGCGTGTCAGTCCTTTCATGTCGCCATTGGTAGCTTGGCGGAAGTGGTATCTGAGCGATATGGCGGGACGTAAGTGCGTACCATTTACGGGCATTTCGTAGGTTATGGCTGCGTTGGCTGCCACATGTCTGTAGCTGCCCATTGCTGTGGAGCAGCCTGCTTCTGCCGACAATAGTTTTCCGCCTCGTGTTAGCAGACTGCGTCGGGCGCTGACAAACGGAGTCACGATGTGGCATGAGGCTGTGTACGTGTCGGGATAGACGTAGGCGGTCTGTCTGTGTGACTGGTAGTGGGTGCCTCCGGTGATGTGCCATAGGTATATCTGCCCCGACGGTTTCCAGTAGGCGTTGAGGGCTGCCGAGCCGTATGTCTGCACCTTGTCAGCCATCTTTGTCGGTTCGAAGTATTCGTAGTAGATGGCTGAGGTGCCGTTGGTGGCTGTAGTGCGTCGATAGTTCTCGCGTTGGGATGTGAGGCTTTCAGTGGTCAGGTGCAGGTCGAACCATACGAGTCGTTCAGCCTTTTGCGATATGTCGTAGCGCAGATGCAGTGCGAGGCAGTCGCCATGGTGCTGCTCGTGCGATGCGCTGTATTGCGACTTGCGTCCGTAGTAGCCGTTGCGATGACGGTATGCGATGTCGGCAAAGAAGCGGTCGTATTTGGCTTGAGCCGTCACGCCAATGTATTCGGACAGCAGTGGCAGACGGTTTTTGCTGTCGGTGAATCCTTCAGTGCCGAATGTTTCGCGTTCGCCATGACGGTTGGCATAGTCGATGAGCGTATAGTATATCTGGTCGGTGGTGCCGTATGTCTTAAACTGCATCGACTCAGTGCGGCGGCTGTACACCATCCCTATGCCAATGCCACTGTTGTGTGGTAGCGAGAGCATGGCGTCAAGACAGGCATTCATATCCATCAGCGTGTTGCTGTGGCGAAGGTCGCGTTGTTTGGCGTATGTGCCGGCTGTATAGTCGAGTCGTGCGCCGATGGCAAGACATCGCCATGCCTTCCAACCGATGGCTCCGTTTATGCTGAATGTTTCCATGCTCTTGTCGCCGGCGTTGTCGTTGGTGTGCTCAACGAGGTCGAACGGCATCAGATTTATTGTTGGCATCAGCATGCTGCCTGCAGCATCGGTGATGTTGCTTCGGCTGTATGTAGCGCTACCGTAAGCTACGATGTCGGCCGACAGTCGGCTGTACGACCGCACGTCGGCACTGTATGTGTCCTGACGTGTGCCTTCCGACATGGTGTGAAGCCTTCCTCCGTCGTGACGATAAGAGAGTGCGGCGTGCGCAATGGTGCTGTCGCCGAAGGTAGTCAGTGCTGCTGCATTGCTTGATGTGAGCCATGCGTTGCGCTGCTCGGTCAGCCGGAAGTCGCGTTGTGCCATTGTCGGCAGGCACAGCAGATTAGCGAAGAGAACAATTGTCAGCTTCATAGAAATCATTCGTTGAATTGTTAGTGTCCTGATATATGGCATGTCCGTCGACGGTCTTTTCTACCTTTCTTATTAAAGAGTGGCCGTAGCCTCCTGTCAGAGTGGCATAGCCGTTGTCGAGGTCGGGTGTGAGGCGCTTCTTGCAGTTGGCAAGAGCTGTGGCGTTATACACCTCTACTGCGTCAATCACCCAGCTACGCGGCATCTTCAGACAGGCATACACGATGTTGCCCTCTTTGCCATTAGGATAGATGATGTTGGCATTGTTCTCGCCGAATTCCTTAGGTGTCACACCCTCGGTGCGAAACATTATCACGGCTGGCGAAGTCTGGCTCATCGGCCAAGCATTGCCCTTGCCATATTTCACAGCCTTCAGATAGTGGCTTGTGGAGATAACGTCGGCAGGCGAGGGGTAATACATGGTGTTGTTATACTTGCCTCCGTCGCTGCTTGTTGCCTCCACGTCGTACATGCAGTAGTAGGCTGCGTTGGCATAGTTGACAGAGTTGCTGTAGGTGGGTGTGTTGTCGATGGCTCCATGCACGTTTACCACGAGTTCAGAGTAGGGTGCTATCATGCAGCCTTGCTGGAAAAACCAAATGCCGTTGAGCGCTGGAATCCAGTCGGTGTCGGCATAGTCGAGTTTGCCTCCGTTGAGAAACGAGTGGGTATTTGCCTCGGCATTGTATGGCTCGACGATGCCGAAGCCTACGTTGTCGAGCGACACCGTCTCAGATGAGTTGTTGTAGATGATGATGCACTTGTCTTTGGCGAATTTGCCTGACCCGTCGTCTTTCTGACAACCTCCATTATACAGCTCCTTTATAAGTATAGGGTTGGTTGTCTGCATAGTAGTGATGTTGACTGGTAGCATTATGTTAGTGCTGGCGCTGCCTATAGCCACGTCGGACAAAGCTCCGTTGCATATATGACGGAAGTATTCGTCGTCGGTCACCTTCGATGCGCTGACGCTGTATATGCCAGCGGGCAGAGTGAAGCGGGCAATACCGTCGCCGTCTGTGGAAGCTTCGAAAGTGCTACCGATGTTGTTGGTCATCTTTACCGAAACATCAGCTACGCTTTCGCTCAGCCTCACCTCGACGTTATAGGTGTCGAGATGTTCGTCGTAGCTGCACGATGTCAGTATGGTCAGCATCGTAAGCAGTAGTACTAAGCAGTGTTTCTTTATAATGTTCATATCTCCTTGTTTTCTTGTTTCTTGTCAACTTGTCTCTCGTCAACTCGTCTACAGTTTCACAGCTTCACTCTGACTGATGCTCCATAATAGAACTTAGGTATGTATCCGCTATCAAACAGCGATGTCTTCAGTCCCGTTTGCTTGTTTCGTACGGATGCCAGGTTGTTAAGGAAGTTGTTGGCGTAGAACGACAGGCTCACCCATCTGCCGATTTCCTTTGTTACGGAGAAATTGGCTGAGCAATATGCCGACACATCCTGCGGATTGAAGTAATATGCAGTGTTGCTTCTTACTATCAGATTGCTCAGTTGGCGATATAGTGTAGGATTGTTGTCCTTGGCAGCCAGAAGAGCCTCAGCGAAGGGAATGCGTTCCGATGGATTGTCCCATGTAGAGTAATATTCTGGATATACTGCCACATAATGGTCGGTCTGTCCCGTGTATTTTGTTCCCGTCACGTCGCCAGCCTCGTTGAGCGCTATCGTTGTGCGATTGCTCGAAAGGTTGCGACGGTAGTTGAGCAGGGTTGCTTCAAGTCGCATGGTCATGATGAGACGCAGTCGTGGTATGCGTGCCGTCAGAGTGGTGTTGAGGCTGCATCCCTTGTCCAGCATACCGTTGCTCACAGTAGGAGTGCTTGCTGTTGAGGCAGATGTGACGTTGCTGCCTACGTAATAGCCTATAAGCGGTTGTACGTCGGAGCTTTCGGCTTGGTCGCCGATGCCGTTGGGGCTGCCCGCAATGAGCGTATTGTCGATGCCGCGATAGTGATAATACTTGCCGTCGATGCGCAGCGACAAACCTAAGGTGTGACGGTTGCTGATGATGGGCATCTCTGCCACCCATTCCAGTCCGTAGCGCGTAACGGGCGAACCGTTCACATACTGACGGTTGGCAGTGTATGTGCGGCGGGTGGAGTAGGGCAGCGTCACCGTGTGACCGTCAGTGGCAGATGTCACGCTTACCACGCCCGTATTCGGGTTTACGTCGTATATGCGGTCGGCTGCGGCAATCCCGCATCCCTCAAGAGCCGACTGCGACGTCTGGTTGTATGCAAAAGGTGTGTATACGTTCAGAGTCTGATACGGATTGTACGTGCGGCTCCAGAATGCCGAAAGACTCAGTCGTGCCTTGCCGACGGTTGCGTCCAATCCTGCCTCCACCTGATTGGAGTGTTGCCATTTCAGATTGCTGTTGTATATGGCACGCTGCACGTCGGTGTAGTAGGCATAGTAAGCCTTGCCGTCGGCAGTTGATCCAGGCGTGAACACGAGTCGGTCGGTATAAGTGTCGGCTGGATAGAGCACCTGAAACGATGGCAGCTTAACGCTTTTGCCATAGCCGGCATGCAGTGTGAGCGAGACGTTCTTACCCTTTAGTATATTATAGCGAGCATTGAATCGTGGCGACAGACTTGCTGCCGTACCGTAGTCAGAACCGCTTATCATAGTGATGTCGTCGCGCAGTCCGCCTACAAGCATCAGTCTGCCTATCGTAAGGCGTTCCTCTATGTACATTGCCAGGCAGTGCATCGTTGGCAGGAGGCTGTAGTCGTAAGGTCGCCATGTTGGAGCCAGGCGCATGTCGTCGTAGTATGTGCCGTGGCCGTTGTTGCGCGTAGAGTTCAGCTCGGTGCCGACAGTCAGCTTGTTCACGGCTCCGAGGATGCGTCGTGTCCACTCGCCTTTTAGTTTAAACTGCAGGCTCACAGGCTTCTGGTCGTTGAACGAGCGCACATACCAGTAGCCAGTCGGTCCAAGTATGATGCTGCCCGTGCCCATGCCGTCAGCATAGTCCTGGGCTATGGCATAGCCGTTGGCCATGGTGTGCAGATAGGCTTGAGTCGATGACGACGATGTGTTGGTGTTGTTCTCCGAGCGTCTGTCGGCTGTAGAGAAGGCTGCCTGCAATGCTACGTTGAACACTCCCGAGCGCTTGCTGTTGCAGAGCCAGTCAATCTGCAGGTTGGCACGTAGCTGGTTGTCGCGCTGACGCTGATAGGTATCGCGAAAAGCGTCGGGGTCGGCCTCCGAATTATATCCGCCGATGTTGCCCGTAAGTCCGGCTGTCATATTGAGGCTTGAGCCTTTTATGTGGAACACCTTATTGTAGGTAGCCGACAGAATGTTGCGGCTATACGCTGTATGTGGCGATGCGATGTCGGTGAATGAGCGTGCATGTTCCAAGGAGAAGTTGAGCGTACCGGCATTTTTCGCCAATGCCATGCCCTTGCTCAGTGCTACCTGTCGGGTATACGGATTCATCGAAGCCTCTACAATCCATGGCGTGTGTCCACGGCGGGTGTTCACTTTGACCACGCCGTTGCTTATGTCGCCATACTCAACGCCTGGTATTCCGGCTATCACCTCAATGCTCTCAATGTTGGAAGTGGAAATGTTGCGTGTAGAAGCCGACTGTGTCTCGCTCATGCTTGCGTTGTTGTTCAGTCGCATTCCGTCTATCTCGATAGCAGTGCCGAATGCGGCGTTGCCCCTCTCGCCCGTTGTGGAGCGCAGCGCCATGCGTGAATCGTCGGTCAGGGTGGAATTGATGGTCTGTCCGCCAGGCAGCAGTGCCATGATGTCGTTGAGCGACAGGGCCTGCGAGTGGTCGAGCGTGGTGCGGTCGATAGAGTATGTCGTGGTGCCAATGGTCGACCTCTTGCGTGCCGTCACCTCCACGCCTGGAATGCTAAGGTCGGCCTCCTTCAGTCGGATGTTCTTAAGGTCGGTGTTGCGGTTGATGTTGAATTGTATGGTGCGGGTGACATATCCCAGAGTGCTCACCTCAATCGAGGCTGCTCCTTGGGGAACATTCTCAATGGCAAACTTGCCGTTGGCATCGGTTGCAGCCCACAATTCAAGGTTCGACACCTTGACAATGGCATATTGTAGCGGCAGCATAGTACGGTCGTCGAGCACACGTCCCGACACCTTAAAACGTACGCCATCGGCCATTGCTGCAGCCGATATTATCAAAAACAGTAATAATGTTATTGCTTTCTTCATCCCTTTGGCTACTTGTGGATTGTACAATGTAAGTTGTTGAATTTCAGCACACAAAGTTATTGCGGTTTGGCGTAGTGCGCAATACCGAAATGTAGGTAATTTGAAGCGATAAGGTATAATGCATCATTTGTCAAAGTATTTAAAAAATGTATATTCTTTGGATATAACTGTAGAAATGTATAACTTTGGACGCCTTTAAACATTAATACAGCGTTTTTGATGGGCATCAATTTGCTAAAAAAATCAACTAACAAAAAACAACATGAATAAGAAGAGAATTTTTGGTGCAGCATTGTCGTTGTGTGCAGCAATGTCGATGAATGCAGGAATCTACACGTTCAAGATTGCCAATCCTACAGAGGGCGCTAAGATTGAAATCAACTGGTGCGCTACTGGCGAGACGACAAAGGTAGACGTACAGAATGGCGTGGCTACACTCAATAAGAGCGGTTTTGCTTCGCAGTATGTCAGAGTATACTACGGCCGTGCCTATGCGCTCAACCTCTATCTGGAGGCTGACAAGGACTTGACAGTGAATTGCGATGCCGAGGCACGCAAGTTCAGCTGTACGGGAGCTTTGGCAGACATCAACAACTATATGCTGCAGTCGCCCTTTGCCAGTCTCGACTTCAATGCTGCCGCCAAGGAAGAGTCCGATTTTATCAAGAGCAGCGATAGCGTGTACAATGCCAACCTTGCACTGCTGAAGAAAGCAAATCTGCCTGCCAATTTCACAAAGAAGGAGCAGCAGCGTTTGTTGTTCAAGTCGTACGCCATGTTCCCAATGTACATGTCGTACCACCCTTATCTGAAGAAGATGGACTCATACACCCCGACTGCGCTATATACCAACAAGCTTAAGGAGGTGGCTATCATCGACGGCAACTGTCTGGAGTATGCCGAGTATGGCGACTTCATCATGAACGCCATACTGTGTCAGGCTTTCCAGGGCGGCGACCGTACCAAGGAGTTTATGGCGTTTATGGATGCTAACGTTAAGGATGCAAAGGTGAAGTCGTACATCACCAATGCCTATGCCTATGATGTTGTGTCAAGCTCAGGTCTTGACGGCAAAGACGAACTTATAGCCTACTTTCATAAGAATGTCAGCGATCCGAAACTTGTAGATAAGTTTGACAAGGTGTGCAAGCAATGGGAAGGCTTGAAGGCTGGTTGCATCTCACCTTCGTTCACAGCTACTGACATCAACGGCAAGCAGGTTTCGCTCGAATCACTCAAGGGCAAATACGTCTATATCGACGTTTGGGCTACATGGTGCGGTCCGTGCCGTGGCGAGTTGCCTTATATGACAAAGCTTGAGGAGCAGTATGCCGGCAAGGACATCCACTTTGTTGGTCTCTCATGCGACAGCAACAAGTCTGCTTGGGAGAAGCGCATACAGAAGGGCGACATGAAGGGCATACAGCTGCATCTTGGCACAAACAGCGACTTCATGCAGAAGTACATCATCAATGGTATTCCACGCTTCATCCTTCTCGACCGTGAGGGCAAGATCATCAAGGCCGATGCTCCACGTCCGTCAGAGCCTAACATTACAAAGCTCTTCGATGAACTGCTGAAGAAGTAATAGAGAAAAAGGTAATAAAGTAAAAAGGTAAAAGAGTCAATTGTATGGTTTTCTGTCCATATAATTGACTTTTTTACTTTATCCTCTTTAAATTATAGTCAGGAAAATACTCATGACATGCGTATTACCAAACTTATCGCGTAGCTTCTTTGTGGCGTTCTTGATATGTGTGCGAACTGTTTCGTAGCTTATGTCAAGTTCCGCAGCTATGGCGTGCTCGTCTTTTCCTTCGAGTCGCATCTCAATTACCTTACGGCATTTTGTAGGTAATATTTTGATGGCGTCGTAAAGTTGCTTGTACAGTTCAATTTCGAACATAGATTCTTCCAATGAGAAGTCATCAGGAGAATCGACAATGGATTCTTGAAAGTGATGTGAAGCCTTGCGTTGATGGTCAATGATGGCATTGCGCAAGGAAATGAACAGAAGATATTTGGCGTTGCTTTCCAATTGTAAAGTGTCGCATCGTTGTATGAGGCGTATGAAGACGTCTTGAACAATATCCTCCGCTATATTTTTATCCTTTACAGTCTTGAGAGCATAGAAGACCATGGAGACATAATGCTCACGGAATAACTTTTCCATATTAGTCATTCCAGAGTCGTTGTTCATAGTATAAATGTCTTTCTCCAATCTCTTCATAATCTGTTTGAGATGCAAAGATAAATCTTTTTTCTTGCTTTTTGAAATATTTTTTACTTTTAATTAACCAAAATACTAACCCAATACGTTCTTAAGTAAAAACAATCTTGAAAACAAGAAAAACGATGAATATAAACTCAATAATAATAAAGTCGATTATCGATTCGCTTAATGCTGAGGAACAACGCTTGCTTGACGAGTGGCTTAAGACGGAGTCGAACAAAAGGATGTATAATAACATACGTTCTCATTTTCGTGGTTCGGGCAGCTATTTGTTTAACACTTCTGACGAAGATGTTGACAAGGCTTGGGCTAAGATTGGCAAGCGTGCAGATTCAGAAAGAAAGCCGGGCAAATGGGTAAGTATGATTAGACATACGTGGCGCGTAGCAGCTGCTGTAGTAGCCTTTATTATAATAGGTGGCGGAATGATGTGGTATGAAGACTATACCAGGACAACACCACCAGTATTGTCTGAGGACATAACAGGAGCAATACGCGAAAGTGTTAAAGCCGACAAGGCAGACATATTGTTGACTGCCGACAAAACAGCCGACATCCCATCACGTCACGTCATAAAGCCACAACCAATCAGCAAGGAGCAAATTGTAGAATATCAGCTTGATGCAGAAGAGGTGGAACGGATTCTTGAATCAAAGATGATAGAGACACAACGTGCTAAGGAGTCGTGGGTGCAGCTTGACGACGGTACGATGGTGCATCTTGGCAACAACTCACGCATAATATATCCCGAACGCTTCCCGAAGGCATCCCTATTCGGAGCATCGTCTCCGCGCGAGGTTATTGTAGAAGGCGAGGCTTACTTTATGGTGGCTCACGATGCAAGCCGACAATTCATTGTACATACCCGCATGGGTGACATCATAGATTATGGTACGGAGTTTTATGTCAGCACTAAGTCCAATTCCACTCGTGTAGCATTGGTAAGTGGAAAGATAGGTGTAAAGAGTGCTACAACGCAAGAGCGAATGCTGCAACCAGGCCAAGAGGCAAGCATAGCAGCGGGTGGCAGTTTGTCGGTAGTTCAGACTGACATAGACCGCTATGTAGCATGGAATACGGGCAAATACGCTTTCCATGAGGCTACGGTCAGAAAACTAATATCGATAGTCTCAATGTGGTATGGCAGAGAGGTGCAATATGACGAGAGTCTTGCCGGGCGTACCGTTTCGGGTGTGCTATATAAATATGTAGACATCAGGCAGACACTTGAGTCGCTCTCGTTGGCATTAGGCGTTGAAGGAAAATGCTTTAATGTGGGAAACACGAAGAAATAAAACAACTACGATAAAAGCAAAGACCAAATACATAACTTAATTTTTAAAACATCTATTATGGACAAAACAGACAATTTAAAGACAGCATTGCGTTGCTTCGGTTTCGCATTGATCATGTTGTTGAGTTCTCTGACTGCTGTAGCCCAAAGTAAATTAGCGTCGAAGGTGACACTTGACGAGTCGAAGGCCACAGTTGAGACAATTCTCAAGAAGATTGAGACTCAGACAGGACTCAGCGTGGTCGTCAGTACAGAGCAGGCCAAGAAGATGCCTCTCATTTCTATTACTGCACACGGCAAGTCGGTTAAGCAGGTACTCGATGAGATAGCTGATAAGGCCAATTGCGCCTATAAGGTATCTGGCGAAATAGTTACTATGTACATGCCGTCAAAACGTATTGTGAGTGGTGTGGTAATAGACGAGAAGGGCGAACCTCTGGTAGGCGTACAGGTAATGGGGGAAGTAAAAAAGCCTCTTGGCATTACTGATGCGGAAGGACGTTACTCGTTCAGCATCTCTACCGAGCAGACAACACTTAGATTCTCGTATGTAGGAATGAAGGCAGAGATAGCCGAATTTCCTAAAGGCACAAAGAACATTACTCGCAAAATCATCATGCATGATGGCGTTCAGCTTGACGATGTTGTGGTGAATGGTATCTATGAGCGCAAGAAGGAAAGCTTTACCGGAGCTGCTACAGTTGTGCAGAAAGAAGAGCTTATGCGTAATGGTAGCCAGAACTTGCTGCAAAACCTCAAGAACATAGATCCTTCTTTTAAGATTGTTGACAATATGGAGTTAGGTTCCGATCCAAATAAAATGCCGGAAATCCAGATGCGTGGTCAGCAGTCGCTTACTGATGTAAACGGTACCTATACAGGCAATCCCAATCAGCCGCTCTTCATTCTTGACGGATTTGAGACTGACCTTACTACCGTATACGATCTTGACATGAACCGTGTAGAGACAGTAGTGCTCTTGAAAGACGCAGCTGCCAAGGCTATCTATGGTTCGAAAGCTGCTAATGGTGTTGTTGTAATTGAGACCCGTAAGCCTAATCCTGGAAAGCTTAAGGTGACTTACAAGGGCGACTTGAACATTACAGTTCCCGATTTGACTGGATATAATCTTTGTAACGCTCGTGAGAAATACGATGTAGATAAGACATTCGGTACTTTTAGCGACGACTGGTCAAAGGAACAGTATCTTAATAATATTATGAAGTCTATAGCAAGTGGTGTTGACACCGATTGGCTTGCACAACCGTTGCGTACAGGCATCGGCCATCGTCATTCTGTATATTTGGAAGGTGGCGACAAGCGCTTACGTTATGGTGTAGACTTGTTGTATAACGACCTTAAGGGTGTTATGAAGGGATCTGACCGTAAGACCTTTACAGGTGGATTCTCTCTTTCTTACCGCTATAAGAGCCTGTTGTTCCGTAACCAGTTTAATGTTACGCTCAACCATGCTGACAACTCTCCTTACGGAAGTTTTTCTGAATATGCTACATTGAATCCATATTGGAGCCCATACGATGAGACCGGAGCATTAAAGCAGATAGCCGGTTCTACCGGATGTGGAGGACTTATTGGTGTTACTGTAGGCAACCCTATGTGGAATGCAACTATTGGAACAAAAGATTTCAGCAAGTACACTGGATTGAGCAATAACTTCTATATAGAATGGCAGGCACTCAAGACTCTTAAATTCATAGGCCGCTTTAGCTTGGCAAAGACCATTAGCAAGAGCGAGACATTCTATCCGGCTTCACACACCAAGTTCCTTAACTATAGTGAGGAGCGCTTCTTTGAAAAGGGTGAATATGGTATGGGCAATGGCGAAAGCAGTTCGTACAGCGCCGACCTTACAGCCAACTATTCATTGCTGCTCAACAAGCATCAGCTTTATCTGAATGCAGGATACAGTATAAAGCAGGAACAGTCACAGAGCACTTATTTCCAGGTGATAGGTTTCCCCAATGAACGTACTGGCTTTATCACTTCCGGATTGGGCTTTGCCGAGAACTATCGTCCGTCGGGTGGTGAAAGCATCAGTCGCGAATTAGGCTTGCTTACCGCTTTGAACTATTCTTACGACGATCGCTATTTGCTTGATGCAACTTATCGTGCCAACGCTTCTTCACGATTCGGTAAAGACAAGCGTTGGGGAGGATTCTGGTCGGCAGGTATCGGTTGGAATTTGCATAAAGAGCATTTTATGAAAGACGCTCGTTGGTTGAGACAGTTCAAGTTGCGTGCTTCTACAGGTTATACCGGTTCGCAGAACTTTAATCCTTATCAGGCTCTTGCCACATTCAATTACTATCAAGACAAGGCTTACGACAATTGGGTAGGATCGTATCTGAAAGCTCTGCCTAATGACGACCTGAAATGGCAGAAGACAAAGGACTACAACGTAGGATTCGACTTGAACATATTCAATCGTCTCACCGTGCGCTACGACTATTATATACAACGTACATCCGACCAGTTGCTGTCGCTTACCATTCCTCCTTCAATGGGATTTACATCTTATCGCGAGAACTTGGGTAGTACCGAGAACAGGGGTATGGAGTTGAGAACAAGCGTGAACATATTGCTCGATCCTAAGAGAGACCGTTACATCACAGCCAACTTCTCTATTGCCCATAACAAGAATAAGCTGAAGAAGATATCTAATGCCCTTAAGGCTCAGAACGATGCACAAGACAAGGATATCATGGACGGAAAGACCAACAAGCCACGCACACGCTTTATCGAGGGACAGTCGATGAATGCCATCTGGGCTGTGCGCTCATTGGGTATCGATCCTGCTACCGGAAACGAGCTTTATCTTACTAAAGACGGAAAGACAACAACCGAATGGCGTACAGAAGACCAGGTGGTTTGTGGCGATGCCATGCCTAAATGCTCGGGCAGCTTCGGATTGAACATGGACTATCGTGGCATCTTCTGCAACGTATCGTTCTACTATCAGTTTGGCGGACAGACATACAACCAGACACTTGTAGACCGCATTGAAAATGCATACATAGCATTAAATGTCGACAAACGCATCTACGATTCCGTATGGCGTCAGCCTGGCGATAAGGTAAACTTCGCTTATAGCGCAAATAAGACTACCAAGCCAAGTTCTCGTTTCGTACAGGATCTGGACGAGTTGCGTCTCTCGACATTAAATATCGGATACGACTTTCGTCATCACGATTTCGTGAAGAAGATCGGATTGGAACGCTTGAAGGCAAGCTTCTATATGGACGATGTATTCCGCCTTTCTACAGTAAAGGCAGAACGAGGTCTTACATATCCGTTCGCACGCACCTATTCTCTTTCTTTACAAGCAACATTCTAACCCTTAAAAAGTAGATATCAATGAAATATAAAAGCATTATAACCAGATTCTGCGGAATGGCAATCTGCTTGGTTCTTGGCACCACATCTTGCCAAAACTGGCTGGATGTCAGCCCTGAGTCGGAAGTGAAGTACGATGACTTGTTCAGTACTAAAAACGGTTTCAAAGACCAGCTTACCGGTGTTTATACCAAACTGTGTGACGAAGGACTCTATGGCGCCCATCTTACTTATGGTATGATAGACGCACTTGGCCAGCAATATGTATGGACGCAGGAAATGGGCAACTATTATCATTTCTGGCGTTTCGAATACAAGAACTCTACATGTGAAAGCATTATGGCAAATGTCTGGGCACAGATGTACAACGCCATTGCCAACACCAACATATTGCTGAAGGGTCTGGACGAATACGGAAGCGTACTTTCTACAAACGAGGAAAACATATATCGTGGAGAGGCTTATGCCTTGAGAGCTTTCTTGCATTTCGACTTGCTTCGCATGTATGGCAAGAGCTATGCAAGTGGTGCAAACGAGAAGTCTATCCCTTACGTAACTTCGATTTCGAAAAACGTAACTCCATTGTATACCGTATCTGACGTGTTGGACAAAATCATAGCCGACTTGAAGGAAGCGTCAAAGCTGTTGGAGAACGATCCTATTAAAACGGGTAGCACCACTACCGATTTTATAGGTACACGCAAATGGCACCTTAATTATTATGCAGTACGTGCGTTGATGGCACGTGTCTATATGTATAAGAATGACAAGGAAAATGCTCTGGCGTGTGCTAAGGAAGTTATCGGCTCTGAGAAATTCCCGTGGGTTTCTAATGACAAGGTTACTACAACAAGCCGCGACACACGTGATGGACTGTTCAAGAGCGAGTGTATATTCATGCTTAACAACCGTTCGCTGAAGAACCTTACCGAGAAGTTTATGAAGGAAGGCACAAGTTATGGTTCTGGCAATATACTGCATGTTTCGCCTGAAGTGAAAGACGATATATTCGAAGCTGCTACTTATGGAGGATACGACTGGCGCGACAACTACTACTTTGAGCAGCTGGACGGAAACTACTATGGAAGTACAAAGCTGTGGCAGGGTTCTAATAATGAATACAACAACCAACAGCCTCTGATTAGAGCAAGCGAAATGTGGCTTATCGCTTCAGAATGCGCTATATCCAAAACAGATGCGGTAAACTATTTGAACACTTTGCGTCAGCATCGTGGATTCGATGCCAGCTTGGATTTGAAGGAAGATAATCTTACCGACGAACAGTTGCAGACCGCCATTGGCAAAGAATACCGTAAGGAATTTATAGGCGAGGGTCAGTGGTTCTTCTATTGCAAGCGCAAGGATTTGGCAGAATTGCCCAATACAACAGTTCCTTTCAGCAAGGCATACTATGTATTCCCATTGTCTGATCAGGAGAAAGAATATGGAAACCGTTAAAAACAAGGCAATATGAAAATAAAGACTTTATATATTGTGTTACTGGCGTGTCTGACATCAGTAATGCTAAACAGCTGCGATCAAAACGACTATTTGCAGTATGATGAGAATCAGGCTTATGTAGGTTTTGCCTATCCTTCCTATGGAAATGACAGCATTGTCTATTCTTTTGCATTGCATCCTAATGTGGAAGAAGACATTGTGAAGGTGCCGATGAGACTTTTTGGCTATGCTGCCACTCAAGACCGTGAGGTAGGAGTGGAAGTGATAGAAAGCGAATCGACAGCCAAAGAGGGCGTTGACTTTGTCATTGAACAGAAGCGAATGGAAGCCAATGCATACAAGGACAGTCTGATTGTCAAGATAAAGAAATCGGCTGAAGTGGAGAACAAGGACTTGGTAGTAAAGCTGCGTCTATGCGGAAACGACCAGTTTGCTGCTGCTCCTATTGACGCTGAATCTTTTAGAATCATACTTACATCTAAATTGGCCGAGCCTACAGGATGGCCTTTTGGCGACTATAGTGTCATAAAGCACAAGTTTGTTATCCAGACTATAGGAATTGCCACGGGTTATGAAAAATGGAGTACTTCAGACCGAATCCGTTATCAAGGTATATTGACTCAGGCTTTATATGAGTACAACAAGGCACATCCCAACGACCCGTTGAAAGATGAAGATGGCATGTTGATAACTTTTGCTTAACAATAAAAAATGACAGAAATTATGAAAAAGAAACTGATATATATAGCTTTCTTTATTGGGGCTTTGATATGCTTAGGTTCTTGTTATAATGACAATGGAAACTATGATTACATATCTTTGCCAGATGTAAAGATAACAACAGACAAGGACACTTATGTTGCAACCCAGTTCCAGACATTGGAAATTCCGGTTAACATAGACTTTGCTGGTGATTCTGAAGCTGATTATGAATATACTTGGCGACTTTGGTCGAACGAAATCAAAAGAAGTGACTACAAGAAAGTAATCAGCAATCAAAAGAATCTCTCTTTTCCTGTTGATGAACTGGCAGGTTCTTATACACTTGTATTTACATGTCATAATAAGAAGACAAATGTAGATACCTATAAAAATATGGTTCTTACTGTACAAGGCAGTATAACTGAAGGTTGGATGGTGCTTCACGAGAAAAACGGAGTGACTGATTTCGACCTGATAAAGACTCCTTTCTTCTCAAGCCGTGTAGACAAAGACGAAGTCCTTCATAACGTATATGCCATGAATGGAGAACAACTGGAAGGTCGTGGAGTAAAGATTGGAAGCTATATTGATACGCAACGTCAATACGTAACCATCTTAACTGATAAGGGAGGAGCAAAGCTCGAAGCTACTACAATGCAAAAAGCCTTCGATATGTCAACGCTAATGGTAGACGGAAAGACATGGAAGCCAGAAAACTATATCTATTATTCTTATCGTGGAACGGCTCGTGCTCAAGGATATGATGTTATAGTTAATGATGGACGTGTATATTTCTATAACGTTTTCGGCTCAAAAAATTACACGTCTTACACAGAACCTATCAAAAAAGACGGCCTTACTTATAAAGCGTCTAAATATATGCCACGCTATATTTGGGGTTCGTACTATGGTATGGGAATCGTTATCTATGATGACTTGAATGGCAGATTCCTATATGTTGACAAGAGCTTTAAGCTCACTACAATGCCCGATGCAACTGGTTATTCGTTCGATTGGAACAATATGCATGGCAAGTTGGTATATATGGAGACAGGTTTCAATAATCACGATCTCGGTCTTATAGAGGATTGGGATAGCCATAAGAAGACATTGTATGAGTTCAATTTCGATGAAAAGAAACTCGAGAAAGCTATTTTAAAGAAGTATCCGATAGGTGATTGCCCAGAAATGGATGATGCCAAGTATTATGCAATTGGTGAACGCGGACCGGTATTCTATTATGCAACTGACAAGAAGGTTTATCTGTACGATTACACAGGAACCAATACTGCTAAAGAAGCGTATGCTTTGAGTAATGCTAATGAAAAGATTACCGGAATGAAAATTCTAAAGCCAAACGTAAGCTTCAGCAGAACAGTAAAGTTAGAACATGCCTATAGCAATAAGGTGTTGATTCTGTCTACTTACAACGAAAGCACCAAAGAAGGTAAGGTTTATATGTATTACATCAACGAAAGTAACGGAACAATAGATCGTGGTTCGGAACATGTAATTACTGGCTTTGGTGAAATATTGGATATGGATTACAATTGGGCGAAGTACGGTTCATAAAGATATACGACAATACGTCCCGTTATAATCGTGATACTGATATTGGGCTAGCAATATAAAGCCCAGTTATGTGCCTTGATATGGTCGTATCATGCCTTGATATAATTATATCATGCCATGATACGACCATTTCATGCCTTGATACGAAGATTTTTTAACGAGACACTAATTTATCAACAATCAACCAATCAATGATGAATAAAAAAAGAATTCTTGGTGCAATATTGGCTTTGCTTGTATCTGCACAGATGTTTGCCGGTACTTATACGTTTAAGATTGCCAACCCCAAAGAGAATACAAAGTTGAAGATTCAATGGTGCACTACCGGAGAGACCGACTTGGTGGAAGTGAAAGATGGAGTTGCTACGATAAGCAAGAACGATTTTACCGCTCAGTATGTCAAAATATATTACGGTGTCAGATTCTCGTTCATTATGTATCTTGAGGCCGATAAGGATCTGACTGTGAATATCGATGCCCAAACACGTAAGCTTGGTTGTACAGGACCATCGGATGAAATCAACAAGTATCTGCTACAGACACCCTTTGCTGTAGTCGCCCCCAATGCAGCATGTAAGGAAGAGGCTGACTATATCAAGACAAGTGATAGTGTATATAATGTAAATCTTGAACTGCTGAAGAAAGCCAATCTGCCTGCCAACTTCGAAAGGCTGGAAAAGAAACGTCTGCTGTTCAATTCGTATTCGAGATTCCCATTATATCCGTCGCATCACCCATTCGTAAAGAAGTTGGATTCGTACAAACCTACATCTCTCTTTATGAACAAGATGAAGGAGTTGACTGTGGTTGATGCTGAGTGTCTTAACTTTGCCGACTATGGCTACTATCTTATGGATGCTATTCAGTGTCAAGCGTTTCAGGGTGGCGACAGCAATAAGGAGTTTATTGCATTTGTTGATGCCAATGTGAAGGACGCAAAGGTGAAATCATACGTAACTGATTCTTACATCTACGACATCGTGTCGAAAAATGGACTTGACGGCAATGACGAGCTTGTCGACTACTATCATAAGAATGTGATTGATAAGAAAGCTATTGAGAAGTTTGACAAAACTTGCAAGCAGTGGGAAATATTGCGATCAGGCAGCCCCTCGCCTTCGTTCAATGCTCCAGACATCAACGGCAAGATGGTGTCGCTCGAATCGCTCAAGGGCAAATACGTCTATATCGACGTTTGGGCAACATGGTGTGGTCCGTGTCGTGGCGAGTTGCCACATATGCTACGTCTTGAGGAGCAGTATGCAGGCAAGGATATCCACTTCGTAAGCCTATCGTGCGACAGCAACAAGACGACTTGGGAGCAACGCATAAAGAAGGGCGACATGAAGGGCATACAGCTCTGTATAGGTCCGAATAGTGATTTTATGGCCAAGTATCTCATCAAGGGCATTCCACGCTTCATTCTTCTCGACCGCGAGGGCAAGATTATTAAGGCCAATGCTCCGCGTCCGTCAAATCCTAACATTACAAAGCTCTTTGATGAACTGCTGAAGAAGTAATCATAACTACACCTTATTATATAGAGGGTGTCAAAATAGAAGTTGTAAATTCCAGTAACTTCCATTTTGACTCCCTCTTTTCTTTTTGTCACTTTTTACATTTTATGGTTTGTTTTTTGTGAGTGGTGTAAAAACTCTTCACTTCAGTGCGAGCTTTTGTGGCGGAGTGCGTGTGTCGCGCCCACGATATAACAACAACTGCTATATAATACTTTGCCATTTATATTATAGATACTTGCCCAAGTATATATAATATACTTTTTATTTTCATCTAAATATACTTCTTCAGCCATTTTCTTACAGGCTCGTCGTAGAATCGCAGGCTTAGCCATGCTATGCATATGCTGCATGCCATTGTTGAGATGGCTATGGGCCATGTCTCGCTGAATGTATATAGCCCGGTCTTGATGAGCCACATATAGAAGGCGTACATCAGCGGATAGTGAACTATGTAGAGTGGGAATGAGATGTCGCCCAAGAAGCGGCAGATGCGTCGAGATGTATTGTCGGTGGTAGTGCCCGAAGCGCCCAGCCATACAATGAAGGGGAAGATACAGATGATGCATACAGCCTCGAATATGCCATTGAGACTCATTGGTGAGCCTCCGTCGATGAAAGGCACATGGAAGAGTGCCAGCAACAAGACGGCACATATCCAGAAAGCGCCACGCACATTCTTTATAGGCTTGAACACTCGTGACATAAGCATGCCTATTGTGAGTGGACAGAGCATACGCAGTGTTCCGCCAAGGAGGTTGGTGGTGTCGATAGTCCAGCCTACGCCTATTGAGCCGTAGCCCGACTGATTGGTCACGGCAAACCATGTCAAGGCGCAGCAGAGCAATGCCGTGAGCCATGCCAGGGCGCGTGTAGACAGTCGTCGGATAATGAGAGCATACAGAATGTTGCCTATATATTCGAAGAAGAGCGACCAGCAAGGGCCGTTGAGCGGAAACATCTCACCATTGCCACGCACATCGCGTTGCATTCCTGGCAATGCCGGAATCATAAGCCATGAACATACGAGGGCTATGAATGTGAGCAATAGGGTGGAGTGGGTGCCGTCCCAACGTTCCATGCCGGTGAGCAGGAATGATACGGCGCCTATCAATGCACCGAGCATCACCATAGGATGCAGACGAATCAGGCGACGACGGAAGAAACTGCCCATTGAGAGCGATTTGCCCCAGCGGTCGTCATAGGCATAGCCAATGACAAAGCCTGAGAGCATGAAGAAGAAGTCGACAGCCAGATAGCCGTGATTGATAAAGTCGATGACGGGCTTGTTGCCCGCAAACTGAAAACCTTCGAACACATGATACCACACGACGAGCATTGCAGCCACGCCACGCAGACCGTCCAGAAGAGCGTAGTGGGGTTTGGAGTCGGTAAATGCCATTATCATTTTAATATAGTTCGTCTATTAATGAGTTTTCTTTTTTATGTATTGTGATAATATGGGTGATTAATATAGTAGTCCGAAAGCCCAAAGTGGAAGAACATTGGCATAGCCGGTCTCAATGTCATCTTTCACCACATATCCATTGCTTACTTCTGAAATTTGCTTTTGCCCTTTTTTACGTCCACCAATTTCAAATGTCATATCATCCACAAGGAAGTCGGATACAGGCGAACACATCACGTCACCGATAACACGCATTTGATTCATAAAGAACGTTTCTCGAATATTTCCAATATCAGCTCGTTTCGGAGCAAGCACATATATCAGATTGGTATTGTCCAAATATACCTTTTCTATCTTGCCTAGACCACGTATTCCACCTACAGCATCTCGTAGTTGCGCTATCATTCCAGCACGCTCCATATACATCAGATAATCTTGAATATAGTTGCGGTTTATGCCGGTTACATCTGCCAATTTTTGCATTACGGGTTTAAATGGTACACTTTCAGCCACTACCATAAGCAATTGTTTTAGTTTTCGGCCAACTGAAACATTTGTATTCAGATAAAGTGGAATATCGCTCTCCATTGTTTGTACAACAACTTGCATCAATTCAATATCGTATGCAGCATCACTACCGAACGGATAATATCCTCGTCGCAAATAGTCATGAAATAAAGGTAGTGGGTGTTCAACTCCTGGGATATCATACTCATGCTGTAAGAGTTTTTCCATTTTGACCACATCCATCTTTATGCCATGGAATAAGTGTAGATATTCCCGAAATGAGAGGCCTTGCATCTCATATATAGGAACACGACGACTAAGGTCGGCCATACCCTTGGTAATTTCGAGGATTGATGACCCCGAAATGACTAATTGTAAATCCGAATAACTGTCAAATATTTGCTTTACCTCAGTCGACCATCCATCGTATTTATGAATCTCGTCAATGAATAGGTGCTTACCTCCCATTTTGTAGAAACGGTCCGCTAGTTCTACAAGAGTGTGTGATGTAAAATAAAGATGGTCTGCCGAAACGTAAAGCGTATCTTTCACTTCCAATTGCGTCTTGATATGTTGTAAGAGCATTGTTGACTTACCAACGCCTCGTGGTCCGACCAATCCAAAGGCATGTCCTCCCCATTCTATTTCCTCATATTTATATCTAATAAGGTCGGTAGGGGTGTCGTGAAGTTTACGTTTGAAATATTCAAATAATTGTTCCATATCATTTGCTTTTTTGCAAATATACTCAATTTTGCATAGTTTTTATGCAGTTTTGCGGGATTTCTGCATAGAAATTATGCAGATTTTATTGAAAACTGCATGATTTCTATGCAATTTATGAGTTGTTGCCTTTTGCTTGTCCAATAATAGTAACTTTCTTCACCCTTCATTTTGTCGATAGTTCATTGGCGACATTCCCACTTGTTTCTTGAAGAATGTGCCGAAGGCTGAGGCATTTGGAAAATTCAGATAGTCGGCTATTTCCTTAATACTCTTGTCGGTAGTGGTTATTAAGGAAATGGCCTTTTTAGTTATAGCCTTGAACACCAGTTGCTGTACGCTGCTGCCCGACACCGACTTTACGAGCGACGTAAGATATTTGGGCGACAGACATAGGCGGTCGGCATAAAACCTCACGCCACGCTCATGTATGTAGTGAATGTCGATGAGTTGCATCAGCTGCATATAGGTTTCGAGTTTGCGGCTTGAGGCATTGTCACCGTCTTTTGATATTTCGCGGAATATGCCACAAAGTCGGTAGGTGAGCGACAGCAGTAGCAGACGTCGCTCGTTGGCTGCGAATACGTTGTCGTCGCTGTTGTCTGCAGCAAGCAGTTCGGAATATTTGGTCAGCTCGCTTTCGTGTCCGGTGTGCATCACCCAGCAATTCCTGGGATTGAGCATCTCTATAAACTTCATCCCGACAATGGTGCTGCCCAGAATGTCGCGTATGGAGTTGACGCTATACAGAATGATTACCACCGAACAGTCGTCGCTATGGCTGGTGATGGAGAAGTAGACGTCGCGCGAGAGAAAAACAGTCTCGCCTTTGGTTGCCACATACTCCACATCCTCGCATCTGAAAGCGAATCTGCCCGATGTACACACAATGATGCCCACATCGGCAACCTTATAGTTGTCGAAAAATGCCTTTGGAAAAGAATTTATATTACCACACGAACAGCAGATGTCCTCATGGTTTGCCATCTGCTGTTCGAGTATATCAATGCCATTATTGCTATTCTTCATCGCTTCTGCCGTATGTTTGTGGCGAAGTTAATGAAAAATATTGAATCTGCAAAATAAAAAGAAAAGCCCTACCCCCTTACTTATCCTTCGATATATCTCTCTTGGGCCACGGCACCACGAGCATCAGTCCGGCGAGGATGATGCAGGCGTATATGGTCCATCCCGACATCTCCTTGATAGCCGACAGGGTGGCTTGCACCTGTACCTTGCCCTTGGTAGACATGGCAGCCATGTTCTGTGCCTCTGTCTCGCTCTTGCCTTGATATTGCATTCCGCGGGCGGTCATGTCGTATGTCATGGCGGTCTCGGCATTGGTGCGGTCGTAGTCGTGGGCGTAGCGTGTGATGTAGTATTGCTGGCGGTGCTGGAACACCACCTGATACAGAGCCGAGCCTATGCCCGGAGCTATCACCATACGCACCGTTAGCATTATGCACACCCACGTAGAGAGCAGCTTGTACGGCATGCGCTGGTTGGCATATACGGCGATGAGCGAGTATAGCAGCATCATCCCAGTGGCACGTATCACCACGGGCCACTTCATGCGTTCGAGCATTCCTGCCGTCTGCACTTCGAAGTACATAAACAGCGATGCGGCACCAATCAGCAGGAATCCCATAGCAAAGAACCACTTGAAGTGTACACCCTTATTGTTGAGTATGAGTATGGTGACAAGTCCGATGAAGTAGCCCAGCAATACCCAGTTGCCCAAGGCTGCCACCTGAATCTGGTCGGTCTTCATGCCTACGCCTACGAATATGTTCACGAGCATAGAGCTGGAGTTGCATATCATGAGTCCTATGAAGAGCAGTATGCCGCCCTGAATGCTGCGCGACTTGAACGCCTTGAGCATGAAGTATGGCGAGCGGCGTGTCTTCTCCAGATAGAAGAACAGTAGTGACGACACCACACATATTGCTGTGGCCCAGCGTATGTTGGGACTGTCGTACCAGTCGTACACCTTGCCGTATACCGTGACATACACGAACGAGCAGCACATCAGACAGAACACCACCACATTGCCAAACTTAGAGAACGACAGCGGACAATGCTTCGTGGGGTAGGGATTGTAAGGCATGCACAACAGTGTGATGAGCAGCGCCACGAGTATGGCGCCGAGCATGGCATAGTAAACCATCTGCCAGTGGTAGTTGTAGGCAAACCATGCCGTTATCCATGTGCCTATCTGTCCGAGCAGCATGAAGAAGAAGTAGATGATAGGCTGGCTCGCCTTCTTCTCGGTGTCGAGAGCGTCCCATCCTGCTTCGTCCTTAGGCTCGTTGCCCGGCGTAACGTTGCGTGTAGCCTCAATGCCAAATCCGTACTTGATAAGTGTGAAGAGGTTGCACATGAGAAGCGTCTGTCTGACAAATCCCATGATGAGGCTGTTGAGAGCCAGGATAAACAGACTGTCGGTGTTGGCACATATATAGCTCTGCACAGCCAGAAGCGAGAATCCTACGAGACTCATCATCTTCTGGCGGCGCACACTCACCAGCGAGTAGAAGAACGGCGAGAACGCCGCCATACCTATCGATGTGACGAAGCTGATGAAGGCTATGTGTTCTGACTGGATGCCAAGCCCGCCCACCATCTCACTACTGTTGACGGTGTAGGCACCGCTTACCGTCATGATAGGTATGAAAAGGATGACGAGAAAGGCGATGCCAAGGGGCTTTGGCACCCAGTTGTAGAACGGAAAATTCTTAGGCATGTGCTCGGGCACTGCCGTATATATCTCTGCTTGTGTCATTTACTTAAGTTGAGCCTTTACTACAACCATCATTCCGGCAGCCAACTTGTCGTTGTCTTCCTTCGAAATTCCCTCAAACTCTATGCGCACCGGTACACGCTGCTGTATCTTTACGAAGTTGCCGGCAGAGTTGTCGGTAGGAACGAGCGAGTATTTTGAGCCGGTAGCGCCTGATATGGCAGTAATCTTGCCCTCAAACTCCTTGCCTTCAAAGGCATCTACAGTCATGACAACCTTCTGTCCTACATACAGCTTCTCCACTTGAGTCTCCTTGTAGTTGGCTATTACCCACTTCTGTGTATCGGGCATTATGTAGGTGATGGTCTGTCCGGCATTCACCAACTGACCCTCTTCAAGGGCACGTCTGCCGAGCTTGCCGTCGCAAGGAGCTGTTACTACACAGTAAGAGAGGTTAAGTTTGGCCATTTCCAAAGCAGCCTGAGCGCGCTCAATGGCAGCAGCCGTATTCTTCTTGCGTGTCTGCACCTCGTTAACACCCGAATAGGCAGCCTTCTGCTGGCGGCGTACGGCATCGAGTTTCTTCTTTGTAGCGTTGTATTCAGTTTCAATCTGTTCGAGCTGTATCGGTGTGGCGGCATTGCGAGCCACGAGGTTCTGATAGCGCTGGCGGTCCTTGTCGAGTTTGGCAAGACGTATTTCTATCTCGGCTATCGAAGCCTCGTACACAGTAGCCGAAGTCTGAGTGGTCTGCACCGAAGCGTCAATGACATTGGCGCCAGCCATTGCGTCCTTCAGCGCAGCCTCTGCCTCCATCACACGGATGCGATACTCGCGATCGTCGAGTACGAGCAGTGTGTCGCCCTTCTTCACGTCTTGATGTTCCTTGAAGTATATACGCTTGATATATCCCGAGGCACGCATGTTCACTGGCGATATGTACTGCTCTATCTGGGCGTCGTCGCTCTTCTCGTTGCTCTTGTAGTCCATAAACATGCAGGCTATCTTCACGATGCCCCAAACCAGTATAGCCACACCTATGAGGCTGACTGCCACCTGGCGTATGCGTTGGCGCTTAAGCTGCTTGGCAGTTAGTTCGTGGTTAGACTGTGTGCTGTTGTCGCTATTATTGTTGTTGTTTGTAGTGTTATTGTTTGTTTCCATTTTTTTGAGTTTTGAATTCTTAATTCAACATTGAATAATTCCTAATCGCAGGCGTAGCCGAGAACAATTCCAAATTCCTAATTCAATAGTTTTTCCAACTGTCCTGTGAGTTTCAGCAGAGTCAGGTTTGACACTTGATAGTTGAAGTGGGCAGTCAGATAGTTGTTCTGGGCGTCGCTCATGCTCATTTCGTCTTGCAGCACCTCGGTCATTGATGCTATGCCCTCGCGATATCTGTCGCTCGTCACCTTATATACATCCTCAGCCAGCAGATAGTTGTCGCGTTGCTTGCTGAAGTTGCGTTGGTTGTTGGCCAGATCGTTCACGGCATTGGCGTATTGTGTCTGCATACCCTTCAGCGCATTCTCGTATTGTAGTTTGGCATTATCGATGTCCACCTGCGCCTTTCTAATCTTCGAACGCTTCTCAAAACCATCGAACACGGGTATGCGGAGCGACAGACCTATGCCGTTCGACTTATACCAATGATTCGACTCGCCCGAGTGAAACCAGTTCTTGAAATTGTCGGTGAAGGCAGCGTAAGTCCAGTTGCCGGTGAGCGCCAGCGTAGGCAGATAGCCATCCTTGGCAAGCTTCTTCTGTTGTTCGGCAAGCGTCTGCTGCTTTCTGAGTAGCTGAAGCTCCGACAGATTCTCGTTCAGTCCGGTCAGTGCTGCCATGTCCGTCTGCTCCATGTTAGCCTTCGTTACGGCAATATCCTTGTCGGCAGGATAGTCGATAACGTATTTCAGCATATTGTATTGCTGGGTGAGCATAGCCTTGGCGTTGTCGTATTGCACGCTGAGATTCTCCAGATTCACGTTCACACGCTTCACGTCCACGCTCAGAGCCATGTCGTTGTCGTGGAAAGCCTGTGTGATGTCGCGCAGTTCTTCAAGTCGCTTGATGTTGTCCTTGATTATGCCAATCTGCTCCTCGGTGTTCTGCGCCAGATAATACATCTTGCTTATCTGCACAATCAGGTCTTCCTTGGCTTTGGCGTACGATAGAGTGTTGAGCTGGTCGAGCGTCTTGGATATCTCCAATGCTGTGAGTGCCGTCTGGTTGTACAGCGGCATCTGTAGCTGAACGCTTGCCGACGAGTTGTACTGCAGCGTCTTCGTCACGTTATACGGTTTGCCGTAAGCCTTACCGTCGGTCACCGATACGGGTGGAGTGAAGTTGTCGTTCAGCGCTGCGCCGATATTAATCTGTGGCAACAGACGCGAGCGGTTCTCGCTGATATTGTGCTTGCCTTTAAGCACATTACCCTCATAAGTCTTTAAATTAAGATTTCGTTCAATGCCCATCTGCAGGCATTGACCCAATGACAATGTTTCTTGCGCCATCGAATAGTGGGCAAGAAGAGTCAGGGAAAATGTGAACAATATTCTTTTCATACCTATATTAATAATTCAGCTGCAAAGTTACTGATTTATCATTGTGTAGGCATATTCATATAATATCACAAGTTGTTCACATTTTCCCTTTGTTGTTGTTTTACTACAATAAAAAATGCTGTAAAATGCTTTCACCTTTTGAATGTGGATAAGGCACAAAACATACTACTAATAATAGTACCAAGAATATGGCAACAATTATTACTGAACCCCATCGCACTAAGGCTGGAGGTATTTCTCCTAATAGATTACGAACCTTTTCAGAACGCAGTTCTATATCATTGCATACATTTTTTTGTTTTATATCTATCTCTTTCATGTTTTATCCTATTATTATGGGTTGTTATTTTATGTTACATTTATCAGCTTCCGAGCTCAAGTTGGTTCTTGACCAAAGTGTAGTATGCTCCCTTTTTTTCAATTAGAGAATTGTGGCTACCGGTCTCTACTACTCTACCTTTATCAATAACAATTATTTGGTCAGCATTTTTTACTGTCGATAAACGGTGTGCCACCACAACTACTGTACGTCCTTTATAGAATTCGTCCAAGTTTTCTACTATTGCCTTTTCGTTTTTGGCATCAAGAGCATTAGTGGCTTCGTCTAAGAAAATAAAATCAGGCTTCTTATAGACTGCGCGAGCTATAAGTATGCGTTGCTTCTGGCCTTGGCTCAGTCCGACTCCGTCACGCCCGATAAGAGTGTTGTATTTTAGAGGAAGCCCCATAACATATTCATGTATATTTGCAATTTTTGCGGCTTGTTCAAGACGCTCCACATCTATCTTCCCATCATCAACTGCGATATTCCGGGCTATGGACTCGGAGAATATCACTCCATCCTGCATTACCACTCCACAATGTCGACGCCACCATTTCAGGTTGTATTTATTGATATTTCGTCCGGCAATATTGATTGTTCCTGACATAACTGGATAATAACCGAGCATGAGTTTTATTAGTGTGGTTTTTCCACTTCCTAATGCTCCAACTATGGCAGTAACCTTTCCTTCTGGTATATCGAAGGATACGCCTTCAAGCGTTTTCTTCAAAGCATGTGGATCGTACTTGAAGTCAATGTTGTTTATACTAATATTTTTTTCCGACTCAAACGATTTGGTCTGATTTTCTTTAGATTCTTCGTTTTTTCCTTCATGAATCTCATTTATTCGTTCAAGGGAGATCTTCACATCCTGTAAAGAGTAGATAAACGACATGAATTGCTCGACAGGAGAATTGAGCTGTCCCACAATATATTGGATATTAAGGCGTTCGTAATATCTTTTTTTTCTAATAGTTTATATTTGAATTCCAACTCTGATTTATTTGAAATCAATCCGAATTTTGTCAAATATTTAATCTTATCAGAATAGTATGACGATAGAGTTCCTTTGGACATATATGAACTCGGGACAAGAGATATATACCCTGTCCTTTGTTCATATATGTAACTATTGCCTGATGCTGCTGTTATTATTTCCATATTATTTTTCTAAAGGATTATAGAATTGAGTCCAATCTTCGTTCAGACGATGGAAGCCTTTCTCGCTATTGTCCATAATTATGATGCGAGCGCCGGTATTGCGTACAAAAGCACCAGCATTTTGATACATTTCACGTTCAAATCGCTGCCAGTCTTCTTTCTTCATAGTCTTTCTGTTCCATTCATAACGGATTATCGGTTGTGGTTTTTGGGTAAGACCAACCGCTTCAAAGACAAAATTATGTTCAGAATCTTCCGCCTTGAGAACAAGACCTTTGACTCCATTTAGTTTCCATGGACCGTATGGTAATGGAATGTCATTGGTATAATAAACCTTCCATTCTCGGCCTCCAAAATTACACTTTGCAACATGACAATGGTAGCCCATAACATTGTAGGATTTTTCTTCTATGAGGTATGTCCATATAAGAGAAGGGGTATTCTCGGTGTATTCAATCACCTGCGATGTATATGGAATGCGGTTTGTGACAATCGTTTTTGAATCATCATGGTTGACGAGTAGATCAAACCCTACAAAACTCTCAGGAATAGTCTTAAGCTTCATTGTGGTTTTGAGCTCTTTCGTGTTCTGAATGTCAAGATTACGAATATTTTGGCTGAAGAAAGCGTTGTACTTACGACCTAATTGCAGATCCATAAGGTCATCATGACTGAGTGAATCGTCTTTTTCGGTTGCCTTATATTTATATCGGTAGGTGATTGTGAGATAACATGAATCCAGAGTCTGATACTTGTCGGTACTTTCATGAACTAGTGTAAAAGTTGGTGTATCCATAGCATAGGTTACAGAGACTTGAGCCGAGATGTCTACACTGGCAAGTATCATGATAGCTGTGAGTGCGATAAGATTTTTTTTCATATTGATGATGTTTTAATTGTTAATATATTATGAGTGTTATTTTATTTTAAATCTGCCTCCAAGCATAATTGTACGACCACGCAAACGATATTGACATGAATACTGTATACTTCCGTTGTCGTTGTATCGGCGAAAGACCCTGTTATTAAGCAAATTGCTGCAATTTAGTGACAATATAGTGTTTCCAAAGGAATACTCAATATTGCAGTTGAGGAAAGTATTGTTCCTGTAATCTTTTGAATAGTCATTGTAATAATATATTAAAGATGGTGTCAGACACAGTTGTTTATATGGCCAAAATACAAATGAAGTAGCATTGGCAAATGTGTGTTTCGCAGTACTGTTGGATATACCGTCAGTATATGTCTTCGATAGTGAGAATTCATTTGAAGTATCAATGTTGATCCAGCGGGCGAATGAAGCATTGAACGAAACCTTTGCACGCAGATAATTGTTACGGCCTTTGTGTTTTGCTTCATTAACATAAAACTCATTTTGGTTTGTGCCGATTGTGAACGATTCGGTTATCTTTGAATTCCATTTGAAAAATCCTTTGGAAAAAGTCTGGTCGCCTTGCCATATATTGCAGTTTGTCGCATACGGCAATTTTATATATTCAATAATATCGTCAGTAACTTCATATCCGTTGGAAAAGCTATTATGGGAGTAAACATGTGTTAATGTCATACCACTGAATAACATGTCAAGCACACTTGTATAACTTGCATTTAAAACAGTCTTTACTGTCCTATTTATTTTGGATTCAAGATGAAACGGATTCGATATAGAGGTGCGGTAGTCGATATATCTACGCTGTACAATGAGCGAAAGTGGAGCAGGCATAGATTCATCGCAAGCTGATGTCAAGGATAAGGTCAAACGTTGCGATGGTTTGAAAGTTATATTTGTATATGGCTTGAACGAAAAGAATATTTTATCATATTCCCAATTACCATCGATTGAAGTGTAATATTCAAAACCTGTAGGTACATATGTAAGCCATTGGAATCGTTGACCGTAATGCAGAAAGAACTTAGGGGTAATGTGTGCCCCCGTCTGCCATGTACGCTGATTTCCACACTTGAATGATTTATTCAAGTTTAAATCGGTTTTAGCCTGCTGCCATTGTGCATCAAAGCCGCTGTTGATATTGAACATAAAATGAGGTACTGCCACTGCGATTATTGATGCTGCTCCACTGGAGTTCAGTTTCTGTTGTCTTATCACCTGAGATAATTCTCTATCAACCAATCGAAGTGTACCTTGTTTGTCTGTATAATTGACATGCAGGGTTGCCTCGCCAATGCCCCCTCGTTTCTTCATGTAATTTATCTTCATTACATCGTCAATATTAATCGAATATGCAGATATTTGTTGTTGGATTAAATCGTTGATTGAACCCTCACCATGAGGGAATGATACACTTGCTGCAAAAGCGTTCTTTATATAGTGCTCTTTATTGTTCATCTTGTAAACAGCATGCGTTCCTATAAAATGCTGGCGCATGGCAGATTTATTGGATTCATCTATAATATAACGCGAAATACTGTCGGTTAGATATGTTGTTTGTTCTGTCGCGTCTCTTTTCTCTTTGTCAAAGAGATAGTTGAGATTAAATGCCAGAGTCTGCTCATTATTTAGCTTGAAAAGTTGATTGACTGATAAACAATGCGAATTGTTGTGGTAGGCATAACTGTCATTTAAATTAGGAGAGTTGGCAAAGAGTAACCCTGTGCCATAAGACGAATTGAATGTTGCTGGTGCACCAATATCTTGTCTTAAATCATGGCCGATGTTATTGGTTTTGTAAATAGATATGTTCTGCGCTTTGCGACGAAAGTTCATAAGATTGGCAGAGACATCCCGCGATAATTTAGGCTGACATCCGATTGCCGCCTGAAGTGTTGACGTCCAAATACCAAGAGCATTTTGCTTTAATTTTATGTTCATAGATGGAGTGTTGCCACTTTTTACACCTTGTAACAATTTTACATCTTGATGATTTCGCAATACTTGAACAGAGCCTATGTCTTTTGCATCAATATTTCGTGTGGCTACACCATAATTTCCTCCAAGCATATCAAGTCCCTCAATATAAAATTCATTTATCCATTGTCCGTTATATGTGATTTGGCCATCAGCTTTCACTTCGATACCAGGCATCTTACGCAACAAATCTTCAAGGGTTTTGTCGTTTTTGCCTCTGTAAGTAGCTGCCGAATATGAAATGGTATCTCCAGATTGTTTGATTTTCTTAGCAGTAACAACCACCTCTTTTAATTCAAGTGAGTTAATGATAGAGTCAAGCCGCTCTTTTGCTTGCTGTGCTTTGGTTGGAACAGCAAGCAATAAGAGTGCAGCAATACACCATATTTCTAAACGAGCAGCCATTTTTATTGTTCTTAATTTGGCATAAATTTACAACAAATAAAGTTTTCAAGCAAGTATAAAAGTTTTATTTAGTAGTTTTTATTTTGTTGATATACAATGTGTTATAAAACAGTGTGATGAAAAAGTTTTACAAAGCCATTCAAAGTTTTACAAAGCCCTTAAAAGTTTACGGATATAAGGACCAATATTGGTTTCGTGCTCGTCTATACCCAGTTTCTTTCTGATTTCATGGCTTACGATATAATGGCGTTTCGTTTGGATGTATTCTCCTACTTCCTTGCCACGCAATCCTATTGCATACAAACAGAGATAATTGATTTCATCGGTTGACAATCCATGCTGTTTGAGATACTCAATAAACTTTGGGTGCGATGCCGCGAAAGCAAGGCGTGTGGAGTCCATAAATTTCTTTTTGTCATTACGTACAGTATCAATCCATTTGTTGTACGGCTCTGCATAACGCTCGTTATTGGTAATCTCTTTTGCCAGCAGACCGTTGAGCAAATCAAGCCTGCTCTTTATCACGTCTTTGATAGGTTTTGACAGTTCCGACTGTTCCTTTTGCAATTCCTTCAGATGGTCACGCTCATTTTCCAGCTGGTCAATTTCTAATCTGAGGTTTTCTTGCTCAAGTCTTAGATTTTTATTCTCTTTCTCAGTCAGAATGCGTTTGGTTTTGCTACGGTAGCCTCGGTAATATAACCAGCCAACAAGGATGACCAGCGCAAATATACCACAAAGAGTACCTCCGATAATTCTGTCTCGGTCTTGAATCTCTATGAGGTTCTTCATTTCGAGTTGATGCTTCTTATCGGAGAACAATAAGTCATGTGAAAGCAATTCTTTTTGGTAATGCTCAAGGGAGGCGGAGTAATCCCGATATAGGGTAAAGGCTTCTTTATACTTGCCTTGTCTCTCTAAAATATCAATCTTTATCGAAGCATATTTGAGCGAGTCCCAAGTGGATTCTGATGGACTTATTTTTGAAAGGAGAGTAATAGCTTTGTCATATTCTCCGATTTTTGAATACCCTTCGGCAAAAATCATAGTCTCATCTGTAGTTAGCTCCATATTTTGATATTCTGTCAAGACCTCTTTTATCTCATCGGATGAACAGAAATTCACAGTATATGACAATAAGGAAGGGAACAGAAAAGCTTCTCCCTCGGGATTCTTTTTCACCATCGGTACGCAAATGGACATAAGACTGTCTGCCGCTAATTTGTTATTCTGCATAACGTATCCGTCAAGCGCATTAGTATAGCTCTTGATAGCGAGGACTGCCTTTCCGATGGCTTCATATAGTCTGGCGGCTTCCATATTATTCTGGACAAACTCGTTTATTTTGTACTGCTTAAAATACAAAGTGCCCTGCGCTACAAGTGTATGGGCTAATAGCAACGAATCGGTCACAGCGTCTCTCAAATCTCTTCCACACATAAAGCTTTGCATAGCAGAGTCATCATCTCCCTTATTCTGATAAATTCTCCCTTGATAGTAATATGTGCGAAGCTGTTCATCTGGAGTTCCGTTTTTGCTATAATAATCAATTGCAGGTTGCAGTACATCGAAAGTAGTCGTGTCGATGTAGTTCTTGTCCAATGCTATGGATTTGAGCAGCGCATATCTGGCGGCAACCTTTTTGTCTTTGATATCTGAGGATGGGATATTATCTAATATTATAAGGGCGGAATCCGGATGTGCATTCATAAGATTTTCCGCCACATTCAGTTTCTCACGCACAGTTTTGTAGCGGTCACAACTGCCTGTTGTCAACACAACCATTGACAACAGCATAAATTTAATCAGAATCTTATAGGTAAAGATCATTTTAAGGTATTTCATTTTTAACATTTTATATTAGCTATTCAATACAACCCAATGTCCATTCTTACATGTCAAATCCAATTATTTGATGATGTTTCAATGCAAAAATAAGAATTATTTGTGTAAGTGGCAAGTGTTTATTATAAAAAAGTGTATGCAAATATAAGACAGGCAGTAAAAAAGTGTTACAAAATAAAAATCGATTATAGAGATTGGCAGAGCGGTTTTTATGGGTTTTTGCGGTGTCCGACACCATGTTTTTATTCAATTAGAGCTTCTTTGCACTCCAAATGGACTACTTTTGGATGGCAAAGAAGCTCTAATTGAAATGCAACGGAAGCCTGAATGCAATGCAAAAGTAGTCATTTTGCAACAAAAGAGAGCTTTTTTGCGTTGCATAAAATTGCACACATCCGTCGTTAACGTTATAAGTTGTTGTGTATGAGCAATGTATGGCTGCACGCTCAAAACTCACGAATTTCGCGCAAAAGATTTCCTCGTGCGTTCAGCTCGCAGTTTTGAGCGGTTATAAATGCAAATATTGTAACAGGGGCGGTTGCAATTTCATTATTCTTTATACCATTCGAAGAGCTTCTGCACTCCTTCTTCTATTTCCACTTTGTGCGTCCATCCGAGCGAATGCAGCTTGCTTACGTCAATGAGTTTTCGCATGGTGCCGTCAGGTTTGCTGGTGTCAAACTCAATCGTTCCTTCGAAGCCTACGGCTTTGGCTACGAGTTGTGATAGCTGGCGTATGGTGAGTTCCTTGCCCGTGCCAACATTGATGTGGCAGTTGCGTATCTCGCCCAATGACGGGATGGCACCGCCGCGCCCCTCGGAATTGTTGCGGTCGACCGCACCGTCGGTCTTAGCGCCATAGAATACGCTGCTGTATTTCTCAATGCCGATGATGTCCTTGAAGTCAACATTCAAGAGCACATGAACACTGGCGTCTGCCATGTCTTCGCTCCATAGAAACTCGCGTAAGGGAGAGCCGGTTCCCCATAACACCACCTTATTATTATATATACCGTAAAACTCCAATGCCTTCAGTATGCGTTCGTGTGGGTTGCGGCCGTCGACATTGCCTTCGCTTATGATGGTGCGAAGCTTGTCGGTGGGGTTGATAGGGCGCTTGTTCATGTCAGCCTCTATCGTGCGCCAATCGCCCTCGTGAATAAGTTTCGCCAAGTATATCTTGCGCATCATGGCAGGCATCACGTGGCTGTTCTCAAGGTGGAAGTTGTCGTTGGGCCCGTAGAGGTTGGTCGGCATAACGGCTATATAGTTGGTGCCGTATTGCAGATTGTACGACTCGCACATCTTCAGTCCGGCTATCTTGGCTATGGCATATTCCTCGTTGGTATACTCCAGTGGCGATGTGAGCAGACAGTCCTCCCTCATCGGTTGCGGAGCATTCTTGGGGTATATGCACGTAGAGCCAAGGAAGAGCAGCTTCTTGACACCATGTTTGTAGGCATTGTCTATCACGTTGCATTGCATCTTCATGTTCTGCATGATGAAGTCGGCACGATAGAGCGAGTTTGCCATAATGCCACCAACGAAAGCGGCTGCCAGGACAACTGCATCGGGACGCTCCTCATCGAAGAAACGTGTCACCGCCATTTGGTCGGTAAGGTCCAACTCCTTATGGCTGCGCCCTACAAGATTGTTGTAGCCGCGAGCCTTAAGGTTGTTCCAGATAGCCGAACCCACAAGTCCGTGGTGGCCGGCTATGTATATCTTGCTGTGTTTGTTAAGCATAATAAAAAGCCCTACCCCCGACCCCTCCCCCGTAGGGAGGGGAGTAATATGATTTTGTGGGTGTGAAGGGGATAGTGGGCTGTTTGTTTTTTTTATTAATTGTTTTTTGATAATTGTAAAAGACTTGTGAGTAGTCGGTTCATACCGCTCCCCTCCCTACGGGGGA
>ERZ859937.110-NODE-110-length-41870-cov-2.743633_pt1 | contig 41870 bp, 67 predicted proteins | sample MGYA00509985_ERZ859937 | MGnify/ENA primary metagenome ERZ859937 (study PRJEB30046, sample SAMN00715169) | human gut metagenome | study: EMG produced TPA metagenomics assembly of the A metagenome-wide association study of gut microbiota in type 2... | reverse complement strand
TTTTTGGAGCTGGTGACAGGAGTTGAACCTGCAACCCACTGATTACAAATCAGTTTTATTTCACTATTTATCGATAAAAATTCAAAGTTTGTTAGTCTTACGTTAGCTTATCAAACTTAAAAATTCAGCTTTTTGAGTTTTGGTTGCATGTAAAAATAACACATTTTGTGTCGTCTTACAATGCGGTTATCTTCCGCATGACCAGCTCATACTCTTTCGGGTATGCAAGCTTTATGGCGCTCATGTGCTTATCAAGCACTTCCATTAAGCCGCCAAAGGGCGCGGCGCTGGCCGCTTCCACGAACTCGCTTTGCGGATTTGCTTTTGTGGAGTATGCCGCCGGGTACGACGCGGGAGGCAGCGCTTGAGTCTGCATTTCTGCCGGTGCCTGCTTTTCTTCCAGCTCATTTCTCACGGTGCAGAGGGCGGCAAGCTTCTCCACGCTCTGCCAGTCCGTTGAACCGCATTTCAGCTTGTGAATATGGGTGTTGATCTCGTCAATGTCCATACTTGCCGCCCTCCTCCCTTATGCGTTGCGCAGAATGTCCGCCGCGCGTTTGTAAGCGTCTCGCTCTGCGCCGGTGGCATCCTGCATCATTTCCTCGATGTCAGCAATCATACGCTCGCGGCCATCGGAGCGGGAGTAATGCCCGCGCACATAGTGACGGCCACGGTTGGCGTAGCTGTTGCCCCGATTGTAACCGTTTCCGGCATCACGGCCGAAGGTTCCGCGCATATCGGCTTCCCACTCGCCTGTACGGCTGTACTCGCCGCCCTCGCAGTAGTCCGCAATGCGGTGGATGTCCAGAATGATGTCCACGATCTCGCCGATCATCTCAACATCGCCCGGGGAACGGTTCTTTTTGTCGGTCAGCTCCATGAGCTCGTCGCACATTTCATCTTTCAGATGGTTCAGTTTATCCAGCATGGCTTTATCTCCTTTCTTATGCTACCCGCTCAACGATCAGGTTGCTGTTTGCAATGCTGACCGCCTGCGCGCTGGTGTTCTTAACCGCCACAGTCACGCAGCAGCCGCGCGGCACCTCGATGAACGCTGCCACAAAAACATTGAAGTAGTTTTCGACTGCAGCAGGTGTGACAATGGCGGGTGCGCTATTGAGTGCCTCACCGCCGACAGCCAGCGCCACGGAAACGGGCCCCACGGTGCCGCCGGTGGGAACGGCGATATTGCCGCCAAAATTTACCTTAAAGCGAGCACGGCACTGTCCGCTTGTCAGGCCCCGCAGGGTCACAAGGCCGCTGCCCTCACGGTGCATAATGCACGCGGGCGCTTTCACTGCGGTTTCGGTCAGGGGAAGGTTTTCACCCTCCGCCACGCTGACGGTGTTAGAGTTGCTAAATTCAGCCATTTTATCGGCTCCTTTCATAATAAAAGCGCCGGGACTTCTGCCCCGGCGCTCTGGTTTGCAAAATCAGCTCAGGGCTGAACAGGTGACAAAATGACACCAGTTGCCATTATTTGGTTATGCGCAGCCGTTACAGCCGCATCCGGTGCCACAGTTACCGTACTGGTACGGCGCAGGAACCGGGAAGGCAGGAACGGGACGCGGGTTGTAGTAGGCCAGCTGACCGCTCATGTATGCCTTGAGGGTCTCATTCTGCGCCGCCTGGGAAGCTGCAAGCTGAGCCGCAAAGAGCTGCTGGCTCTGCTCCGCGATCTTGGCGTCCTTTGCCTCGATGCGCTGAGCTGTGAGAGCGTCCAGGATAGCCCGGGCGTTCTGATTCTGGTTGTCTACGATGTCCCGGGTCGCGTTCTGCACGGTGTTCCGGGTCTCGCAGGACTGGGTAGCCAGATTGTAGTTGACGCCCTGGATAGCAGACCGGGTCTCACAGCAGCAGTTCTGCTGCTGCATCTGCATTGCAGAGAGCTGCTGCATGAATGCCGCCTGCTGATTTGCACGGCTGATCTCGGCGGACATGAAGCCGTTACTCACGGTCTGCTGGACGCCGTTGATGAGCTGTGCCTGCTGGTAGAAACCGTCACACATACCGTTGTTTACGCCATCGATCTTGCGTTCGATGTTGGCGAAGTCGCTGGTCAGGATGTAGCCATCCACGACGCCGGCGCCGGCACCGGCGCGATTGCCGCCCCAGTTACCGCCCCAGCCGCAGAAGATGAAAAGGAAGAGCACGATGATCCACCACGAACCATCGCCGCCAAAGCCAAAGCCGTTGCCGTTGTTGGTATTGGCGGGCTGCACCGGCATAGTCAAGCCGATGTTGTCAGAAGAAAGAGACATTTTGTACTCCTTTCGAAATTTTTGATAAAAAGTGTATCTCGACCGTGGCCACGGTTACGACTTAGTGTAAAAACTGCTGGAACTGCTGAGCCATTGCCTGAAGCTGGTTGAGCTGGTCTTGGCTCATCCGCCCGGATTGCAGGAGCTTTTGCACCTCTTGCTTTGGATCGCCCTGAAAATTAGCCTTGAACTGCTGGAACTGCTGCATCATCTGGCCGAACTGGCCCATAGGGCCGGGCATGGATGATGCTTTGCCACCGCCCAGTGCATTAAAAAGAGGATTTGCCATGATCACTTGACCTCCGTTTCGGTTTTTGTGGGCTCCTGCTTTTCCAGCGCTGCACAGCGGGCTGCCAGGGCGTCAAACTCTGCCCTGGTGACAAACTCCCCGCCGGGCTGTTGGACGGCCTGAGCGGGCATCTTAGCTGCCGTGGTGCGCTCCTTGTAATCAAAGGCCCTGAGCGGCAGCGGCATTCCGCTTGCGTCCGTGCTCTTGATGTAAAAGGCGCTGTTCTCGCTATCCATCAAGAGCACGCTGTTCCCGGCGGCTACCATGTAGGCTTTTGCGCCCTCTTCGCCCTGCACCCAGATGATCGGAGGCGTAGATGGGGAGCTTTGCCCTGTCGGTTGGCTCATCATGGGCGGCTGATACCCGGCATTCTGCCGCAGCTGCGTGAGCTGGTCAGGCATAGGCTGCCCGTAGTAGTTTGGCATTTGATAGCCATATGGATTGTACGGCATCGTTTAGTCCTCCTTGTACCAGTAGTAGATCGGGCATTCCGCGCCACTGTCCCAGCTGTCCCACCACTTGCCATCGATGACGGCCAGAACGTGGCCGGAACACCCCAGCACATACACGCCGTGCAGATACTCCCGGGCAAAATCTGCCACGGTGTAACAGGTGGTGCAGTCTGCCTCGACAAGGCGGCGCTTGAATCCGTGCTTTTGGAGGTATGCGCCCCATGTGCGGTTGGCGCTGGGCATATCGCCGAGAGCAAAGCCGGTCAGCGCCAATCCAATGTAGGCCTGCTCCCAGCTCTGCCCAGTGGCTGCTGCTACCGCGCGCACGGCGCAATCTCCAACGCTGCTCCCGTGGGGGTTGGGGCTGAACTTGTTCCACATTGGCGCTTGCCTCCTTTGCGCCCAGTGTAGCAGAGCCGCCCGGCGGGAGAGACAACGAAGGTACAACGAAGGACAAAAAAAGATAGCATAAATAATTTATTTTCTCAAATTTACTGTTGACAAAATAAATTATTTATGCTATAATAAGAGTGTCAAGAGGAACACCCAAACAAAACGGAGGAACGAACGATGAAAGCTTACAACCTGCACGAGATCATGAGCAATGCCTGGGCAATGTACCGCAAGTGGGTCGCACCTTACAAGTACAATCACAGCCGTATCCCCAGCTGCTACACTTTTGCAAGTGCTCTCAAGCAGGCTTGGGCCGCTGCAAAGACCGCTGCCAAAAAGGTCGCAGCCGGCATCGTTCGCATGCACTACAGCCAGTACAAGGCCGAGTACAGCAAGTGCCAGACCGTCGAGGGCAGCTACGACAAGGCCACCAAGACCATCGAGGTCATGACCAAGGCTATCCGCACCTTTGAGCGTCCCGCCTATACCGCAGCTCGTACCTCTCGCCGCCCCAGCGTGACCGCCATCCGCGGCCTCTGCCCCCGTTGCCACACCTACTGCTATGGTGACTGCATGGCATAATCCACACACTCAACTATAAGGAGGACAACAACAATGGCTAAGTTTTATGATGGCAGCAAGCTCCTGAGTATTAAAATGACCGACACCCGCACCGGCATCGACTTCGAAAACGACTTCTTCGAGGTCGGCGGCCTCGAGTACAACGCCGATCTGGGCGCTTACAAGGTCGAGGACGTCGAGTATCTGGCCGACTACGCCAAGAGCTACGCCGACGGCACCAACGGCGACATCGACTACACCGTCGATGAGGAAGGCAATGTCGTGGTCCCCGACTGCACCGTCGATTATGACATCGAGGTGATGTGATGTTGTACTCATGGGCGCTCATTGACCCGGACGGCAAGCGTCACGAGGTCGATGATCTGGCAAAGTGGAGTCAGGACAATGTAAAATTGTTTTTCCCGGATGCCGCACCGGACAACGCCGCAGCCCGGATCGCCGAAGGCGTCCAGATGCTGTGGTACGCGCTCAAGCACCCGGAAAGGCCTCACGGGCTGCACACTTATAAAGGGTGGACGCTTGCAGAGCCTCCGCAGCCCAAGGCACCAAAGGCTAAAGAGCCCAAAAAGCCGCTTGCCGACCGGTTAATAGGCAAAACATTCGGCAATCTCTCCATCGTCGGCACGGCACCGGCTAAAATCATGGCTGATGGCTACAAATGCACAATGGTCGTCGTGCATTGCGCTCTTTGCGGCAATGATAGAGTTATGTCATACAGCTCCGTAAAACTATCAAGGAGCTGCGGCTGCCAGCGAGGACGGCACAGAAAAGACGGACGCGTCCAGCAACCCGTCGCGCCCTCAAAGCAGCCTCCGTATGATCAGGCCGACCATAAAGGCAAGTCACTAAAAAAGATCTGCGCCATCTGCGGCAAGCCTTTTTATGCCTCTCCCAGCGAGGTAAACCAGCAATGCTGCTCAAAAAAATGCGGCGCTGCACTACGGCTAAAAAATGGCCATGTCAACAATGCCGCATGGTCGGAGGAGGCAAAAGCCCGCCGGGCGACAGACCCGGAGATCCAGGCGCATATACAGACATTGCAATCCATAGGCGCTTCGGCGGCTCTAAAGTTGCCCGCAGGTCAAAAAGGCCCACAAAATCGCGAGGCTCTTGTTTGGAGGTTGATCGACCCGGACGGCAACACTCACAAGGCAGTCAATCTGCTGGACTGGGCGCGCAAAAACTATCTGCTGTTTTTTGACGACGACATCCCAGAGGACGTTGCCGCAAAAAGGATCGCAGCAGGATTTAGGGCAATCGCCACATCGATCCGTGGGACTCGCTTAAAATCACGTCCGGCATCGAGCTATAAAAGGTGGCAGCTGGCCGGGCTTCCCACGCCCAAAACCGCAGACGACGATAACTTTGATAACACGGAGGATACATCATGCGCAAAATAATCAACGGCTCTCGCTATGACACCGATACCGCAAAAAAAATGGGGCATTGGGAGTCTGACCAAGACTACACCAGCTTTTACCACTGTGAGGAGACTCTTTACCGCACTAAGGCTGGCAAATGGTTTATCTACGGCATGGGCAACGCAGCCACTGTATACGCCGTCCGACGTAGTGACGGATGGACGGCTCCTGGTGAGCAGATCGTGCCTCTCTCCGATGAGATCGCGCAAAAGTGGGCGTTTGAGCACCTCGGCGAGGAGCAATGCGACGCCATCTTTGGTGATGGCAGCGAGGGCGCAAAGGATGTACAGGCTACGATTTACATCCCGGGTCCGCTTGCCGAAAAGATGACAACGCGGATAGATGCAGAGCAGTGCAGCCGGAACGAGCTCATCCTGCGGGCGCTGCGGGAATATCTCAAATAAACAAAAAAAGCCCCGGCGCTCCAAACAGAGCACCGGGGCTTTTTACGTCTCACGCTGAATGCACGGGAGACTAGCCAGTTGTACAAATATCCACCCTAATGCGCTTCTTTGAGAGGCCGGGTGGATTTGTTGATGTTATTATACCACAATCAATCCGTCACGACAAGAACCAGCGCAGGGCCGTTGACGCTGACCTCTGCGTCCTGATATGGCTCGACAATGGTCGTTTCCACGCCCTCGCGTTTGCGAAGCTCTGTAACAAGATTTGCGGTCGGAACATTTTCGAGGTTCACGGTGAGCTCCTTTCGTCTAGCTTTTCATCAATAACTTTCAGCCGGTAGCCTATCGCCGTCCGGCTGTAATGGGTCTGTGCTGCAATGTCCGGCAGCGGGAGCCGCTCAACGTACCGCAGTAAGGCTATCTTACGGTCTACCCTCCCAAGCGGTGCGCTTTTGATGGCGGCGGTCATCCGCTGTCGGTCAAGTCCTTGCAGCGCAGCGGGCAGCACTACACGAGCCGCCGCCACAGGCAGCACCGAGCCAGAAGGGCTGCGGCAACTGTCCCGCGTTGCGTACCATTGCGGTGACGTTACCGAGATGGTGGCAAATCTGGCCTTTAACGGCAAAAGTGCCGGACTCATTCGTAAAAATGGCCTGTTTTAACCAATGTCGTGTGTACGTAGTGCTACTCATAGTCAAAACCTCACTGATTTTGCAAGGCCGCCTTCATGCGGTCGAAGAAAAACTGAATCACGGTGCCGATGGTCTCATCGGTGATGGCCCAGCTGATGAGCCTGCCGTATTTGCTGGCGCTCAGAGCGGCCCGGAGCATCTTGACGACCCACGCCTTGCGCTCTGCGCCGCGTTTGGTGCCCTGAATCTCGCGCTCTGCTTGGTCGATGAGGTCAAGCACCAGCGTCTTGACCGCTGCGCCGTAGCCCAAACGGATAAGCCCCAACACAAGCGAAACAGTGCCCACAACAATGAGCACCAGCGCCAGCCACGCGGGCAGTGGGGTAAGAATGGTGTTAAGGATGGTTTCCATGTGTTACTCTCCTCTCTCTTTTTCGAGATCTTCGATGCGGTGGTTTGCCACCTTGATCTGTTCTTCCAGCACAGGGACGCGCTGGGCAAAGTTGTTATGCGCCCGCACTTCGCGGGTCAGCTCTTCCAGCTTTGTTTCGGTGACGGCCTGCTGCTTGTCCAGCTTAGCGTCCATGCTCTGTGCGGTGTGGTTGTTGGAGACGATCGCGCCGATCAGGCTCAGACCGCCGGTAATGATCGCCACGATGATTGCTTCGCTCATGCGCCCTCCCGAAGACGGGTCAGACCCTTCTTAGCAATGATTTTGGTGTAGTCCTTGTATGCGTGGGACAAGTCCACGTTGCCGCTTACGCCCGGCACGCGTGCGGTGCTGGTGTACTGCCACAAGCCGAACGGCCAGCCCGGTTCAGGCTTTTTGCTGCGGTAGGCTGCCAGCCATACATCGTATTTTTTCAGTGCCGCTCCGGTCATGTACAGGTTATCACGGCCAAAGTAAAGCCCGGTGTACAGCATGGCGTAAAAGCCCCAGCGCTCCAACGTGCCCAGAGCGTGCGCCGCAATGTCCGTCAGGGTCTGCTTGTCGAGCGGTGCTTGCACATAGGTATCCTCGATGTCCACCGCCACAGGCAGCTGCACCGTCTTGCCGGTCAGCACCTTGCGCAGCAGGGCAAGCTCTGCGTCCGCTTCTGCCGTGTTGACCGCCTTGCAGTAGTAGTACACGCCACAGGGAATGCCCAGCCGCTTGCACTCGCCGTAGTTGCGGGCAAAATAAGGGTCTATGTACGGCTTGCTGGGCGCGTCTTTCGCGCTGTTGCCCAGAGCCCGCAGCATCACACCGGAGACAAGGCCGCTTGCCTTGACTTTGTCCCAGTCGATGCGACCCTGCCAGCGGGAAACGTCCATAATGGGAAACATTTAATCAGTCCTTTCTTTTTTCGGATAAGATAGTTGAGATTTTATGGATATGCTCTGTCTGTACCTGCCCCAAAGCGGAACATATTGATTTTCCCGGTTTCTGCGTTGACGGATACCACATCAAACGCATATTCCGTATAACTATCATATTTTCTGTCGTATGTGGTAGGGCTACCAAGAATCTCACTCACATTTGGCGGAAGATTGGACTTGGTACACCACGAATTGACAGTTGAAATATAAGGAAAATCGACACCGCTTACACTCGGATTTATGATGTTATCCCAGTGTGTATGTCCGTGGAAGTATCCAAGAACATTCTTGTTTTTGAGTGCATTTTCCACCTGTTCGCCATTAACAGGTGGACTGCTAATACCTGTATTATTTCCCTTTGTACCCATGTGAGAAAAAACAAGGATTTTATAATTGGTATTCAATGCAACATCAATAAGCCATGCTATTTCCTTATCAGAATACCCGAAATTTGTATTGCTGCAACTGTCTAACACAATACATCTCACATTCTGAACAGGCATATCAAAATAATAGTAATTCTTGTTTGTATCATCTGAATTACTGATAATTTCAATATTTCTTGTGTATCGGTTCGCAATTCCGTACACTTCACTATGATTTAATGCATCTGCATATCCTTCACCTGTGCTTAGGTTGATAGGATGCATTTCATGGTGAGCCGTTGCAAAAATATAAGGAATATAGCCTTGAACATTGCGGGTAAATTCTGTGAATCTTTTCTTGCACTCTGCCTTATTGTAATCATTTTTTGCTTCATCAACTGTTGAATTGATAGTATCACCAAGGTTTACAATAAAATCAGCACCAACTTTTTCAGCAATCTTTCTTGCAATACGTGCAAATTCTCTATAGTTTTTATATCCATTGTTTCCATACTTTGTAGAACTTTCGGGTGGTTCATATCCGTTCAAAATGTCAGAACCATGCACGTCTGCGAAGAGTACAAATCTAACAACTGATTTGTCCATTGTCTGTTCACTTTTATAAATAAGTGCATTTTCCTTTTCTGTATACGGAGTAACGAAGTCACTATCAAGTTTCTGATTTATTGCATCAACAGAAGTGTTGATTTTTTCTATTTTTTCTTTGTTGTCCAATGCCATTTGAAGAAATACATCGTTTGGTATCATTTTCCTAGTGCCGAAATATTTTTCATATTCGGTTTTAACAGTTCCTTTTTCCAACTGTCCTGCACTCACCAATGCATTGTATGCGCATCTAATATTCAGCAGCGCAGTATTTTCATTTGAAGTGAAAATATACGTTTTTGAATTATCACCATACAAATTTTTTTCTACTGTAGTCTTACCTACACTGTTTTTTTCCACGATAAAAAGATTAGATGTATCTTCCCCTTTACTGAACACATAGTTTGTATTTGGCTCGATAGGTATATTTATATAACCATAATAACCACCTGACTCCAAAACACAATCCTGTGGATTAAGCAAATTTTTGCCAACGATAGCATCATATGTTACTGCGTCCGTCAGCATTAATTTTTTTGATGTATAGCCTGTTCCGTATGGAAAGAATCCCACAGTATCCTTTCCAGATTCCAGCTGTGAATGCTCAATAGAACGATTATCCACATTGATGACTATAAAAGTGCAATCAGCAGGTGACACAAATGTTTGCTTTAAGGTGTTTTGTCCGTAAATATCTGGATGCCACGTACCCACAATGTACTTTTTGTTTTCGTCTGTAAAACCAAATTCAAGATTTCCGGCAAAATCCTGTGTATACGTATAATCTGTATTCGGCTTAACTTTAACGAAAATATGTGAGTAATTGTTTGATGGCTGAATAGTACTATTACTAGTTATAAACTTTCCACTTTCATACTTTGCCTTATCTATTAAATTTGGCATGATAATTGCGGTTTCGAGTTTACCAACCGCGTCACCGGCAGCCTTCGCATCTGCCGCCTTGCCGGAGAGGGTGAGGGTGGGATCGATGGCTTTCTGGATGTTTTCGCCTGCCGTATTTGCAAACTGCTCGACATACTCGCCCATCTGGGCAATGTCTTCACGTACCTCTTTGCCCAAGACCGCTGTGCGTATCCCATCGATTACCTGTTTAAAAGTTTTTGTCATTTTTTTGCTCCTTTACCGTGCTGACGTTTAGCTTTTAGTGGGTATCGGATTGCCGTTGAGGTATCCCATAGAGCTTAAAGCGATACTGTACGCCATAGACGCTTTGTGGCTGCTGAGGGCCTGCAGGTCTGAGATAGAGTAAAAACTCGTCCCAAACGTAAACTTTTTCTTGTCAGGCGCGTCCAGCGGCTCGACAATTTTGGTCAACACCAACGGTGTATCAATGCCGTGAGGCTTTGAGATAATGCGGGTCTTCTTCATCCAGCTCAGGCGCTCAGTGTTGATACCTGCATCACGCAAATCAATAGCGCTGACCTCAATGCCATCATAGTATCTTAGATTTTTCCGGAGCTCTTCGTTCGCAGCGTCCAGCAGCTTTTGCCTTGTAATCGACTTACCGTCGATGACAATGACCCGGGTGATAATACCATAGAAGCTCTGTGCCGCTCTGTCGTCGGCCTGCTCCTGGATGGTCTTGGTACTCTTAAAAATCCACCAGCCTTTTTTCTGGTAGCCTACCGCGATGACCCGGGTGACGATGTTATCGGCCTTGACATAGTTATTGAGGTCCAGCATATTTACGCCAAACTCGATCGTCTGCGTGTTGCTCTCCGCTACGTCGGCAAGATAGTCCAGATACCGCGTTTTACCGTCGTCTGAGTACCGCACGACAAGGTAGCCGCCGTAGACGTCCGTCAGCTCAGATTTCAGGACGTCCCACGTAGTGCCGAAGTTTTTGCCGTCGCCAAAGCTCAGATCCTCGTTGGTCGAGGCGTCGAAGTCGTGCAGATAGTAACCCTTGCAGACCGACCATCCTCCATTAAAACCGGAGTTGTAGAACTGAATCGATCCGTCATCGCCCAGCCGCCAGTTTGTCAGCGGGGTGGTGCCGAGCTCGTAAATGTACTTAGAGCCATGAGCCGTCACGGTCACAGCGTAAAAGCTGCCGTTTTTGTAGGCTATGTTTCGCTCCACCGTGAATGACTTGCCGCCTTGGCCTTCATACTCAGAGACAACGCGTATCGCATTACCTCTGTTAATATACTCCCCAGCTGAAACGGTGTAGTTTAATATATCGCATATCCACCTTTTATCAGCATCCACAATAAAATAATCATTGCTGCCGTCGTCGTCTTTCTCGGAATCCACTTTGCAACCGCTCATGTAGACCGTCTTAAAGGGCTCCTGCGGTCCTTCTGCAAAAACAGTGACATCGCCCACCGTAAAGGCTTTGTATTTGTCGGTCTGGCTGTTGTGATTGCGGATGACATTTTCCAAAAATTCCCGGATGCTGATATTTGGGTACCGATAAGGGGTGAGCGCGGTATCATTGAGATACGCGAGCTCACCCTCACAGTACACTTTTTGTCTCAGATAAAAATCCATGTCGTGGCTCATGACCCGCCCGTGCCAGATGGGCGTGCCGTCCTGCTCCACCTCCACAATGGTCTTGAGCTTTTGCAGCGCCGAGTGGGCAACATTGCCCAGCGGGAGTGTAAACTCAAAACTGCCAGCCTTACCGGCCTCACGGGTGAGAGTCGGGGAGATGAGCAGCGTAGCCGTAGTGCGCAGGTCTTCGCCAGTCGGGTCATAGATGCAGGCTTTGGTGTCCCATACGCCTACGGCGGTCTGGGTGCCTGCATAGACTTTGTAACTCACAGACTTTTTACCTCCGTTGCCGTATCATAAATAGTGTCTGTCTCAAAGTTAAAGGTGTCCCACTCCCAGTCAGCGCCCGCCTCAGCGGTGAGGTTGACCTTGTAGGGGTTGCAGATGCCGGAGATGGTAAAGACATTCTCCCACCGGTCGCGGCTCTGGGGGGTCACTGTCCAGTAGCCCTCCCAGTACCACGACGGGTCATCATCAAAGATGCAGCGCAGCCACTGTCCCTGCAAAGCGTTTTCGAGGGCGCTCTGGATGCTGGGCCAAAGCTTTTTTGGCTTGACACACTTGAGGGTGATAATTATCTTGCGCTGGGTGTAATGGACTTTGCCGTCCAGAGATTTGGAGAGGTCCAGAATACGGTCGCTAAACGGCACCTTTATGAGTAGGCTCTGGTCCGGTTCTGCCGGGCCGACGGTCGTACCGCCCACCACGATGTAAAGCCCCCAATCCTTGAGGGTGTGGTAATCGCCCAGCTGGACGCCTTGTAAAGCTGCCATTTAACCACCTCTTGCTTTCCGGGCCGCGCGGATGCCCAAATCTCCATCAATGCCATTGGTGAGTGTCGGCTGCATTGCACCCGCAAGAGCCTGCACACCGTTAGCGTCGATGACCAGCGTACCGGTGCCGATAGCCGGGAGGTGCTCATCCAGCGAGTTGGAGATCCGCTGCAATACGCTGAGCTGCTGCTTGCCGGTGGTGTCCTGCTGACTGCCAGCAAACGGCGACGCGGTGACGCTGCTGTAGCGGTTGAGCTGGTCGGCGCGGGCAGAAAACTCTGCCAGAGAGTCATACACCGGCGTTGTGCCGTAGGGGCTCTTGTAGTTGTTGGTGACGTCGTTATCACGGCTGCTGCGCCACTTGGCAAACGCCGCGCCGCCCACAAGGGCCGTCAGACCGAGGATAGCGGCCACCACGGGGTTTGCTATGATAAAGCCCACAATGCCGCTGAGAGCTTTTGTAATGCCGCCCGCCATGCCCGAAAAGTTTCCGGCGATGCCCGCCAGCTTGGCGCCCATGCCGCCGGACTCGCCCAGCCCGTTTATGACCTGAGAGAGGCCCTGCACGGCCACTTTTGCGTCGTTGGCGTCCGAGGTAATGCCATCGGCGAGCAGCTTGTGGAGCGTATCTTTCAGGCCGCTCATACCGCCGCCGGAATAGCTGTCGTTGATAGCAGTGAGGGCGTCCGAAAACCATTTGGAGATGATGTTGCGCTGCTCTTGCGTGACCTCGCCCCAAATCAGCTTTGCAAAGTCGGTGGCAAGGCTCGTCCAGTTGCCGTTTTTGAGGTCGGTGAGCACACTTTGAAGCGTCCCCATGATGCCGTTTTGCCATTTGGTCTTGGCCTCGCTGAGATTTTTGTCAATACGAGACTGCATCTCAGAGACAGACAAAACCACCTTGTCGCAGGTCTGGTTGACCGTGGTGGTGATTTTGCCATCGGCATCGGTCACATTTTTTGTGACCTTTCTAATGGTCTTTTCGACGCCGTCCACTACCTCAGTCCACGAGTCGGTGATAGTCTGCACCGTCTCTTTGGTTGTGCCTTTGAGCTGCTTAGTGGTGCCGTCATAGACGTTGTAGGTGTTGTCAGCAGTCTCTGTTACACGCTGGATGCTGCCAACGATGTTGCCAGTACCAGCAAGGATCTCCTGAGAGGTCTCCTTAATGGTGTCGGCCAGCTTTTTAGTATCGGCGGCGACGTGCTTTTGGGTTGGAGTCTTGGCCGGAGTGACTCCGGCGCCGTCTCCATCCGTACCGGTAGATTCTTGCTCCGTTTTCTCGTTCAGCCCGTATTGCGCCGCCATCCGTTCACCGTAGCGACGCCAATAGTCATCGTCTTTTTGGCTTCCATGCTGATATTCTGTCTCGTCAGTCTTTCCGTTTGCCGCCGCCCACGCCTCAAAGCTGTTATACTCAGCGTATCCCACTTTGCCGAGTGCATGGTTTAGCTTATAAGACAGCCGGTCAAGCGGTCCGCTCAAAGATGCAATACCGTTGGAAATACCTTGACCGATTGCGGAAACGATATTTTTGCCGACGTCGCCCCAGTCTGTTGAGAAAATTTTTGTGATGATAGTTTCCGTAATGGTTCCGGTCGCTTCGATTACATTCCCCAAAACGCTGAGAAGTCCTTCGCAAAGCTTTCCAACCAGCTGTGCGCCCTGCTCGAAAATCTTGTCTGTATTCGCCCATAATTCAGAGGCCAGAGTTCCTACCGTCTGCACGGCGGCATTTGCAATATCAGGGAAAGCATTTAAGATACCATCGGCAAGGCTGGCGAGAAGGTTTCCGCCGGTCTCCACAATAGTTCCCATGTTTTCAACGAGATAGTCCGAAAAGCGCCGAACAGCGGCCCCAGCCTGCTCTGCAAGTTGTGGAATGCGGTCTGCGATGCCGTTCGCAATATCATTTACGATACTGCTGCCTGCTTCCATTAGGCCCTTTGCTCCGTATTCTTCGAATGAGGTTTGCAGCGTCTTTACCCACTCGGCAGCAGCAGAAACCAAATCGCCCTCTACATCGGCAAGGCCCTCTGAAAGGCTTCCAAGAAGCTGAGACCAGTTATCACGCAAGGTGTCAAGCCGCCCGCTTAGGGTTTGGCTCTGCGTTTCCATTGCGTTGTAATACCGTCCACCTTCTTCGGATGCTCTTTGAAGTGCTGCGGTCAGAAGGTCGTATGTGATGGTCATTTTCTGGACTTCTGCGGTGGATTTTCCGGTGTAATCGGCCAGAATACCGTAGATGTCAATACCTGCATAAGCAAACTGCTTGATGTCAATACTTGCCGCTTTACCGACATTCTTGACTTGCTGTAAGTTTTGTGCCATGCGGGAAAGCTCTGCATTGCCACCACCAGCCGCAGACACCGCGTCTCCTAGTGCAAGGATGGTTTTTCTTGCCTCGCCTGCGTCAACACCGGCAGAAATCAAAAGTTGGTTTGCCTGCACTAAAGATGCAACGTCAAGTGGGGTGCGTGCTGCATCCTCTTTGATTTGCTGCAAAGTGCTTGCAGCCTTTTCGGCGCTGCCCAACATATTAGTAAATGCAGTCTGGTATTTTTCCATTTGCATGTTGTACTGGACTCCAGTACTTACTAAATTCGAGACGCCGGATAAAGCTTTTTCTGCTACAGTTACGACTGCATTTGCCAGAATCTGAGCTTTTGCTGCGGCTGAGGCAAATTGTTTTGCCATGCTTTCTGCACCAGAACCAGCTTTGCTTGTGCTCTGTTGCATAGACTTGGCAGCGCTTTGCATAGTCTGCTTTGCGCTATCGATATTTTTTTCATACGCGGACGTGTCCAGCCCGAGGGTGGCGCTCAATTCAAAAAGTTTCAGGTTTCCTCACCCCCATTCAAGCCATTTTTGATTCTCTGTATCACTTCTTCGGCGCTTTGCTGTGGCTCTGAGGGGCGGGGGGCGATGATTCCCGCCACCCGGTCAGCCCAGCGCTCTTCTACTCCTGCAAAGCTTGCCAGCGTGTCCGTCATGTATGCCCGGTAGCTCAAAGCAATAGCCTCTTGCCGCCGGGTGTTCATGATGTGCTGGACGATGTAGGGCTTGCCGATGAGCCGCAGCATATCGAGCCGAATGGACGAAGTCAGGCGTCGATACTCGTCTGGCCCAGCTTCACCAACGATAACAAAAAATCCAGCACGTCCTTGTCCTCGATGGTGGCAGTGATAACGCGCAGGGTTTTAAACGGCGTCATGGTCTCTGGCTTGCCGTCCTTATCCACGTCTGGCTCATAGAGCAGCGGAAGCAGCTTGGCGGTAGCCTCGGCGTTGTCGAACAGCAGGCTTTTTGCCATTGCCTTGAGGTTTTTTCGGCTCTGTTCTTCCCTCTTCTGCTTCTTTTCCTCTTCGGTCTCGCTGCCATTGAAAGCCGGCATGACCTTGCGCAGCTCCATGACTTTGGTCTTGGTCAGCAGGTCAGACACCGCGTCAGCGATGAGCCAGCAGCGGCGCAGGAACTCGGTCTCGTCCATCTGGTTCAGGGTTTTCATGCTGTAACCTCCTTATGCTGCCGCCTTGGGGCTGTAGTAAAACTCCATCGGCACCACATCGCTGCCCAGCCGGGGGCAGCCGGTCAGGGTGACTGCATTGTTGCCCTTGCCCTTGTCGGTCGTCTTCAGGGTCAAACCGCCGGTGGAGAGTGCGTTCATCAGACGTACAGCCACATAGCCACCGTCAATGGTGTCGCCGACCCACCAGATGTCCTTAAAGTCACCGGTGCTTTCAGTGGGGTTCAGCGTCATGCGGGGCGTGACCTTCTTTTCTGCCACATCGGCTGCACCGAGGGCCAGCTTGATGACGTCCGTTGTGACGTTCAGGGCCGTAAAGGCCAGCGTGCAGTCGTAGTCCTCGATCTGCATCAGCTCTGCGGTGTTCTTCTGGGCGTTGTCCACGTCCGCGCCCAGATCGGTGAAGTTTGCTTTGCAGGTCGCGGTGATGCCTCCGGAAGTGGCGCAGATGATGTCTGCATCCTGCACTTCGGTCGTTCCGGTCACGTCAAACTTGTTCAGCACGACACCGGCATTGATCTGCATGGACTCGAACGCTTTCTGTGAAATTTTGGAAAATTTTCTTGCCATATTGCTCCTTTACTCACGGTATAAGCCGTGTAAGTTCAAAAATAAGGTATTCGCACAGATACCCTTCAGGAGTGTTGTTGAGTGGCTGCGCCCAATCTTTATCGTCTTTGTCCAAAAGAATAGCGCCGCCCTCGCACTCGATTTTTAAGCCGCCTCTTGGGAGGGCCGCGCTGATCGTATCTTCTGTTTGCAGAATGGGGGCTCTGCCGCCCTTGCTGGGGTACCACAGTCGGGCGTGGAAGGATGTCGTTTCGTTCCACCCGCCGGGGATGGTGGGCTTGTAGGTCAGATAGGGCAGTGAAGCGGCAGGAGGGATGTTATCTTCCAGATAGCCCGGGATGTCAAAGCCGTTGAAAAAAGCGTTCAGCGCCCGGTTGATGCTCTCAGACGGTCCCATTACGGCAGCACCGCCTTTTTGCACTTCACGGCCCGCAGGCCCATGCCGGATTCTTCCGGAGCGCCGCCCTCATCGGCTGCGCTCGTCACCTGAAAGGTCTGCCCGTCGCTCACCCGCTTGACGTAGTCCGGGAAAGCCAGAGGCACACCGGTGTTGACCAGCAGCGTATAGGTGGACGCTGTAGCCGCCTGCTCTGCAACCTGAGCCTCCACGGTGGTGTCGTGGCGCTCTACAGCCTCAAATTCCGGGCCGTCCGTCCAGCCGGACACAAAGCCACCCACGCCATCCGGCTCATAGCTGCGGGTCTGAAAACGGTATTTTTGGGTAAAGCCCTGCATCACGGTGGATGCAACGAACGGATTGACCATGTCACATCTTCCTCCACTGGTTGATTTCGGCCCGGAACTTGGTCTTACCGTCTGCGGGTAGGCCGTCCGCGCCTGTAGCCATCGTGCCGGACCAGCCGCCGAAGGACTGGGACACATACACGCCGCCGGACGGCAGTGCCTTGTCATAGGCGTCGATTTTCTGGGCCAGCTCCACAAAGGCAGGCGGCACGCGCATGGGCTGTACCGTGCCGTTAAAGGTCTCCGCCACCAAATCACCGTCCCCGGCCTTGTGTACGCCATCGTTGAAGATAGAGCCGCACACGAGGAAATACTGCCCCGGGACTACCCCGGCGGGAACGGTATCCGGCTCAAAGGCAAACTCCCCGGCAATGGGGTCGTCTGCCCGGTCAAAGAAATTGTGCGTGTAAACGCACAGCTCAGGGACGGTCATTGGATGCCTCCTACTCAAAAGGGGCGATTACTCGCCCGGGGTAATAGTCTGGACAGAGATGCCGTCCAGATACTCAGCGAACAGGGTCATGCCCATGACGGCGAAGCTCTCAGAGACTGCGGTGTGGTAGTTGCCCTGAGTGTGGAAGCCGATGAGGTTGCTTGCCTCGCCCGCAGTGGTGTAGACCAGACCTGCCTTGGAAAAGTCGCTGTCGGCGGGGTCAACATAGTACAGGACGATGTTGTCCACCGGGGTTGCGATGACCTTTCCTCGCGCGATTTCGCCGCTGGAAAGCAGGAAGATGGTGTTGTAACCCATGAAGTCCTTGATGTACTGGAAGCCGAACTGATTCTGGACAGTGATGTTGGCCGCGCCCAGGTACTCGTACACGTCCAGAATGTTGGCGAAGCCCACGACGCCGGTGACGGTGCGGTGCATGTTCTTGAACTTGTCCTCAACGCTGCCCTTGGCCATCGCCAGAGCCATCTGGAAGGTCTTGGGGGTGCCTTTCAGGGTGCCGGTGTTCAGATACTTGTAGAAGCGGTCGGTGACGTTCGCGGTCAGCTGGTACAGGAACTCGTCATCGGTCTTCTGAACGGCGACATCGTAGCCGTACTTCTTGATGGCTTCCAGCGAGACGGCTTTGGCGAACTTTTCGACAGTAATGTCAGCATAGGTCTTTTCTTTGACGGTGAACTTGCTGTAGGGGATCTCCTCGCCCTCAGCAACAGTGCCGATCTGAAGCGTACCCTCGGCGTACTTGCTCTTGAGGGTAGTGCCGGGCTGCATCCGAATGGGGCGCATGATGCCCATGATGTCGCGCAGATGCTGCCAGTTGCGCTGGAAGCGGGTGACGAAGTCGATTTCTCGGGGGTTGATGGTAATGTCGGTAGTTACGATAAGGTTTTCTTTTGCTGCCATGTGTTATTCCTTTCCGCCGCCCGTGAAAAGGTCGGCATTTGCTGCAATCGCGGCCTGGCGTTCGTCAGCGTCCTTGATTGCAAAAATTTGGTCTTTGGTCATTTTGGAGCCGGTGTTGGTGGGCGGGGTGTCCACCTTTGCGCCGGTGGTCGTGGTTGTAGCCACAAAGTCGCCCCACACGTCTTTCTGGCTGTCCATGAACTTCTTTGCGTCCTTGACCTTGCCGTTCTCGTCCAGCTCCAAAGCATCGATGTCCGCGCCGGTCATTTTTACAACGCGGTCAAAGTGCTTTTCCAGCACGCCATTGTCCTTCAGCAGCTGCTTGTATGCCGCTGCTTTCGTGGCCCGGGTGTCCTTCTGGGTCTGCTGGGCCTTGTAGTCGGTCAGCGCCTTTTCGGCGGCTTCCTTGCCACCGTTGGCTGCGTCCCGGTCCTTCTCGGCCTGTGTGCGGGCTGTTTTTTCTGCATCCAGCTGGTCTTTGAGTTCGTCCGTCTCCTTGTGCAGGGCGTCCAGAATGGCTTTTGCCTTGTCATCGTTGGAGGTTTCGGGGTTCTCCAAAATCGTGCGGATGTCAGCTCTTTTGAGTGCCATGTGATAGTCCTTTCCGCCCTTGCTCGGGCTGCCATGCTTGGCAATAAGGTTTATTTGCCGGACGTGCTGCCGGTGTGGTGCCGCCTGTGGGGCTTAACCCACGGCCCCCGGATTACAAATCCGGCGCTCTGCCAACCTGAGCTAAAGCGGCATAAAAATAGCGGCTGACGCTGTGCGCCAACCGCTGAGTATTTAGTTTTTGCGTGCAACTTTGGTGATGCATTCGACCGCCCAAAACTTCGCTTCCTGCAATTTTGTCATGCACAGGCTTTTTTCACGGCTTTCAGGAAGTGCGTCAAGCTGCGTTGCAAGCTCAAGGAAAAGGTCTTCTGCCTCGCAGTTCGCAGCTTTCACATCATCGGGCAGGAACTTTTCTTTTGGTGTTTTGAACATTTTCTCCAAATTCATGAATTACGCCTCCTTGTTTGCTTCTTCCACTGCGATTTCTCGCAGCTCATCAATGTGCTCTTCCACCGCCGGGCGGAGGAACGGGCGTGGGGCCATGCCCCGGGTAAAGTGCCACTTGCCGTTGAAGTCCTTCCAGACCCACGGCGTTTTGCGTCCGTTGCCATTCTCGGCAAAGATGCCCGTGCCAAGCTCCACATACGCGCTGTAAAAGAGATTTGACCCGATGGTCACGGTCTTTTTTGCAAGGTCTACGGCGTAGGTCAGGCTCTGCTTGAGCGCACCGCCCACGTAGCCCTCAATGCCCGTGCTGTCTGCTGTGCCAGTAGGCACAAGCAGCTGGGCGTAATCCTGCACTTTCATGCCCCAGATGGTCAGCACCCGCTCTGCCCATGAATCCAGAGCTTCATGCAGCTGCGGGGTGTTGTCGGTGAATTTGATGTCGTAGTTAAAGTTCACGGTTTACCGAACTCTCCACGTCTTGGAATTTTTTCTTGCGCGATAGTAGGTCTTTCCCTCAAATGTCACTTCAAGTGCGCCCCTGTCCATTGCAGAACCCAAAACAGAAGAAAGCGACTTTGTTTCAGCTGCCTTTTTGTTTGCGGTTGACTTTTTCTGCACATCTTTCATAAAAGAATTGACGTTTTGTCGTTTCTGTGCCGTGTTATCCGCTGCCTTTTGCACCTGATTCTGGTTAAACCTTGCAGGGCCGGAAACGTATGGATTCGCAACCTTCGTCTGAGCCTTTAGCTGTTCCGTTGTCAGTTCATGCAATTTATCCAGTGCCGCCGCTTTTTCCTGCTGAGTAAGATTCAATTGCTGGATTTTCTTCACGTTCGTTTCATACTCGCGCTTTGTTGCGTCGCCAGCATCAAACAACGAAAAATCATTCGATCTTCTTACCAGCGTACTATCCAAACTTTTTGCTCCATTTGCGCCGCCGCCCGCTCTCGCGGAGCTGCCCGAACCTCTTTTACTCACGGTAGTGCCTCCTTTCGTATTGAAATGGTTTGATTTTGGTCACGTTCCAGTCGAACTCCGCCGGGCACTTTCCGTACCACAAAATGCTGCTCGGCTGTAGTACTTCCAGAGCCTCGTTTACTCATTCTTGGAACTCTCCTTTCTGCGCTTTCGTTCTTCCGCCCACCACATTTGTTCGGCTTCCGTGCCGCCCTTGGATTTATACCACTCGGTGTAATCCATGACGGGGGTGGTCTCTTTGGTCACATTGTCCCGCTGCATGGCGTTCTGCCGGGGGTACTTGCCCAGCGCAGAGGACAACACACAGCGGCAGTGGTAAACCATCTCCGGGGCAGCGTTGGGGTCGCCGGGGTGCTGAATCTCGTAGCCCATAACCTTGAAGGGCTCGTCAAGCTCTGCCGTCTGCTGGTCAAGAAGGCGGTGCATTTCACGGGTACGGTAGTCGTGGGTGGAGTTCCACCGCTTTTTGACCTCGATGCCCAAAGCCTGGGCGTTTCGCATCTGCTGCAAAGCCCCGGCGTTCTGGGCGCTGGTAAGGGCTGTGATGGCGTTGTTCATAGCCCAGTGGATCTCTGTATCAGCCATGCCGTTGACGGCCTGCACGGCGATGTCGTGGACGCTCTTGCCCTGCACAATGCCCTGCATGACGTAGCGATTGAACACCCGGGCGTCATAGGTGCGGTTGCTCTCGCTCTTGATGCGCTTGTTGGGTACCATGCGGGGGTTCTCCTTCAGCAGGAGCTTGACCGCTTCGGTGTTGTACAGGGTCAGCCCGAACGTCACGCCTGCGGCCTGTTCCAGCTCGTAGAAAGCCCAGTTTGCGCCAAAGGAAAAGATGTTGTATTGCTCATCCCGGGCCAGCTTGTAGGCCGTCTCTTGGGCTGTGGTGCAGGTCTGCGTGATGCCGTCCAGCTTCTGGCGCATCAAATCGGACTGAAAGACCTGATTTTGTAACCAGATGCGATAGTCTTCCTCGGTGATCTCGCCTGCATCCAGCTGCGCCCGCTTGCGTTCGTCCAGTGCTTTGTACTTGGCTAAAAACTCGGTGAGCTGCTCCTGCATCTCCCGGCGGGCAGTGCCGTACACCCGGAGGATACGGCGGCGCAGGCGGTTCAGCTGGCGGGTAGAAATGCGGTCACGGTCGTTAGCTTTCAAATCCATCAGCTACTCTCGAAACGTATTCACCCGCATTTTCGGAAGGAAATGCAAGCTTAAGGCTTCCGGGGATTGGCTCGCTGTCCAGCGGGTAAACGTCCATTTCATTCAATGCCGCCTCGGCTGCTTGGCTTTGGCTCTCGGCATAGACAAGTAAATACCCGCGCTGCTCCCACTTAATCGGAACTCGGTAAAGTGCCATCTTCGTTTTCCTCCTCCGTTGTTTCTCTCGCCGCGCTCTCTGCCATCAGCGCCGCCTTAGCCTGCTCCTTTTGTTCCGGGGTCAGGTTGGGCAGCAGGTCAATGGCCATGTCCTGCCCGATGATCGCCGCCTCAGAAATTACCATGCTGACCTGTTCGGCGGTGTTGGTGATTTTGCTGCGGGTAAAAATCGGGGACACGTCGCCCAACCCAGCCAGCTTGCAAATCTGCTGAATAAAGGGTGTGAGCTGCGCCTCGAAATCGTCCGCATTGTGATTCAGCGGCTCATAGGCCGCGTCCAGATGGTCGTTTGTGCTATCTGCGCTTACACAATGCACATCCAGCCCGCCGAAGTCCTCATAAGACCGGTTGTGCAGCAGGTCAAGCAACGTACTCCGGGCCGTGACGGGGATTTCGGTGGTGTAGGGCTGCACCTTGCCGCCATCGCCGGTGTCGGCGTTGGCGACGTGGTAGAGGTTGAGCTGCTGCAAAAAGCCCTGCAGCTCGTCCTGCGTCATGCCTCCAAAGTTTTCGCACAGCCAATAGATCTGCGCGCAGTCCTGCAAATCGTTGCAAAAGCCGGACATGACAAGGTCTGTGTTGTCAATGTAGGCTTTAAGCCCAACAAGCGTGCTCTGGTGCAGGTCTGAGCCCCAAAGCGGTACAATGGGCAGGGCGCCGTAATTGTCCTCTGTGACAGACTCTTCGCCGCCCACGTTGGTTGTAATCGTGGTCTTGAGGTATCCACGCTTTGCCACAGCTTCTTGCAGCGGGTATGCGCCACGCGCCTGAGACTTGTACTCGGTGTATCCGTCTTCTTCGTACAGCACCACTTTTGTTGCCGTGTCCGGGTTGAGCTGCCAATACCGTGCAGCCGCCCGCAGTGTGCCGGTGTTCTCGTCATAAAGCGGGGCAAGCTCGGTCAGCTTAAACACGTCCAGGTGGTCGTAATTCCAAAATCCAAAGCTTTCGCCGTGGATAAGGGCAAAATATCCAGCCTTAAAAACCCGCTCGTCGAAGGTCGCGCCCAGCTTTAGCTTGTCGGTGCCATCGGCAAATGTGACGCCGTTGCCCAGCGAGTACGCCGCGCGCTGCTTGTTGAGCCGCCGGAACAGGTTACTTTTGACCATATCCGGCCTCATGATGTCCCGGGTGTTGTTTGTCGCCCGCTTGAGCATCTCTGCATAGGCCACGGCGAACTGTTCTGCGCCCGGGTTTTTTTGCCGATCGTATAAATCAGCAGCCAGCGCGCCAGTCCTGCCCGCCACCTGCGGGGAAGATTTGTGCTGCTGGATGAAATCCCACAGAAAATCTGTGAGCCGCCCTTCCTGCTGGGCCTGCTGGAATGTCTGAAACGTAAATGTAGCCACTTTTTATCCTCCGGCCCGCTTGACAAGGCGCTTCGTGCGTACAAAATACCGGATAGAGTCCATACAGTGGTCGTTTTCCTTGATGACCACATCTTCTCTGTCCGGGTCCCATGCGTAAACGCCAAACTCCTGTATGGTGCGCTTACACTCTCTGTATATTTTTAATCTGCCGGTTTGGAGCATCGTCTGAACGTCCAGAATGCCGCTCAAAACGTCGTTGTTTGCTGCCTGAATCGGGAACCCGTTTCGCTTTAGCTCCGTGATAAGCGGCAGTGCAGACGGGTCAACGATGACCTTTTCTGGCTTTGTGCCGTTTAACCATCGCTTGAGGTCTGCAACATACTCGCCCACAGTCTTCTGGCGTTTCTGTTCGCGCCCGCTGTAGTAATACTCGCGGGTCGCTATCCATATGCCGGTGTCTGACTGCGTCTGGAACAGCAAGAAAACCGTTGCGTTTTGCGTACCGAAGTCGCACGCCACATACGCGCCCTTTGGTGACAGCTCCGGCAGCTTATCGATGATATGTTTTTGTCGGTCGAACATATCGTAGACAAGGCCCTCAGCCACCGTCCACAGGCCCAGAATGTAGCGCTGATAGAAAACGCCGCTGTACTGGCTGCGGTAGCGCTCTTTGATGTCCTCGGCAAGTGACAGGTTATCGTCCATCGTGAAATGGAGATACATCATCTTGCGGGAGCGGCATTTCCGCACCCATTCCAGATAGAACCAGTGCTGCGGGCTGCCCGGGTTGCAGTTGAACCAGAACTTCGACCCGGTGACGGAACAGCGGGCCGTGGCCTGATTGACGAAGCTCTGCGGCATCAGAGCCACCTCGTCGAAGAATGCCCCGGCAAGGGTGATGCCCTGGATCAGATCCTGGCTGCTCTCGTCCTTTCCGCCGAAAAAGTAAAACTCGTTGATTCTGCCGCCATTGCTGACGGTCATGCAGTTTTCTGCCCGATGCTCCTTGACGTTGTAGCCACGGGCTGCAAGCTGCTGCTTGAGCGTCCCCAGCACGTTGCGTCGGAAGCTGGCAATGGTTTTGCCGCACATGGCAAACTGCTGGCCGCTGTAGCAGTTCATAGCCCACTGGACGAACGAAAAACTCATGGCAAAGGTCTTGCCCGATCGGATAGCGCCATCGGCAATGATGCCGTTGTAGCCGCTGTATGCGCTCTGCGGTGTCCACCAGCAAAGAACCATCTTTTGCCGCTGGCTGAGGGCTTTCCAGCGAAAACCGTTACTTTTCCGCATTGTCGTCCTCTTCCTCTGGCAGCATATCCACGTCGTCCGGCGGGCTGATGTCTGCGGCAGCGTTCAGGGCCTCAAGCAGGCCATCGTCCGGGGCTTCTATGCCGTTCTGGTCTCCCAGCATAGCAAACTTGTCCACGATGGTGCCAAACGCCGTGGACAGCTGCGGCAGCGTTGCCTCTGCGATTTTGTCAGGGTCTGCCATCGCCTGAAGGTACAGCCCGAGAATACCCTGTGCTTCCTCGCGCTTGCTGCCTAAGTAGGAAAGCATGTCCTGCGTGTTCTGCTCTTTTTTTAAGGCGCACAAATCCGCGCACTTGGGATTATCTTTCACGATTTTCCGCACGGTGCTTTCTGCTACGTCGTTCAGCTTCGCGGTTCTTGCGTAGCTCTGCAGCTGCACATAGTCAGCAATGATCTTCTTTTTTTGCTTATCTGTCAGCCGTTTCGCGCTCACCGCCACCACCTCTCTAAACTCAGACAAAAGAAAAACCGCCCGGAAAATCCGAACGGTCAGAATATCGAATGTGCCGCCAGCCGGATTCGAACCGGCACCCACGGAATGGATGTGCGCAGTGGTTGGCTGTGCAGTGATGTTCCCGTGGTATCACCAATGTTGTCCCGCCTTAAATGGGCGGCGCTCTGCCTATTGAGCTATGACGGCATATAATAAGAGGCTTTGCTTGTCAGGTGCAAAGCCTCTGCGTCCAGAACTTTCGCGGCTGGATGCCCCGCTATTGCACTCCCCGCTCTCGTCAGATCATGCAAGCACTCCCGGCAGGGCTCGAACCTGCAACATGCGGTTTTGGAGACCGCCGCTCTACCACTTGAGCTACCGGAGTATAAAACACCGCCCTTGGACTCGAACCAGCCAGCAATATCTCAGCTGACACGCGCTCCGTACTGCGCTCAGGCGGCCACATAAAACAGCCCTGGTTCTCCGCCAGGGCTGTTGTTTGACGCACATCCCGTCGGGAAGTCTACTTACACCCTCGGGGATTCAAAGCTCTCTCGTGGCACGGGAGGTTAAGCGTGCAGCTTTGTGGGGGATGAGTCCATGCGCCATACGGTGCGATACGGCGGAATCGAACCGCCTCCTGTCTCTCGTGAGCGGCAGGCTGCCTTTGTGTCAGTGTATCGCATAGAAGCAGCCCGCAAAACGGTGAAGGAGAACAGGAAAGCATGAAAACCTGTCACAAGGAAGGGACCGTTCTGGAGGCTGCGTGGCAAGCGGCTACCGCTTAGCGCTGAACCGCTTATTAGAATTTTACATCTAAGCTTACAGACTTGAAAAGAGCTGACCCCTTCCAAAATCACGCTGTGTTTTCTTGTGCATGTTGTACACTTTGCACGTCAGAAAACTCGTCCCATATCTCGGCCAGGGCCATACATCCGCGTTTGATTCGCCGGTAGACCACATCTGCCCCGCACACGCCGACTTCTTTTGCGATTTCCTTGTGAGATTTTCCTATGACATAGTGCTCGCAAATCGCTTCGGCGCATTCCGGCTCGTCCATCAGGCAGTATGCCCGCCGGGTGGCCTCAACACGCAAATTGCACAGGTCCGTCTCCATCCTCTGAAGTTGTCGGCGCTCGGTGTCCAGCTGCTCTACAGCAAAGCCCACCTTGTCCCCATTGCCACCACCTGCAGGCATCCCGCTCAGGCTCTGGGTGCATTTTTCGGCCACGTCCCGGATGCGCTGTATTTTTTGCTTCTGGGCTTCGATAGCCGCCGCAAGGTCCCGGCACTGCTGAAACCACGCCTTGACGGTGCGGTAGTCCACGCCAATGTCAGGCTTTGGTGTGTCGGAGTCAGGTATCCATGTGTGGGCCATTGTTTTCCTCCTTGTTAGCGAAAATCTCAAAAGTGACTTTTAGCTTCTTGTTTCCGATAACTCCCCACACCTTTTCGAGCTTTGTCTTATCGTCACGCTCCATTTCCGTGATAAAATGCCCCATAACCGCTTCGACTGCTTCGCTTGTCACCTCTGACTTGTTACGCCATGCCTGCAAACCATCCTTGCGGGGCGGCGCATAAGTTCCAGCGTAGATATTTCCAAGCATCCCACACCCAACATGATATTCAGCCATTTTCGTCCTCCATTTCCTCGATCCAGATCTCCACTCTGGGGTTTTGCTTGTCGTAGTCCACCCGGCTGCCATCGTGGGCGGCGACGATCTTACTGTTGTCGTCCTCCAGCACGCGGGCTTTCACCAGAATGTCTGTAGTCGCCTCGATCAGGTTGGCAAGGTCTACCTTGCGCCGGGTAGCCATGTAGTAAACGCACCTCACGTTCACGCGGGCAGAAATGGGGCTGTGCGGCCTTTTGATTTGCCGCAGGCAGTCCGTCTCATAATCCACGTATGCCTTGCTGGGGGCCACAAAGCGCCCGCCTGAGCGGCTTTTGAGGATGCGTGCAGAATTTTTCTTAGTGCGGGGGTCGCCGTAGAGGGTCAGTTTCATCTGCCGTCCTCCACATAGCACCAGCTTTGCGGAGGGCGTGAAATGTATATGGACGCGCAGCACTTTTCCTTTATGTTGTCCCATTGCAAGCAAGTGCAACAGTCGCCGCGATGCGTACAGGGTTGTATCGCCCAGAAATCTTCAAGCCTTACTGGCTTGTCATAAATTTTCAGGTCAGAAATATGCCAGCCGTATCCGTCACCGCCCTTGAGATACTTTTCAGCCTGCGCTTCGGTCAAGCAAGCCGCTTGAAGCAGTGCATCTGCTGGTTTATACCACCCGTCCAATGTCAAAATGTTTATGTCCATCATCGTTCCGACGTGGACGAGCTTGTCGATTTTGTTACAGGTAAACTCGCCAATTACTCTGCTGTCCATTTTCTGCACGCCCGCCTTGGGCAATTTCATGACCCAGCCATCGTGACCGGTGCAGTAGATGTACACCTTGAACGGCGTTTCCAACATCGGGCGAGTTTTGCGTACCTCCACTGTTTTCATTCCGCTCCAAATCAGCTTGCACCAGTTAAGCCGAATGCTCAAAAGGACTGCTTTCATAGTTTCCCTCCAATCAGGTCGTCACGGTTTTCATTTTTGCCCCCATTGTTCGGCCATTGCTTTTGCAATGCCTGGAAACGTTTTGCTCCGTTCCTTTGCGTGGCCGCTTCCCATCTGCCAAATTCTTGTTCTTTGCTTTATCGGAAGTGTCATCATAAGTTTGTACACATTGTCGGTTTCTTTCAAAGTTGGCAATCCTTTCAGCCAAAGGCAAGTTTTCTTTTGCTCTGGATGCCCAAATTGCCACGGATTTATGATCTGATCCGGCTTTTTGTACAGCGTTGACATCACGCTTACAGGATTTTCAACTGCGATATGCGGAATATCTGCTTCGATAAATTTCATAAAGAAAGCTGCCGCTTCGTATTTCAAGCTCAACGGCTTCTTTCCTTCTTTGAACCACCTCATTCCAGATACGGCCAAATGTGTGCAAGGCGGGTGTGCAATTAGCAAATCCCACTTGCCGACTTCATGCGCCACGCCGTCCATCGTAACGATTTGCCCGCTCTCAATGGCCTTGAGCGCATCCCCGAGAATGTGCCACTCAGGATGCCCGCCTGACGGTTCCTGAATGTCGCAGGAGTAGGCTTCGTGACCTTTCTCCCGAAAAGCCTTGCATACTTCCTGCGATTCTTCACAGGCGATAAGCACTTTCATCTGTCCGCTCCTCCGTTCGCTCCCATGTACTTTTTGCGGCCTCGTTCCCGGTGGCGGTCTTCGTGGTCGTAGTGGTAGGCCTTGCCTGTGTCCAGCATCTCTCTGGTGTAAGCGGCTTCCGCTTCCCGCTGTCGCTTGAACTCGGCGTACTTGGGGCATGTGTCGTGGCACACCGGGTGACGAGTGGGGCAGTCTTTACACGGCGTCATCGTCATTTTTCAGCACATCCGTCCTCACCGGTTTGATGTCCCGATACTCGGGGTAATGGTCACCCGCCAGCTGGCAGGCCCGGAACTCTGCCGCAAACTGATTCGCGGCGTTGATGCGGTATGTAAGCGCCGCGTTCCTGTGCGGGCCGCTGCACTCTACAATGACTTTGTATCTAGGCATTTTCGTCCTCCGTTCTGGTTTTCTTTCCCGAGAAGCTTTCTTTCTGCCTTGGACTTGAGCATCCGGGTGCGGGCAGCAAGGCAGTGCTTCGCCAGCATCTGCTCACCCTGGGCCTTTTCGACGGCCTTTTTCCACGCCGGGAGAAGCTGGCTCTGCCAGCTGCACTCCGAAATCACCTCGTGGAATGTCTTATAGGCCATCTCATCCGGCACATCCTTGAGCGATGAGTTCGCCCAGATCTCCGCGATACTTGCGCGGTTCTCTGCGGTCTGAGGCCGTCCAAAATAGACCTCAGCGTCCGCAAGGAGCTTTGTCATCATCTCCACTGTCACGGTTTCACCCCCTTGAAAATATTTGCGTATGCTTCTGCGGTGCTTTCCGCGGCTTGTTTCCCGCGAGGCTGCTCTTGTCGGCGCTGCTCATTCGCTGCCACGTCCCCCGGGGTGCGTATCCCGTCCCGCTGCCAGCCAGACAGGATGCCGTTGATGTAGTTCCACGAGCGTTTCCCAGCCTCTGCGGCCTTGTCGATCGCCAGCAAAATCATCTCCGTGCTATACTCCTGCCTCCATTTTTGCAGTTTTTCCAGCGCCGAACGCGGGAAGTCGCCGATAGCACGTTGGTAATGCTGGACGATTTTTGATAACTCCATATCAACGGCGGCGGTGTTATCGCGCTTTACAACATCTACATCTCCATTTACATCTCCATTTACATCTCCATTTACATCTACATCTACAGTTATTTTTGTTATGTCGTCATTAACATTGTTATCGTTTGTTATTTTTGTTATGTCGTCAGGCTTTCCCCAGCGCTTTGCCATACCGCGTTTTCCAGCGTTGCTGCGTTTCTTGCGGGTTTCATCCCATTTTTCAGACGCCCGTTTTACGTCGCTGCACATAAATTTCCAGTTGCCCCGCATCCCGCGGTCTGAAAATTCGGGCTCTTCTCCGGTTTTGGCATACCGTGCAAGAGCTCGCATCAACTGCCCAACCTCTTCGTCGGAGTATTCTTCTAACGCGTCGAACCAGCTCAGATACGCTACAAATGACTTTTTATCGTCCTGTGCCACTCAATCACCTCCTTTGCGCGCCCGTATAGCCAGATAGCGCAGCTCTCTGCTTAGAACGGCAAGTCCTCCGAGTCGTCGATGACCGAGAAGTCGTCTGCGCTGCCCTGCGAATACTCCGGCACACTCTGAGGCTTCTGCGGGGCGCTGTGAGCGATGTTTGCTTCGCGCACATGATTTTCCGTCTGCTGGTCGAAATCGCGCACAGCGGGATTCTCTGCGGACTTTCAGCCGCAAAAGCTCACCTGCGACGCAAGAACCTCGGTAGCTGTGCGGTTGTTGCCGTTCTTGTCCTGGTACTGACGGGTCTGCAAGCTGCCTTCGATGGCGATCATGCTGCCCTTCTGGAAATACTTACAGACGAACTCGGCGGTCTGCCGCCACGCGGTGACGTCGATAAAATCGGCCTTGCGCTCTTCGCCCTGCCGGGCAAAGCTGCGGTCAACCGCGATGCGGAAGCTGCACACGTTGGTGCCGTTCTGGGTGGTCTTGAGCTCCGGGTCGTAGACCAGACGGCCCATCAATGCTACGAGGTTAAGCATGAGCAGCACCCTCTTCCTCGGCGTCGCCGTCGCCCACCTCATAGTCGATGTTGGCGCCCATCAGGACCTCCGGACACTCGGCGCGGGCAAAGTAAGCGGCGGCGCGGTACTTGAGCATCATTTCGGTCATTTTGGGCCAGTAGCTGCCATTCTTGTTCCACCACCCGGCATCCTTTGCCATCTTGACCGTGACTTTCGGACCTTCGACCTTTTCGCCGGTGAGCTTGTCCACGCCGATCAGGCGGCAGCCCCAGTTGTCGGTGCCTTCTTCGCCCTCCATGCGGTAGCGGGTGCGGCCTGCAAACTGGCCGCTGTTGTCGATGAGGGCCTTGCAGCTCTTGCCGCTCCATGTGGGCATACCATGGACGACGTAAAGGTTCTGCATGACGAAAAGGTGCGAGACGCCCATGCGCAGGGCCATCTCGCAGGCGATGGCACACGCGCCGGGATTGCCAGTGTAGGTCTGAGGCAGAAAACCTTCGGGCAGCTGTGCCATCGCGGCGGCTTTGGACTTTGCAAGCATCCAGTTGCGCTCGTCAATGGTCAGGCCCTGCACCTTCTCGGCGTAGCTCTGACGGGCAGGGTTGACAGGTGCAGCAGGTGCGGGCATCTCTGCGGGCGGGGTGACATGTTGGTCAAGCATCTCGATAGGGGTCTGGTTCATTTTCTCAGGCATGGTGAATATCCTCCTCGGTAAATTTAATATCGATGATATTTGCATAACGCTTGATGGCGTCAAGCTCGGATTTGGTGCAACGGAAGACGAGCTTCCGGTCCCGGGGTTCTTCCTGGCGAGTGAAACGGGCAAAGAAATCGTCATCGTACTCGTCCGGTGTGTAACCATCGCCGTAGCCAACGCCCGGCTGCACAAGGCTGACAGTGTAGGGGTTCTGCGCTGGGCCTTTGTAGTTGTCCGGCATCCCACGAATGACGGCCTCCCGTAGCATGGTGCGGTACTCGGTCATGTAACAAAAATCTATGGATTCATACGGTTCAGGCATGATTTCCTCGCCAGCAGCGGCATGAACGATGTCGATAAGGCACATGAGCTCACCGACCCGGCGATAAATTGAATCGATGGTGCGGCGTGTCTCAAAATCACTCAGCTGATGACTCCGAGCAAAGCCGGTGAACAGAGCCACAGCATAGTTGACGTCGCTGGTGAGCTTGTTGCCGGTACTGATGAGCCGGAACAGCACATTGTCGTTCCCGACGTACTGGAAAATGCCCTCGGCCTTGTTGGAAAGGTCTTTGATGCGGGCTCTGCGGGCTAACGTCTGACTCATGTGTATCACCTCCCGTAAATCTTGCGACCCGAAAAATCCAAGACGTCGACATGGTCATAAAGCGGCCAGTTTTCGTCCGCCCAATGCTGAGCCTGCACACTTGATAACACGGGGTCAAAACCGGCAAAAACCAGTTTATCGCATCTGCCAGGATCCCCTTTATGGTAAGCATGGCAGCAGAATGAAGCCTGCTGTTTTTGAGTTTCATCCCGATGGATGTGCCGCAGCCGCTCCGGCTGACGATTATGCCAGCGAATCTCTGCGGCTCGCATATATCTACCGTTCATATTCCTGTTCCCTTTTCGTCTTTTTGCAGTAACGGCGAAGCGGAGGGAGGCAGTCGACCTCCGCACGATCAATGCGCTCCTGCTCAAAAATGTACTTGTGCGGATGCTTTTTTCATGGCGTCGGTGTCCAACGACAGACGCAAAGCTGTTGGCGGTCTTGTATCCAAGCTTCGCAGCGCACATGGCGGACGTTCCCGCTGCCACCACCTCACCGGTCTTGGCGCTGTACACGGTGTACCATGTGACATAGTGGATGTAATCAGCCATGTGGGACATCCTCCGCATCGTGGAGGGCTGTGAGCAGCCCATCTGCTGCCGCGCTATAGACCTCTGATTTTTCCCGGCAGATGACCCGCAGCCAGATGTCTCCCGTGAGCGCGGACTCCGTTGCAAGCCGTGTGGCTGTTTTCAGGCACTCTTCGGCCTGCTGCCGAATCAACTCTTCCAGCTTCATGCGCCCTTCTCCTCATCCTGCGGATACTCCGGGTTCCGGGCATGGTTGCGGACGATTTTGCTGTAACCGCTGCGCTTATACCGTTTGTTGTCCTCATACATCCCATAAAACGACATCGCCAGCCCGGCAGTGGATGCAACAATAATCCAAGGCGCGGCATGTGCAGCCTCGGCGATGCCCCAGCCGCCCCAGTAGGTCAGCGCAACGGCCAGCCAGGAGCAGGCCCAGCGCACCGCCTGTACCGCGCCGATAATGGCCAGCAGACCTACCGTGCCGGTGGCGGCGAACGATTTGAGTCTCATTCTCTTGGTTCCTCCTTTGTATAAACCTTTTCGAGTTTGTAAAAGTCCTTCACCCACGCCATAAAACCGGCGCGGGAGATGTCCGGGCAAGGCTCTTTTGTTCCTACGGATGGCTTTGACCATTCCGGGAAAACTCCCGCCTGAATCTGAGCTCCCAGGACCTTTTCGGTCTTTGAGATGTTGTTGTCCCGAAGGATCTGGACGCATTCGCCTATCGTAAGGCTCGGCTTTTGCATGGCCTGCTCCTTTCTTTCAATTTGGTTTTGCAGTGCTTTTTCACGGCTCCGCCTCCGCGAACTCGCCATTTTTGAGCGTGTACCAGACCATTTCTTTGATGACGTCGCCATCGACCCGAGCCATTTTTGCCCACAGCATATTGCCGTCATTGTCGTACTCAGTCAGCACCAGATAGCAGCCAAGAACGCCCCGTGCCTTACTGTGTGCGCCGTTTGCGACTGCGACATTGTCTTTTCCATCTGCTTTTGCCCTGCAATAAGCCCCAGTGGCTGCCGCCGTGCTGTAATTGCCGCTGGAACCCGCCGTGCTGGAATAGCCGCTGGAACCTGCCGTGCTGGAATAGCCACTGGAAAAAGGTTCTTTGCCCTTCACCCGATTAAAAACGGCATTCACCGTAGCTTTTACCAGCCATGCAAAATTCACTTCACCTTTTACCGTCAGCTCAGTGCAGGCCAACTTACTGTCCTCTACGCTTTTATCCACGCTCCCGCCGCACTCGACCTCAAAAAAGCGCGGGCCATCCTTCAACGGGTAGTAGTGCAGCACATCCAGCGGGTTCTCGCAGGCGTGCATGCCGGTATGGCAGCAGTCCGCCTTCGGTTCTGTGTAGGTCTTACCCACTTCGTACTGCTTGCCACGGCACTGCATTTTTTTGTCCATGGCCTTATATGCGATGATTTTCTCACTCATGCTTATAACCTTCCTTATTGGTATGTTTCTTCTGTGCAGGCATGGCCAGCGCCTCACTTCTTAGAGCTGCCAAGCTGCCGATGAGCTAGAGCGCGATCCACGCCGCCGTTCCGACAGCCCAGGTAAACGTCCAGTGCATCAATGCGCAGATGGCCCACACGGCGGCGCAGGTAACGCCCCACGAGATGACCAGAGGGACGGCAAACGCGATGATGATCGCCAGTACTTCACCCATTGTTCTGCGCCTCCTTTGCGACTCTCTCAGCTGCCTGTGCCGCTGATTCCGCGCACCACTTGCCGGCCGGAGCGGTCTTGCGGGGGTCTGCCGTGGCTTCGTCCTCTTCCAGTAGCTGCTTCAAATCCTCCTGCATCCAGTGGTAAATGCTGGCCTTCTCCGAAGCGTTTTCCTCCTCTTTGGTAGGCGTCTTGCCGAGCATAGTGCGAAATGCACCTCCAGCGACATTAACCATAGCCTGCTGCTCCAACTCGTTGTACTTGCCGATGAGCTTGCAAATTTTATCTCGCATCGTAAATTTCATGTTACGCACCCCTTTCAAACAGGCTGGTCTGGCATACCTCATCCAGCCGGTCAACTCTGGTTCCCGCCTTTGCAGCCAGCTCGCGCACAGAGTCTACAAACGCCGCAATGAGCTTCTTGTCTCCGGCCTCGATGATTTTCATCTTCGTGATTTTGCGGACGTCCGACGGGCTGATCCCGTTCTTGAGCGCTCGGGCCTTTGCGTTGGACACCCGAAGCTCAAGGTCAAATCCTCTGCGCTCCATAGCGTCGTAAATCTCATTCCAGACGGATTCGAAATCATCGCCATCGCCACCGCGCTTCATAGAGACGGAAGAGATTGCGCTCTGACAGGCTTTCTTCCAGTCGGGGCCAGCGGTCAGACTAAACGCTTCACAGGCAAAATCCAGACGCTCGTTGACCTGTTCAAGCTGCTTTGCCTGCTGATTCTGCTGGCGTTCCAGCTTGATGAGGTATTGCAGCTCCGGAGACAGGTCTTGCAGCTGGCTTGTAGCTCGAGTCGAAAGCTTCTTCTCCATCTCGTTGAAGGCCGCAATGTACTTCAGCTTCCATTCCAGCGCCGCCTTGCCGGTAAAGCCCATAGCCAGCAGCGTAAAGCCGTCACGGTTCATAAGGTACTCAGGGAACTTCTGACCGCGATACTCGAACGCTGTCTCGTGGAAAAATTTAGTAGCCGAATTTTCGGCCACTAAAATCTGCCGAATGGCGGTGAGAACGTGCTTGTGTTCCTTGCCAAAGCTCTCGGCGATCTGGCGGCTGGATGCCACTGGCTCTCCGTTCTGGGTGGATAAGATAATCTCGTTCAAAATAAACCTCCTTGTGGTCTGCCCATCCCGTGCTATACTTGAGCGGGAGGGGGTGAAAAAATGAATCAATGGGACTACCTGAACCAGCGTGCAGACGAATTAGAGCGTGCCTTGAACGCTGGCAGGGGAAATGTTAAAAGCCTGTACGACCCGCAACGACCAACGCTGTATGAGATTCAGCAGCAAAATGCTGATGATGTAAGAAAACTGCTGGAACAATATGAAGCGGATTTAAAAGAACAGGCGAAAGAAAGCAAGAAAAACCGCAAACTGACTATTATTTCAATCATCGTTGGAATCGTAGCCGCCGTTTTTGGTGGTGCTTCTTTTGTTGTTGCTCTTATAACGCTGCTTTTACAACTGTCGTAATAAGAGAGACAATCATAAACGCAAATGCAATGCTCTGAAAAACGATTGCCGTTATGATGGTTTTCCGGTATTCTGCATTACGTTCACGATTGATTTTTCTCTGTCGTTCTTCCATGCGAGAAAATGACCGCATGGTCAAAACGATTTGTCGAAGCTGATACTCAACTTCCTTGTCAAGCTCTGCCCGACGTTCCTCTTCCACAGGTTCGCTGGGCTTTTTGTTTTGGTTCACGGCTCTGCCTCCTTTTCCTTGATGATCTCGCTGACGGCAGTTTCCATCTTTTCACGGATTCCGCGTGGCTTGCGCTGTCCATTCAGGATCATCGAGCAATAGCTCTTTGTCCATCCCAGATAAGCGGCAAGCTGTTCCAGCGTGACTTCGTTGTTGTGCATTCGGCCAATCAGACGGCCAGTCCACGGTTCAGGCACTCTTCCACCTCCCTGTTGTGTGTTAATAAATTGACGACGGCGCACCGATTTGCTATACTGTTCAAGCCTTAGATACTGGCAAGAAAGGAAGTTCGATGCAAATTGAAGGACTTTTTGAACCAGCCTGTTCCAGACACGAGCAAGTGCGTTCTGGTGACAAATCGGTGAAAAGTCTGTCTGTGAAGCGACCACAGGCAGATTTTTTCTTATCGCCGTGTCAAAATACTGTTGCAAATGTTCACAAAACGTGCTATTATGTAATTGCAAGGTTACCAATAGCATTCGGACGCCCCGATTTCTGTTCGGGCGTTTTCGTGTTGCGTTTGTTCACAATCAGTGTCTGTATTATAGCGTAAACAAACGCAACAGTCAATAGGTTTTGTTGCGTTTGTTGCCTATTTGTAGACTTGCACAAAAACGGGGGTGGTGTTTTGTTCTATTTGAACTTCGTTCGCCTTTGCAATAGCATTGGCAAGTCGCCATCTGCCGTAGCAGAGGATATGGGACTTCAGCGCTCTTCTGTAACAAGATGGGCAAATGGAAGCGCCCCGCGAAAAGCAACCGTTGAAAAAATCGCAACCTACTTTGGAGTTGATTCTAAAGAACTCACCGGCGAGGAGCAAAAAGAAAAGCCCAACGCCTTAGATGGCATTGAGCTTGAAAAATTGTCACCAGCCCGCCGGGCGCTGCTGGAAGCGCTGGAGGGCATGGACGACGAAAACATTATGAAAATTGTTCGGATTGCTCAGGCAGTTAAAAAGGAGCTTCCAGAGTGAGCATACATCTTAATAGAAAAGAACTCAAACTGCTGAAAGCCCTCGATCGGGAATATCCCGGTGGCGTTGAACGGACAAAAGAACTGTTTCAAGACGCTACGGCGCTTGAAGAACTTGGCCTTGCAGATTCCGCATCTGTGAGCTATCGCAAGTCTGCGGTTTGGATCACGGAAAACGGCAGGCAGTATTTGCGAGATAGAAAAGCGAACAGGTTCTCGCTCCCGACGAAAGTGGTCGGCGGTATCGTCACCTTGATTTTGATTCCGGTTCTGGTGAATCTGATCTCGGATTATGTATTACCTCTTCTTTTCGGGTAAAAACCAGTCAATCCACCCGAAAAGGTCCTCGCGGAAAAATCGCCAGATTCGATGTTGGTTCTTGGGGCAATACCATTTTCCGTTCTTGTCTTTTTTCCAAATCGTAAGTCTACAACTCAGCATAATACCTCCGAATGACTTCTTGAAGCTGGTTTTCGGATAACGAAAGAATCTCACTGATGGCAAGATGCACAAGCTTGTCGTGCGATTCTTTTTCTTCCATTGTATCACATTTTGCAAACCTTGTGCTAGTTTCTTGCACTTTATTTTCCTCCTTTGGCATTTTCCTTGATAATTTAGCTTTTTCGGCAGCTGGTTGGCTGCCTATTTTTGTTTATGAGGTGGTTATCATGAAACGAAGAACATTTCTTGCTTTAGGTCTGACCGCTGCTTTGTTCCTACCTTTTGCAGTGTCTGCTTTTGCGGATGATGTAAAGTACAAAAATGGGCAGGCCGTTGAATTTTCTGGACACACTGACTTTGGCTATTTCTTTACTTATACTTCTGACAATGGGAAAGTAAACTACAAATGCTTTTCTGTTGTAAATAATGGCGAGCGCAAATATGCGGCTGTCAAAGAAGATTTGTATGATTACTTTAGAGCAGCTTTCGAAGATAAAGACCTTGCTCTTAAGGGAATGTATCGTCGAATGGCCGATGATGGCTCTCCCGTTATCGAAGCATATTGGGAAGTTCAGAGCGGCGAAAAAGGAAACAATCTATACCGTTTAGATAATTATGTTGCTCCGTTGCTTTATCATGCTGGCACGGCGCCGAATTTTAAGCTTTTTGGCGAGCTTTACGACGATGTGACCGCTTCGGCTTCGGATGATGGCTCTTATTTGACGCTTGACTCGAACCCGCTCAATACCAATGGCGGCTCTATTTTCTTCAACGACCTCGGGTTAGAGCATATACAATTAACAAATACAGCGCTTGGTCTTCCGGACTGGCTTTATCAAGAGATGTGCCAGACTCGCGCTTTGGATGGCAGACAGAAAGAGTCTTTTGACGACGTGACAGTCTCTTGGACTTATCATCCAGATCAGGGCCTTGAGGTTATGTACCGTGCAAATGCGTGAACGCGTTCACAACCGCATTATACAACCGTTGATTGTAATGCGTCAAGCGAATTTAATCGCTCAAAAATGCGCGAGAAATTTAGCATTTGCGCTGAATCGCTGAAATTTACGCTGACTTTTTGCTAAATACGCGCGTTTTGCGCGAGCAACGTGCAAAATATGCACGTTGCTATCCGTGGTTGCAAGGTTGTTGCATTTTTTGCAACAGTTCAGCGGCAAGCTCCCCACCGGGTGCGTCTGCTGCGGCCTTGAGCTGCCGGAGATTCCCGGACTTGCGGATCACAAAAAGTCGAGCCCGGGCTTGCCCCTCGGGAGGCATATCCTCATAGCAGGCCAGCGCGGCGCAGATGTGGGTGCAAAACAGCTTCATTTTGTCCATCTTTAGTCCTCCCAAGGTTCAGGTGTTCGGGCCGTGCCGGTCAAAATGGTGGCAGGCATCCCGTCAATGATGGTCATTTCGTTTTCTTTGCCGTTTCTTTGCTCGAAATCCATTTTATTTCACCTCTGTTTTTGTTCAATTTGTCCAACTTGTTTTAGATTTTACCATTTTATGGGAAAACTTGAAGGACTTCTGCTCTGTCGAGTGGCATGGGTTTTCCCCATGTCACTTTTTGTTTTTATGGCATGGAAATTTGTGAGGTTATAATTGATGAGCTACTTTACTGCGGAAAAGCTTGGTATCGCACTGGCGCGGGCCAGAGTCGCGGCAGGCTTGAGCCAAGTCGACATGGCCCGTCGTATCAACAAGGGAAAGGCTACGGTCCAGAGCTGGGAGTGTGGGGCGTCCAGCCCACCGGCTGACAAGATAATGGACTGGTTCGAGGCTTGCGGGGCTTCTCCGCTCCCCGCCATGCAAGAAATGCTGCACCCAGAGCTTTACAAAGAGCCCATACAGCGAAAATCAGACGAAGAGCTGGATGAGATGCTTACAGAATACTTTCGCACAGCGCCGCGAATTGTAAAAGAGATGGTGCTGTTTATCCTTTTGGGCCGACATGGCAGCTATCCACCGGCGGTGTTTGCTGAGGTGTGCGCAAATCTGCATACTCCCTTGCAAAACAAGGTATCCGTCTGCGGCCAAATACTGGACAATTACGAGTTCGCCGTGGCTACAGGGACAGACCCGATTCCGTGGGAAGTCCAGCCTCCGGTGAGTCTGTTGCAGTCGGCATACCAGGCAGGAAAAGAGGCCGCGAAGAGCGGCGAGGCCGACTATACCGCAAAGCGAGGTGAAGAGCTTTGAAGTGCATTCGCGCCTGCTGCCGTCGGGAAATACCGGATGATGCATCTTTTTGCCCATACTGCGGCAAGAAGCAGCCCGAAGCCACCCCGCAGCAAAGAAAAAAGCGCCGCCGCCCAAAGGGCAGCGGCAGTGTATATAAGTTGAGCGGGACGAGGTTAAAACCGTATGTGGCCCTGACAGCCAAGCGAGACGTTCTGGGGACGTTTGCGACGCCGGGTGAAGCAGTACAAGCACTGGACGCTTACAACGCCCAGAACACCCCCGCAGCGCGTCTGAAATGTACTTTTGCGGATGCCTATGCCCAATGGAAAGCGCAGCCCAAATTTGACAAGCTCAGCACTGATATGAAAAAGGGTTATGAGCTGGCCTATGCAAAGGCTGCGCCGCTGTATGACCGACAGCTCCGGGACTTAAAAGCCGCAGACTATCAACAGGTGATTGACCAGATGGTGGAAAAGGGACTCTCCCGCAGCTCCTGCGAAAAGCAGCGCACACTTTTCAGCCAGATCTGCGAGTGGGCAATGGCTCAGGACATCATAAACAAAAACTATGCCATGCTCTTGCAGCTCCCGGCGGCTACAGGCAAGGCAGAGCGCACCTTGACCGCTCAAGAGATAGAGCAAATAAGCAACCGACAAGACGACCCGAAGCTTGGGCAGACAGCGCAAATCGCAATGGTGCTGCTCTACACCGGTATGCGTATCGATGAGCTGCTCTCCATGCGCTGCGACGATGTGCATCTAAAAGAGCGGTATATGCAGGGCGGCGAAAAGACCGAGGCGGGCAAAAACCGCATTATCCCTATTTTGGACCCCATTTATAAAATCATTGCCTTTTGGATGCTTGACAGCGGCTGTGAGTGGCTGATACCGTCCAAAGCCGGTACAAAGCTGGACAAGCGCAACGTGGCTACAAAGTTTCGGGCCTTGATGCAGGAGTGCCACATAGAGGGGGTGCATCCGCATACGCTGCGCCACACGGCCAGCAGCAAGATGGTGGAGTGCGGCCTGGAAAAGACTGCCGTGCAAGCCATCTTGGGTCACAAAAATTTCTCCACCACAGCCAACAAATACGTCTCCCACAATGACCCAGCTTATCTGTTGCAGGAAATGCAAAAGATGAAGTACTGATTTGTTAGACTGTTTGTTAGATTGTCACGTTCATTCAGGAGATTTTAGGGTATTTCAAGCAAAAAGAAAAACGCACGGACGATTCATTTTATCGTTCGTGCGTTTATTTTTGGAGCTGGTGACAGGAGTTGAACCTGCAACCCACTGATTACAAATCAGTTGCGCTGCCATTGCGCCACACCAGCGAGTATCGTTTGCACAGGGTACTCTAGTAGAATACCAGAAACCTCCCCGCTTGTCAATATCTTTGTCCGGCCCGCTGTCGGCCCATGCAGCGCTGTTTCAGGGCGTTTCGAGACATCCGCGAGGCGATTCACGCAGATACGGCCACATTATGGCCGGAATGTGATAGAATAAAACAAGCTTAATATTTATGCTTCTTTCACAAGTTCCTGCCTCTTCGTCTTGAACTTCTGTGCAAAACTCACATTTTTCAGAGGAGGTTTCTATGATCTCTTATCGCAAGCTTGCAATGCGCGTTCTGGGGCATCCGCTGCGGGTGCCGTCCCCCCGGCCCGCGTCCCACCGGGTGACGGCGCTGGCGCTGACAGCCGCAATGGTGGCCGGCATGGCCGCACCGGCGTATGCGGATACCTATTACATAGGCGATGGTGACATCACAGTTACCAAAGACAAAAGCGGCACCTATGTCAAGCACTCGGGAAATCCTACTGCTACAAAGGACAGCGACGGCAATATCATCATCAAGGGCGGCAAGCGCTCAGAGGATACCACCGCCTCCGGCGGCGGCTCTTCTACCGGCACCACCTCCGCAGCCTCTCCCGCCCAACCCAAGTTGGCCACGCCCCCATCAGAAGACAGCGACAGCGAAAACGAAGACATGGTCTACCTCGGCGCCCCCAAGGGCAACGTGTCTTCTGACGACGGCAACGAGGAAAACGAAAACCAGACCGGCGACACCACCGGCGGCGAGGAAAACAAGAACCAGCCTGACGACACTACCGGCGGCGAGGAAAACGAGACTGATCCCACGAAAAAGGACCAGACCGGCGGCAAGAACACCGGCGCGGGAAGCTCTGACCCTGAGAGCAAAGGCTCTGAGAGCGGCACCTCCGGCTCGGCGGGCGGCACTCCCACCACCGGCAGCGAGACCCCTGCCGAAGGCACGGAAGGCACGGAAAGCACGGAAAGCACGGAGAGCAGCCTCTCTGCGCCCAAAAGCCAGTTCACGTACACCGGCGCATCCCTCAAGGTCGCCGACGACAATGACGACGAAGAGACCCGGAACGAATCGACCACGGTCTTGAAGCGTGCTGCGGAAAACTTCAAGAACACAGCCGAAAACGTCACCAACTACGTCATCAAAATCATCAACAAGGCCACAGGCAATGACAACACCCTCAACGTGACGCTGGACAATGTCAACATCGATGCCCGCGACGAGAAAAATCCGGCCAATGGTAACGCCGCCCTCAGCGTCGAGGGCGCGGGCAACACGACGATCACGCTCAAGGGCGACAATACCCTCACCAGCGGCGGCAAACATGCCGGCCTCGAGCACAACGAAAAGAGCAAGGATGACAACGGTAATTCTGTTGACACCGGCAAACTGACCATCACATCCGGAGCAAACGAGGGCAACAACACCGGCAGCCTGAAGGCCACAGGCGGCAGTGGCGCTGCTGGTATCGGCTCGAGCGACAGCAATGGTGCCGGCATCATTGAGATAACAGGCGGCAACATCACCGCCAAGGGCGGCAGCGGTGGTGCCGGCATCGGCGGCGGTCAGAAAAGCACCGGCCAGACCACAGTCACCATCAAGGACGGCACCATCAAGGAGGCCGTGGGTGGCGACCTCGGCGACGGCATCGGCGGCGGCAGCGGTAGCAAGAATATTACCGTCACGATTGAGGGTGGCCACATTAAAAAAGCGCAGGGCGGCCAAGGCTATGGCTCCTTCTACGACGCCGGCGACGGCATTCACAGCGACAAGGCTCTCACCATTTCTGCCGGAGCCACCATTGACAACGCCATCGGCGGCGGGGGCGGCCGGGGCGCCCCCCCCCCCCCCCCCCCCCCCCCCCCCCC
>ERZ859937.109-NODE-109-length-41894-cov-20.248237_pt1 | contig 41894 bp, 36 predicted proteins | sample MGYA00509985_ERZ859937 | MGnify/ENA primary metagenome ERZ859937 (study PRJEB30046, sample SAMN00715169) | human gut metagenome | study: EMG produced TPA metagenomics assembly of the A metagenome-wide association study of gut microbiota in type 2... | reverse complement strand
TCATATACTTGGTGTTGCCCATCTTTGCCATGCCGAGAAGATGGAATTTCTTGTGACGGCGATAAACGAAATCAACCAGTTCGGTGCATGTGAACCAGCTGTCAACCAGCAAGTAATCGAAAGGTATCTTGTTGCGTATCGCATTCTTCACCATATCCAACAGCTTGACACCCTTGCTCATGAAATACTCTTCCTTGCGTTTGGCAATATGACACTTCTCATCACGTTTGCGCTCATAACGCCCATTCCTCTGTTCAGAGGTAAGCCCTTGTTCCTTACCGTCAACCTTGCCCTTCTCGCCGTGAAGCGAGAAGTCGAACATGAACTGCGTGCGGCCATCGCTCCAGCACAACATAAGAGCCTTGTAGCCGAGGATGCATTTCTGGTGTACATGCGAGAATATCTTGCCTATGGATTCCATATGCATGCCCGTCTTTGGAAGATCCGTGTCATCGGCTATCAGTACGGTTGGAAGCAGACTCTTCTTATGGTCCTGGCGCACGGTCACTTTCGTCAGCAGCCAATTGGTTATGCGGTACACGACATTCCGCCAGTTGACATTGTCTTGTGACAGATATGAATAAAGAACATCCTTCTTACCGCCAAACATACGACACAGCGCCGACCCATCGTAATGGGAGAAGCCTTTGATTGCAAAGAATGGAAGCAGTAACAATATTTGGAACACTTGAAGGTTCGTCAACTGGCAGTTCTCACGTTTCAAGCCACCAAGGCTGCGGTTGTCCAAATTTAAGCTTTCAAGCAGGCGCGTAAATGTATCCATAACTATGCTGCGACGTTTTTCTGAGAAAAAGTTGCGGATTTCTGAGGGAATATTTGTAATTTTGCTCATGGCTTTGAGTTTTGAGTAATGTTTTTTTTGTCACATCTAATTTACTCATTTTCCGTGATATACGGAAATACTCAAAGCCTTTTTTATGCAATAAATTCAAACTCGAAGTCTAAATCCGAAACTTGAGTAAATATTAATTTGCGTGATATTTGTGAACAAATCTCTGTTGAAGATTGGTTGTCGTATATTAAATATGCAGACTATGTAATAACAGACAGTTTCCATGGTTGCGTCTTTTCTATTATATTTGAGCGACAATTCATAGCGTTTGGCAATAAATCTGGAGGTAACAGTAGAATAAAGAGTCTTTGTAAGATGTTTGGTTTTGAGTCTGAGACTTTCAAACAATATTTAAATGTCAATAGTAAATTAGAGATTCTTCGACAGAATGCTAATAATTATATCAATAATACACTTGCATAATGAATATACTTTTTTTACTATCCCATTATCCGGGTTATGGTGGTATAGAGAAGGTTTCCGAATATATTGCGACATATTTGCTTAGACATGGGTATAATATTGTTTTCTTGTCATATGGTACTAATGCACAATCGTTAATCGGGTCCACACTAGAAGGTGTACAATTATATTTTCTTCCAAAGCCTTTAGATTATGTAAGCAACGAAAATACCACTTTTATAAATGACTTTCTAAAAGCAAGACCTTTTGATTTTGTTATTCTTCAAGATAGTTATGCACCTATTGAACATATTCTTAAAGAGATTGACTACCCTTGGAGAGAAAAATTAATAGTTGTGGAGCATAATACCCCTATGTATGCGATCAAAACTATTAATAGTTATTTTTATTATGACAAAGGACTGTTCTGGTTGGCAAATCGAGTTATCCGTTATATACCATCTATAATCAAAGCGTATTGGGCATCTAAAGATAGAAAACAGTTTTTGTTGAATAACTGTATAAAATATGTATTACTTTCTGATTCTTTCCTGAAAGAAATGCATTTTATGGTAGGGAAACATTTTGACAATAAAATCACATCAATAACAAATCCGTTGACAATATCTGAGCCGACAAAAACAAATTATATAAATTCAAAGAAAAAACAAATATTATTTGTCGGTCGAATGACAAATCAAAAAGGATTCAATTTGTTGATTAAAGTATGGAAGAAATTCTCCATGTCCAATATTGATAATTGGGAACTGGTAATGTTGGCAGCTGGTGCAGACCGAAAAAAACTTGAACAAATTATTAATAAAGAAGCACTTAAAAATATACGGATTGATAATCCAACTACTGAGATTTACAAGTATTATGAAGAATCTGCCATTCTTATAATGACATCAATATATGAAGGCCTTCCACTTGTTTTAGCTGAAGCTATGAGCCGTGGATGCGTACCAATTGCATTTGATAGCTTTTGTTCTGTGCATGATATTATTACCGATGGTAAAAATGGAATACTTATACCACCATTTAATATTAAAGAATATTCTTGTAGCCTATCAAATATTGTCAATGACAAAGAATTATGGACGGAAATGTCATGTTCTGCATTAAATACATCTAAAAAGTTTTATTTGGAAAATATTGGCAAACAATGGGAATGCCTATTTAATAATCTGAAATAGTTGCGATGAAAATAGTAATGTTATCAAATTTCATAAATCATCATCAAGCTCCTGTTGCTGATGAACTTAGCAATACGTTCGGTGTTGAGTATTGGTTTATTGAAACGATGTCACTTCCAGAAGAACAGAGAAATCTTGGATATTCCAACTTATCTAGCAAACCATATGTTATTCAATCATATAAGACAAACAAGGTATATCAAAAGGCTATTAAACTTATTAATGATGCCGATGTCGTGATTGTTGGTTCTGCACCTGAAGATATGATTTTAGAGAGATTGCGCAATAAAAAGCTAACGTTCAGATATTCGGAGAGACTATTTAAAAAACGCCCTTGGTATTTTCCAGACCCCAGAGTTTGGATGGATCTTTGGAAAAAACACATACGTTATAAGAACAAACCATTATATATGCTTGCAGCAAGCGCCTATACAGCTAATGACGTTTATGCAATAGGGGCATACAAGAATAAAGTTTACAAATGGGGATATTTCCCACGTGTAGATGATTTTCCGCTTGAATCATGCGAAAATCTGGATGCTTCCAGCGGAGAAAGAACACCACATATAATGTGGTGTGCGCGCTTTCTCTGCTGGAAGCATCCAGAACTACCTGTTATGTTAGCAAAGCGTTTAAAGGATAAAGGCTATAATTTTCATCTTGATATGTATGGTAGTGGAGATGAATTGTACCCAACCCAACAATTGGTAAGATCCTTAGCTTTAAATGACAAGGTGTCTTTTTGTGGAAGTCTCCCAAATGAAGAAATCTTAAAACAGATGAGAAAACATGAAATATTCCTTTTTACCAGTGACAGAAGTGAAGGATGGGGAGCCGTTCTTAATGAATCAATGAGTAATGGATGTGCTGTCGTTGCAAGTAATCTTATTGGATCTGTTCCTTTTTTAATTAAAAATGGAGAAAATGGAATGGTATTTAAATCAGGAGACTTGAATTCTTTGACACAAAATGTGTGCTACCTGTTAGACAATCCTTCAAAGCGATTAGAGATGGCAAAAAAAGCTATACATACTATGAGAGAAGTTTGGTCTCCTACAAATGCAGCAAAACGTTTTGTTGAGTTGGCGCAAAAATTGTTGGATGATGATGTAACTCCATATACTGATGGTCCTTGTTCAATAGCTTATCCCTATAAAAAATAATTAGTTTATGAATATTCTTTGGATTACGAATACAATTTTTCCTGAGGCAACAGCTTTGTTAACAGGTAATAAAAACGATTTAAAATCTTCAGGTGGATGGATGGTTGCAGGAGCTTCATCATTGGTCTCTGACGAGAATATCCGTTTAGCAGTTGCTTCCATCGCCAATATAGACAAACTCATTCATCTGCAAGGAAATAAAATAGATTATTATCTTATTCCCAAAGGTGCTGGCAATAATCATATAAATCATGATTATGAAGCATACTTTAAACGTATTTGTGATGAATTCAGACCGGATGTTACCCATATTCATGGTACAGAATTCTCGCATGGACTTGCATTCGTTGAAGCATGTGGAGCAGAACATGTTGTCGTGTCTATTCAAGGTATTTGCAATGAAATAGGGAATCATTATTTAGACGGTCTGTCATATAAGGATGTCATCAAAAATATCACAATTAGAGATATAATAAAGGGAACACTATTTGCCGAAAAAAAATCTTGGTTTAAACGTGGCGAATATGAAAGGTCGCTTTTAAAAAAGGTAAAGCATGTTATAGGTCGCACGGAATGGGATCATGCTTTTGTGTGGGCGGTTAACAATAAAATTAAATATCATAAATGCAACGAAACTCTTCGTCCGGAGTTCTATTCAGATCATTGGCAATATGACAAGTGTCGCCAACATACAATCTTTGTAAGTCAGGCATACTATCCAATAAAGGGACTCCATCAGTTAATAAAAGCATTACCAATGATACTTCGTGAATATTCTGATGTAAAAGTTCGTATAGCAGGAAACAACGTGTTGGAATACGGTATTAAACACAGAACATCTTATTTCCAATATTTACGAACACTTATACAAAAAAATAAGCTTCATGATTGCATTCATTTTTGTGGAGCTCTTTCTGCAGAAGAGATGAAACAAGAGTATTTGTTGGCAAATGTTTTTGTATGTCCGTCAAGCATTGAGAATAGTTCCAATGCTTTGTGTGAAGCAATACTTCTCGGTGTTCCTGTACTTGCAAGTCATGTCGGTGGACTGCCTTCCATGATGGAAGGTCAACTGCAAAATTTATATAGATTTGACGATGTTGAACTTTTGGCTTCTAAAATCTGCAATGTTTTTGCTAATGAAGAAAATCAATCAAACTGTATAGACATTGCTCGTAAACGACATAATGCTGAGACAAACACAAATACATTATTGGACATTTACAAAATGATAACAAAATGATAACAAGAACAATTTCAGAAGGGAAAATTCCATTCGTTGTATTGGCATTGATGCTTACGTTCATATTTCATGATTTTCCACGATATGGAGTAATGTTTCCAAGTTCTGTTTATGCACTAATAATTGTAATTTTAGCAATATATCTTTTCAATAAGATTATGCCGAAAGAACGAAAATTCTTGTTGTGTTTATTTTCTGTATTCATTCTGGAAATAGTGATAAGTGGTTTCACAAACTCATTTTATCTTGTTCTACAAGATTTTTCTAGTCTGTTGCAAAAAATGATACCTGCTATGATGGCAATGTTGTTAGTCCGGAAAAGATATTTTAACTCTGCTAAAATAATATTCGGTTTTTATATATTGCGTATAATAATAACAATGATAACAACCGTTATTGGGTTACAGACTTTTCCTGGAGCTTCTCGTGATATGGGAAATGGAGAGTTTGTTGCGAATGATCCGTTGTATAAAGTTTATCTTTCACTTAATATTGGCGGATTCGATTTAGCGTATACAATCGTATTGCTTATTCCAATTATATGCTATTTGTTCAGATATAGTTCAGAGTTAAAAAAATCTAAACCATTGAAACTAATGGCTTCTCTTTTGTTGGTATTTAGCATGTATTGTATATTACAGATGGAATATACAACAGCATTGTTGTTTTCTATTTTGGCCTTGACATCACTTTTCACTACAGAAAAAACAAATATACTAAAATACTTGATTTTTGTCTTTATGGTCGGAATAATCCTATATCTATCTAAAGGATTTCTCGCACAGGGATTAGAGTATATGAGCACTATAGTAGAAAGTAAAGAAATTGCTGTAAGATTTAGTGATATGGCCAGCTCTATCTCTGGACAAGCTACTTCTGAGATTTCTGATGTAGATGCACGACAAAATGCTTATATGAGGTCAATAAATGCGATTATATCTAATCCTTTAGGAATTTGGCTGGCTTCAAGCAAAACAGGCGGTCATTCATTTATATTTGATTATATAGCCAATTACGGTCCTATAGGGCTTATGTTGATTATTTATATGCTTCGCATTGTATACAAGGCATTTTTAAAGCCATATTCAGGAAAACAAATTTATCCTTTCCTGGTTCTTGAATATATTTTGTTCATTGCAACAGCTACTATGAACCCACACTTATATCTAGATTACATGGCGTTTGTTATCCCATTGTTTTATTACGTATCTAATAATTACAAGAAAACTAAAAATGCGTTATATTTATAGAATAATACAACAGATTAAGAGCTGTTATTATGCAAAGTTAAGTGGCTTGCCATTTGAAAAAACGATGTACATACGTGGCAAGGCATTAGTTTGTCGCCCTACATTTTTACAACGTCTTTACTTCCATTATAAAGGAGGTAGAATTATTATTGGCAAGAATTTTACATGCAATAATAAATTTAGTTCAAATTCTATAGGACTCATACAACCTTGCTTATTTAATATAAATACGGAAGGAAGTAGAATTATTATCGGCAACAATGTTGGCATTTCAGGAAGTACGATAAATGCAACTACATCTGTATCTATAGGTGATAATACAATAATTGGATCTGGTTGTCTTATAACAGACACAGATTCTCATCCTATACTTGCGGAACATCGTTTATTGCAGTATGGAGGAGCACAATATACAAAACACGCTCCGATTGTGATAGAAGACAATGTCTTTATAGGTGCACGTTCTATCATAATGAAAGGGGTTCACATAGGAAATGGGTCAGTTGTAGGTGCAGGTAGCGTTGTTACTAAAGATGTACCAGCTAATGTTATAGTGGCAGGTAATCCTGCAAAAATCATAAAACATATAAATCAATGAAAATAGCAGTTTTATACACTTGTTTTAACAGGAAAGCTCATACGCTTTCAAGTCTAAAATGTTTGTTTGCATCATTGGATTATTATAACAATACAGGAAAAGACAAAATAAGCATAACTGTTTATCTAACAGATGACGGTTGTACAGATGGTACAACTGAGACAATTTGTAGAGCTTACCCTAATAAGGATATAATAATTCTCAAAGGTGATGGAAATCTTTTTTGGGCTGGAGGAATGCGCTTAGCTTGGAAGGCGGCTCTCAAAAGACAATCCGAATGGGATTTCTATTTATTGATAAATGATGATACAGACCTGTTTGAAGATTGTTTAGAAGAATTATTGAAGACGCATTCCTTTTGTCTTCAGAAACAAGGTAAACCTGGTTTGTACTCAGGGGCTACGTGTGCTAAATCAGATCAAAGCAAGACAACTTATGGAGGTAATATAATAACAAATCGATTTTTATGGAGAACATACAGAGTTGTTCCTAACGGCTCTCCTCAAATGATTGATACTTCGAATGCCAATATCCTAATGGTTTCAAAATCAGTAGTTAATCAAATTGGCATATTTTATGAGGGTTACCGACATGGAAATGCTGATTATGACTATTCCATGACAGCTCGCAGTCACGGCATACCCGTTTACATCACAGGACGTTTTTGTGGGGCATGTGAGGATGATCATACTCACGGTAAAGAACTTAAAGACAAAATAATAAAAATGTCAAATAAAGAACGTGCAGCTTATTTCTCAAATCCACTACATAGTAGTATAGATTACTTAACATTTATTCGTCGCCAAGTTCCTTTCAAATATCCATTTACGTGGATTCTTCGCAAACTGCATGAGAAGTATCCAAAATTTTATTATATGTTGAATCATGGTCAATGATATAGAACGATTTTAGGCTATTTCCAACAAAACAGATTGGTTTTACAAGTGAAAAAATTAGCACTAAAAACAACATGTTTAACACTAACCTATGTAAAACCAACATTAAAGATAATTATATGCATATGCGAAACCCGATTAAAGAATAAAATAATAAAAAAATGAAACTCTGTTTACTATCTATTACTGCCTCACACTATAGAAAACGAATATATCAGTTAATAGATTCTTCTTTTGATTGTAGGTTTATATTCGGAAATGATAATTCGACAGTGAAGAGGTTGGATAATTCTTCTTTAAAAAACGTGAAAGAATTACCAAATATAAAAATTGGTAAAACAAAATGGTATTATCAGCCCCAGATACTATCAAGTACAAAAAAATATGATGTGATAATAGACGATTTAGGAGCATTCTGTTTGTCATCTTGGATATTACATATCATAAAGTTCTTTAGAAGCCAAAAAATTTATTGCTGGGATCATGGATGGTATGGTAGAGAAAATTTTATTAGGAAATGGATTAAACGATTATATTTTGGCTTGGCTGACGGCACGTTTATATATGGAAATTATGCCCGTGATTTGATGATAAAAAATGGATTTAACGGTAGAAAGTTGCATGTAATACATAACTCTCTCGATTATGATCATCAATTGGAAATAAGAAAACAGGTAAAATATACTGGAATTTTTGAAAAACATTTTGGAAATTCAAATCCTGTTTTATGCTTTATAGGTCGTTTAACTCCAGTAAAAAAATTAGACCAAATTATTGATGCACTCTCAATATTAAAAGATAGAGGTAAAAAATGTAATCTAGTATTAATTGGAGAAGGTTCTGAATATAAGCACATATTAGATAAAGTAGAAAATCTTAACCTTCTTAAAAATGTTTGGTTTTATGGAGCATGTTATGATGAGATGGTTAATGCTGAACTTATTTATAATGCAGACCTTTGTGTCGCTCCTGGTAATATTGGGTTAACAGCCATGCATGCGATGATGTTCGGTTGTCCATGTATCTCACATAATGATTTTCCTTGGCAGATGCCAGAATTTGAAGCGATTGTTCCATATAAAACGGGGAACTTTTTTGAAAGAAATAATGCGAATTCTTTGGCTGATGTCATTCAAGAATGGTTTGAAAAAAACAATTCTTCACGTGAACAAATAAGAAACAACTGTTACAAAGAAATTGATGAAAATTGGAATCCACACAAACAAATTGAAATAATTAAGGAGGTAATTTATGGATAATGTATATATGAAAATACGCACAGTATTGCGTTTTATGGTACTGAGTTTTATGGGTTCTTTCAAGCGTCCTTCACCATATGTTCATATACTTAATGGACATATGGTTGATTGGCATCATGATAATGATGCTGATGGTAAACGTTTTGCTCGGCAACTTTTGGAATTGCATAAATATTGCGATTTTGTTAATGTAGAAGATGCAGTTCGTATGATAGTAAATCATGAAAAAGTAAAACGTCCAACAATTGCATTTACATTTGATGATGGATGGCGAGACTGTTATACGCAGATTGCTCCGCAACTGGAGAAGTATGGAGTGAATGCTATGTTTTTCATTAATCCTCATTTTGCTGATGCTGCAGATGCAAAAGATAAAGCTTATATTGAGAATTTCACCGTTAATACTACAAAAAGTCCAGGAAAACATCCTATGACATGGAAACAAATCAAGGACTTGCAGAAACGTGGATTCTTGTTTGGTGCTCATACCTTGGATCATTATTGTATTGCGGATGACAATATTGAAGAGTTAGAACATCAAATAGGAGAATGCCGTATAGCTATTGAGAAGGAACTAGGTGTTCCTTGTGATTATTTTGCTTTTCCCTATGGACGTTTGGAACATGCCAACCCCATAAGTATTGATATTGCATGTAAGTACTATAAATATGTGTTCTCACAAAGTGATCATAAGCACTTCTTCTCTTATGGTGGTAAGGTTATTAACCGTAGGCATTTTGAGCCTTTTTGGCCTGTGAAACATGTTTTCTATTTCTTAAGTTGTAAACGTTCATAATATGCCAATACTACTTCAAATAAATACAACACTCAATTCGGGCTCCACAGGTCGTATTGCAGAACAGATATCTTTGATGGCTGAGGATGGAGGATGGAACTGCTATATAGCACACGGTGCTCGTTATGTGAATTCCAGTCAAATAAAATCAATTCAGATAGGTACTAAGCTTGGCAATATTATACATGCAATTATGGGAGAATATCTTGGTATGCATGGATTTGGTTCGACTTTGGCTACTTATCGTTTTATTCGCAAAGTAAAAAAAATAAGACCTGACATCATTCATTTACATAATTTGCATGGCTATTATTTGAATATTTCAGTACTTTTCAAATATTTGGCTAAAGCAAATATTCCAGTAGTATGGACTTTGCATGATTGTTGGTCTTTCACTGGACATTGTACTCATTTTGAAAGTAAAGGATGTTATAAGTGGCAAACAGAATGTGGTCATTGTCCGTTGCTTATGCTACAGTATAAGTCACGTTTGATTGATAGATCAAAAAGGAACTTCCTTATAAAGAAGAATTTATATTCTGATATTAAGAATATGACTATTGTGCCTGTTTCCAATTGGTTAGGGAATTTTGTGAATGACTCTATTTTAAATAAACACAATATAAAGGTTATACATAATGGCATAGATTTGGATTTGTTTAAGCCTACAGAGTCTAATATCCGAGAACGTTTGGAAATTCAGGAAAATAAAAAAATGATATTGGGTGTTGTCGCTTCTGGATTTAAAGGAAAAAAAGAATTTATAGCTTTGTCAAAAGATACAAGCTATCAGATTGTACTTGTGGGTATAAAAAAAGACTGGATGGATGATGTGCCAGATAATATTATTTGCATTCCTCGTACAAATAGTCAGAAGGAGTTGGCTGAATATTACTCAGCAGCAGATGTGTTTGTAAATCCGACACAAGATGACACATTTCCTACAACAAATATAGAATCTATTGCTTGTGGAACACCTGTTGTAACTTATAATGCTGGTGGTAGTCCTGAAATATTAGATGAACATACAGGCTTTGTGGTAAATAGAGATGACATAAATGCATTGCATAAGGCTATAGACAGTATTCTTGCTAATGGAAAACAATACTATTTGAATGCTTGTAGAAATAGAGCAGTACAGAATTACAATAAGAATGAAAGATTTAGAGATTATCTTGATTTGTATTCTGAGTTATTAAGAAAGCACACAAATCAAAGAATTATTAGAAAAGACTCTAAAAGTATATAATTATTATTCATTTGATCATGCAGTCAGAATTGCAAATATCTAAACGAGGTATAGATATGCCTCAATCTCCTATTCGTAAACTTGCTCCACTTGCTTATGATGCGGAAGACCGTGGAGTGAAGATTTATCGGCTAAATATTGGTCAGCCAGACTTGCCTACTCCGCAGAAAGCGTTGGATGTGTTGAAAAGCATTGACAGAAAGACTTTGGAGTATAGTCCATCGCAGGGCTATAGGTCTTTGCGTCAGGCTTTGGTTGGGTATTACGACCGCTATCAGATAGAACTGGATGCGGATGACATTATCATTACTTGTGGAGGTTCGGAGGCAGTGTTGTTCGCTTTTATGAGTTGCCTGAATCCTGGTGATGAGATAATAGTACCGGAGCCTGCCTATGCCAATTATATGAGTTTTGCTGTATCTGCAGGAGCTGTAATCCGTACAGTGACAACAACGATTGACGAGGGTTTCTGTTTGCCAAAGGTGGAGAAGTTTGAGGAGTTGATAAATGAGCACACAAAAGCCATTCTTATATGCAATCCGAACAATCCGACTGGTTATCTCTATACTCAGAAGGAGATGAACCAAATTCGTGACATTGTGAAGAAATACAATCTGTATCTCTTTTCGGATGAAGTATACCGCGAGTTTATTTATACGGGGTCGCCATATATCAGTGCCATGCATTTGAAGGGAATACAAAACAATGTGGTGTTGATAGACTCTGTGTCTAAGCGATACTCTGAGTGTGGCATACGTATAGGTGCGCTTATTACAAAAAACGAGGCGGTAAGGAAAACTGTTATGAAATTCTGTCAGGCTCGTTTAAGTCCTCCGCTGATAGGACAGTTGATAGCTGAGGCTTCGATAGAGGGAACAGAGGCATACAGCCGTGATGTGTATGAGGAATATACAGAAAGACGCAAGTGCTTGATTGATGGTGTAAACCGTATAGCAGGATGTTATACTCCAATCCCTATGGGAGCTTTCTATACCGTGGCTAAGTTGCCAGTGGATGATGCGGAAAAGTTCTGCGCATGGTGCTTGGAAAAGTTCTGCTATAAAGACGAACATACTCCAGAGGGATATGTGGGAGAAACAATAATGATGGCACCAGCGGCTGGCTTTTATACTAATACGGAGCATGGCAAGAATCAAGTGCGACTTGCTTATGTTCTTTGCAAACAAGACCTTCAAAGAGCTCTTGTGATTTTGGAAAAGGCACTTGAGGAATATAATGAAGTAAAATAACCAATAAATATAAAGTATATGATTATAGTAATTGGAGCAACAAGCTTTATCGGTGTTCATACCGTAACAGAACTCGTAAATCAAGGATGTGAAGTCGTAGTGACAGGAAGAAAAAATCGTTTTAAGGAGCATTATGATGCTTTGGGGGTAAAGTATATAAATCTCGACCTTGATAAGGTAGAGGATTTTGAACAATTGCCAAAGAAAGATGTGGAAGGCGTAATTTTATTGGCTGGCTTACTTCCTGCCAATGCACCAGTAAACCTTGATGAGGATGAGAATGCTGCAGACTATTTTCGCATTAACACCATCGGAACAATCAATTGTTTGGAGTATTGTCGCAAGAACGGTATAAAACGAGTTATTTCAACTTGTTCGTATGGAGATGTGCGTGGAGCGTGGAGTGGTGAACGTAGATTGACAGAGGAAGAGCCAAGAAATTTCTTCTTCACTGGAGATCATTCTGTGTATACTATTTCCAAGAATGCTGCTAATGATGTTATGGAATATTACAATCAACAGCATGGGATGAAGAATGCAGTGTTCCGTTTCCCAACAGTGTTTGGTGTTACTCCACACATGAGCCTTTATGTGAATGGAGAGATGAAGAAATCTGGTTTTCAGATTTTCATGGAGAAAGCAGAGAATGCCGAAGACATAACGGTGTTTGGTAATGCTCAGATGATTCGTGACGTTGGCTATGTTAAGGATATTGCCCATGCTTTCTATCTCGCCATAAAGAGTGAGAAGACATATGGTCTTTATAATATGACAGCAGGAGGTGGCGTGACTTTGCAGGAACAGGCAGAGGTTATGAGAGATGTTTTTGGACCTGCTGACGGTCGACGCTCAAAGATTATTTATAAGCCTGAGATACCAAACAACACTACCTCGTATCTTTTCTCTATGGAAAAAGCAAAAAGAGATTTTGGATTTGAGCCAAAGTTTAAGACTTATCGTCAAATGATGGAGGATTTCAAGAAAGATTGGGATAACAATCTATACCGAGATTTATTCAAGTACTAAATACGTTATTAACAATATCAGATTTATGTATAAAAATTGTATTAAGAGGGCAATTGATTTTATGATTGCCCTCTGTGCTTTTCCTTTTGTTTTACTACTTTGTATTGGTGTATGGATTGCTATAAAGTGTGATGATGGTGGTCCTTTGTTCCATATGGCTTCTCGTATTGGCAAGAATGGACGAATCTTTAAGATGTATAAGTTTCGCTCAATGATAGTAAACGCTCCAGACCTTCGTATGGAAGATGGTAGTACATATAATGCAGCAGATGATCCACGAGTGACAAAAGTGGGTAGATTTCTTCGTAGAACAAGTCTTGACGAAATACCACAATTGTTGAATGTGCTTATAGGTGACATGGCATTGATAGGTCCAAGACCAGATTCTGCGTTTTATTTGGAACATTATACTCCAGAAGAAAGAGTAATACTTACTGTTAGACCAGGTATTACAGGTTGGAACCAAGCCATTAACCGCAATTCAGTAGGAACAAAAGAAAAACTTCAGGCAGACATTTATTATGTAAAGCACCTGAACTTCTTTTTCGACATTAAAGTTTTGTGGTTAACTTTTAAGACTGTATTGTCACACAAAGATGTTTATAGAGCATAAGAAGTTTTATAACCTAATAAAAAAGTTTGTTTAAAGATATGCAGAAAAGACTTTTAGTATTGGCAGCAGGAATATTGCAAGTTCCTGTAATCAAGAAAGCAAAAGAAAAAGGTTATTATGTTATAGCTGTAGATGGCGATTCAAATGCTATAGGTTTGCAATATGCAGACAAGGCTATATGTGCTAATATAACAGATGAGGAAATCATGCTTGAAATAGCGCGTGAGCAGCATGTTGATGGAGTCATACATCCTTGCTCAGAAGTGAGCATGAATGTGATGGGACGAATAAATGATGAACTTGGCCTTGCTGGTATCACAAAAGAGCAAGCAATTCGTGCAACAAACAAGCATTTAATGCGTGAGACTTTTGAAAAAGGTAATGCTCCCTCACCAAAGAGTATATTGACTGATAGTGCTGAGGATGCTTGGGAACATTTGCAGAATGACTTTTCTACAGACGGAATATTAAAGCCGTCGCGTAATTCTGGATCAAGAGGAATTGCAAAGGTTGTACGTGATATGAATAAAACAGACTTTATCAACGCATACAATATAGCACTTAATGAAAGTCGTGACAAGTCGGTATTGATAGAGCAGTTTATTGAAGGTTCTGAATTCTCGATTGAGATTATTGTATGGAACGGTAAAGTGAATGTGCTTACTGTTACAGACAAAAAGACAACAGGTGCTCCACATTTTGTGGAGTTGGGTCATAATCAGCCTTCTTGTTATTCTAAAGAGGATGTTGAAACGTTGAAGGCTGCTGCTGTTGCCGGAGTTAAGGCTTTGGGTGTAAACAATTGTGCTTGTCATGCTGAGGCTAAACTGATGGATGGTAAGGCATACTTGATGGAGATTGGTGCTCGTCTTGGTGGTGACTTTATCTCTACAGAGTTGACACATCTTAGTACTGGTATTGATATGGTTGCAGCTGCTATTAATGTAGCGTTAGGTATAGAGCCAGATTTAAGTGTAAAGGAAGAGCCCAAGGGAGCTTGTATACGTTATTTCTGCCCTAAACCAGGAAGACTTATTTCTGTAAGTAATACTGAGGTGTTGGATGACCCACATGTGTATAAGAAAGAAATATATGTACACGAGGGCGATATTATACCTGAAGTTACAAGTAGTTTAAGTAGGAGCGGACATGTGATTGTAATAGAGAAAACTCCACAGAAGGCTATAGAATTGGCTGAAAGGTTGATAAGAGAAGTGAAATTTGATACAGTTGAAAATTAATGAAAGTATTACAATTAACAGGCTATTTCTTACCTGAGAAAGCTGCAAGTATATATTTGGTAGAAAATCGGTTGGAAGCGTTTGCAAATGAAGGCTTTGATATGGTGATACATGCGTCAAGACCAACAAGAGGACTTTCTGACAAGGAGTATGCTGAATATAAGAATAAAAAAGAAGAAATGATGTATGATGGTAAATTACGTGTACATCGTTTTGCTATGTATCGTGAAGGAAAGAATCCTGTTTTAAGGGCGATGCGTTATTCTTTTAATTGGATTATACAATTATGGTATGGGCTAACTGAAAAGAATGTGGATTGCGTTTATTTGGAGTCGACTCCACCTATTCAAGGATTGTTAGGCTCTTTGCTTAAGATTTTTAGAAATATACCTTTTGTATATTGTTTACAAGATATTTTTCCAGATTCTCTTGCAGGAACCTCTCTTGCCAAGAAAGGAGGCTTACTTTGGAAGATAGGTCGTGTTATTGAAGACTTTACCTATAAGCATGCTGACAAGATTATAGTAATTTCCGAAGATTTTAAGAATAATATCATGGCAAAGGGTGTTCCTGAAGACAAGATTGTCGTAGTCTACAACTGGGTAGACCAGAATGCTGTGGTAGATATTCCTCGTGAAAAGAACAAACTCTTCGACAAGTATAATATTGATAGAGAGAAGTTCTATATCGAGTATAGTGGAAATATCGGTCTTACTCAGAACATGGATATGCTGCTTGAGGTGATGAAGGAGTTGAAGACCACACATCCTGATATAGGACTGGTGCTTGTGGGTGAGGGTGCATACAAGGCGCAAGTGGAAGAAATAGTGAAGCGTGATGAACTGACAAATGTAACGATGATTCCATTCCAGCCTTATGAGGACATCAGTCATGTGTTCTCTTTGGGTGATGCAGGTCTTGTAATCTCTAAACCAGGAGTAGGCGCAAACTCTGTGCCTTCAAAGACTTGGAGCATCATGTCGGCTTCACGTCCGGTGCTTGCCAACTTCGACGAGAATGAGTTAAAGGATATACTTGCAGGCAATGAGTGCGGTATCTTCACAAAAGCAGGAGACAAAGAGGCTTTCAAACAGTCAATCATCAAACTGTATGAAAACCGTGACCTCTGCAAGAAATACGGCACTAACGGCAGACAGTTTGTAATGGACAACCTGACGCGTGAAGTAGGAACACAGAAGTATGTGGATGTAATCAAAGAAGTTTGCGGTATAAAAGCAAAGTAAAAGATTAAAAACAGATTAAATAAACCTATGAGTTGATAATTTGTAGGTTTATTTCTTGCAACATTATATAAATTGTTTTTTTACATGGATTTTGTGCTGAATGTAAATAAAGCAGCATAAAATCCATGTGGAATACTTTACTGAGGATTGGATGTTGTGGATCCTATTATCTGTGAAACTGCATAGAGAGGGAAAACGTTGACGTGACGAACGGCATCGGCATCTTCTTTGTCGGTGTAACTAAACTCTCCGAAATTCTCTAATGAGCAACGAACGGCTTCGGTGATATGCTTCTCACGCATAAAAGACCACAGACTCTTCATTCCACCTTGGTTTCCTGCTTTGACCTCTATGGGGAGAATATTAAGATGTGATGGCAGGAGATAGTCGATTTCTGCTAATGAGTTCTTTGACAAGCGTACCCAATAATACAACTCATGCCGTAAGTTGGGCGTCATATAGTGAAGCATCTCCAAACCGGCAACAAGCTCTGCCATGGTACCCTTGTTGACAAGGTCGGCTGCTGTGGCTGTAAGTATTTGGGTGGTAAGCATGGTAGTGTCTCCTATAGTGATGCCCAAAAGTCGCAGCATAAGTCCACAATCAAAGAATAGAATCTTACGATAGGAATTGTCTGCTTCGCTACCTAAAGGAAGTCCATTGGCACTGGTGTGAGTTACGGGGATTAGTAATCCGGCAAGAATGAGCAGGTCGAGCGCACTCTTGACTTCTGCTGTCTTATAGTCGCCTACTTTGGTGTAGACAAACTTCTTTGTGGCTTGTACGGCAGCACTACGCAATATGTTGCGAAGTAAATTGACGTCAGCCTTTTTCTTGTATTTAGGAAAGTCATCGTCATAGCTTACTAGTATATCATTTTGAACTTCCTGACAAAGCAAGTAATCGTGAGTCTCAACCCATTTGCCAACACATTCGGGCATTCCTCCTACAAGCATATATGTGCGGAGAAGACTGACTAACTTCTCGTGCAAAGGCTCAGGAAGAGGCGATTGTGAAGATGCTGCGTTACGAGCTTCGAGTAATAGATCTTCGTTGTTGGCAAGAAGAAATTCATCGAAGGTCATTGGATACATAAACATAGAATGGATTCGACCTACACCAAATGTCGGTAATTCTGCAAGGGCGAACTCTAATAGGGAACCTGCAGCAATAACATGAAGTCGTGGCATGTTCTCCTTGAAGAAACGTAATGACATGATAGCCTCTGGACATTCCTGTATCTCGTCCATAAATAGAAGTGTTTCGCCTTCTTCTATCCTTGAGCCTGATATTGCAGAAATCTGCATAACAATACGATTGACATTTAGGTCGAGCTGGAAGATAGCTTTGTATTGAGGCTCCATCTCAAAATTTATTTCTAAAAAGGTTTTGAATTGCTTGCCTAAATAACGCACAGCAGAAGACTTGCCTACCTGGCGTGCTCCTCGAAGTAGAATAGGTTTACGTGTATCGCGTGAAGCCCATTCTGATAGATATTTATCTATAATTCTTTGTAGTACATAGTGATTCGTAAATTGTTGTATTTCAGCTACAAAGATAAAGAAATAAAATTATCCAAACAAATAAATCGTCGGAAATAGACATTTTCCAAACAAATAAATCGTCGAAAATAGACATTTTCCAAACAAATAAATTGGCGAAAAACGAAATTATCCAAACAAATAAATCGCGGAAAACAGACATTTTCCAAACAAATAATTTAATCAGTTAAACATTTTATAATCATATTATGACAATGAAATTGCGTAATGTGCCTTTCTCTCCGCCTGATATGACGGAGGCTGAGGCTGCAGAGGTGCGTGATGCTATTCTGTCTGGTTGGATTACAACCGGACCACGCACAAAGAAGTTAGAGAAAGAAGTTGCTGAGTTTGTTGGTGTGCAGAAGGCTGTATGCCTTAACTCTCAAACTGCTTGTGGTGAGATGGCTCTTAGACTGCTTGGTATTGGTGAGGGCGATGAGGTGATTGTGCCTGCTTATACCTATACAGCAAGTGCTTCTATTGTGGAGCATGTGGGAGCCAAGCTCGTGTTTGTGGATGTGCAGAAGGATTGCCTTGAGATGGACTATGAGGCAGTGGAGAAAGCTATCACTCCTAATACTAAGGCTATCATCCCCGTAGACTTGGCTGGTATTCCTTGCGACTACGACCGACTATATAGTATCGTGGAAGGCAAGAAGGATATCTTCACTCCTAAGACCGACTTGCAGAAGATGCTTGGACGTGTTGCCATTTGCTGTGATGCCGCACATGCCTTTGGAGCTTCGCGCAAGGGAAAGATGGTGGGAGCTATTGCCGACTTCTCGTCTTTCTCGTTCCATGCAGTGAAGAACTTTACTACTGCTGAGGGGGGAGCTTTGTCATGGAACCTGCCTTTCGGTAATGAGAAGGTGGTGAAGGAACTGGACAAGAACGTGGATAATACATTTAGTGGTGTGCCTGAGATTGAGGAGGAGACTTGGAACGAGAATCTTTACCGCAAGGCACAGCTGTTGAGTCTGCATGGACAGAATAAGGATGCGCTGGCCAAGACTAAACTGGGTGCTTGGGAGTATGACATCATCGGCACTTGGTATAAGTGTAACATGACGGATGTGGTGGCTGCTATCGGACTGGTGCAGATGCAGCGTTATAATGGTATGCTGGAACGCAGACGCAGGATGATTGAGCGTTATGACGAGGCATTGAAACCTTTGAACGTGGCTGTGCTGAACCATTATGACGAGGAGCATACTTCATCGGGACATCTTTACTTGGTGCGTCTGTTGGGCAAGACTCGTGAGGAAGCAAACAAGGTGATCGAGAAGATGGCGGAGCGTGGTATTGCTACCAACGTCCACTACAAGCCGTTGCCTATGATGACTGCCTACAAGAAGTTGGGCTTCGACATTAAGGATTTCCCAAATGCTTATCACATGTTTGAGAATGAAATCACTCTGCCGTTGAACACTAAGATGACGGACGAGGATTTGGAATATGTAATAGAGAATTTTGTGGAAATAGTAAGTGGAATCTAATGATAACATCTAACGAGAGACTATTATTAGACATTATAAAAGTGGCATTAGACAAAGGCACGAAATATGCCTTGTCTGATGCCTTTGACTGGAACGCATTGTTTGATTTGTCGATGAAACAGTGTGTGCCTGCTATAGTCTTGGATGGTTTGAACAAATGGTTGACTGTAAATAATAAACAACAGTCAGATAATGAAAAATATCAGGAAATAAAAAAATGTAAACTTCGTTGGTTGGGGTTGACGCTTCAAATGGAAAGGCAGTATGCTATTCATGAGAAGGTGATAAGCGACTTGGCTGATTTCTATGACAACGAGGGGTTCATGATGATGCTTCTGAAAGGATATGGCTTATCAAAATTATGGCCAATACCTAATCATAGACCGGTTGGAGACATTGACATTTATTTATTGGAGAAAGATGAGTGTAAGAAATATGAGAAAGTTTCTGCGTGGAAGCGTGCTGACTCTATTCTTCAGAGAAATTTAAATATTAAGGTAGACAATTCTCATCACCATCACTCAGTGTTTACATACAAAGGAATAATGGTTGAGAATCATTACGACTTTGTTAATGTTCATTCTCATCGCTCAAATCGATGGATAGAGAAGGTATTTAAGAGTTTAGCTTTGACGGGGTGTGAGGAATATACATCCGAAAATGGTTCAAAACTGCTATTTCCTTCTCCGTTGCTCAATTGTCTTTTTGTAGCACGCCATAATGCAAGCCATTTTGCCGCAGAGCATTTGAATTTACGTCAATTGCTTGACTGGTCACTGTTGGTGGATAATCGTAATAAAGATATTGATTGGGAATACTTTTGGAACACGGCTAAAAAAATGGGAATGGAAAAGTTCGTCCTGTGTATGACGTTTATTGCAATAGAGCAACTGTCATTTGAGAAGGAAATTTTTCATATTCCCGATGAATATGCCGATTTCCATAAAAGTGAGCATAAGTTAATCGACATGGTGTTTGATAATATCTTGCATCCAACAGATGTGGGTAATAATGGTAAGGGTATTGCCTATGTCATCAATCGATATAGATTATGGAAGAAGCATTTGTGGAAACACAAAATTGTGTATAGCGACAGTGTTTTTTCTACATTTTGTGCTCAGATAAAAAGTCATATAATGAAACCAGCTACAATTCTCGGTGTATAATGAAGAATATTGGATTAACTCTATTGCGAATACTTGATTGCATCAAGCAATTCTGTGTTTATTTGTTTGTGCCAAGAAAGGCGCATCACCTACCAAATGATTAATGACTATGGAATTTGATAAAGACTTTTTAGGCAAGCTCTTTGAACAAGCCACAATGAATCCAAGATTGCGTCAGAGTTTTGATTTGCGCACATCTTCGGCTGATACTAGTCAACGAATGTTGAATGCACTATTGCCAGGAACAGTTGTACCAATTCATAGGCATCCCAACAGCACAGAGAATGTACTTCTTTTGTGTGGAAAACTTGTGGAAATCATCTATGAGGAGGTGAATCCGTTTTTGTCATCTTTGAAAAAAGAAGATACTTCGTCATTTGACAGAGGTATGGATGCTATGAATGTAACTAATGAAAGACGATTCCGAGAATTTGAACGCATACATCTTGATCCGACTGTTGGCAACTATGGCTGCGTTATACCCAAAGGAGCATGGCATACCGTTGAAGTACTAGAACCATCTGTTATCTATGAGGCTAAGGATGGCAAGTATGGTGAGGATGGCAGTGAGACGTTTGATGCTTTCAAAGCAAAGGAAGCGGAAAACAAGGAACAGGCTTCAGCTACAGTCTCCAACAGTCTTGGCGATTTGAAAAAACATTGAGTATCTGATTGGCATGGAACGTCAATCGGGAAGCATGGATGTCATTACTCCACTTTATGTGTCGCGCATGCTGAATGTACCGATTGAAGAGGTGGAGAAGGTTATGCGCGAAGCGCAATGTTGAGTTTTGAGTGTTGAATGGTCGGCTTTGCCGATGTTGAATTGTTCAATGTTGAATTATGCGCTGTGCGCAATGTTGAATTTTGAGTGTTGAATGTTGAATGGTTGCCTTCGGCAATGTTGAGTTTTGAATTTTGAATTGTCGGCTTGGCCGATGTTGAATTGTTCAATGTTGATTTTTGTAATCGGCTTTGCCGCTTGCCAGAGCATGAATGTTAAGTGTTAACTTGGTGGGTCGATTATGGACTCACAAATTAACACTCAAAACTCAACATTTATAATTTACTATTTATAATTCCTGTTCTGAAATACATTAGAATGGATTGCCATCAAGAATCTCCATCATTTGAGCGGCCGTAATGACTTGTGGGGTTCTTGGAAAATGCTTAAGGTTACCAGTGACAAGGAACGAGTCCTCCTTACTTAAAGAGACTTCGTAGAACACACGGTCGTCTTCGTCTGGCATATCACCATCATAAGGAAAACGAGAAGTATCAATTCCGTTTTCCTTGAAAAAGTTCAATAACTCATGGATTTTGATTTCACTTAGATAAAATTTGGACCTATTTAGAACATCAAAGTACTCATCTAAGATTTCGTCATTATACAATGGCTTAATTTTACCACTGAGCATACTGTTAATGACCCTTCTTGTTGATGAAGAAGGGTTCTTGGTTATAAACGAGGACACGATAATGTTAGTGTCAATGATTGCATATACCATTGCGTTCTTTTCTTAATCGTCTGACTTCTCTGATTTCTTCATTGATCTCATCAAGTGACATATCAATGTTATTCTCTCTTGCTGTGTCACACATGTATTTGAACGCAGCCTTTGCTTTTGCAGTCACTTCATCTTCTTCTTCATTCTTTGCCTGAATGGAGAATGGAATGCTCTTACTGCGAATTACAGCCTTTACAAATATGTTGATAGCCGTGTTTGCGCTCATGCCAAACTGGGCGCAGAGTTCGTCGAATATTGCTTTTTGTTGGTTGTCCAAACGGACTGTCATAGATGTCTGTGCCATAGTGAGTACTTTTTAAAGTTAAACAATTCTTTATTATTATGATGCAAATATACATCATAGTGACGTAAATACCAAATTTTTAAATATATAAATTTTTAATTATGGAAAGAAAAACGATTTATCTCTGCCTTGCCCACATGAGTGAGGCTGGTTTGGAACAGAAATACGTGAAGGAGGCTTTCGATACCAACTGGGTGGTGCCGATGGGTCCGAACGTGAATGCTTTTGAAAAGAACCTAAAGAAGTTTGTCTGTAGTCAAACTTCCAATTAGGAATTAGGAGTTAGGAGTTTTGAATTAGAGCGTGAGGTGGTTTGCTTGAGCGCTGGTACTGCTGCTGTTCACTTGGCTTTGATTGGCTGTGGTGTTAAGGCTGGTGACGAGGTGCTGGTGCAGAGCTTTACTTTCTGTGCTTCGAGTCATCCTATCACTTATCTTGGTGCCAAGCCTGTGTTTGTAGGTTCAGAGGGTGAAACATGGAACATGGATCCTGCTTTGCTGGAGAAGGCTATTATTGACCGTAAAGAGAAGACGGGCAAGCTGCCTAAGGCTATTGTGCCCGTGGCTCTGTATGGTATGCCTTACCGTATTGACGAGATTATGGCCATTGCCGACAAGTATGGCATTCCAGTGGTGGAAGATGCTGCTGAGGGTATGGGCTCGCGCTTTGATGGACAAGTGTTGGGTACATTCGGCAAGTATGGTGTGCTGTCGTTCAATGGCAACAAGATGATTACTACTTCGGGTGGTGGTGCTTTGATTTGCCGTAATGCGGAGGATGCCAACGAGGTAATGTGGTATGCTACACAGGCTCGCGATGCTTATCCTTACTATCAGCATACGGCTATCGGCTACAATTATCGTATGTCGAACGTGTGCGCAGGAATCGGTCGTGGTCAGATGACTGTGCTCAACGACCATATCGCTCACCACAAGCATGTGCAGTCGCTTTATGAGGAGCTTTTGAAGGATGTACCAGGTGTACATATCCATAAGCAGCCTGCCGACAAGCGTTATGATGCCAACTTCTGGCTTTGCGCTACCACATTGGACGCTGATGTGAAGATTCAAGGTCAGGAGAACGCATACAAGGAGGTGATTAAGACTGCCGTAGGTGGTGCTGCTGGTGTTATCCATGCTGTAGACTCTGCTACAACCGACTGTCAGCCTAACGAAAATGTAGAGGCTCTGCGTGTGTTCATGCTTGGTAAGAAGATTGAGTGCCGTCCGGTATGGAAGCCTATGCATAAGCAACCCGTATATGAGGGTGCTCCTGTATATACAAATGGCATTGAAGAAGATATCTTCAAGGTTGGCTTCTGTCTGCCAGCAGGTCCTTATGTGACAGATGATGATGTTCGCTACATTGTAGACTGCATCAAGGAAGCAATCGTACGATAACAGATAAGTTAATAGGCGATTAATAGACATTTCGTGTGGAATGCACGAAACGTCTATTAATCGCTTATTCGTATAAATACTGTACGCATAATGAGAAACTTTATAGTAGCAATTTGGAAATTTTGTTCCTTCCTTGTTGTACCTCGTAAAGCGAACAGACTGCCGAATGACTGATTGTTAGTGATTAATTGGTTGGGCTCTTTTGTCGTTAACATGAAAGAAATACAACTTTACGATTACCAAAAGGAAATTGTGCAACAGATTGAAGAGGCGTTCAAGACGCATCAATCTGTCATGGTTCAAATGCCTACCGGCACTGGGAAAACGATACTTCTTGCAGAAGTAGTGAAAAGTGAAAAGTTAAAAGGGAAAAATCCATGTGTGTGGATTGTGGTGCATAGAAGGGAACTTGTAGAGCAGATTGAGGAAACACTTAAGGCTTCGCTTAATGTGAAATGTGAAATGCTTAATGCTACGCATAATGTTAAATGTGAAATGTTAAATGTTAAGCGTGGAAAGCAATTGGATTCTTCACTCTTCACTTTTCACTCTTCACTTATCAAAGTTTTCTCGATACAGTGGTTGTCGAAGCACTATCATGAATTGGAGGAGAGTCCGTCGCTGATAATTATTGATGAGGCGCACCATGCCGTGGCGAAGACATATAAGGAGGTGATGGATGCATATCCCAAAGCGAAAAAGTTGGGACTGACCGCTACACCTTGCCGACTGAACCGACGAGGGTTTACGGATCTGTTTGACGTGCTGCTGCAATCATGGTCAGCAAAGAAGTTTATTGCAGATGGGTGGCTGTCGCTGTACGACTATATGTCTGTCAGAGAGGACAGCGAAGATTGGCGCATGGTGAACTCACTGAAAAAACGAGGTGCCGACGGAGACTTCTCGCTGAAAGAGATGAGCGAAAAACTGAATGTGCAGCCAAGCATCGAGAGGCTTTGCGATACTATCCTGCGATATGCTCCCGACAAGAAGGGCATCACCTATGCCATAGACATCGCTCATGCGGAACGAATAGCGCAATATTACAGGGAACATGGACTGAATGCGGTGGCGATTAGTTCGAAGACTCCTGCCGAGGAACGAAAAAACATAATAGAAAGGTTTAAATTCAACATTGCCGAAAGCAACAATTCAACACTCAACACTCAACATTCAACATTCCAAAATCCTATTCAGATTTTGGTGAACGTCGACTTGTTCGGTGAGGGCTTTGACTGTCCCGATGTAGAGTTTATACAGTTGGCAAGACCCACACTGTCGTTGGCTAAGTATCTGCAACAGGTGGGACGTGGCATGCGTGTGTTTGAAGGCAAGAAGTATTGTCTGATATTAGATAATGTGGGATTGTACCGCTTGTTCGGTCTGCCATCGGATGACAGAGACTGGCAAGCTATGTTTGAGGGACGTGTAGCAGGAAAAGGCATTCTGAGCGAAGATGCAGAAGGAATGTATAATATTGCCTATTCCATTCGCAACGAAAAAGAAAGAATCACGTCGGACGCACGAACAGAATTTATCACCGTGATGACACATGAGGGGCAACGTATGGACTTGGAAGAAGCATACGGCTACAAGATAGTCAGCAATAAGGAAGGACTGTCGGGTGTTGTGGATAAGGACGGCATGGAAGTGCTGGCATGTGAATATAATAAGGTAGAACTGAAAGCATACGGAATAGCCAAGCTGTATTCCAGACGGAAGATAGACAGAGAACGCCCCTGGATGGACTTGCGCAATGGTGTGCGATACGTCAAGCGACCGAGAATCGAGAAGCACGGTTTTATGGAATTCTCCACTACAGACGGGCAGCGCCTCTATCCGAGAATAAGGACACGGCTGATGGACGAGAACAGTTTTGTGTTGCGGAATGCGTTGAACAAGGGCACAGACGACGGACTGCGATTCTGTAATTTCTTTGTGCAGCCATCAGAGCCAGACAGACTGTACATGTTCAAGGAGAAAATAGAAGACCTGTCGATTTGGGAAGATGAGCAAGGGAGCTTGGCATGGCGCAAGGCTTGGGATAGCATGGTGCACCCCATGACCGCTGAGGAATTAGCGGAAAGGAGAAATGCATGGGAAAAAGATGTCAAGCAGTTTGAAGAGGAAAAGAATCAATACATAAGTTCTTTCAAACCAGAAATAGAGATTGACCACATCGATGGCAAGACACTGTTGGCTAATTATAAGGAACCTGCCAATCTGAGAATCACAAGCGACACGAGGAACAATTATCAGGTATACTATCGCAGAAATTGGCTGGAAAAATGGGAATCATTGGGCAGTTATGCCAAGATATATCCCCAGGCGTACGGTATAAGAGTGGTGCAAAACAGAGAAGGCAAATACATTGTACGTACAGAACTGTACAAACCTATGGAAAAACCTGAACAGACGTATGAGTTTGCAGAACTGCTGGACAACGCTCTGCTGCATTTTATAAAGCACGGCAATGACTACTGGATATATCTGGAGAATATGACATGCTTCACCAGTAAGCCTGAATTTGTCACCATCGGTTTCATGGACTTCCTGAAAATAGGTGGAGTGTATATGAGGCGTGGAAGAAACAATGGTGAAACCTACAGAAGAGCAGAGATAAGAATGTACGATGACATCTGCTTCTTAGGACCAAGAGAAGTATTTGTCAAGACGGAATATAGACTACACCATTATTATATACAACAACGGTCATTGGACGGCAAGCATTTTGTGCTGAGTGACAGTATGAAACCAAAGGAATCATCAACATGGTTTGACATGTACTATGACGGGAAAAATACACCGATTGTAGAAAGACGGAAGAAAGACTATGAGGTGTACGGAGTGAAGAAGTAGCACCATTTCAAATACAATATTTGTATTTTTTATCGCTCAATACTATGAGTTGAACGCACGAAGTAATCTTTAGCTCGAAATTTGCAAGTTTTGAGCAATTCAAGTTAAAACCCTTATATACAGAAGGTTACGCGATTTGTAACTAAGAAGAGGGAAAAATAGAAATGCACAAATCCTCCATTTGATTGTAAAACGACTACTTTTACACTACAACTGTAGTCCTTTTGCATTGCAATTGGGCTTCATTTGCATTGCAAAAGGAGTACAGTTGCAAGGCAAAGATGGCTTGATTGACAAAAATCGAGGCTCAACCGCTGTTAAAACCATGAAAAACAGCTTTCAAAATCTCTAAAATAGATTTTTTATTTGTAACACTTTTTTACTGCATGTACAATATTTGCATGCAACAAATATCCACAAAATTATACATTGTCTTCGGTTTGCACTATCTCTTGATAAGACAGGCTTATAATTCAGATTTTTTATCTAAATTTGCAGAGATGAAATAAAATAGTGCTAATATGGACAAGAGAATTACGGAGCAACCATCGCACTACGACCATCTGGAACAGATGAGCGTGGAACAGATTACTGCCAATATCAACCGCGAGAACCTGTCGGTGCCCGTGGCGGTGGACAAGGCGCTACCTGCCATCAACCGACTGATTGATGCCGTGGAGCATAAGCTGCGCTGCGGCGGACGACTGTTTTATGTGGGATGCGGCACTGGCGGACGACTCGCCACTCTCGACACCATTGAAGTGCAGAACACTTACGGCATCGACGGACGACAGATACAAGCCATTTTCCCTGGCGGCATAGAGTGTCTGACGCAGACGCGAGAGTCGCGCGAGGACGACACCGACGACAGTTGGACGCAACTTACTGCCAGAGGGGTCTGCCAGGAGGACATCGTGGTGGGCATTTCGGCAAGTGGCACCACGCCATTTGTGCTGGCTGCGCTGCGACACGCACGTGCCGAGGGCATCACTACGGGATGTATCGTGAACAACCCCAACTCGCCCATTGCCGCACAAGCCGACTATCGGGTGGAGGTGTTGACGGGTCCGGAATTTGTAACTGGCAGCACACGCATGAAGGCTGGCACTTCGCAGAAACTCATATTCGACATGATTAGCACTACGGTGCAGATACGACTGGGACGTGTGGAAGGTAACAAGATGGTGAATGCCAAACTTATCAACCACAAACTCATCGACCGAGCCGTGCGGATTTTCATGGAACGCAACCCGCAATTCACCGACTATGACGAAGTGAGGGCCTTGATAATGAAGGCGGGAAGCGTTAAGAATTTGGAATTACGAATTAGGAATTAGGAATTGGTCGCCTACGGCGATTAAGAATTGGGAATTGGGAATTAGTTAACTCGAAATTCAAAAATTCCAAACTCCTAATTCCAAACTCCTAACTCCTAACTCCTAATTCCTAACTCCTAACACCTAACTCCTAATTCCTAATTCCTAATTCGTAATTCAAAAATATGACCATTGCTATTATTGGTGGCGGAGCGGCGGGCTATTTTGCTGCAATCGAAGCAAAACGCAACTGCCCTTCTGCCGATATCACAATCTTCGAGAAGGCGTCGAAGATGCTCGCCAAGGTGGAAATCACGGGCGGCGGACGCTGCAACCTTACCAATTCGTTTCGCCAGATAAGCGACGTGAAACACGCCTATCCACGCGGACACAAACTGATGAAGCGACTGTTCAAGCGGTTTGACCACCGCAGCGCCTACGAATGGTTTGAACGCGAGGGCGTGGGGCTGACTACGCAGGACGATGAGTGCGTGTTTCCGCAGTCGCAAGACTCGCACAGCATCATCAACTGTCTCATGGGGCTTGCCACAAGGCTGGGCGTAAAGCAGAAGACACGCCACTGCCTCAACAGCATCACTCGCAACAACGACGGAACGCTGCACCTGTGCTTTGCCAACGGACTGGAGCGCGACTTCGACCGCGTAGCAATCACTACGGGCGGCAGTCCGAAGGGCGAAGGACTGAAGATGCACGCCCTGCAGGGACATGAAATTGAGCAACCGGTGCCGTCACTCTTCACGTTCAACATCAAGGACCGCAGCTTCCTTGAACTGATGGGAATGGTGGTGGAGCCTGTGATAGCTTCGATACCAGGTACGAAGATGCGTGCCGAGGGGCCGCTGCTCATCACCCACTGGGGAATGAGCGGACCGGCTGCACTGAAGCTGTCGTCGTACGCTGCACGCCATCTGAACGAGCGGCAGTATCAGTCGCCTGTAGCTATAAACTGGACGGGTGAGAGCCGACGCTCGGTGGCTGAGGAGGAGATTGGAGGCATTGCTGCCAGCAACCCGCAGAAACAACTGGCTACGGTGCGTCCGTTCAACATCCCTACCCGACTGTGGCACTACATTATACATCGCACGGGACACTCGCTTGAGCATCGATGGGGCGAACTGGGCAAGAAGAGCATCAACCGCATCATCGAGACGTTGACCAATGATATATATCAGATTGAGGGACGCGGCAAGGCTCGTGACGAATTCGTGACGTGCGGTGGCGTGTCGCTGGCGTCTGTCGACTTGCATACGCTCGAAAGCAAGGTGTGCAAGGGACTGTTCTTCGCCGGCGAAGTACTCGACGTGGATGCCATAACTGGCGGATTCAACCTGCAAGCGGCGTGGACAATGGGACACGTCGTGGGAAAACACATTGTGGAATGTTGAATGAGGAATTAGGAATTAGGAATTGGTCGCCTACGGCGATTAAGAATTAAGAATTGTGATTTGGTTAACTCGAAATTCAAAAATTCCTAACTTCTAATTCCTAATTCCTAACTCCTAATTTCCAAGCAGTCGGTTCATACCGCTCCCCTCCCTGCGGAGGAGGGGCTGGGGGTAGGGCTTCTACATATTATAGAACTCCGTGAACACCTTTACGCAGTACTCATGGTCGCGCACGCTGCCTGTCTCGCGACAACTGTGCATGGCGAGGATGGCGTTGCCCATGTCGACACCACGCAACGGGATTGACGAGGCGAGGATGTTGCCGAGGGTGCTGCCGCCTGCTACATCGCTATGGTTGACGAAGCGCTGGCACGGTACACCTGCCTTGGCGCATATTCCGGCAAAGACGGCTGCCGAGGCTGCGTCGGAAGCGTACTTCTGGGCTGCGTTGAACTTGATGACCGGTCCGCCGCCAAGCATAGGATGATTAGTTGGGTCGTACTTCTCAGGATAGTTGGGATGCCATGCGTGGGCGTTGTCTGCCGAAATCATGAAGGCACGCTCCACGGCCTGATAGTAGGCTTCCTCGGTGCCACTCTGTGCCAATGCTATGCGGCGCAGCATGTATGAGAGGAAGGGACTGCCTGCTCCCTGTTTGGTCTGCGAGCCTGTCTCCTCGTTGTCGAAGATGCCGAGCACCTGTGTGGTGTCGCTGTCGGCAGCGGCAAGGATTGCCTCAAGTCCTGCAAAGCACATCGAGAGGTCGTCGAGACGTCCGGCTGAGATAAACTCGTTGTGAACGCCGAAGGTGCATGCTGGCGCTGTGTCGGCGAGATAGAGGTCGAAGTCGAGTATGTCCTCACGGCTCACGGGGCGCTGCTTGCCCAATTCTTCGAGGATGACATTGAGGAGCAGATTGCCGGCTTCGAGTTGGCTTGTTATCTGGCCCAATATAGGCAGCACATCCTTCTGTCGGCTGAGCTTAACGCCGTCGTTGACCTGGCGGTTGAAATGGATGGCGAGGTTGCTGATTTGCAGCAGCGGTCGCTTGATGTGGAGCAGCATTGTATCGGGTCGCATCACGTCCTGGCTGCGCACGATGACGCGTCCGGCAAGTGTGAGCGGACGGTCGAACCATGTAGACATTATCGGACCGCCATACACCTCGGTGTTGAGCTTGATGAGTCCGCCCTCGCATAGCATTTCGGCGTTGGGCTTGATGCGGAACGTGGGCGAGTCGCTATGGGCGCATATCATGTGGAATCCTGCCTCGGCAAGCGGCTTGCGACCTATGCGGAAGGCGTAGATTGAGGAGTCGTTCTTGGTAACGAAGAATCGGTCGCCGGCATTGACTGAGCCGAGCGGCTGGCATGGGTCGAGACGACGGAATCCGCCTGCCTCAAGCATATCTGCAATATTTTTGACTGCCAGGAAATTCACTGGCGAAGCATCAAGAAAAGATAAAAGTCGATTAATCATGATTTCTTTTTAGTTGAAAGTTGAGAATTGAAAGTTGAGAGTTGTGTTATAATTGAGAATTGAGAGTTGAGAGTTGAGAGTTATGATATGTTTTAACATTAAATGTTTAGCTTGGTAATCAAAACTCTCAATTCTCAATTTTCAACTCTCAATTAAGCATTTACAGTCCTCTTGCCTTGAGCAGTCCTGAAGCATCAGGGCTCTGCATTCCGGTGAAGTCGGTGAACATCTGCATCTGGTCCTTGGTATTGCCACGGCTCAGAATCTTGTCGCGGAAGGCCTGTCCGACGGCGGGGTCGAGTGCTCCGTGCTTGACAAAGTAGTCGGCAACGTTGACGGCGAGCACCTCAGTCCACAGATAGCTATAGTAGCCGGCAGCATAGCCCCCACCCCACACGTGGTTGAAGTAAGAGGTAGAGTAGCGCGGAGGTATCTGAGTGTTGAGCAAACCGATGTTGTGGAGCTGCTCCTTCTCGAAAGCTCCTGCCATATAGGGCGATGGCACTTCATCGGCGCTGATCATGTGCCATGCGAGGTCGAGGCATGTTGAAGCCAGATTCTCGCCAAGAGCGTAGGCAGTCTGGAAGTTGATGCTCTCGAGCATGCGTGCCTTGAGGTCGGCAGGCATAGGCTTGCCTGTCTCGGTGTGGCGTGCGAAGTGGTCGAAAATCTCGGGGATGCTTGCAAACGACTCGTTAAACTGCGACGGAAGCTCTACGAAGTCGCGTGCCACGGCTGTGCCTGAGAGGGTGTTGTACTGGCAGTTGGAGAGAATGCCGTGGAGGGCGTGACCGAACTCATGGAACATGGTGCACACCTCGTCCCAGGTGATGAGCGACGGCTGACCCTCGGGAGCCTTGGCGTTGTTGCACACGTTGTAGATGATGGGGAGCTGTCTGCGCTGGCGGCTCTGCTTGGCAAAGGCGCTCATCCATGCTCCGCCACGCTTGGTGGGACGGCGGAAGAAGTCGCTGTAGAAAAGAGCGATGGGCTTACCGTTCTTGTCAATCACCTCAAACACCTTCATGTCGGGATGATAAGTCGGGATGTCCTTGCGCTGCTTGAAGGTGAGACCGTAGACACGCTGGGCTGCGTAGAACACGCCGTTGATCTGCACGCTGTCAACATTGAAGTAGGGCTTTATCTCGTCGTCGGAGATGTTGAGCATCTCCTTCTTCATCTTGGCAGAATAGTAGAAGCGGTCGTAGGGCTGCAGACGGAAGTCGGGACCCTCAAGCTTTTGGGCATACTGCTCGATGGCTCGTGTCTCGGCATCGGCCTTGGGCGAATAGTCCTTGATGAGCTGGCGCAGGAAGTTGTAGACGTTCTTGGGATTCTTTGCCATTGTGCGCTCAAGCGAGTAGTCGGCGTAGGTGGCGTAGCCCATGAGTTTGCCCTTCTCGGCACGCAGCTTGGCAAGTTCGGTTACGATTGGGAAAGTGTTGTACTTGGGGTTGGTGGCATCGGCACGGTGGACGCTTGCCTCAAACACCTTGCGGCGCAGGTCGCGATTCTGCAGACTGGCGAGGATGGGCTGCTGTGTGGTGTTGATGATGACGATGCAATAGGGCGACTTGCTGCCACGGTTCTCGGCATCCTTCTTGCACTGTGCTATGTCGGCATCGCTGAGTCCGGCAAGCTGATCCTTGCTGTCTACCCAAACCACAGCGTTGTTGGTGGCGGCGGGCAGGATGTTGCCCCACTGCTGCTGCAACTCGGAGATGCGCGAATTGATCTGCTTCATGCGCTCCATCTTGTCGGCAGGAAGCAGAGCGCCAGAACGTACGAAGCTCTTGTAGATAACTTCTGTGAGGCGCTGGTCTTCGCCCTTGAGCTTGCTGTACTCATGGTCGTAGACGTACTTGATGCGCTCGAAGAGACGCTGATTGAATGATATTTCATTATTGAGGTCGGTGAGCAGCGGCATCACCTTGTCTTCGGTCTCAGCAATTACGGGGGTCTTGTGTGCGCTTGTGAGTCCGTCGAACACGTTGATGACACGGTCGAGCATTACGCCGCTCTCCTCATAGGCGAGGATAGTGTTCTGGAATGTCGGTTTCTTCTTGTTGTCGACAATCTTCTGGATGTTTTCACGCTGATTCTTGATGGCTGCCTGGATTGCCGGCAGATAGTCGGTCTCCTGAATCTTGCTGAAGTCGGGCGCGCCAAATGGCAGGCTGCTCTTCTGCAAGAGAGGATTAGGACGATTGGCGCCCGAGCCTTGGGCGAACGATGTGGCAGGCATCTGCAGGAAGGCAGCTACCAAGCCAAGGGTTAGGACTGTGTTGTTGAAATTCATATTACATTGGTTTTTAGATAATTATATATTACATCATCTTACTCTAAGCAATTCCCAGGAGTTCGATTTCGAAAATGAGTGTTGAACCACCAGGTATTCCGGGTTGCGAGAATTTGCCGTAGCCCATTTTGGCAGGGATGTAGACCTCCCACTTGTCGCCCACGCACATCTGCTGCATGGCTACTATCCAACCCTCGATGAGGTCGCACAGACGCACAGCCAAAGGTGCTCCGCCACGGCTTGAATCAAACTTCTTGCCATTGATGGTACGGCCGGTGTAGTGGGCGGTGACGATACTGCGCGGTGTGGGATGCTTGCCGTCGGCGTTGCCCTCGGATAAAACCTTATAGTAAATGCCACGCGGAAGCGATTTTACGCCATCTTCCTTAGCTTTCTCGGCAAGCCATTCGAGGTTTGCCTTTGCATATTCACGTTTGTTCATATCAATTATATACGTTAAGTTCATCAAGAGACAAGTCTGTAACTTCATACAGTCTACGTTCTTGATTGTATTTTTCTGTCATAAAGCTACATTTTTGATTTCATCAGCAAATATACGGTATTTTTATTGATTTACAAATAGAGAAGCCGAAAATAAGAATGTTTAGACTTGGATATTTCATCTGTTAAGCATAACTTTGCAGCCATTTCAATACAAAATCAAATAAACGCCAAAATATAAAACCAGAAAGCTTAATATGAAATATTCTATATTAGATAAAAGCCACGACCCTATGGGTGCGGCTATAAGCGATTTCTACCGCTCGGGCAAGGCTGCCCGTCTGCGTGTGTTGTCGTCGATGTTTGAAGAGGACGAAATGCCCGTGGCGCATCTGTTTCGCTCGTTCGGCCAGATGCCGCGTCTGGAACAAAAGGCCCTTGAGATGGCGCACGGACGGGTGCTCGACATAGGGGCGGGTGCCGGATGTCATGCGCTGGCTCTGCAGGAGCGTGACATTGAGGTGAAGGCTATAGACATCTCGCCACTGAGCTGCGAGGTGATGTGTGAGCGTGGAATTAAGGATGTGGAGTGCGTGAACCTGTTTGACCCTCAACTGCAGGGTAAATACGACACGCTGCTGCTACTGATGAACGGCACAGGCATTGCCGGCAAACTCGAGCGTCTGCCATCGCTGCTCAACCGTCTGAAGGAACTGATGGCTGATGGCGGACAGATTCTGGTGGACTCGTCCGACTTGAAATACATATACGAGAACGAGGACGGATCGATGGACATCGACCTCAATGCGCCATACTATGGCGAGGTGGACTACCAGATGCAATACAAAAACGTGAAGGGCGAACCCTTCGACTGGCTCTACACCGACCCCGCACTGCTCGCCTCTATAAGCAAGCAATGCGGTTTGCAGTGTGAGATTGTAGCAGAGGGTGAGCACTATGACTACTTGGCAAGGCTTATTTAGTTTACAGTTAAGAGTTGAGAATTGAGAGTTATGATGTGCTTTAACATTAATGTTTAGCTTGGTAATCATAACTCTCAACTTTCAACTCTCAACTTTTTCTATGCACAACGGTTCCGTTGGCCTGATGTGTGGCAAGCACCAGCACTTCGGCTATCTGTACGTGCTCGGGAGCACTTGCAGCGTAGAACGCTACGTCGGCAATGTCGTCGCCTACGAGCGGCTTGATGCCCTTGTATACATTGTCGGCACGCTCGTTGTCGCCATGGAAACGGACGTTGGAGAAGTTGGTCTCAACGAGTCCGGGCTTCAGATTGGTCACTCGTACACTTGTATGGGCAACATCGATGCGCAGTCCGTCGGTAAGAGCCTTGACGGCTGCTTTTGTGGCACAGTAGACTCCGCCTCCGGCATAAGCTGCATCGCCTGCCACACTACCTATATTTATCACATGTCCGTGGTTAAGGCTCACCATCTCTGGCACTACGAAACGTGTCATATTGAGCAATCCCTTGATGTTGGTGTCGATCATCTCGTCCCAGTCCTGGAAGTCGCCCTCGTATTCTGGCTCCAGACCACGTGCCAGTCCGGCGTTGTTGATGAGCACGTCGATGGGCTTGAAAGCATCGGGTATGTTTGCCACAGCATCGCGCGTAGCCTCACGATTGCACACGTCGAAGGCGAGCGCAAGCACCTCCACCCCACCAGCCTCAAGTTCAGCCTTCAACGCCTGAAGTTTATCGGCCGAACGGCCTGTAATGATAAGATTGTAGCCACCAACGGCAAAACGACGTGCACAAGCCATTCCTATTCCGCTTGTAGCACCTGTGATAAGAGCAGTCTTTCTTTTCATGTCTCAGATTTTTTAATTACAAAAAAACGGCGCCATGGTCATGACGCCGTCCATTCTTCTGCAAATATACTATTTTTAGAATTATAAAATACAGAATTATAAATAAAAAAATCTCAGCTTTCAGCTTTTATCAATCCATGAGGTCCTCGCCCAAGTGTGTGGTCTGCTCGCGCTCCATACGCTCCACTACCTCACGTGGCTTTGTGGCATAGGTGATCATACGGATAGAGTCGTTGTAGCTGACGTACTTCCACAGCCAGTTGAGCAGCACCATCATCTTGTTCTTCACGCCGAGGATTGAGCGCAGGTGGACAACGAGCCACAAAATCCATGCGAAGAATCCCTGACTACGGAACTTACCTATCTCTACCACAGCCTTGTTGCGACCGATAGTTGCCATTGAGCCGAGGTTATTGTACTTGAAGGCTGTAAGAGTGCTCTCGTCCTGACCTTCGTTAATCTTCTTGAGGTTCTTGGCAAGATTCTTGGCCTGCTGTATTGCCACCTGAGCCACCTGTGGGTGTCCGTTGGGGTAAGCAGCATCGGTAGTCTGCAGACACTGGTCGCCAATGGCAAATACGCCATCCAGTCCGGGAATACGGTTGAACTGGTCGACCTTGAAGCGGAAGCCACGTCCCATATGGTCGTCGCTGATGCCAGGCATGGCGTTGGCACGAATGCCCGACACCCAGAGGAATGTACGTGTAGGAATCTCTGTGCCGTCCTTCATGATTACCTTGTGGTCGCGATAGTCGGTCACCATCTTGCCGAACTGCACGTCGACACCCATGCTCTTGAGGAAGTCGTAAGCCTTGCGCGACGAGTCTTGCGACATTCCGGCAAGAAGACGGTCGCCAGCCTCGATGAGATAAATGTGCATCAACGAGAAGTCCATGTCGGGATAGTCGTAAGGAATGACGTAGCGTCTCATCTCCGACAGCGCTCCGGCTATCTCAACACCAGTAGCACCACCACCTACGATGACGACATTGAGCAGCTCCTGACGCTCCTCCTCAGTGGCGCAGGTCAGCGCACGCTCGAAGTTGGAGAGCAGGGCATTGCGCAGACCCATTGCCTCGGGCACGGTCTTCATCGGTATTGCCCACTCCTCGATGTTCTTGTTGCCAAAGAAATTGGTTGTAGCTCCGGCTGCCAATACAAGGTAGTCGTAGTCGATCTTGCCGATAGAGGTCTGCAGAATCTTCTTGTCGGTGTCTACCATACGAGCCTCAGCCATGCGGAAATAGAAGTCCTTGCGCTTGCGGAATATCTGACGGAAGGGGAACGAGATACTGCTCGGGTCGATACCAGCCGAGGCTATCTGATAAATAAGCGGTGGAAACTGATGGAAGTTGTTCTTGTCGATCAGCACTACCTGCATGCCCGATCCGTAGAGGTCTTCGGCAAGGCGCAGTCCGCCAAGTCCGCCACCAACGATTACTACTCTCTTCTTCTGATTTCTCTGGATATTGATGCTCATACGATAAATATAAAAAGGTTTATTCAGTTACTCTTTGTGACGGCTAAATTAGCCATTATTGAGCAGACTATTCTATTTTGTTGTGTTTTAATTTATGGAAACGATTGCGGAAACGTTCCCAATATTCGCAAACGTTTGCAATATGTGTTGTGGAAGTTATCCTATTGTGTTGTGGAGTTATCCTTAATTGCTATGCAAAGTTACGACTTTTTATTGAAATATCCGTTACGCCATAGTCACAGCCCACAATTTAATGTTTTATGTCAAGAAAAACAACAGGGGAGTCCCGTCGGATTCCCCTGCGAGGCGCCATGCCGTAGCACACGCATTACTTCTAACGAAGTATTTTTGATTATTCTATTATCCAATCCTCTATATTTCCCTTAGTGCTGTCGAAGTAGTCTTGCAGGAGTTGTAAAGCACCGTCAATATCTCGACGTCTTATAAGCGAAGCCATTTTGGTTATTGTCACACCGCCTTGTTGGGCTTGTGTGCCGTTGACATAATTGGGCAATAGACTGTTGAATAGTCCCACTCTAATTTCCTTATTCGGAATATCAAGAGTGTAAAGCTGCGTTTCTCTATCATAATCTTTAATGGTTATGTATCCGCTCTGATAAAGCAAAGGTGTGATAGAAACCATTTTTTCTGTAGGTGCATCGAATGCAGAAGACAGGGCTTCCGTAGGAGCAATATTTGCAGGCAGGACATCAAACTTGTTCAGCATATTGATGAGATAAGTTGGTGTGCCAGAACTAAACCAATAGGCACCGAAATTCTTATCAGCAAAACAATTGAGCAAACTGTATGGATTGTAGATGTCAGGAGAAACCTTAGAAAAATGGTAGCCGTCGTAATATTCCTTGAGTTTGGCTACGGTTGACTCTCTTGTTAAATCCTGTGCTTCGGCAAGCATATCTATATCTTCCGACATTTGCGTGAGCAGTTCCTCCTCAGTTATGCCGCAGATACCGGCATAGTCTTCGTCCATGGATATGTTCTTGATATTGTTCAACTCGCTGAATATGCTCACTTGCGAAAACTTGGTGATGCCCGTGAGAAACACAAAACGCAGCAGCGACTCGCACTTCTTGAGTGGGCTATAGAAGTTGCGCATGATGTTGCGCAAAATATCTAATTGTTTGTCTTCGTGAGCTACATCAAGCATTGGAGCATCATATTCATCTATGAGAACAACTGTCTGTCTGCCTGTCTTTGCATAAATGGAATTGATAAGAGCATTAAGCCTCACATTCGGGTCTGACAATCCGCTGTTCACAATGCCGTATTTATGCTCGTTCTCTTCAATGATAAAGTCAAGATATCGCTCAAGTTGTTCCTTCTCCATGTGCTTGCCTCCGCTCATGTCGAAATGCAGAACGGGATGTTCCGTCCATTCTTTCTCAAGCTTTTCTATAGCAAGTCCCTTGAACAAATCCTTCTTTCCCTCGAAGTAGCTTTTTAATGTTGTCAGCAACAACGATTTGCCGAACCGTCTTGGACGGCTCAGAAAGCAATACACGCTGTCGCTATGTGTCATGCGATAGACGTATTCTGTTTTGTCGACATACAGTCGGTCTTCCTTGCGTATTCGCTCGAAAGTCTGTATGCCTAAAGGATATAGTTTTATTGCCATGATATTCCCGTTTTGTTTTTTGCAAAGATAAATAAAAAAATTGTATTTTTGCAGATTATATGGAATCATAAATTCAAACACCTGTATTTATTCTACCGACAATGAAACATGTAACAATAAAAGATATAGCACGCTCGCTGTGCATCTCGGTGTCGACAGTATCGCGTGCATTGACCGACGACAAGAACATACGGCGCGAGACACGTGAGGCTGTGCTGCGCGAGGCAGAGCGTCTTGGCTATCGCCGCAATCCTGTGGCAATGAACCTCAAGATGGGACGCACAAATACAATAGGTGTGATAGTGCCCGAGATGCACACGCCATATGCCTCGCAGGTGGTGGCAGGCATACAGAGCATACTCTACAAGAACAATCAGAAGGTGATGATAGCCGAGTCGGACGAGAATTCCAACCGTGAGCGAGAGAGTCTGCAGATGATGGAGGAATTCATGGTCGATGGACTCATAGTGAGCATTTGCAGCTATAAGCATAATGCCGATACCTATCGCCGTCTTGCCAAAGAGGGTGTAGCCATTGTTTTCTACGACCGTATACCTCATGGTATGGACGATATGCCGCAGGTAATGGTGGACGACAACAACGACTCTTACTTCATGGCTGAGCATCTGATACGTCTTGGTCGCCGCCGTATAGCTTATCTCTTTGGTCCGGACGATGTGTATAATGCAGTGGAGCGTGGTCGTGGCTATCGTGAGGCTATGGAAAAACACTCTTACTGTATGCGGACGCGACGGCAACAATAAGGTTTACCGTCTTGGTGCTCTTGTTGAATTGTATTGGGGTGTTGAGGAAAAGAACTCTATACTCAACAAGATTGCCGACCCCGACATCCGCATCATCACTCTCACCATCACCGAGGGTGGGTATAACATTTCACGTCAGACGGGCGAGTTTATGCTCGATAACCCGCAGGTGGCTCACGACCTTGAATATCCTCACGACCCACAGACAGCATTCGGATATGTAGCCGAAGGACTCCGCCGTCGCGTGGCATCAGGTGCTGGCCCTATCACCATACTCTCTTGCGACAATCTTCAGCACAACGGCAATACGGCACGCCGCGCATTCATGTCGTTTGTTGAGGCACAAGACAAAGAACTGGCTGCATGGATGGAAGAGAATGTTACCTTCCCCAATTCTATGGTCGACCGCATCACTCCTGCCACACGTCCGGAGGACATCAAGCGCCTCAACGAGGAGAACGGCACCAACGACCAGGCTCCAGTATATTGCGAGGACTTCATACAGTGGGTTATTGAGGATAACTTCGCTGCCGGTCGCCCGTCATGGGAGAATGTAGGCGCACAGATGACCGATGATGTGACTGCTTTTGAGAATATGAAGCTCTCTCTTCTCAACGCTTCGCACACATTGCTCTCATATCCTTCGTTCCTTTATGGCTACCGCAAGGTGGACGCTGCCATGCACGACGAGCGCATAGCCAAGTTTGTGCGCCAGTTTATGGACATCGACATCACTCCGTATGTTCCAGCTCCAAAGGACACCGACCTTGAATTATACAAGCAGACACTATGCGAGCGTTTCGGCAACCGTACAGTAAGCGACCAAGTGGCCCGCCTTTGCTTCGACGGTGCATCAAAATTCCCCGTTTATGTAATGCCCAACCTTGAGAAGATGATTAGCGACGACAAGGAACTTATCCGTGTGGCTTATCTCTTTGCTGCTTATCGCCACTACCTGAAGTATCACACCGACGACAATGGCGAGCAGTTTGAGGTGGCAGATCCATGGCTCACAGCCGACGACCTGAAGCTTATAGCAAGCGATGAGCCACTTGATTTCCTTGCCCTCTCTCCATTCCGTAGTACCGACCTGCGTGCGGCAAACAACTTCACACAGCCTTATCTGAAGATGGTGGAGAGTATTAAGAGTAAGGGAGCGATGAAGACTCTTGAAGAGATACTATAATCTTTAGTTGAGAATTGGAAAGTTGAGAATTGAGAATTGAGAGTTGAAAGTTATGATATGCTTTAACATTAAATGTTTAGCTTGGTAATCATAACTCTTAACTTTCAACTCTCAATTCTCAACTTGAATAAGCTCTCAATTCTAAACTTAAATAAAAACCTAACGTCAATATGAAATCCCTAAGTCTAAAGACTGCAGGACCATTCCTGCTGCTCACATTTATATATTTTATTGTAGGATTCCTTACAACAGTCAACGGTCAGTGTCAAGGACCACTCAAGATAGCGTTCCTCTCCGAAGCCACAACCATGCGCAACTCATTGACCACACTCATATCCTTCGCTTTCTTCTTGGGTTATCTGCTCAACAGTTCGCGCACTGGACGAATGCTCAATCTCATTGGCTACAAGCGCACACTCATACGCTCGCTGATAGTCATGGTCGAAGGTTTGGTGTTTTATACTGCCTCTGCCTTTTGTGCCGAGTATGCTGGCGATGCAGGTGTTGTTGTCAATGGCGACTTCGTGCCGTTTGGCTATTTCGTGTTTCTCATGGGTTCGTTCCTTATGGGCACTGCTGCAGCCATGCTCCAGGTAGTGATCAATCCATACATCGCTGCCTATCCGTTGCCAGGCACCAGTGCGGTGCGAAGGATGAATTTCACATGTGCCGTCAACTCGTTTGGAACGACAATAGCACCACTCTTCGTGACGGGCATTATGTTTGCAGGAGTTCCTCTCGATAGCGTTGAAGCTTCACAACTTACCTTGCCCTTTATACTCATGACACTCTGTATTGTCGTCACCACTATGACCACACGCCGACTAGCTTTGCCCGACATCGAGGGCATACGCTCTTCATCGTCAGATGCAACGTCTTCTGCATCTTCTGCAGGAAATACAAGAAGCGTATGGTCGTTCCGCAATCTGAAATATGGAGTGATAACAATATTCTTCTACGTAGGTACGGAGGTGAGCATCGGCAACAACATCAACCTTCACGCAATGGAACTTGCTTCTGGTGGCGCTGCTTTGTCGCCAGCCTTGCTTGCCACAATCTATTGGGGAGGTTTCCTTATTGGACGTATGGTGTCGGCTTCAATGAAAAACGTTAAGCCGCGCCCAATGCTCATCACCGTCACACTCGGAGCAATAGCACTCATGACGGCTGCTATGCTAACCGAGAACCTTTGGCTCTTGGCGGCTGTAGGATTGTTTCACTCTGTTATGTGGAGTTGTGTGTTCACTCTTGCCGTTGATGGACTTGGAGAATATACCTCGCGTGCTTCTGGAGTGTTTATGATGGGTGTGTTCGGTGGAGCTGTGTTCCCAGTGCTTCAGGGAATGTTGGCCGACTGGATAGGCTCATGGCAGTTCACATGGACAATAGCTCTTGTTTGCGAGTTTGTACTGTTATGGTATGGACTTAGGGGATATAGAAAATAATCGAGTAGGAGGTAAATACTAATCATAGGTGTTTATCTCCTACTTTCGTATTT
>ERZ859937.104-NODE-104-length-42543-cov-17.806133_pt1 | contig 42543 bp, 43 predicted proteins | sample MGYA00509985_ERZ859937 | MGnify/ENA primary metagenome ERZ859937 (study PRJEB30046, sample SAMN00715169) | human gut metagenome | study: EMG produced TPA metagenomics assembly of the A metagenome-wide association study of gut microbiota in type 2... | reverse complement strand
GGGATTTGTGAGTCTCGACGTGGAGTATGTGGACGGCACGAAGATAGAGTCGAAGTCAAACAAGTATACGTTTGTTTGGCGTAAGACTGTCGAGCGTAACCGTGCCAGATTGATTGACAAGGTAAAGGCTCTGCTTGCCCAGGTTGACGACTGCATAGCACAAGACAATACCAAGACAGACGAAACGGTGGAATTCACCCCGTCACAACTTGCCGAAATATCCGCAGAACTTAATGCCTCGCTGTCCGACCCGCAAGTGGAGATGGACAAGGAAGAAAAGAAGAAGAGGCGCAAGTTAGCCAAGGAACTCAAGGAACGTAGCGAGAAACTGGCTGAATACAACCAACATCTTGAAACTCTCGGTGACCGCAACTCTTATTCAAAGACCGACAAGGATGCTACATTCATGCACATGAAGGAGGATGCTATAAACGACGGGCTGACAAAACCCGGGTACAATCTTCAGATTGCAACCGAGAACCAGTTCATCACCAACTTTGCACTGTTCCCCAACCCTACAGACACCCTTACCTACATCCCATTCATGGAGTCGTTCCGTGAGCGTTATGGACACTTTGCGTCAACGGAAGTGGCAGACTCTGGTTATGGCTCAGAGGAGAATTACGAGTTTATGGAGCTGAACGGCACCGCCGCCTATGTGAAATACAACCGCTTCCATATAGAGCACCGTCCACAGTATGTACCGGATCCATTCCGCTCGGAAAACTTCTATTATAACAAGGAGGAAGACTATTGTGTCTGTCCGATGGGCCAACACATGGCACGTACTGGAACCAGCCACAAGACAAGTGCGAGTGGATATGTCTCCGATAGGGCAACATATACAGCACAGAACTGTAGGGGATGTCCGCTACGCGGTCAGTGCTTTGACGCATCCAAGGGCAGGCGCGTGATTGACCGTAACCACAAACTGGAAGCCTACAAAAAGAAGGCGAGTGAGCTGCTCACCTCCGAGGAAGGCCTAAGGCATAGAGGCAGGAGAAGCATCGAGCCGGAAGCGGTCTTCGGGCAAATAAAATACAACATGGCGTACAATCGTTTTCGCCATATCGGTGTAGACAAGGTCAAAATGGACTTTGCCTTCTTTGCCATTGCCTTTAATATAAAGAAAATGGTGGCAAAAATGACCAAGGGAGGACTTTTCTCTTATTTGAGGGCTTATTTGACCCATATAACGCCATATAAATTGTTTATAAGGCTCTTTTTTGTAGAAAAACAAAAACTCGTTGTACATCCACACAAGAACGTACAACGAGTTTTTTTTATTTATATTGGGAGTTTTGACACGCCCTCCCTCAATTATTGGGTTTGCTGTGAATATTACTCAGCTGTCTCCTCTGTCTGTGCAGCCTCTGCCTTAGGAGCCTCCTCAACGGGAGCCTCTACAGTAGCGTTCTCTGCTACGACCTTAACGGGAACCTTAACCTCAACCTCCTTGTGGAAGTGGATTGTAGCCTCGAAGTCGCCAACGTGCTTGATGTCGCGCATTGTGATAATCTTACGATCAACCTCGATGCCCTTGTTCTTCAGCTCCTCAGCAACGATAGCAGCGTTAACTGAACCGTAAGTAGCACCAGTAGCGCTTACCTTAGCGGCGATAACGAGCTCTACGCCATTGAGCTGCTCAGCCTTCTTCTCAGCCTCAGCCTTGATAGCTGCGAGCTTGTGGGCCTGCTGCTTCAAGTTCTCGGCGAGAACCTTCTTTGCTGATTCAGATGCGATTACACCCTTGCCCTGGGGAATGAGGTAGTTACGACCGTAACCACTCTTTACATTAACGATGTCGTTCTTGTAACCCAGTCCGATAATATCTTCTTTAAGTATGATTTCCATTGCTTGTTGTCCTCCTTAATAATTATTTCATCAAATCGGTTACGTAAGGAAGCAAAGCAATCTGGCGAGCACGCTTAACAGCCTGTGCTACGCGACGCTGATACTTCAAAGATGTACCTGTGATACGACGGGGAAGGATCTTGCCCTGCTCGTTCAAGAACTTCTTGAGGAACTCAGGATCCTTATAGTCGATGTACTTGATACCGCTCTTCTTGAAACGGCAATACTTCTTCTTGCGTGTGTCCACTGAAGGTGGAGTCAAATAGCGAATTTCTGATTCTACTGCTGCCATAATTTAAGCCTCCTTGTTTGCGAATTTGTTACGTCTCTTCTCAGCATACTGTGCAGCATACTTGTCGAGCTTAACTGTCATGTGACGAATAACTTTCTCGTCGCGGCGATAGCCAGTTTCGAGAGTTTTAACGATTGTAGGCTCAGCCTTGAACTCGAGCAGGCAATAGAATCCTGTTGACTTCTTCTGAATAGCATAAGCCATCTTCTTGAGTCCCCAGGTCTCCTCGTTCACAATCTCTGCACCGTTGTCGGTGAGGAGCTTCTTGAACTTTGCGACCGCTTCCTTCATCTGTTCATCAGACAAAACGGGAGTCAAAATGAAAACGGTTTCGTATCGATTCATTGTTGTTAAAAATTAAAATATAATTACTATTTGCAAAATTGCGGGTGCAAAGGTACTGATTTTTAGTTAGATGACAAACATTGCCTGTGGGTTTGAGGAAATGTTTAACATCTTTTATGTGTATTTACAGCTCAATACTGTCAATTCTCAGTCGTAATATGCCTGCCGGTACGCGTACCTCTACTATATCTTCAGGTTTTTTGTTGAGCAATGCCTGGGCGATAGGTGATTTTATGGAAATCTTGCCTTCTGACAAGTTTGCCTCTGATGCGCTCACGATGGTATACGACATGCTGCGGTTGTTGTTGAGGTTGGTTATCTTTACCTTACTTAATATACCTACTACGTCGGCATTAAGACGTGTCTTGTCGATGATGCGAGCATTCTCAAGTACTTTCTGCTTGTAGCTGATGCGTCCCAGCAGACGGCCTTGCTCACGCTTGGCTGCATGATATTCGAAGTTCTCGCTCAAGTCGCCCTTGTCGCGGGCCTCGGCTATGGCATCGCGCACTTGTGGCAGTTCTACCTGTTCCATATGGCGAAGTTCGGCTACGAGTTTGTCGTAGCACTCTTGTGACATATATTCCATTTGTTCTATATTTCGGAGTTCCTATTCTATTGGACGGCAAAGTTACAAAAAGTTTTGAAAATGGGGTAAATTTGGCGTATAATTTTGTGGCTGTGGCTAAATGGCTCTGATTTAGTACTAATAAATTATGATTTTGTCACCTTATTAGGTTTGATTCTTGTGGGAATGAGGAAAAAATCTTAATTTTGCAAGTGGATATCATTCATTACACAATTTAAACTACAAATTATGATTCTTCAAAATTTGCAAAACGATTTCAAAGGTTCCAATTGGAAGCGCGAAATTGATGTACGTGACTTTATTCAATCTAATTATGAGGCATATGACGGTGACGAGTCTTTCCTCGCTGGTCCGACTGAGCGTACCACTCATCTGTGGGACGTCTTGTCAAAGATGTTTGAGGTAGAGCGTGAGAAGGGCGTTTATGATGCCGAGACCACTCTTCCGCAGAGCATCGATACTTACGGTGCCGGTTACATCGACCGTGAGAGTGAGGTTGTTGTAGGTCTACAGACTGATGTGCCATTGAAGCGCGGTATCTTTCCTAAGGGCGGTATCCGTATGGTGGAGAAGGCTCTTAAGTCGTATGGTTATGATCTTGACCCTGCTACAAAGACTATCTTCACAAAATATCGCAAGACTCACAACGAAGGCGTATTCTCTGCATACAACGATGACATCAAGGCTGCACGTCATGCTCACATCATTACAGGTCTGCCTGACGCTTACGGTCGTGGCCGTATCATCGGCGACTATCGTCGTATAGCTCTCTACGGTACAGCCAATCTTATTGAGGAGAAGAAGCGCTACTTCAAGCGTATTGACATCCAGGAGTTTACCGAGGAGATAGTACGTCATCGTGAGGAGGTTTCGGAGCAGATTCAGGCCCTCAAGCAGTTTGAGCGTATGTGTGCTGCTTACGGATTTGACGTGACTCGTCCGGCTCAGAACGCACGTGAGGCTGTTCAGTGGACTTACTTCGGTTATCTTGGTGCTGTAAAGGACCAGGATGGTGCTGCCATGTCTTTGGGACGTGTTTGTGCTTTCCTCGACATCTATATCCAGCGCGACTTGAAGAATGGCGTTATCACAGAGGAAGAGGCACAGGAGCTTATCGACCAAATGATTATGAAGCTTCGTATCGTTCGTTTCCTCCGTACTCCTGAATACAACGACCTCTTCTCAGGCGACCCGATTTGGGCTACTGCTTCTATTGGTGGTATGGGTATTGACGGACGTTCGATGGTGACAAAGACCGACTATCGTTTCCTCCACACCTTATATAATATGGGACCGTCGCCCGAGCCAAACCTTACTGTACTTTGGAGCGAGCGTCTGCCTGAGTCATGGAAGAAGTATTGTGCTAAGGTGAGCATCGACACAAGCGCTATTCAGTATGAGAACGACGATCTGATGCGTGCCGACCTTGGCGACGACTACGGTATTGCTTGCTGCGTGTCACCTATGAAGATTGGTAAGCAGATGCAGTTCTTTGGCGCTCGTGCTAACCTTGCCAAGTGTATGCTTTATGCTATCAACGGTGGACGTGACGAGATGTCGGGCGAGCAGATTGCTCCTCGCTTTGCTCCTATCACAGGCGACTATCTGACTTATGAGGAGTTCATGCCTAAGTTTGAGCAGATGATGAGATGGCTTGCCAAGACTTATGTCAATGCTCTGAAGATCATTCACTACATGCACGACAAGTACGACTATGAGGCATTCGAGATGGCTTTGCACGACGGTGACGTAGAGCGCACACGTGCTACTGGTATTGCCGGATTGTCGATTGTAGCCGACTCTATCGCTGCTATGAAGAACTGCCGCATCCGCATCGTTCGCGACGAGACTGGTCTGGCTGTTGACTATAAGATAGAGGAGGGCGAGTATGTTCCGTTCGGCAACAATAACGAGGAGACTGACGAGATTGCCATCTCGCTCACAGAGAAGTTTATGGAGTATCTTCGTCAGCATCGTACTTATCGTGACGCTGTTCCGACACAGAGCTTGCTCACCATTACTTCGAACGTAGTATATGGCCGTAACACAGGTGCTACACCTGACGGTCGTGAGAAGGGCGTACCATTCGCTCCGGGTGCCAACCCGATGAACGCTCGTGACGTTAAGGGTGCTGTTGCTGCCTTGGCTTCGGTAGCCAAGCTTCCGTTCCAGCATTCACGCGACGGTATCTCTTATACATTCGCTATTGCTCCTTCGGCTTTGGGCAAGACTGAGGATATGCGCGCTCAGAACCTTGTGTCGTTGCTCGACGGTTACTTCACACCGACTGGCGGACAGCACATTAATGTGAACGTGTTCGACCGCAACCTCCTGCTCGATGCAATGGATCATCCTGAGAAGTATCCGCAGCTTACAATCCGTGTCAGTGGATATGCTGTAAACTTCGTTAAGCTTACACGTGAGCAGCAGCTTGACGTGCTTTCGCGCACAATCAACCTGGGCATGTAATAAAAACTTAACGCACATAAAAAGGGCACAGAAGGAATTTTCTTTCTGTGCCCTTAGTCTTTTTATTAAGGTGTGCCAGAGTTGACACACCTTATATATAAATATTAAGCCTCAATAGCAGCTACACCCGGAAGTACCTTGCCCTCGATAGCCTCAAGCAGAGCACCACCACCAGTAGAGATGTAAGAAACCTGGTCAGCCAAACCGAACTTATTGATGCAAGCTACAGAGTCGCCACCACCGATGAGTGAGAATGCGCCCTCCTTAGTTGCTTCAGCAATAGCGTCGGCAATAGCCTTAGAACCACCGGCGAAGTTGTCGAACTCGAATACGCCTGCAGGACCGTTCCAGAGGATAGTCTTGGCACCCTTGATAGCTGCAGCAAAAGCCTTGCGTGTCTCAGGACCTGCGTCCATGCCTTCCCAACCCTCAGGAATAGCGTTTGACGGGCAAACCTGTGTATTGCAGTCGTTCTTGAAGTCGTCGCCACAGATAGAGTCTGTACCGAGTACGAGGTTTACGCCGTTCTCCTTAGCCTTCTTGATTACGTCGAGAGCTACGTCGAGCTTGTCGTCCTCGCAGATAGACATACCAATCTGTCCGCCGAGAGCCTTAGAGAATGTGTAAGTCATACCACCGCAGAGGATGAGGTTGTCAACCTTTGTGAGGAGGTTCTCGATGATACCAATCTTTGTAGATACCTTAGAACCACCCATGATGGCTGTGAACGGACGCTTGATGTTGCCGAGAACAGCGTCAACAGCATTAACCTCTTTCTCCATGAGGTAGCCGAGCATCTTGTGATCCTTGTCGAAGTATTCGTCAATAACAGCTGTAGAAGCGTGCTTGCGGTGAGCTGTACCGAAGGCATCCATTACGTAGCAGTCAGCGTAAGAAGCAAGCTTCTTAGCGAACTCCTGCTGACGACCCTTCATCTCCTTCTTGGCAGCATCGAACTCAGGAGTGCCCTTCTCTACGCCTACAGGCTTGCCTTCCTCCTCAGGATAGAAGCGGAGGTTCTCAAGAAGCAGAGCCTCACCCGGCTTCAAGGCAGCAGCCTCTTCAGAAGCGTTGCCACAGTCCTTAGCGAACTTAACCTCAACACCAAGAGCAGCAGAAACGTTAGGAACAATCTGGCTCAAAGAGAGCTTCATGTTTACCTTGCCCTTCGGCTTGCCCATGTGGCTCATCATGATGAGGGTACCGCCGTCAGCAAGTACCTTCTTCAATGTAGGAAGGGCACCGCGGATACGGGTATCGTCAGTTACATTTCCGTTCTCGTCCAATGGTACGTTGAAGTCAACGCGTACGATTGCCTTTTTACCGGCAAAGTTGAAATCTTCGATTTTCATTTCTGTTATGTGTTTATTTAAAAGTTAGAAATAATCTGTCCTTCTTATTGCTTCATATTTGTATAATGCGCAATACTTGAGCGCAAATTTACTAAATTTTTGAATATAAAGCGAAGAAAAAGGCGACAATTTTGTATGTGGCTTATTCTTCGTATTCGGTATTGTCGTCTATGCCGGCATCTCTTAGGGCTTCCTTGCGTTCAACACATGTGCCGCACTTGCCACAATGCTTCTCGCCACCTTTGTAGCAGCTCCATGTTTCGGTATAGTCCAATCCCAATTCCTTGCCACGTCTGGCTATGTCGCTTTTGGTGATTTTGGTGTAAGGAGCCACTACGCGCACATTATTGAATGTGCCGGCATTGGCTGCAGAGTCGATGGCGTTGATGAACTCCGGACGGCAGTCGGGATAGATGGTATGGTCGCCTCCGTGATTGGCTATGAACACCTGGTCGAGACCATTGCTCTCGGCTATGCCTATGGCTATAGAAAGCATTATACCATTGCGGAAGGGTACGACAGTCGACTTCATGTTGTCGTCGGCATAGTGTCCTTCGGGTATGGCATCGGCTCCGTCGAGCAGACTCGACTTGAAATACTGGTGCATAAAGTCGAGGTTGATAGTTATGTGCTTGATTCCGAGTCGTTCGCAATGCATCTTTGCGTAAGGTATTTCGCGTGCATTATGATTGCTGCCGTAGTCGAACGATATTCCGAGTGCTATTTCGTCTTTGTGGTCGTAGAGCAGGGTGATGCTGTCCATGCCTCCGCTTACTATTATTACCGAGTTTTTCATTTTTATATTGTTATTTTATCGTTTGTAATATGTTATGTTTATCCGAACAGTTTGCGCAGGGCTTCCTCCACCTTGCGTACTGCATGTATCTTGATGTGATATTTGCTTGTGTCGAGTCCCGAAATATTGTGCTTGGGTAGTATGATGTCGGTAAATCCAAGCTTTTCTGCCTCGCTAAGGCGTTGTTCGATGCGGTTGATGGGGCGAACCTCACCACTTAGACCCACTTCGCCTGCCATACACCAGCCGGGTTCGATAGCAGTATCAACATTGCTCGACAATACGGCGGCTATTACGCTTAGGTCCATAGCAAGGTCGGTTACGCGCAGACCTCCGGCTATGTTTACGAATACGTCTTTCTGGGTGAGCTTGAATCCGACACGTTTCTCAAGAACTGCGAGAAGCATATTGAGTCGGCGAGCGTCAAATCCTGTTGCCGAGCGTTGCGGAGTGCCGTATGCAGCCGACGATACGAGAGCCTGGGTCTCTACGAGGAAAGGACGCACGCCCTCAATGGCTGAACTGATGGCTACGCCCGACAGACCTTCATGATCTTGCGATAGTAGCAGTTCGGAAGGATTATTCACCTGGCGCAATCCACTCTGTCGCATCTCGTATATGCCAAGTTCGGATGTGCTGCCAAATCGGTTCTTTATAGAGCGCAGAATGCGGTACATATAATGCTGGTCGCCTTCAAACTGTATTACCGTATCAACAATATGCTCCAGAATCTTCGGTCCGGCGAGCGTGCCTTCCTTATTGATATGGCCAATCAGAACAACAGGAGTGCCCGTAGTCTTGGCAAAACGCAATAGCGACGCTGCACACTCTCTCACCTGAGTAATGCTGCCTGGACTGCTGTCAACGTCTTCAGTAGCAATTGTCTGAATAGAGTCGATGATGACAATCTGCGGCTTGATTTCTTCGGCGTACTCGAATATTCTTTGTAGCGAAGTCTCGCACAGAATATTGATGTTGTTGGCATCGGACGACATAGGCGTATTGCCAGCCAAGAGTCGTTCGGCTCGCATCTTGAGCTGATGGGCGCTCTCCTCACCGCTGACATATAATATTGTCTTGTCGGGAATATTGAGTACGGTTTGTAAGGTGAGCGTACTCTTGCCTATACCCGGCTCGCCTCCAAGCAGAACTATGCTGCCGGCAACAAGTCCGCCGCCGAGAACTCTGTTCAACTCGTTGTCGTGCATGTCGATGCGTGGGTCGTCGTGCGAGGGGATGTCGCTTAATTTTACAGGTCGGCTTTTGCCTGTAGCCGAATGACTATGGCTGAACAGGCTGCCCGAAGCGTTGTCTTGCGATGACGTGCCGATGTGCATCTCCTTGAAAGTGTTCCATTGACCGCAACTTGGACATTTGCCTATCCACTTTGTCGACTCCTGTCCGCAGTTGCTGCAGACATATACTGTTTTTGTTTTTGCCATGTGCTGATGTCTGTTTTTTTTGACTTTTTGTCGCAATACTACAAAAGTACTAATATTTTTCGTCGTTACAAAATTTATTATTACTTTTGCTTTATGAATATGAAAAGCTTTTTTATTTGCATTATATTTGCGGCATTAGCCATATCGTGTGGAAAATCTTACGATGAGCAGAAACGCTTGTCGCGTGCTGAACGTGAACGGCTGCATAGACAAGATTCGCTCGCTCTGAAAATTGCTGTCGTGCCAACGCTCGACTGCTTGCCCATATATGTGGCTAAGGAACGTGTGCTGTACGACACGGCAAGGCTCGACTTGCGCTTGCGCTATTTTACGGCACAAATGGATTGTGATACGGCTATTGCCGGACGTAGCGTTGAGGGAATGGTAAGCGACCTTGTGAGTACCGAACGGTTGAAGCGCGAAGGAACTCCGTTGCAGTATGTTTCGGCAACCAATATAAATTGGTATATGTTCACCAATCGCAAGGCGAGAGTAAAGAAGCTCGACCAGCTTGGCGACAAGATGGTGGCTATGACAAGATATTCGGCTACCGACTTTCTTACCGATGCTGCACTCGAAGGCGTGAAGACCTCGTCGGTAGTGTTCCGAATTCAGGTGAACGACGTGTTTGTGCGTCAGGCTATGTTGCTCAACAACGAGATGGATGCGATGTGGCTTGCCGAGCCTCAGGCTACTGTGGCACGTCTGAACGGTCACTCATCAATATACGACAGCCAGAAGAAGGGCTTGAAGCTGGGCGTGATAGCTTTCCGCGATGATGCCATGAAGGACAAGCGTCGCAAGGCGCAAATCGAACTCTTCAAGAAGGCGTATAATGCTGCTTGTGATTCGTTGAATAAATATGGAATTCCGCATTATTACGAATTGCTGAATAAGTATTATAAGCTTGACGAGCGTTATGTGAAGGCTTTGCCCAAGACACAATTTGAACATATCGGTAAGCCACGCCAGAAGGATATTGAGGCTGTGGCTACCGGCAAACGATGATTTTTTATGGCTTCAACTATCAACGACACAATTCTTGCAGAGCGTAATGTGCCTCGCGCCTTGCGTATGCTGCGCCAGCGTATGGACGAACTGGCTATTGTCGAAGGTGAGGAAGAACTCGAGCGCCTGGAGTCGGAATACGGTCTTATGGCCAACTGCTTCTTGAGCGACATGTGCGACCCTAATGCTGCCCGTATCTACGACCGTATGCTGAAGCGTACTTATAGACTGTACAATACCGTGCGTCTTGCTTCGGTGATGCGCAAGCGTCGTACTTTGGCGCAAGCCCAGAACATATCCGCCAGCCGTCGTATCAGGCAGGAGGCTGTACTCGGAGAGTTGGAATCGTTTGTGCAGGACGTGGCCATGTGTTCGTTGCAGAGTGGAGAGACGTGCGAAACCTCTCTTGCCAAGCTTTATGCCAATCATCAGTGCTATATGGAAGGCTTGTTCAATAGTCTGCTTGTTATTGGACAATGGACAGAAGAGTCGGCTGAAACCTACAAATCCTTGCTCCTTTCGCCCGTAATCGACCATACAGACGCCCAGCTTGTAGTGAGTGCCTTGACCATGGCTTTGCTTGTAGTGTTTGATGTGAACAAGTGGCTGACGCTTGTTGCTGTATATGAGCAAAGCGATGATGTGGCGTTGCGCCAGCGTGCCATAGTGGGAATTGTACTTGCAATGCCCGACGAAGGAGTAGTCAGCTTGTTTCCCAACGTTAAAGAGGCTTTGCTTCGTCTGAGTTCGATAGAGCAGGTGCGTCGTGAACTGATGGAGGTTCAGATACAGATGTTGTATTGTGAGCATACCGAGGCCGACAGCCGTGAGATACAGACCGACATTATCCCGACATTTGTCAAGAACAGCCGATTGAAGAATTGGCGTATGGAGTCGGACGGTTGTGAAGACTCGTCGATTGACGAAATATTAGGCAACGACGATGCCGACAGCAATATGGCTGAGATAGAAGAGAAGATGAGCAAGATGATGGAGATGCAACGTAGGGGTAGCGATATATATTTTGGAGGCTTCTCGCACATGAAGCGTTTTGCCTTTTTCAGCGAGATAAGCAACTGGTTTGCGCCTTTCTATGCCGATCATCCAGACGTGACCAATGCCTTAAAGGGCGAAAACGGTCCGGCTATAAAGCAAATGGTGGGACGTGGTCCGTTTTGCGATTCCGACAAGTATTCGTTTGTGTTTGCTATAGCTTCCATCTTCGACCGTCTGCCTGCTGACGCTCAGGAGATGCTGAAGGGAGGAAACGCTTCTTTGCCCGAGAATATGGTTGCCGAAACAGATTCGCCTGCCTATGTGCGTAGGATGTATCTGCAGGACTTGTATCGCTTCTTCAAGTTGTTTCCCAATCATAATGATTTCCGCAACCCGTTCGGTAAGACGGCAAAGGATGGAGTTGCCGACTGTCTTTTTATAGCGAATGCGTCGCTTGTCAAAAGTATGGCGCACGAGGCTGTTGAGATAGGGCGTTTGCTCTTCAGATGGCGTCAGTATGAAGCGGTAAAGGTACTTGCAGAGTCTGTAGTTAGGTCGGGAGCCGAAAGTGCTGATATTTCCCTGCTTCTTGGTAATGCCTATTTAAGGACGGGTTGCTATGACGCGTCGTATGAATTGTTTTCACGCGTGGTTGCAAAAAACGAGAAGCGCGAGCAGGCTATGGCAGGATTGGCAGAAGCCGCATTCATGTTGCGCAGATACGACGACGTGACAGCCATCTGCAACCGATTGGAAACCGTTGGATGTATTTCCAAGCGGTTGACGATATATATGAGTCTGGCGTTGATTGATAGTGGCGAAGTAAGCGAGGGAATGAACCGCCTGTATCGGCTTGATTACGAGAACGACTCCGACCGCAACGTAAAGCGTGCAATAGCATGGGGACACCTGATGAACCATAAGCCCGACGAGGCGGAGCGGATTTACGACGTCCTTGTAGCTGAAGGTTCGGGCGTGGCTGACGACCTGCTCAATTGTGGCTACGCCAAATGGTTGCTCCATAAGAATGGCGAAGCCAGCCAGATGTTCGGACGATACGCCTCAGCCATGGAAGCCGACAATAAGGGCGAATGTCTTGCCACAGCCTTTGCCGAGGACAAGAATCTGCTCGACAAGTATGGGGTAGGCGACTTCGAGAAGGTGATAATGCAGGAATAAAAAACAAGCACCATCGGAATTGAAAAACATGGTTTTCTTTTCCAATGGTGCTTTTATCGTAAGTGACAGCCAGTTCGGAAGCTAACTGTCCGCCGCTTACTTGAACAATTAAAATTTAGCCTAAATATTTCATGAGAATCTTTGCGTTGCCGCTATCGCGCAGCTTGGCAATACTCTTCTCGCGTATCTGGCGTACACGCTCGCGTGTGAGTCCGAGCTGGTCGCCAATCTCTTCAAGACCCTTCTCGTGGCATCCTATGCCGAAGCACTCGCGAATGATGGTAATCTCGCGGTCCTTGAGCACCTTGTTGAGTACAGAATTGAGCTCAAGAGCCATTGACTCATGGTCGACCTGGCGGTCGGTACGGCTGTCGTCGCCACTTGGCATTACGTCGAGCATACAGTTGTCCTCGCCATCCTGAAAAGGAGCGTCGATACTGAGGTGGTGTCCGTCTGCCATGAGGCTCTGGCCAATCTTCTCCTCGTCAATCTTGGTAGCGTCCGAAAGCTCCGAAACCGAAGGATGACGCTGGTTTTCCTGCTCAAACTTGTTTATCTCGTGATTGATCTTGTTGAGCGAACCAACCTGATTGAGTGGCAGGCGTACGATACGGCTCTGCTCTGCGATGGCCTGCAATATGCTCTGGCGAATCCACCATACAGCATACGAGATGAATTTGAATCCGCGCGTCTCATCAAACTTCTGTGCAGCTTTAATGAGGCCGATATTACCTTCGTCAATGAGGTCGGTCAATGTCAAACCCTGATGCTGGTACTGTTTTGCTACGGATACTACAAATCGCAAGTTGGCTGTGACAAGTTTGTCTTTAGCACGCTCACCTTCCGCACCACCTTTCTTGATCTTCTGTGCCAGTTCTATTTCCTCATCGATGGAAATAAGAGGGGCGCGTCCAATCTCAACGAGGTATTTATCAAGTGCTTCACTCGAACGGTTTGTAATACTTTTTTGAATCTTAAGTTGTCTCATCTTGTATACCTTAAACTTTCTACGGCTTTTATAAAAGTTGCGTGTTTTGGACAAATGTGCCCAAAAACCTTGCAAAGGTACTTTTTTTTTCTGACTTAAACAAGTTTTTTATTCAATATTATTGTATTTCTGAAAAAGATAGTAACTTTGCACGGTTTTGCTGTGCCAGATTGACGGCATGGCCATTATGAAAACTATGAAAATAAAGTAGGAAACTATGAAAGAAGTAAGATATTTTTATGTACCCAATGCTGCTAATGCCGGCGAATTGCCCGAGGAGGAAGCCAAGCATGCCGTGCGTGTGCTTCGTCTGCAGAGTGGCGACCGTATGATTCTTGCCGACGGCGAGGGCGGACTCTTTGATGCCGAGGTGAGTATGGCATCGGGCAAGCATTGTATGTACAACATCCTTGAGCAACTGTCCTGCGAGCGCGAGTGGAACGGATGCATCACGCTCGCCATAGCCCCGACCAAGATGATGGACCGTATAGAGTGGATGGCAGAAAAGGCTACGGAAATAGGATTTGACGAGCTTGACTTTCTCGACTGCAAGTTCTCCGAGCGCAAGACGTTGCGTACCGACCGTGTGGAGCGCATCGTCGTGTCGGCTATGAAGCAAAGCCATAAGGCTCACAAGCCGATGGTGGGCGAGATGGAGCCGTTTGCCGATTTCGTTGCACGTCCACGTGAGGGACGCAAGTTTATAGCCCATTGCTATGCCGAGATAGAGCGCGAGGATCTGTTTGCAACCCTTCAGACTCTCAATCCCGATGAGCCCGTGACGATGCTTGTAGGACCTGAAGGCGACTTCTCGATAGACGAAGTGCGACTTGCCATGACCCATGGCTATGAGCCTATAAGCCTTGGCAAGAGTCGTCTGCGTACGGAGACAGCCGGACTGAGTGCCATTATGATGGCAAACCTCACAAAACGCAAACTGTAAAAACGACGATAGCTGACGTAAAGACCGAAATAACGATATTTATGAAAACAAGATTTATTGACCTGAAAGACGTGTGGCTCTTGTGGCACAGGTGCAAACCCAGCCCGAGAAGCTGGCTGCTCCGTTTATGCTGGGTGCCCCCAAGGGAGCCGATGCTTCGCAGGTGGCGGTAGCCGCAGGAGTGGATATGCATAATGGCATAATGCGTATTGACTGTGAGAACTTCTCGTATCAGAAGCAATCGACCGTGAGCTGCATAAGTCGCGTAGCGTTTTATGGCCTATCAAGGGTGACTTCAATAATTGCATGTCGCAGAGCCTACTGTTCGCACTCTTTGCCAATGTCAATGGCAAAGATTTCTTGCCTCTCCTTCAATCCGACCGCTCCCTGCAGGCAATACTCATGGAACTCAATACAGCCATCGACTTCGGCAATATCATGCGTAGCGTAGACGGCGACATCTCGTTCGCCTTCTCGGGTACGTCGCCCGACAATCTCGGTATGACAATGCTTGCCCATGTGGACAAGTCCGTGTAGACAGCCGATGTCGGCTACTGGAAGCAGTCGTGCCAGCTGGAATGCAGCATCCGGGCGACAACGGACATTGGACTTACAGGAGTGGTGATATGGGCTTATCATTCGGATTGCAGGGCGAAGTGTCTTATGGTATATCTGGCGTGTCGCCAGCTCCGGTACAGCAGCTGCTGAAGGCTGCAAATCCCATACCAGCCGACGTAAGCCGCATGATAGTAGGGGAGCGTATTGCTATGGTGTTAAATGTAAAGGTACTCGTAGGCAACAGCGTGGCAGGAATCAGTAAGTTTGACATTGTGAAGCCTATAATAAATAATGTGAAAGTCGTTGTTTGTGTAATGAAATTCAAAAATAAATAGTTGATGAAAAAAATTGTATTCAAGGAAGTATTGCCCCATGTCTTCTCGGATAGAGCCGATATGGACTCAGACATCTGGAAGAGCGATGCCAGTTTTGAGAAGGGCATCTGTATCTTGTTGAGGCTGCAAGCGGTATGGGCAAGAGCACGTTCTGCGGCTACGTGTTGGGCTATCGTCACGACTATACGGGCGCCATACTCTTTGGCGACGACGATGTGCGCGGATATAAGCCAGCCGACAGGGGCGATGTGCGCATGTGCCACGTCAGCTTGCTCTTTCAGGAGCTGCGCCTCTTTCCTGAGCTTACGGCTTGAGAGAACGTTGAGATAAAGAACCGTCTCACGTCATTTGCTGACAGCCACACCATCGACACATTGTTTGAGCGCCTCGGCATAGCCGACAAGAAGCAGTCGCTCATAGGCGAGATGCCGTTCGGCTAGCAGCAGCGTGTGGCTCAGATGCGTGCTCTAGTGCAGCCCTACGACTTCATAATGCTTGACGAACCCATAAGCCATCTTGACAACGACAACGCCCGGGTGATGGGACAGATTGTCATGGAGGAAGCCCGCAAGCAGGGAGCTGGAGTAGTGAACGGCAAGAACGCCCGCTTCAAGGGCAGAGTGATAGGATTCTCGTCAAGGCTCAACTCCATACTGGTGCCGCAGACATTCATGGAGTGGAGCAACAAGGATTATTTCAGCGACTCCGGCCATAGCGCCACATGCTTGATAGTGGAGGTGGACAACCCTATCGACATAAAGGTGTCGGAGTTTATGGAGAGCCACGGCTACGACATGGCAGGCAACAATATGGATGCCGAGAAGATAGTCTACTTCCTGAAGCTACTTGTGTCAATAGTCGTTACTGTAGGACTCGTCATCTCAGCCCTGAGCATCTACATCCTTATGTTCAGCATCTATCTGCTCGTGCAGAAGAACACTACCAAGCTCGAGGACCTGCTGCTCATAGGCTAGAGTCCGTAGCGTGTGGCAATGCCCTACCAGATGCTAATAGTAGGTCTGAATCTTGCCGCCTTGCCATAGCATTGCCTGTGCTTGTAGTGGTCCGTTCCTACTATATGGATGTCATAATGACGCTCTTACCCGAGACCGATGAAGGCTCTATGTGGGGGTACATTGGCAGTAGGCGTTGTACTGTTTGTAGTGCTGTCTGCCACCAATGTGCTCGTAGTGAAGAACAAGATGATGGCATCTGTAAGAAGAATTGAAAATTAATTAACAAAATAAAGGGAAGTATAAAAAACGAAACTTACAGATAGTTCCATTTTATACTTCCCTTTTTGTTTACAATGTCTGTTATTCTTCACCGTCATTGGTATGCAGAATGATGCTTGTTGCGCCTATGGTGAACAATGTGCCGTCTTCGATGCGTCTTTGTTCGCGGTCGCCAAGGATAACGTTGTCTACAAAGGTTCCGGTATAGCTCGGGCCGTCTTTGAGGATATACTTCAGGCTGCCGTTCTTGTCACGGCTGACGGTTATTGTACAATGGTTGATGTCGATGCTCGGGTCGTTGGTTTCGATGGCGCAGTTGACTCCGCTGTTCTTCATGTAGCGTCCTATGGTGTTGACTCCCATTTGAAGCGGTATGACCTGCTTGTAGTGGAATACGTTCTCTATGACCGTTATGTAGCCGTATTCGTTGCCCTCGGCATTCTCTTCGGGCGTGTCCTCCTTCTGTGTCTTGCGCAACTTGGAAACGCCAATGCGTATGCCGAACTGCTTGCCGCATTGTGGGCATTGGAACACAAGCGACTGTCCGTCGGTATATTTCTTTTCGTCGAATGTGATGTAGTTGTCACATTTAGGGCATCTTACTCTTTTCATTCTTAATGTTTGTCGTTCTGTTTTATTTCTGTTATCCAGCAGTCGGCAAATGATTTGTCGGTCTTGAGCTCGTTCAAGGCGTTGTTGGCCTCTGCTCTGCTGGCGAATTTCTTGTATATTACTTTTGTGAATCCGTTGTTGCGGCATACGCTTGCCTCGGTCATTCCCTGCTTGTGCAGGTTGTCTACATACTGTTGGGCGTTACGTATCGAGACGCGGCTTGCGAGTACTATCGTGTAGTATGGCAGGGCGTTCGTCTCGTCTGTCTGCGTATTAGCCTCGGCTTGTGAGGCTTGCTCGGAAGGGACGAGGCTCTCGGGCTTGCCGCTTGTCATTTCCTTGGGCATTATCTCGTATAGCCAGTTGGTGTCGATGGCGCTATGGCTGACTGTTCCTGTGCTTGCATCGCCCAGTCGTGAGGGGATGGAAAGCATTATGAACAGCACGGCACAGGCTGCTGCCATGTGGCGCAGCATCTTGACCGGAATGTTGAGCGAGACGGTCGGCTGCTCCGAGTCTGCCTCTTCGGTAGTATGTGCCTGAGTAGGAGCGTCGCTCTCGGCAATAGGGTTGTAGGCTACGAATGGCGACGGTTCGTTCCTGCGGATGCCGGCTGCGGATGCGGCTTGTGTGTTTGCCGGCTGCGACTCGTCGGCGGGCAAAGCGTCAAGCTCGAATGCCTGGAAGCCGTATGTGGCAGGAGTCGTTATGCCGTTGTCGTTAGGGATGAAGTCGTATTCGCCGTTGTCCAATATGTAGAGTCGTCCGATGCCGCAGAGTTCGTGGCCGCCATCCTCGCTCATTATCATCTGACGAAATTCGTCAACCTCGCTTTCTATGCGCTTCAGAGCTTCGGGATAGCTTAAGTCGTAGCAGTTGACATAGTCCTGAGCCAGTACCGAATCGTTCATGGTGAGTCGGGGATTGAATCCGACAGTTCTTGTCGGAGGCAGGAATATGTGGTTCTTCTCATCGTATGATGCGGCGATATGGTGTGCCATAAAGCCTCCGAATCCGGGGACAATGACGCAGTCGTTGTCCAACAACAATTTAGCTATATGTCTTTCCAATTCTGTCATAATACGTTGGCTAATTTTGTTTCAATGTACAAAAATACAAATAAAAAATTGTAAAGCAAAATATAAAATGATAAAGTTGGTGATAATATAATATGTTATGGCGAAAAAATATTATCTTTGCATCTTGGAATACGATTGTAGTGATAATACACGTTTAATTTTTTATATTTCTCATTATTAAATGAAACAGTACAAATTAGTGAACAATGTATTGGGGTGGCTTACTTTCATGGTGGCTGCTTTCGTATATTGCTCGACGATTGAACCGACAGCCAGCTTCTGGGACTGTCCTGAGTTCATTACAACCGGCTATAAGCTGGAAGTAGGTCACCCGCCTGGAGCACCCTTCTTTATGCTCACGGCCAACTTGTTCTCGCAGTTTGCGAGCGACCCTAGGCAGGTGGCTAAAATGGTAAATATTATGAGCGCTTTGCTGAGTGCTACTACCATTCTTTTCCTGTTCTGGAGTATCACTCATTTGGCACGCAAGCTGATATTGAAGGACTGGAGCGAGATGACAACGGGCAAGCTTATTGCCATTGAGGCATCTGGACTTGTAGGCGCTCTTATCTACACCTTCTCCGATACATTCTGGTTCTCGGCTGTGGAGGGCGAGGTTTATGCTTATTCATCGGCATTTACTGCCATCGTGTTCTGGCTCATCCTGAAATGGGAAGACCATGCCGACGAGCCTCATAGCGACCGTTGGCTTGTGCTTATAGCGTATATGACGGGTCTGTCGATAGGCGTTCACCTCTTGAACTTGCTCTGTATTCCGGCTATCGTATTGGTATATTGCTATCGTCGCTATCCGCATATCGAGCTGAAGGGCTCGTTGCTGGCTCTGCTTGTCTCGTTTGTTATTGTGGCAGGTGTGCTGTATGGCGTAGTGCCGGGCATCATTACTGTGGCAGGATGGTTTGAACTGCTGTTTGTCAATGAGTTGGGCTGTCCGTTCAATACGGGTGAGATAATATACATCATACTGCTTGTTGCCATCGTGATATGGGCTATATACGAGTCGTATACCGACCGCAACTTCAAGCGTCAGAACATATCGTTCACACTCGCTGTAGGTATGTTGGGCATTCCGTTCCGTGGTATGGGTTGGGGCGCAGCCTTCGTAGGCATCATCATTCTTGTAGCCATATACTTCGGACTGAACTATCGCAAGAAGGCGGACAAGCAGCTTGTGCCCGTAGTGTCGGCACGCTTCAAGAATACTGCCTTGCTGTGCATGCTTATGCTGATGATCGGCTATTCGAGCTATGCTGTTATCGTAATCCGTTCGGCTGCCAATCCGCCTATGGACCAGAACTCGCCCGAGGATGTGTTCACCCTCGGTTCGTATCTGAGCCGCGACCAGTATGGCGACTCTCCGTTGCTTTATGGCCAGGCTTACACCTCGCAGGTGGCATTTGACGTAGAGGGCAACATGTGCATCCCCAAGCATAAGGAAGGTGCTGCCATTTGGCAACGTAAGGAGAAGGCATCGGAAAATGAGAAGGATTCGTACTTCGTCGTTTCGCACAAGGACAAGCTCATTTACGCACAGAACATGCTGTTCCCGCGTATGCATTCGTCGGCCCACGCTCAGGCTTATGAGAATTGGCTGGGTGGAGTAGAAGGCACAAATGTGCCCTACGACCGTTGTGGCGAGCAGGTGACTGTGAAGATGCCTACACAATGGGACAACATACGCTTCTTCCTCTCTTACCAATGCAACTTCATGTACTGGCGCTACTTTATGTGGAACTTTGCCGGACGACAGAACGACCTGCAGGGTAGTGGCGAACCTGAGCACGGCAACTGGATAACGGGTATCTCGTTTATCGACAACTGGATGCTTGGCGATCAAAGCAAGCTGCCGCAGGAGTTAAAGGAGAACAAGGGACACAACGTGTTCTATTGTCTGCCTCTGTTGCTAGGTCTTATCGGACTCTTCTGGCAGGCATGGCGCGGACAACGAGGCATACGTCAGTTCTGGGTAGTGTTCTTCCTCTTCTTTATGACAGGTCTTGCCATTGTGCTCTATCTGAACCAGACTCCGCAGCAGCCTCGTGAGCGCGACTATGCTTATGCAGGTTCGTTCTATGCTTATGCCATCTGGTGTGGACTTGGTGTATTGGCTTTGTACGATATGCTCAAGAAGATGCTTAAGACCAACGATGTGGCTCTTGCCAGCGTGCTTGGCGTAGCCTGTCTGCTTGTGCCCGTACAGATGGCTTCGCAGACCTGGGACGACCACGACCGCAGCGGACGCTACACTTGTCGCGACTTCGGACAGAACTATCTGATGACGCTCCAGGACAAGGGCAACCCGATAATCTTCACCAATGGCGACAACGACACGTTCCCGTTGTGGTATAATCAGGAGACCGAAGGATTCCGTACTGATGCACGCGTATGCAACCTCTCTTATCTGCAGACTGACTGGTATATCGACCAGATGAAGCGTCCGGCTTACGATTCGCCATCTGTGCCTATCACTTGGCCGCGCCTTGACTTCTGTTCGGGAACTAACGACTATGTGCAGGTAGATCCGTCGCTCAAGCAGCAGATAATGGATTTCTACAAGGAACATCCAGCTGAGGCAAAGGAGCAATTTGGCGAAAACCCATTCGAGTTGAAAAACGTACTGAAGAACTGGGTTCGTACTAAGAACAAGGACATGCATGTCATTCCGACCGACACGCTCTATCTGACCATCGACAAGGAGGCTGTCAAGAAAAGCGGAATGATGATGGCAAGCGACACTATGCCCGACCGTATGGTAATCTCGCTCGCAGGCAAGCGCGCTCTGTACAAGAACGACCTTATGATGCTTGAGATGCTCGCACAATGCAACTGGACACGTCCGTTGTATGTGGCTACAACTGTGAGTGGCGACAACTATATGAATCTTGGCGACAACTTCGTTCAGGAGGGTCTGGCTTACCGCATAACTCCGTTCACCACCAACAAGCCGGGAACAAAGAACTTCGACACCGAGAAGACATATAATAATGTAATGAACCGATATAAGTTTGGTGGCTTGGATAAGAAGGGACTCTATATTGACGAGACTGTAATGCGTATGTGCTACACCCATCGCAATCTCTTTGCACAGCTGGCTCTCGCACTCATTCGGGAGGGCAAGAATGACAAGGCTCTGAAGGTGCTGCGCAAGGCGGAGAAGTCAATACCTGAATATAATGTGCCCAATACATTTGTTTCGGGTTCGGCAGATCTGGCTCGTGCCTATGCTTTGATAGGATGCAAGGCTGATGCAGCCCGCATCTTGCGACAGGTTTGGAACAACACCAAGAGCTATGCCGACTATTATGTTTCGCAGGAAGGCTCACGCTTCAGTCTGTGTCAGAACGACGTGATGCGCCAGCTCTATTACATGCAGGGTATATCAGATATTGCTCAGCTTGTGGATGCGAAAATGGCAAACGACTGGCTCAAGACAGCCAATGCCATTTATGCCGTATATCAGGCTAAGGGCGGACAACCTTTTGAGACGCGATGATAATTGAACAGCCTTCAATATGGTTGCGTTGGTTGTTTCCAGGGGCAACCTGGAGAATGAACCGCAATGAACGCTCGGTGTACATCACGTTTGACGACGGACCTATACCTGAGTCGACGCCGTTCATTCTGCAAACATTGAAAGAGTTTGGGATACACGCCACTTTCTTCATGGTAGGAGACAATGTGCGCAAGTATCCCGACCTCTACAGAAGTATTGTTGCGGAAGGCCATCAAGTGGGCAATCATACCTATCATCATCTTGGAGGCTTCAAGCATTTTGCCAAGACATATATTGACGACGTGGAGCGTGCCAACGACCTTATAGGCGCCCACCTCTTCCGTCCGCCACATGGCGCTATGAGCCATAGCCAGTACATCTGGTTGCGTTGCAAGTATCGCATCGTGATGTGGGATCTCGTGACACGCGACTATTCCAAGTGGCTTAGTGCGGACGACGTGTTCAATAATGTAAGACGATATGCCCGTAATGGTTCAATCATTACTTTCCATGATTCGGTAAAGAGTATCGACAAGCTGCGTACCGCACTTCCGGAGTCGCTCAAGTGGCTTAAGGAGCAGGGGTATGAGTTTAAGACTTTCGACTGAAGTCGTGGGCATCAAAAACGTAATTAAAGATAATGGACAAACGACAATTATCTCTTAAAATAAAAGCCGAGGCAAAGAACCTCGGCTTTTTTGCTTGTGGCATAGCCAAGGCCGCGGCTGTGGACAAGGATGTTGTGGATTCGTATCGCAAATGGATTGACAATGGCGAGCATGCTACGATGAATTATCTTGAGAATTATCCCGACAAGCGTTTCGACCCACGGCTGTTGATGGACAGACTCAAGAGTATTGTGTCTGTTGCGTTGAACTATGCGCCGTCGCATACTCTGCCCGAAGGCGAACCGCAGTTTGCTGCCTATGCACTTGGCAAAGACTATCATGATGTGGTAAAGGGAAAATTGCGCATGCTTGCCGAACGGCTTGGATTTGAGGAGTATAGAGCGTTTTGCGATTCGGCTCCCGTGCTTGAACGTTACTGGGCTGTAAAGGCTGGTCTGGGATGGACAGGACGAAACCATCAGCTTATAATTCCACGCGCCGGCAGCATGTTCTTCTTGGGCGAGCTGTTTCTTCCAGTAGAATTGGAGTATGACGAGGAGATGGAGCCGCGTTGTGGCAATTGCCACGCATGTATCGATGCTTGTCCGTCGCACGCTCTTACAATGGGCGAAGGAAAATCGGATTTTGACGCGCGCTTGTGCCTGAGCTATCAGACAATAGAGAACCGTGGCGACATTCCCTCCGACTTGTCCGAAAAAATGGGCGATACGATATATGGCTGCGACTGTTGTCAGAAGGCCTGTCCGTGGAACCGTTTTGCGCAACCCAACACTACTCCCGAACTTCAGCCATCGCAAGACCTGCTTGACATGAAGCGTGAGGACTGGCTGTCGCTAACTGAGGACGACTATCGTCATTTGTTTAAGGGGAGTGCCGTGAAACGAGCCAAATATTCGGGGCTTATGCGAAATATCCACACGGCCCTTGACAAGGAGTAGAGAAGTCTACTTTATCCTTACTGTTCTTATTCCGGTCTGCGACGGATGTTTCTGCATATATTGGTAGAGTGTCATAGGCTCTTCAACAACCTTCTTGTGTATTTGCGATGCGTTGAGCATGTGTAGTCCGTCTTTGTGCCACACGGCTATACCTATGTGCGAAGTGTCGAGTCCAGCCTTGGATGTAGTTATAGCGATGATGTCGCCATCGTGTATGGACGAGCGCAGCAACTTGGTGTTGTGGATGGCTGATTTGGGAATGTAGCTGAACTTCTTGCCGGAGAGGAGTTGCTCGGTCTTGGCTATCCGTTCTATCATTTCCGGATTGTTATTCAGCATAGGATAAAGCGAAGCGTGTGTGCTCATGAAGTCGATATGCAGGGTCTGTATTGCTGTGAATGGAGGGTTGGGCGACTGTATCTCTTCGACGAATCCCTTCTGGGTGTTCTCGTGGATCCATTCGGTAAAATAATGCTGGCGGGCAGGATAGCTCACCTCTCCGTTCTGATATCTCACCATACGCAAGTAATGAGCGTAGTCGTCGAATGCGGTCTTGCCGTTTTTGATGCAAAGATATATGGCAAGAACGTTCTCCACATAAGTGGTACAGTCGAGCTGGCTAAGATTTATCACAAGCTTCTCCTGCTTGTTCACCTCAAGCGTCTTTGCCACATACGGAATGCCACGCAGTTCGCGGGCTATAGCGATTATAAGGTCAGGATTGGCTGTATGTTGTGCGTATTTATTGACGATTTGCCCAATCCTTGCTTTGTCTTCCGTCTCATTATAATAGGTGATATAGATAGAGTCGTTGTTGTAAGACGAGGATTTGGGGGCTTCTTTATATGCCGTTGAAAGATTCTGTTGTTGTGTAATCTGCTGTGTGTCAGCTTTATGCTGTATTTGGGGGTTCGTCTTGTTGGCCGAAGGGATGCCGCATTGGGCGAGTAATGCCACGGCAAGTGATAGAAAAGCTGTTGTCATGATAACGTGATTTTTCATTTCATTCTTCCAAAGTTAACTCCTACATAAATGTTAAGGCTACCGAATATATTGTTGGTTGAGAACTTTGGCTTATGGTAGTTGTACGTGTGGATTATGGCGTTGGCACCATAATACCATCGCATATTGTTCCATACAATTCCGAAGCGTCCCACTCCGTCGATATTGAAGTTGTGGAAAGAGAAGTCCTTGAGTGTGAATGTAGAGTGATTGGTGTCGCTCGACGAACTTTTGTAGCCCAGAGCCAACGACAACGAGGCGGCCGCCAGCCAGTTGCGGGCAAATACCCAGTTGTAGCCGTATCCACCCGACAACGAAATATCGGTATATTTAATCTTCTTGAATTTCAATTCGGGGTCCATGTATTGCTTGGCAGTCTCCTCGCCAAGGTTTTCGGCAACGATGTCGTACAGTTTCTCCCAGTCTACGCTTAGCGAGTGGCGGGTGTAGCCTATGCCGCACAAGGCAGAACCGCACGACTTGCGTTGTATTGTCGATTGGCTGAAGGCGGCAGGGTAGGAGAATCGCTTGTGATTGAAGATGTAATACATATTGAATCCCTTGATACTCACGTTGATACCGTCGTAATTCGTGCCGTTTAACGGACGTGTGTTCACCTTGCCTTCGTTATCAAGTTGGGCTTTCGAAATCTTGTAGTCGTTGCCCGTCTTACGATAGAACAGGTCTACGCCAAGTTGTGAACTATAGATAGAGAGGTCAAGTTCGGTTCGCTTGTCTCCGCTGTTGATGTTCTTCAAGTCGAATGTGTAGCCAAGGAAAACCCATCGCCAACCTAAGTACGGTCCAAGTTTGAAGGTCGGGAGCGGGGCGAAGGTGAAGTCGTTACCCATAGTCGACGCTATGCGGTAAATCTCATAAGTGTTGGTGTTTTGTACCATAGCTGTGTAGTTGAACTTTTGAGGTTCGATATAGCACGTGTCTACTTCGCTGAAATTCCTCATAAACCTACCCAGGGTTCGGCCTACTACACGAAAAAAAGTGTTGTGACGGTATTTTGGGGGCGCACTAATGGTGTCTGCCGCAGTTTGAGCCTTGGCAGACATTCCCGAAACACATACGGACAACAATATTGTTATGGTTCTTTTCAAATACAAATCCTATAAGATTGTTATGTGGTTTTCTCGCTCTCTACAACTGTTTCGCTTATAGCTTACCAAGAATTCTGTCCATCACCCAGTTGACTGGTGTGGCGCTCACGCTTGTGCATTGGCACACTCCCAAGCCTTGAAGGTGTTCAATTACAGAGCGAATGATAGGTAGCTGTACGTAAGAAGGATTAGGCACGACGATGTTTGTCCGGCCTGCACTTGTCACCAGTTGTATAGGGGCGTAGTCGTAAACCGAAAACGACAACATGCCTTTGTCGCCAATAACCTCTATACGGTCTTCCTTGGCGCTTTGATGGCCAACGAAACACCATGAACCGCTGCCTGGCAATCCGTTCTCGAAGAAGAAACTGGCACTTATGGAGTCCTCTGCCTTGTACAGATGTGCTCTGTTGGAGCAATAGCCGTGAGCTCGTGTGATGACTCCGAATATATCCTGCAAGAGATCGAGCTGATGAGGAGCCAGGTCGTAGAAGTAGCCTCCTCCGGCAATGTCCGGTTGTAGTCGCCACGGCAGGTTGTGGGCATCCTGATAGTCAAGGTCTCTTGGCGGAACAGAGAAACGTATCTGGACATTTACTATTGTGCCTATAGTTCCCGAATTGATGATGCTCTTTACCTTCTGAAAATAAGGCAGATAACGTCTATAGTAAGCCACAAAGCACGGCACACCCGTAATCTCGCTTATGCGGTTGATGCGGGCGCAGTCTTCATAGCTTGCAGCTAATGGTTTTTCTATGTACACGGGTTTGCCAGCCTTCATAGCCATAATTGCAAATGTAGCGTGGCTTGAAGGCGGAGTGGCTATATATACGGCATTTACGTTATGGTCGTTGATAAGTTCCTGTGGGTCTGTGTACCACCTTTTTATATTATGACGTTTGGCGTACGACTTTGCCTTTGCTTCATTACGGCTCATTACTGCCACCACGCTTGAGCCAGGCACCTCGTTGAATGCCGGTCCGGATTTCTTCTCGGTCACCTCGCCGCATCCGATAAATCCCCATCCTATTTGTTTCATATCTTAATAACTAAATCAAAACTCATTATTGTCAACTGCTCAAGCTACGGTGAGGACGCCATAGCCTCCTATAATTCAACACTCAACACTCAACATTCAAAATTCACTCGTGTTCTTCCAGCCATTTGTCAATCAGCATTCTTGCAAGGCTGAGTTTTTCGGGAATTGTAGGCAGATTGTTCTTGTTAAACCAGTTGCCGCGCGACAATTCCGACTCCTGTAACTTAAGGTCGCCTCCGTCGTATTCGGCAAAGAAGCCAACCATGAGGCCGCAAGGGTAGGGCCATGGCTGCGACTTGAAGTATCTCAGATTCTTTATTGAGATGGACGTCTCTTCCCATACCTCACGTCTTACTGCCTCTTCGAGCGATTCGCCAGTCTCTACAAATCCGGCAATACATCCGTAGAAGTCGGTCTTGAAGTTTTTGGCGTGTACCAACAGCAGGTCGTCGCCACGGTTTATGAGTACGATTATGGCAGTAGCCAGTTGGGGCCAAATGGTCTTGCCGCAATTAGGACATTTCTTTGAAATGTCTGTATCCATCACCATGGGCGACCCGCATACGCCACAATATTGCGTGTTGCGGTCCCAGTAGAGCAGCTCATGGCATTTGCCGGCTTTCAGATAAAGAGGATGCGAAAGTTTGTAGAACGACTGTCGGAGACCGCACAATTCGAATGTGCCGTCTGTACAAATCTGCACATCGTCTATCTGCAAGGCTTTCACCTTCTGCCCGCTGTCCATGGGCGAAATGTCCATAATATGAGTATTGTGAGTGGTCGTGACGGGTGCTTGTTCGCAATACGGGATGGTAAAAGTACCATCCGCACATTTCTGTAGGAGAAGCTCTCCTTTATTGTTGAATACAAACCAGTTGTACATAGTAATGTTTTAAAAAGGTTATATTTTAAATACAAAGGTACTTATTTTTTTATATTAAGAATAAAAATATGACCTATATTTTATTAAAAGATAGAGGCTTATTGCATTTGAATCAAATCTCTGTTAACTATTTTTATTTTTTAGAATTAAAACTTGTGCAGTTCAGATATTTTTGTACCTTTGCAATCGATAAATCTAAATACAGCTTATGACTCTTGTCATCATAACAATAATACTAATTGGCTATTTCTTGATAGCGACAGAGAAATTTACCAATGTAAACAAAGCTGCGGTTGCCATCTTTGTAGGAACGCTTGGCTGGATACTTTACATTTGTTATGGATCGGATTTTGTTATGGGACAGCACGCCAAGGACTACGCTTCGTTCTTGGATGGCGCATCGGCTTCGTCGGCTGCCGTAAAGCAGTATATTTTCCAGAATCTTTTCTTGAAATATGTGGGCAGAGCGTCTGAGATTGTTCTCTTCTTGCTTTCTACTATGACGATAGTGGAGATATTGCAGAACAACGGATGCTTCGACTTTATCTCACAGATGCTGCGTACGCGTAGCGGCAAGAGGATGCTTTGGATCTTGTCGGCAATTACATTCTTGATTTCGGCAAACCTCGACAACCTTACGGCGACTGTTATGATGCTTACCATTATGCATGCCATTGTGAGCAGACAGAGGCAGCGTGTCATCTTCGGATGTGCCATTGTTTTGTCGGCAAATTGTGGTGGCGCACTTACGGTTATAGGCGACCCTACGGGGCTCGTGCTTTGGAATATTGGCGCAGTAACAGCTACCAACTATTCTTTGACGATGGCTCTGCCGTGTCTTATAGCATGGCTCTTCCCAATACTTTGGCTGCAACGTGGTTTGCCACGACGTATTGAGACCGAGTGGATTACGATGCCTTATCGTGGCGATGATACCAATCTTAACCTGTGGCAGAGAGCCTTGATGTTGTTTGTCGGGATTGGCGGATTGTGGTTTATTCCTACATTCCATAACATTACTAAGCTTAGTCCGTTCCTTGGTGCGATGTGCGTACTGTCGGTATTGTGGATTGTCAACGAACTGATGAATCGCAAGCTGATGAATGCCGACCAGATGATACAGCGTCGTGTGCCGCGAGTGCTACAATATGGCGTAATTCAGATGATACTGTTCGTACTGGGCATTATGCTTGCGCTTGGAGTGGTACGCGAGACGGGATTCCTGAACAGAGTGGATGCCTTTATGGGCAGTATTGCCGACAATATGCTGGTAGTGGGTTTTGCCACTCAGATTATAGGTAGCGTATTGGACAATTTCGCAACACTTATGTCTATGGTTTCGTTGCACGACGTTGCCGAAACGGGTAGTAATCTTGCGCTTTATGGACAGAATGGAGCCTATTGGAAGATTGTAGCATATGCGACTGCTATGGGAGGCAACATTCTGTGTATAGGATCTATGAGCGGACTTGCCCTGATGAAGATGGAACGCATAAAGCTCAATTGGTACTTCGTCAATGTGGGTTGGGTTTCGCTCGTTGCGTCTATAGCAGGTATGGGTTGCTTGTGGCTGCTGGTATAATGCCCTTACATTATAAATGCTCTTATATAAATACCCTATTAACACCCCATAAAAACACCCTAATACTTTAACGAAAAATTTAATAATCTTAAATACAAAAAATCGTATGGCTAAAATTCAGACAATTGGAATCTTGACTTCCGGTGGCGATGCCCCGGGAATGAATGCTGCAATTCGTGCCGTGACTCGTGCGGGTATATGCAATGGATTTAATATAAAAGGTATCTATCGTGGTTACGATGGTCTTATAAATGGCGATATTGAGGATTTCACAACCGAAAACGTTAGTGGTATAATTATGTCGGGTGGTACTATCCTTAAGACAGCACGTTGCAAGGAATTTACTACCGATGAGGGCAAGGAGAAGGCTTATGAGCAGATTAAGGCTCATGGTATTGATGCTTTGGTTGTTATCGGTGGTAACGGTTCGTTGACTGGTGCTATGGAGTTTGCAAAAAAATATGACATCTGCTGCATCGGCTTGCCGGGCACTATCGACAACGACCTCTATGGTACAGATTCAACCATTGGTTACGACACTACCATGAATACCATCGTAGAATGTGTTGACCGCATCCGCGACACAGCCCAGAGCCATGAGCGTATTTTCTTTATTGAGGTGATGGGACGTGATGCTGGTTTCCTTGCACAGAACTCTGCCATTGCAAGTGGTGCCGAGGCAGCCATTATTCCTGAAGACTCTACCGATGTTGACCAGTTGGCACGCTTCATGGAGCGTGGCATCCGCAAGTCGAAGAAGAGTTGCATCGTAATCGTTTCGGAAAGCCCGAAGTGTGGTGCCATGTATTATGCCGAGCGTGTGAAGAACGAGTTCCCGCAGTACGATGTACGTGTGTCTATTCTCGGACACTTGCAGCGTGGCGGACGTCCAAGCGCTCACGACCGTATCCTTGCTTCCCGTACTGGTGTAGGAGCCATCGAGGCAATACTGCAGGGCCAGCGCAACGTGATGATTGGTGTGCGCAACAACGAGATAGTGTACGTACCCCTGAGCGAAGCCATTCGTAGTGACAAGCCGTTCGACCGCAAGCTCATCAAGGTGCTCGACGAACTGAGCATCTAAAAGTGGTCGATTTACACTACAAAAATGGCATATTTGGAAAGAAAAAGTACAATAAAGATTAAATATTCTTTCGTATAAAATATAGTTGTTATATTTGCATCAGAATTTAAAATCAAAATCAAATATACTATGTCACAAATCAACGGGCGCATCTCGCAGATTATCGGTCCGGTTATCGACGTTTACTTCGGTACAGCCGGCAAGAACCCTGAAGAGGTGTTGCCTAAAATCCATGAAGCTCTGAAGCTGAAGCGTCCTAACGGACAGGAGCTTATCATTGAGGTGCAGCAGCATATTGGTGAAGACACCGTTCGCTGCGTCGCAATGGACAATACTGACGGATTGCAGCGTGGCCTGGAGGTTGTTCCTACCGGCAACGCTATCATGATGCCAGCAGGTGAACAGATTAAGGGCCGTATGATGAATGTCATCGGTCAGCCTATCGATGGTATGAGCACGCTCAATATGGAGGGCGCTTATCCTATCCATCGTGAGGCTCCTAAGTTTGAGGACCTTTCCACTCACAAGGAAATGCTCGCAACTGGTATCAAGGTAATTGACCTATTGGAGCCTTACATGAAGGGTGGTAAGATTGGTCTGTTCGGCGGTGCCGGTGTAGGCAAGACCGTGCTCATCATGGAGCTTATCAACAACATTGCCAAGGGACACAACGGCTACTCGGTATTTGCCGGAGTCGGCGAGCGTACTCGTGAGGGTAACGACCTTATCCGCGATATGCTTGAGTCTGGCGTTATCCGCTACGGCGAGAAGTTCAAGAAGGCAATGGAGGAAGGCAAGTGGGACCTCTCGCTTGTAGACACTGAGGAGCTTAAGAAGAGTCAGGCAACACTTGTCTACGGACAGATGAATGAGCCGCCGGGAGCACGTGCTTCTGTAGCATTGTCTGGTCTGACCGTAGCCGAGGAGTTCCGCGACCACGGAGGTAAGGACGGTGAGGCTACCGACATCATGTTCTTTATTGATAATATCTTCCGTTTCACCCAGGCCGGTTCGGAGGTTTCGGCTCTTCTCGGCCGTATGCCTTCAGCCGTAGGTTATCAGCCTACACTGGCAAGTGAGATGGGACAGATGCAGGAGCGTATTACCTCTACCAAGAAGGGTTCTATCACATCAGTACAGGCTGTATATGTGCCTGCCGACGACTTGACCGACCCTGCTCCGGCTACAACCTTTACCCACCTCGACGCAACTACCGAGCTTTCGCGTAAGATTACCGAGCTTGGTATCTATCCTGCCGTTGACCCGCTGGGCTCAACCTCACGTATTCTCGACCCGCTGATTGTGGGTAAGGAGCACTACGAGTGTGCACAGCGCGTCAAGCAGATTCTCCAGCGCTATAAGGAACTTCAGGACATCATCGCCATCCTTGGTATGGATGAGCTCTCAGACGAGGACAAGCTGACTGTGAACCGTGCACGTCGTGTGCAGCGTTTCCTCTCACAGCCGTTCGCCGTGGCAGAACAGTTCACAGGCGTTAAGGGTGTGATGGTTTCCATCGAGGACACCATCAAGGGCTTCAACATGATTCTCGACGGCGAGGTGGACGACCTGCCAGAGCAGGCATTCCTCAACGTTGGCACCATCGAGGATGCCATCGCCAAGGGCAAGAAGCTGCTTGAGGCTGCCAAGGGATAATCCGCTTACACATTTAATACTTGTAAGACTATGAGTTTGAATTTAAGAATCGTCTCTCCCGAGAAAGTGGAGTTCGTAGGCCAGGCCGACCGTGTGGTGGTGCCTGGCGCAAGCGGCGAGTTTGAGATACTCACCGGCCACGCTCCTATCATCTCCACCCTCGACAGCGGGCGCATTGCTTTTTTTGACTCAGAGGGCGAGCATGAGGTTAAGACAATGGGCGGTTTCGTTGAAGTGCAAAAAAACAACGTCAATGTTTGTGTCGAACTTTAATGAAACCCGGTTGACATGTTGAAAAATACAGAGATAGCAAAATACAGCCTGCGCTACACCATGCAGACCCTTGTGGCAGTGGTGGTGCTCGCGTTGGCAGTTCTCTCCCTGCACATGTTCGCTCATGTTGACGGACTTGTCGCGCCTCTTGTTGTGAGTGTGGTCTTTGCCCTTGTGGTGGAGCTTGCCGACATATATTTATGGAAAAGAATAGCTGAAGCCAATCAAAAAATGCTTCCCACATTCTTCTCGGCCGTGTCAGGCTTCCGTATGCTGTTGGCTCTCTTCACTCTCGTGGGCTGCTACATAGCTGTTGGTCGCGATGCGATGATGGAATACTGTCTGGTGTTCATGGTCTTCTACCTATGGGTGATAGTCCACCATTCAGCCTTCTTCTCGCGTGTGAACAACTCGCACACTGAGTGTGACAATGAAAAAAAATAAACGATAATGAAACAGTTAAGGTCATTATTACTTCTCTTGGTATTGGCTCTGATGCCAGCCTTCGCCTTTGCGGGAGAAGCCAACAAGGAAGAGGGCAAGTCGCTCGACATCCCAACAACGGTGCTTGAGCACCTGTCCGACTCCTACGAGTGGCACATAGCCTCCTACGAGGGCAAGAGCCTGAGCATTCCGCTGCCGATAATCGTAAGAAGTTCCAACACCGGCGAATGGTCGTTCTGCACAGAACACAGCTTGCCGAAGAACTATTTCTTCGACGAGGAGCATCACGGCAAGATTTACGAGAACATGCCCGATGGCTCAAAGGTGCGCCCGCTCGACCTCAGCATCACCAAGACCGTGGCTCAGATATGGATAGTAGTGTTCGTTATGATAGCCGTGTTCCTCTCTTGCGCTCGCTGGTATAAGGGCAAGGACGAGAGAAGTGAGGCTCCTGGCGGATTTGTCGGACTGATGGAGATGTTTGTCATGACTATTTATGACGACGTGATAAAGGCGTCTATCGGCGAGAAGCACTTCAAGCCCTTCGCTCCTTATTTGCTCACGGTGTTCTTCTTCATCTTCACGACTAACATTCTCGGTCTGCTTCCGATATTCCCAGGTGGCGCCAACGTTACGGGCAACATCAACGTGACGTTCTTCCTCGCCGTCTGCACCATGATTGCCATCAACCTCTTCGGCAACAAGGAGTACTGGAAAGATATCTTCTGGCCCCACGTGCCGGTATTCCTCAAGGCCTATCCGGTGCCGTTGATGCCAGTCATCGAGTTCTTCGGTGTGTTCACCAAACCATTCGCTCTCATGGTTCGTCTCTTTGCCAACATGATGGCAGGCCACGCAATCATCCTGAGCTTCACTTGCGTCATCTTCCTCGGATGGTCGATGGGCGTGGGCTATGGCATTGGATTGAACCTCGTAAGTGCCATAATGATGCTCTTCATGAACTGCCTCGAAGTGCTCGTGGCATTCATCCAGGCTTATGTCTTCACCTTGCTGAGCGCCGTGTTCATCGGACTTGCCCAGAAGGAAGAGGAGGCAGAGGCTTAACAACAGAATAAACAATAAAAAAAATAACAACTTAAAAAAAATTAAACAACTATGATTATTTCATCACTTTTGGCTGCTGAAGGTCTGGCACAGCTGGGCTGCGGTCTCGGAGCAGGTATTGCAGTAATTGGCGCAGGTTTGGGTATTGGCAAGATTGGCGGCAGCGCAATGGACGCTATTGCACGTCAGCCCGAGGCTTCAGGCAAGATTCAGACCAACATGATTCTTACCTCAGCATTCGTTGAGGGTTGTGCATTGTTTGCTATCGTAGCCTGCGCCTTCCTTATCAAGTAAGGACCTAAGGCTCTTATGTAATAGCAACAAAGAGTTAGTAAAATATTGCAAATGGATTTTAGTACATTGCCATCAATATTGACTCCTGACCTTGGAATCCTCTTCTGGATGCTTCTTGCATTCCTTGTGGTGTTCTTCGTGGTCGCCAAGTACGGCTTCCCGTCTATAATCGGAATGGTCGACAAGCGCAAGAAGTACATCGACGAGAGCCTGTCCAAGGCGCAGAAGGCCGCTGCCCAGCTTGAGAACATCAAGCAGGAGAGCGACGCGCTGCTTCAGGAAGCACGGGCGAAGCAAGCCGTAATACTCAAGGAGGCAGCTTCTACCCGTGAGGCTATCGTGGCACAGGCTCAGGAGAAAGCTCGCGAGGAGAGCGCCCGCATCATTAATGATGCCAAGGCAGAGATTGAAAGCCAGAAACAGGCTGCAATCAGCGAGATTCGCCAGCAGGTGGCCGCGTTGAGTGTTGAGATTTCGGAGAAGGTCTTGCGCCAGAAACTCGGCACTGATAAGGCACAGATGGATTATATTAACCAGATGCTTGATGAAGTTACAGCCAATAATAAATAAGTATAAGCTATGGATTTAGGATTAATATCGGTCAGATATGCACGCGCCTTGCTCAAGGCGGGCATAGAGGCTAAGGAGGCCGACAAGGTGTATGCCGACATGCAGACCCTTGCCCATTGCTACTCCACTACACCCGCGCTGAGGGTTACGATAGATAATCCCATGCTCTCGAAGAAGCAGAAGGAGAGTCTGCTCCTCACGGCGGCTGCCGGTGGAACGTGCGACTTGACCAAGCGTTTCGTCGCCCTTGTGCTCAAAGAAGACCGTGAGAGTATCATGCAATTCATCGCCAACTCGTTTGTTACTCTGTACAGAAAGCATAACAATCTAATCAGTGCTAAACTAACGACTGCCTGCACCATCGACTCCGCCACGGAGAAGAAGATGAGACAGTTGGTTGAGGGAAGGACAAATGGCACAGTTGAGTTCCAGACCGAGGTGAATCCTAATATAATAGGTGGATTCGTGCTTGAGTACGACACCTATCGCATGGATGCCAGCGTGCGCAAGCAGCTCAACACCATTTTGTCGCAGCTAAATTAATTAAACTTTTTCTTAGAAGTATATGTCAGATAAAATAAAACCAAGCGAAGTGTCGCAAGTGCTTCTCGAACAGCTGCAGGGCATCAACAACAGCCAGCAGTTCGACGAGGTGGGCATGGTGCTCGAGGTGAGCGACGGTGTGGCCCGTATCTACGGACTCCGCAACGCCGAGGCCAACGAGCTTCTCGAGTTCGAGAATGGCACTATGGCTATCGTGATGAACCTTGAGGAGGACAACGTAGGTTGTGTGCTTCTCGGTTCTACCGAGGGCATCAAGGAGGGCATGGTTGTCAAGCGCACCAAGCGCATCGCTTCTATCCGCGTCAACGACAATATGCTCGGACGTGTCATCAACCCGCTCGGACAGGCCATCGACGGCAAGGGCGAGATTGACATGACAGGTGCTTTCGAGATGCCGCTCGACCGCAAGGCTCCGGGCGTTATCTACCGCCAGCCCGTGAAGGAACCGTTGCAGACAGGCTTGAAGTCGGTCGACTCAATGATTCCTATCGGACGTGGACAGCGTGAGCTTATCATCGGCGACCGTCAGACAGGTAAGACTGCCATCGCTGTCGACACAATCATCAATCAGAAGAGTTTCTACGAGGCTGGTAAGCCCGTATACTGTATCTATGTAGCCATCGGCCAGAAGGCTTCTACCGTTGCCGCTCTTGTCGAGAACCTCAAGCAGCACGGCGCCATGCCCTACACAATCATTGTAGCGGCTACAGCTGCTGACCCGGCTGCCATGCAGTATTATGCACCGTTCGCAGGAGCCGCTATCGGCGAGTACTTCCGCGACCGTGGTTACTCGGCACTCGTTGTCTACGACGACCTCTCAAAGCAGGCCGTTGCCTACCGTGAGGTGTCGTTGATTCTGCGTCGTCCTTCAGGACGTGAGGCTTATCCTGGCGACGTGTTCTATCTCCACTCACGTCTGTTGGAGCGTGCAGCACGTATCAACGACCAGCAGGAGGTAGCCGAGCAGATGAACGACCTGCCTGAGTGCATGAAGGGTCACGTCAAGGGAGGCGGTTCGCTCACAGCCCTGCCTATCATCGAGACACAGGCTGGCGACGTTTCTGCCTACATTCCTACCAACGTGATTTCAATCACCGACGGACAGATTTATCTTGAGAGCGACCTCTTCAACCAGGGCTTCCGTCCTGCCGTCAACGTAGGTATTTCCGTTTCGCGTGTAGGTGGTTCGGCACAGATCAAGAGTATGAAGAAGGTGGCTGGTACGCTGAAGATTGACATGGCTCAGTATCGTGAGCTTGAGGCATTCTCCAAGTTCTCAAGCGACATGGATGCCGTGACAGCCATGACTATCGACCGCGGACGCAAGAACAACCAGCTGCTCATCCAGCCGCAGTACAGTCCGATGCCCGTAGGCGAGCAGGTAGCCATAATCTATTGTGGAACTCATGGCCTGATGCACGACGTGCCCGTAGAGAAGGTGCGCGAGTGTCAGGAGACATTCCTCGACAAGATTCGCTCACAGCACGCCGACGTCATCGACGCTCTGGCAAGTGGTAAGATTGACGACTCGCTCACAGCCGTTCTCGAACAGACAATGGCCGACGTAGCAGGTCAGTATAAAAAGTAATAGCTTATGCCGTCACTCAAAGAAATCAAGAACCGACTCACATCCGTCAACAGCACCCGTAAGATTACGAGTGCCATGAAGATGGTGGCTTCGTCAAAGCTCCACCATGCCCAGCAGATGATTGAGAACATGCTTCCCTACGAGACGATGCTCGAGCACATCCTCAAGACATTCCTCGCCTCAGAGGCCGACGCTTCTACCGTGTTCAACGTGGAGCGCCCTGTGAAGCGTGTTGCCTTGGTGGTCTACGCCTCGAACAGCAGTCTGTGTGGCGGATTCAATGCCAATGTCATCCGTCTGCTTCAGCACATCGTTGACGAGTATTCGGAGAGCCTGGGCGGTAAGGACAACATCGTTGTCTACCCGATAGGACGCAAGGTTGCAGAGAAGACGGCTAAAATGGGGCTTCATGTGGCTGGCGACTTCACAGGTCTTGCCGAAAAGCCCAACGTGAAGCAATGTATTGAAATAGCCCGCGAGATAGGACAGAAGTTCGTCAGCGGCGAGATCGACCGCGTAGAGATGGTCTACCACCACTTCAAGAGCGCAGGTTCGCAGATTCTCACCCGCAAGACCTTCCTGCCTATCGACATCACCGAGGAGCTGAAGCGCGACCGCACTCGCGACCTCAATTCTACCGTGACCTCTAAGGAGGCGCAGGAGTATCTCAAGAAGAACGCTTCGGCAGGAGAGCAGAAGACAGAGGAGAACGTTCGTCCGCTCAACGACAACTTCATCGTAGAGCCCGACATGAACACCGTGCTCTCGCAGCTCATCCCCAAGTATCTTCACCTGATGCTCTACACAGCCTTGCTCGACAGCATAGCAAGCGAGCATGCCGCCCGTATGGTGGCAATGCAGACCGCTACCGACAATGCCGACGAGATTCTGCGCGAGCTCAACCTTCAGTACAACAAGAGCCGTCAGCAGGCTATTACCAACGAACTGCTCGATATTGTTGGCGGTAGCGTCAACAACTAAGACGTTATGTAGAAATAGGATGGGGTAGAATCAAGCCCTCAATCCAATATATAGAGAACCCGTTGTATAGTTCATTCCGACTACGCAACGGGTTTTTATGTGCCTTTATTCGTCAGCCAATATGGGCTGTATATTTGATTTATGTCACTATATTTGTGTTCTGTTGTATTATATTTGTATTCCTTTGGCTTCATTGGCCGTAAATCCTTACCTTTGCCGTCTCTAAACATAAGTTTTAACGTGAATAATTAACACTTGTAATCCAAGAAAACTATGATGATTCGTCAGTTGGCAATCCTCTTCGGTTGCCTTGCCGTGGGTGAACTCCTCATCTATTTCACCCACATCCCCCTGCCGTCGAGCATAATCGGCATGCTGCTGCTCACGCTCTTGCTCAAGCTCAAGATAATACGCCTTGAGTGGGTGCGCAGCATCAGCGAATTCCTTGTCAGCAACATCGGATTCTTCTTCGTGCCGCCTGGAGTGGCTGTAATGCTCTACTTCGACGTAATTAAGGCCGAGTTTGTGCCCATCGTTGCAGCTTCGGTCATCTCTACCGTGCTCGTGCTTGCCGTGACAGGATGGGTTCACCAATGCTATGGCAAGGCAAAGGACAAGATAAAGGGCGAGACAAAGGAATAAACTAAGATAGAAGTCCCCAGGCGAGATAATGATAAGATGTAGAATTGACCATGGACGATGACAAAGAAACAGAAGTCGCCATGGAAGATAATGAGAGATGGAAGTCCCCAGGGGATAAATATAAAAAAGGATAACGAAAACAATGGAATACTTTTCAAACGAATTTTTTCTGATAGCCCTCACGTTCGGTTCTTACTTCGTAGGCAAGCTGCTGCGCCGACTGACAGGCTGGGTGATAATGAACCCCATACTGGTGTCGATAGTGTGCATCATAGCCTTTCTGAAGATTACTGGTGTGAGCTACGAGACCTACAACAAGGGCGGCCACATGATTGAGTTTTGGCTTCGTCCGGCTGTTGTGGCGCTGGGTGTGCCCCTTTACATGCAGCTGTCCACCATCAAGAAGCAGCTCACACCTATACTTCTCTCCGAACTGGCAGGCTGTGTTGTAGGCGTAGTGTCGGTGGTGTGGATTGCCAAGGAGATGGGAGCCTCGCGCGAGGTGATACTGTCGCTTGCATCCAAGTCGGTCACAACGCCCATTGCCATGGAGGTGACCAAGGCTGTGGGTGGCATTCCGTCGCTCACGGCTGCTGTAGTGGTGGCTGTAGGACTGCTGTGTGCCGTATGTGGCTATCGCACAATGGGTTTCGCACGCGTCAAGAATCCCGTGGCACAGGGTCTGTCTATGGGCACGGCGGCTCACGCCCTTGGTACAGCCACGTCGATGGACCGCAGTCAGGTGCACGGTGCCTACGCCAGCCTCGGACTCACGCTCAACGGCATCTTCACGTCGCTCCTCACCCCGTCGATATTGCCGCTCTTAGGGGTTTGATGAATGTGGAATGTTGAGTTTTGAATTATTCTCGGCTTGTGCCTGCGATGACGATTTTTTTGAATTTTGAATTGTAGCTTTGTTCCCTACAATTCATCATTGAACAATTCAACATCGCCGTAGGCGACCAACTCAACATTCAAAATTCAACATTCAAAATTGCCGTAGGCGAACAATTCAACACTCCACATTATTCATGGTGGTAGCTTTCGCCGCGTATTATAGTGCAGGCGCGGTAGAGCTGCTCAACAAATATTAGCCGTACCATCTGGTGAGAGAACGTCATGCGCGAGAGCGAGATTTTCTCGTCGGCACGGCCATACACGTCGGCAGAGAATCCGTAGGGACCGCCGATAATGAACACCAGACGGCGTGCCGTCTGCTGCTTGTGTGTGAGCCACGTAGCCATTTCCATACTCGTGCGCTCGGCACCGTGCTCGTCGAGCAGAACCACCGTGTCCGACGGCTGGATAAGGCGCAGGATGAGTTCGCCCTCAGCCTGTTTCTGCTGGTCTTCCGACAGACTCTTGGTGTTCTTGAGCGCTGGTATAACGGTTATGTTGAACGGCATGTAGTGGCCGATGCGCTCCTGATAGTCGCTGATGCCCTTGGTGTAGAGCTTGTCAACGGTCTTGCCCACCATGATGAGTTCAGTCTTCATACTCCTCCTTTCGCTTGGGGTTCATCGGAAACCATCCCTTCTTGACGCGCTGGCGCTGCTCCAGAATCTCGCCGATGCTCCACAGACACGAGGCACCCACCACGCCCAGCAGGGCCGACACCATGACATTAGCCACAAGCATGGCAGCGGCTATGAATCCGATGCCCGCAACCAGAAACACCCACCACAGGCGAGTGCCGAAATAGTACTCCACCTTGATGACGATAGGGTGGAACAACCCAATGATGAGAAACGTGCCGACAGCCAGTACAAGCCCCGTGAAATGCAGCGACGGCATAATGTCCATAAATATAGATTGCATCATCTTTTTTGATAATAATGTATGAAATATTGCTTGAAGATGATGCAAAATTAATTAAAAACTCCGAACTTTGGGGCTGAAAGGCAAAAAAATACAATAAATATTTTGCCGATTGGCCGAAAAAGGGTAACTTTGCACCCGCTTTTAAATACAGCTTTATCAAAAATAGTTTAATGAAGAATGACAAAATGAAAAACCAGTACCGCGTGAACGAGCAGATTCGCGTTCGGGAAGTACGTATAGTAAGTGACGGTAACTCTACTGTTATGCCTACACGTCATGCTTTGGACATGGCGAGAGAGCAAGGTGTAGACCTTGTTGAGATTTCACCCAATGCCCAGCCCCCGGTTTGTCGTCTCATTGACTACAGCAAGTTTCTCTATCAGCAGAAGAAACATGCCAAGGAGATGAAAGCTAAGCAGGTGAAGGTTGAGGTGAAGGAAATCCGTTTCGGACCTCAGACCGATGAGCACGACTACAACTTCAAGCTCAAGCATGCGCAGGAGTTCCTCAGCGAGGGCAACAAGGTACGTGCATACGTTTTCTTCCGTGGCCGTTCAATCCTCTTCAAGGAGCAGGGCGAAGTGCTCTTGCTGCGTTTTGCCAACGACCTGGAGGAGTACGCCAAGGTAGAGCAGCTGCCTAAGCTCGACGGCAAGAAGATGTTCCTCTATCTCGCTCCGAAGAAGGCAGGCGTGGTGAAGAAGAGCCAGCAGAAGCTCGACCGCGAAAAGCGTGAGGCAGAAGCCAAGACCACCAAGGACATCGAGGAGAATGCAATGCCGGCAAACGGCGGACTCCTTGCCAACGCCAAGATGAGCGCAGAGGCCCTCAAGGCTCTCAAGGGTGAGGAATAAGCCGTCCCCAATATTAGAAAGACAACATGATACGTTGTGCGTAACGCCCTGGTATATGCGTTGCCACACATAAATAAATAACAATTTAAACAAACAAAAAAATGCCAAAAGTTAAGACTAACTCCGGTGCAAAGAAGAGATTCCGCTTTACCGGAACAGGTAAGATTAAGCGTCATCACGCTTTCCACAGTCACATCCTGACTAAGAAGACAAAGAAGCAGAAGAGAAATCTCCTTGGTGAGACTATCGTAGATCGTTCAAACCTGAAGCAGGTTCGCGACTTGCTCTGCCTCCGTTAATTTAATTAGTCAAACATTTAAAGGAAAAAAGAAACTATGCCAAGATCAGTCAATCATGTTGCTTCTAAAGCAAAGAGAACAAGAATCCTAAAACTCACCAAGGGTTACTATGGTGCACGCAAGAATGTTTGGACAGTAGCCAAGAATACCTGGGAGAAGGGTCTCACATACGCATATCGTGACCGCCGCAACAAGAAGCGCAACTTCCGCGCTCTGTGGATCCAGCGTATCAACGCTGCAGCTCGTCTTGAGAACATGAGCTACTCTACTCTCATGGGCGCTCTGCACAAGGCAGGCATCGAGATCAACCGCAAGGTGCTAGCTGACCTCGCTGTCAACAACCCTGAGGCTTTCAAGGCCATCGTTGAGAAGGTGAAATAAGCCTTACCAAAACGAATTTCCTATAGCAATAATATAGGATAGGAGACTAAGTCTAACACCGACTTAGTCTCTTTTTATATACTCGGCATGAGCATTGTCTAATGATGCAAATTCCGATAAATTCTAATAGGGATATATACAAGCATCGCAGATACGGGCCCACTCGATAAAGAATCAAATAATATTGTTGTGTTTTTAACAATCTGCATTTCTTTATGCAAATAGCTGTTTTACTCTATAAAGATAGAATTTCACATTCACTCCTCTAAATTCAGGTCTGAATGTTTTTAGTTTGCAGTTGAATGATTCTGCACTGGCATTAGTTTTTTTGTCATTGAAGAAATTCAGTATTCTGTCATAATGGTTTTGAAACCTTCTGAAGACTGTGTTAAACTCTTCACAGTTTCATTGCTCAACTTGATTAAATCATAATGCGAGTTTATGACGCGCCACATCCTTGTTATCGTAATCCGAATATATCTTACCCAATCTTAAAGCAAGATAATAGAACTCTTTCATATCCGGAAATCGACAAAATAGGACCTTGGCTCTTTCTGCCTGTGATTCGGTCCAGTCATTAGGCTTTCTTACAAGCAACCTGCGGCATCTTACCATAAGCTGCTTAAGGGTGTCTTCACAGTTCAATATTTCAGGTCTGTACTCAAGCCCTTTCTCTTTGTACAAAGTACGCATACGGTTGTCCTCTGCCATCACTTCCCAACGGTGTTTTATACGTAAGTCCTGAAGAGCATCATACATTAGCTTCTGCACATGGAACCTGTCAACGATCTGCTCTGCATTGAGAAAACACTTACGTACTATCTTATACATAGAGTTGGACATGTCCATGGTAACGGACTTGACCATTGCACGTTTGCCGGCAGGAAAATGCTGTAACTTCTTGATTATGAAGTCCGATTCCATTCCCTTTACCATTGCTAATAGCGTACCATTCCTTCCGTGTCGTCCTTGTTAGTCACAATTGTGTACAATTCTCCATTGTTCAGTGAAGGTCGTCTATGGCAAGGTGGTCACCGAGATTGCAGGCGTAAAGGGTGAACTCCTCTGAATGTTTTTTCTGACTCCATGAGTGAAATCCGTTCAGGTGGTTCTTGTAGTAGTCATTTAGGATATTTGCCTTCAAATGTGTAAACTCTGCAACGCTCTTGATGCTCACGGCATGAATACCAAGATAATTCTTTTAAAAAAGCTCCGAAATCAGCGGTAATTCTGGTTCCGGATGCAACAAGATTCCAATC
>ERZ859937.100-NODE-100-length-44444-cov-2.458627_pt1 | contig 44444 bp, 28 predicted proteins | sample MGYA00509985_ERZ859937 | MGnify/ENA primary metagenome ERZ859937 (study PRJEB30046, sample SAMN00715169) | human gut metagenome | study: EMG produced TPA metagenomics assembly of the A metagenome-wide association study of gut microbiota in type 2... | reverse complement strand
ATATTTTACAATCTGATAAATGCTTTCTAATTCTTCTGCGGAGAAAGTTGTGTTTTCTATCGCTTTCAGATTATCTGCCAACTGTCTGACGGAACTTGCCCCGATAATAACCGAGGTCACCAAGTCGTCTTTCAGTATCCATGCAAGCGCCATTTCGGCAAGTGTCTGACCGCGATGAAAAGCAAGTTCATTCAGTGCCTTGATTTTTCTCAGAATTTCTTCTGTCAGTGCTTCTTTTTTAAGGAAACCACCTTTGGCAATCCGCGAGTCTTCAGGGATCCCGTTAAGGTAGCGGTTGGTAAGCAATCCCTGTGCTAAAGGGGAGAAAGCAATAAAGCCTGTACCGTTTTCTTTAGCTTGTCGCAGAATGCCTTCTTCCTCCGGTTCGCGATTGAACAGATTGTATCTGCCTTGGTAGAGGAGACAGTGAACATCTCTCTCTTCCAGATATTTATAAGCTAATTCTGCTTTGTCCTTAGGGTATTTGGAGATACCGATGTAGAGTGCTTTCCCTTGCCGTACAATATCAACCAGTGTTTGAAGTGTTTCTTCAAGAGGAGTATTGGGATCGTAGCGATGGGTATAGAAGATATCTACATAATCCAAATTCATTCGCTTCAGGCTTTGGTTGAGGCTGCTCATCAAAGACTTTCGGGAACTCCAGTCGCCGTAAGGTCCTGCCCACATTTCATGTCCAGCTTTGGTGGAAATGAATAACTCGTCCCGGTAGGGCATAAATGATTTCTTCATAATCATGCCGAATGTTTCTTCAGCCGAACCGCAGGAAGGACCATAGTTGTTGGCAAGGTCGAAATGGGTAATACCTCGGTCGAATGCGTAATGTGCCATTGCTAAAGAGTTGGAGAATGCATTGACATCACCGAAATTGTGCCATAGCCCTAAAGATATTTCAGGGAGCAGAATGCCGCTTTTACCGCAACGACGGTACTTCATATTGCTGTCGTATCTGTCAGGGACTGGAGAATAGATGGAATTGATCATATCTGTAGGTTTTAGTTGAACTTTATTATAAGGTAGTAAAAACTGTGAAAGCAAAAGTAAGTAAATTCTTTAAAATACTCTGCGCTTTTTTGCAATAATAAATTAGTCATTTAAGAGTTAAAATGGATTTTGTAAATATTGGAATGAAAATAATGGCTATATTTGCAATATGTGATACTTTTTTAACTGATTGAAATGGAAAACCCAAACTACATTATGAGGGAGATAACCCCTTTGTCTGAACGTGATTGTTTTTATATTGCAGATCGTCGTAAAACCGAATTTACTTATCCTATTCATTGCCATGCCGAATATGAGTTGAATTTTACGGAACATGCTTCCGGAGTGCGTCGGGTAGTCGGTGATTCTGCGGAGGTTATCGGGGATTATGATTTAGTGTTGATTACAGGTAAAGAGTTGGAGCATGTGTGGGAGCAACATGAATGTACTTCAAGGGATATCCGAGAAATTACAATTCAGTTTTCTTCAGATCTCTTCTTTAAAGACTTTATCAATAAAAATCAGTTTGATAGTATTCGCCGGATGTTGGAAAAAGCACAATGTGGTATTAGTTTTCCAATGCAGGCTATTATGAAAGTCTATAATTGGTTGGATAAGTTGGCTTCTGAAGAACAGGGATTTTATGCGGTAATGAATTTTCTTCGAATACTTTATGAACTATCTCTGTATGATAATGCAGAAGTGCTTTCTAGCTCTTCGTTTGCTAAAATAGAAACTTTCTCTGACAGTCGACGTGTGCAAAGAGTGCAGAAATATATTGCTGATCACTATCAGGAGGATATTCGTTTAAGTATTTTAGCAGACATGGTAGGGATGACATCTGTTTCGTTCAGTCGTTTCTTTCGGTTACGTACGGGAAAAACATTTTCTGATTATATTATTGATATTCGTCTTGGCTTTGCTACTCGTTTATTGGTGGACTCTGCACATACGATCGCAGAGATATGTTATGATTGTGGATTTAATAATTTATCTAATTTCAATCGATTATTTAAACGTAAGAAAGGATGTTCGCCGAAGGAATTTCGGGAAAATTATAGAAAGAAGAAAATTGTGATATAGTGCTACGATATTAGTCTCTAACATATATCTTTTATCTTTGATTTTTTTGTTTGCTAAAATGTATAATGAAAGGATAAAATAGTATCAAATGAAGTGTTAGGAAGTTGCTATATTTGCCAATGGAAAAGACATTTTAATCTATTGAAAATATGCAAGTGAGATGGCATTTATTAGTTGTAGTATTTATACTGGCAAATATTTCTTTGAAAGCTCAAGATAATGGTGGATGTAATGATTGTCCAGCTTTTAATGCAAGTGGCAAAATAGAGGTGCGTGGAGTAAAAGAGAGGATTATCGGTGATTTATCTCAACCGATATCAGTGCGCATCGAGAATATCATTCGACAGATGACACTTGAAGAGAAAGTAGCTCAGTTATCGAATGAAAGTGATAGTATACCTCGTCTGAATCTTCCTTCCTATAATTATTGGAATGAATGTTTACATGGTGTGGCTCGTGCAGGAGAAGTAACTGTATTTCCACAAGCTATTAATTTGGCTTCTACTTGGGATACATTGTTGGTTAAAAGAATAGCCTCTGCTATTTCGACAGAGGCTCGTTTGAAATATCTGGACATAGGAAAAGGGCTTACTTATTGGGCTCCTACTATTAATATGGCTCGTGATCCTCGTTGGGGGCGAAATGAGGAAACTTATGGTGAAGATCCTTATTTAACTTCTCGTTTAGGAGTAGCTTTTGTGAAAGGATTGCAGGGAGATCATCCTAATTATTTAAAGACAGTTGCTACAGTTAAACATTTTGTAGCTAATAATCAAGAGAATGACCGCTTTTCTAGTTCCTCACAGATACCCACTAAACAATTATATGAATATTATTTCCCGGCTTATGAAGCATGCGTGAAAGAAGCAAATGTACAATCTATAATGACTGCTTATAATGCTTTTAATGGGATTCCTCCGAGTGGTTCAACTTGGTTATTAGAGGATGTTTTGAGAAAAGAATGGGGATTTGATGGTTTTGTTGTGTCTGACTGTGGTGCTATTGGAGTCATGAACTGGCAGCATCGAATTGTTAATTCATTGGAAGAAGCTGCAGCTTTAGGTATAAATAGTGGTTGTGATCTAGAATGTGGGGGGACCTATCGTGAGAATTTGGTGGCGGCAGTGCAACGAGGGCTAGTGTCAGAGTATGCTATTGATAGAGCGCTGACTCGTGTGTTGACAACGCGTTTTAAATTGGGAGAATTTGATCCCATTGAACTTGTTCCTTATAATCATTATGATAAGAAGTTACTTGCAGGAGAACAATTTAGAAGATTAGCGTATGAGGCAGCGGTTAAATCTATTATACTTTTAAAAAATGAAGATAATTTTCTACCTATAGATAAAAAAGATGTTCGTTCTATAGCTATTGTAGGACCATTTGCTGATAATAACTATTTGGGAGGGTATAGTGGTAAACCGGTTCATAATATTTCTTTGTTACAGGGTGTTAAGAAAATGGTGGGTGAAGAGGTTGAAATTTCATATATTGAAGGTACTTCCGTCGTTTCTCCGGTTGATTCAAGCTATTTATTGGCTTCTGATGGAGTGAACAATGGGCTTACGGCAGATTATATAGACGGACATGATTTGAATAGCCCTTTTTTATTCTCAAGAATTGATAAAACTGTTGGTTTTGATTGGGGAGATGGTACACCGGATCAACGTTTAACTAAGAATGATTTCTCTGTTAGATGGAGTGGGTATCTAAAAGCTCCGGTAGATGGTAAGCATGCTATTGGTGTATATGCTGATGGTGGAGTGCGTGTTTGGTTGAACGGTAGTCTGGTTTTAGATGAATGGAATGCTCATGGTTTACAATATTATTCAGTGGAAGTTTTGTTGGAAAATGGTAAGAAGATACCGATCAAAATAGAGTATATAAATAGAATAGGAGCTGCTACCTGTATGTTGGTTTCAGATTTTGGAAATATTAATCAGATAGATAAAGTGAAAAAAATTGTATCTAGAGCTGATTTAGTATTAGTTGCTTTGGGGAATGATGGAAAATTGGCTCGTGAAAATCGTGATCTGCCTTCTATTTATTTGCCCATGACGCAAGAACTATTGTTGAAAGAAATTTATAAAGTAAATCCACGTATTGCATTGATACTTCAAACAGGGAATCCCTTAACTTCGCAATGGGCTGCAGAACACGTTCCCTCAATTCTTCAAGCTTGGTATCCGGGACAAGAGGGGGGGGCAGCTTTGGCTGGTATTTTGTTTGGTTTGGAAAACCCATCTGGAAAGTTGCCAATGACTATTTATGAATCAGAACAGCAATTGCCAAATATCTTAGATTATGATATTTGGAAAGGGCGTACCTATCAATATCTATCAAGTAAACCTCTTTATGGATTTGGGCATGGTTTAAGTTATTCAAATTTTGAGTATGCGGATTTGCAATGTAATGATGTAGTTCATGTAGATGGAACTTTACAGTGTTCTATTAAGGTTAAGAATATAAGTGACGTAGTGGGTGAGGAAGTCATTCAAGTATATGTTTCTCGTGAGAAAACTCCGGTTTATACGTTTCCATTAAAGAAACTAATAGCTTTTGCGCGAGTTAATTTGAAACCGAATGAAAGTAAGACGGTTACTTTTACTATAACTCCTCGTCAGCTTTCTGTGTGGCAGGATGGAGAATGGAAAATGCTTTCTGGAAAATATTCCTTATTTGTAGGTGGTGGTCAGAAAGAATTATCGAAAGGAATGAATAAAGATTTTGAAATAAAATAAGGCTTGCAAATTAAGTTGTTGCTTCATTTAGTAGGAGAGGAATTGCTTAATGATTTGTTATAATAATTGCTTTAGCTCTAAAGGGAGATTATACAAAAATAATATTGATCCTACTTTAACTATGTTGGTTAAAGGTTCTTTAAGTTGTTTAGTATATAGCTTTGGTTGGATATCCTCTTTTAAATCAGATGTTTATTGGATGGTTTGAATAGTATTAGCTAATGATAAAATAGTATTTGTTTGTCATGGCTATGGTGTCTATATTTGCGGTGTTGAAAATATTATTATTTTAAATCAGTGTTATATGAAAAACATTATTTTGCTTTTAACGGCGCTCTTAATGAGTTGCCATGTGATGGCCCAAGAAACTATTGTTACAGGTACTATTACTGATGTCAGCGATGGTTCCCCGCTGATAGGGGCTAATATTCTAGTAAAGGGAACGGGGATTGGTTCTATTGCCGATGTGAAGGGGGAATATAGTGTGAAAGTTCCTGTAGGTAAGCATATCTTAGTTTTTTCTTGTATAGGTTATAAAGAACAAGAGATAACTATTAAGGCTGGACAAAAGGTTCTGAATGTTATGATGACGGAAGATACTGAACTGCTTGATGAGGTTGTAGTAGTGGGATATGGTACAATGAAAAAAAGCGATTTGACAGGTTCTGTTACTAGTATTAAGAGTGAGGAACTCATGAAAACAAATCCGGTTAGTATTAATCAAAGTTTACAAGGGCGTATTGCTGGTGTGCAAGTTAATCAAAATGATGGTGCTCCGGGAGCTGGTATTAGTATTCAAATTCGTGGAGCTAATTCATTTTCAACCTCTACAGAACCGCTTTATGTAGTGGATGGTATTCCTTTTACTACTGGAGGAACCCCTGGAGCTGGTCGGGATGAAGATGGTATGCTTCAATCTGCAAACCCTTTATCTTCTATTAATCCAGCTGATATTGAATCTGTGGAGGTGTTGAAAGATGCTTCTGCTACTGCTATTTATGGTTCTCGTGGTGCAAATGGTGTCGTTTTAATTACAACTAAACGTGGGGTTAAAGGAAAAGAAAACATTAGCTTTAGTGCAAATTTTGGCATATCGAAAGTAGTGAAAAAGATGGATATGTTGGATGGGTATACATATGCAAAATATCGTAACGAGGCAACAGAAATGTTTAATGAATATGATGGTGCGAGAGAGACGTTGCCTTATCCAGGTAAAGAGCTTCTAAACACTAGTACAGGCGAGTATGAATATGCTCCTGGACCAGATGATTATCGGAATGGTACTTGTGCATGGACAAATTGGCAAGATCAAGTGTTTGAAACTGCTCTTTCACAAGAATATAATTTGAGCGTAAATGGTGCAAGTGATAAAGGATATTATGCTATATCAGGAAATATTCTTGATCAAGAAGGTACTATACGAAATTCTGGTTATAAACGATATTCATTTCGTGCTAATATTGCAAGGAAAATTCATAAATGGATTGAGATCGGAACTAATATGAGTTTTACTAATTCACTTAATAAATTGGCAAAAACTAATTCTGTAAGTAATGGTATTATGCATGGTACACTATTTTATCCTGCTACAGAAGCGTTGGATAATGGGACTGATAATGCACAGTTGAACTGGTTCTCTTCTAATCCATATGTTTATACCCGTGCAGCAAAAGATGAATTGACTACTAATACTTTTTTCTCTTCTTCTTATTTAGAATTGACTCCTATAAAGGATTTAAAAATACGTCAGAATGTAGGCTTTTCTTATAATATGAATGAGCGTAATGTGTATTATAACAGAGAGACGGTAGAAGGTAAAGATCCGGATAATGGTTTTGCTTCTAAAGCAGATAATTGGGCTAAAAACCTTGTGCTTGAAACAATGGCTACTTATAATAAGGAGTTTAATAAGAACCATTCACTGAATGCTGTAATCGCTTTTTCTTATGAAAGAGGTGATTATGGGAATAAAGCTATGACTGCAAAAGGTTTTCCGCAAGATATAACGGAAGATTTTGATATGAGTGCAGCAGTAAACCCTAATAAGCCAATTAGTGGACGAGGAATGACTTCTTTAGTATCTTTTTTAGGACGTGCTAATTATAGTTTAATGAATAAATATTTGTTCACAGCTTCTTTCCGTAGAGATGGTTCTAGTAAGTTTGCTCCGGGTAATAAATGGTCCAATTTTGCATCAGGTGCGATAGCGTGGCGTGCTTCTGAGGAGGAGTTTATTAAGAGTTTAAATATTTTCAGTAACTTAAAAATACGCGCAAGTTATGGTCAGACTGGCAATCAAGCTATTGGTGCATATGCAACACGCGATTATTTGACGGTCGCTAATTATCCTATCAATGGAGCTTTAGCGAGTGGCTTTGCAAATCTTACTTGGAGAGGGCCTGCTAATCCAGATTTAAAATGGGAAACAACTACTCAATATAATGCGGGTATTGATATGGGCTTTTTCGAGAATAGAGTAAATTTTACTGTTGATGTATATTATAAGAAAACCTCAGATTTGTTGCAGAATATTCAAATACCTCAGAGTACGGGCTTTTCTAATATGACGACTAATTTTGGTGATGTTATTAATAAAGGATTGGAAATCACTGGTAAATTCTATCCAATAAGTGGAAAAAAATTCAAGTGGGATTTTGATGCTAATATATCTTTTAACCGTAATAAGATAGAAGAGCTTCCTGGAGACCAATTTGCACAGTCATGGAGCGATGCTGATGCAGTTTTTATTCAACGTAATGGAATGCCTATCGGTACCATATTTGGTTATGTTGAGGATGGTTTCTATGATAATATAGCAGAGGTAAGAGCCGATCCTTTTTATGCCAATGAATCGGAAGCTGTTTGTAGATCAATGATAGGTGAAGTGAAATATAAAGATCTTGATGGGAAACCAGGTATAACAGACGCTGATAGACAAATTATAGGTGACGCCAATCCAGATTTTACATTTGGTATGACTCACAACTTCTCCTATAAGAATTTTTCATTAAGTTTTTTCTTGCAAGGATGCGTTGGAGGGGATATCTTTAATGCTAATTTAATAAAGGTGACTATGAGTGGTATAGGTAACATCCCACAAGAAATGTATGATACTCGTTGGACGCCAGAGAATCGAGATTTGGCAAAATGGCCCAAAGCGTATTCTGGGTATGGTAGAACAATGAAACTATCGGATCGGTATGTGGAAGATGGATCTTATTTGAGAATGAAGAATATTAATTTAGGCTATAGATGGAATGCACCAATAAAAGGTATTGAATATATTAATTTTTATACATCGGTAAGCAATGTATTTACTATTACAAATTATAGTTGGTTTGATCCAGATGTGAATTCTTTTGGGGGAGATGCATCTCGTCGTGGTGTGGATATGTTCTCTTATCCAAGTAGTCGTACTTTCTCATTTGGTGTACAATGCACATTTTAATATTTAATTTTTTAATTAAAGAAACTATGAAAAATATTATATTAAAGTCTATGTTATTATTATGGACTGTTTTTGCAGTACTTTCTTGCGATGATTTATTAGAAGAAAAAGTGTATGATTTTATATCTCCAGAGCAGTTGGGAGATAGCGAGAGTGCGAAGTCTCAACTATTAACAGGGACTTATAACACGATTATCTCTAGTTTTATTGCTCCTTCATCTTATTTGTACTTAACAAATATGGATTGTGATTATGCTTCTGGCGCTTCTTGGGCTTTTGGAAATGTTGGCGCTGGAAATGTTAGTGGCTTTTGGGGAAAAGATCATCTGTGGCAAGGTTGTTATACTTTAATTCATCGTGCCAATCTTGCGATATCAAAAATTTCGGCAATGTCTAATATCTCTCAGGAAAGTAAGACAGATGCTATTGGACAACTTTCTTTTTTGAAAGCATGGGCATATTTTAATCTAGTAAGAAACTATGGAGGTGTTCCTATCTTTAGAAAGTCAATATCTGAAGGTGAAGATATGAATCAACCTCGCGCTTCAATTCCTGATGTATATACCCATATTATAGAGTTATTAAAAATAGGTGAAGGTATGTATTCTAAAAATAATAATGCTTTTATTGAAGGACATGCTTCGAGTGGCGCTGCTAAGGCTTTATTAGCTAAGGTATATGCTACTATGGCTTCTGGTGCACTGTCTGGAGTTCCTGTAGTTGTGAAAGGGGGGACGCCTAATCTCCCAGAACCTCAGCCTATTACACATATTGCACAAACGGTAGTTGGTTATGAGACGTTTGACCCAGATACATATTATGCATTGGCACGTGATAAAGCATGGGAGGTAATAGAGGAATATACATTATTTGATAAATATATGGATGTGTGGGCTATTGCTAATCGTAATAAGGGAGAGCATATATGGATGGCTCAAGCTAAAAGTGGTGATGATGACTTTGGAAATACAATATGTAAGGACTATGTTGGCATTATGGAAAGTGATGGTTCGCTAGATGGTAATTGGTATGGAATGCGAGATCATTGGTATTTATTATTTGAAGAGAAGGATTTGCGTATTATAGACGGAGTTATTCATCGTTATCCTGCTACTGACTTGGATGAGAATGGTAAAGTTGTATATAATTATTATCCTCGATGGTATGCGAATAAGGTTGCAAACCATGAGGTATATGATAGTGAGGGAAATAGGTTTGATGGAACGGAAGTTTATAAAGAAGGTGAAGGATGGAGTTTGGCAAAATTGACAAAATTTACATTTGTAACAGACCGGAAGCAAACGAAGACTGATTTCCATTTTCCATTACTCCGTTTACCTGATATTATATTAATATATGCAGAAGCGGTAAATGAACTGAATGGCGGTCCTACTGAAGAAGCTTACAAACAAGTTAATAGAATACGTACTCGTTCTAATGCAACTCCTTTTTCTAATATGAATCAAGATGAATTTCGTTCGGCAGTTCTTGAAGAACGTGCGCGTGAATTAGCCTATGAAGCAGATCGACGTTATGATTTATTTCGTTGGGGAATTTATTTAGGGGTAATGAATGCTATTGATATGGATGAACATAATGTAACTAAACGCCGTACAGAACGTAACCTTCTCTATCCGTTACCTACAAGTGAAGTTAATGCAAATGATAAGATTGATTCTAACAATCCTGGTTGGTAACTGCAAATAAGTATTTAGAATAATAAAAATGAAAAAATAATGAAAACTGTAAAATATGTTTTAGTCATGTTGATGACTGCAGGACTTGGAATATTTGCTTCCTGCTCGGATAATGAAAATAGTTGTACCCCTCTTAGTATAACGAGAATATCAACTGTGACAGATAGGGAACAAGGGCTTGAAGTCGCGAATTTAGCACAATATATCATAGTTCAAGGGACAGGATTAGATGGAGTTAAATCTATTCTAGTAAATGATGTTCCAGTAGATATGTCAAATGCATATACAACAGCAAATGAAATAACGTTTCCAATTCCTAGAGTAATACCTGTTGAAGTTAATAATTTAATTACATTATCGACTGCTACAGAATCTACTACAGCTCCTCTTTCTGTTTTTATTCCAGATTTGAGAGTGGATGGTATGTATAATGAATTTACTCCTGCTGGGGGAACAATGAAAATTGTAGGTGATTTTTTTGATTTATATGAAATTACAACAGAGAGTGGACAATTATTCTTTGGCGATCAAGAGATGGATATTATACGAGCTGTGCAGGATACTCTTTATTTTAATTTACCAGAAGATGCTATAGCGGGTACTAAAATAAAAATTGTTAGCCCAATAGCTGGCGAGAGATTAGTTCCTGGCAGATATTATGAGAGGGGAAATATGTTATGTGATTATGACCCATATACAGGTTGGGGAGGGAATAATTATGTGAATAATGGACCGGTTCCTGAATCTATTACAGGGAATTATTCACGTTTTAAAATTGCTAAAGAAGATGCTGCTGATTGGGAATGGAGTGGTACTGTTGCAATAGCTCAAATAGGGGTTAATTATTGGGATGATGTAAAGGCTAATCAAGATAATTATCAGTTAAAGTTTGAGGTAAATACTTTGACAGCATTAAGTAAGCGACAGATTCGTTTCTATTTTGAACAAATTAATTATGATTGGGAACCTTTTGCTTCTGGACTCGCTTTTAAAACAAATGGTGAATGGCAGACGATTAGTATTGATCTAAATGAGGTTTGGAAAGGGGATGTGCCTAATACTGGCACATTACAAGTTATGGGAAATAGCTTTGCAGAGGATACAGATATTTGTTTTGACAATTTCCGAATTGTACCGAAAAACTAAAATAAGCAATAGCTTAAAATCGTATATGGTTAAGAGAGGTAGCTGCTCTTGCATTTTTACCTCTCTTTTGTTTTCTTAAATAACATAAAAATGATCTATAGAATTCAGTATTTGTTGATTTTGTTATGTTTGCCCTTTTATTTGTTTGCACAGGACCAATTTGAAATAAGGGGGGTACTGCCTTGGCATAATTTTTTATCAGGACCAACATCTTGGAATATAGAAGACTATCAGAAATATCTTGATGAGTGTGAGAGGAATGGAATTAACTTTATTGGGTTCCATAATTATACTGGCGGTGGAGAACGTTATGCCACTTATGTAGAACCGATGATCAAGATAGAATATAAGGATATTCTTCCTCAAGCTTGTTTTGATAATTCTCTTACTGCACGTTGGGGGTATTTACCTATGAAAGTGAAAGATTATGCTTTCGGTACTGACCGTGTATTTTCTTTGCCAGAAGGTGCGGAGGCTTTTGGTAGTGATGCTTCTGTAACTTCTTCTACTCCACGAGAGCATTATGAGAAATCGCAGACATTGATGCGTGATGTTTTGAGCATGGCCCATGAACGTGGTATACGTATGGCAATGGGATTTGAATTTGGAGTAATTCCTCCTGAATATTTTTCTTTGAATGTAGCGGGCGACTGTTTTTACTGGCCTGGGGAGTCTAACATGATTCCGAATCCAAAAAGTCAGATAGCGATAGAGATACATTATGCAGCACTTGATAATGTTTTGGAAACCTATCCTGATATTGATTATGTCTGGCTATGGTTGAATGAACACTCATTCATGGGAGTGAATATAGAGAAAGCTTTGGAGAATGCTTCTTTTGCTGAAGCATATAACGCCGGACAAGGTTATTTTAAAGAGGCAGCTGATAGTGCAGCCCGTTTTGTCGGAGTTTGGGCACTTGAATATATGAAATTGACATCGGACTATTTGAAATCTAAAGGTTCGAATGCAAAAGTAATTCTTGGAGGATGGGGAGGTGGTCATCAATTACCTTCCTTATTGAAAGGACTGGACAGAGCTCTGCCAAAGGATATCATATTCAGTTGTTTAAATCCTGATTTAGGAAAAAATCCACAGCCTGAATTCTTGTCTGATATAGCTAAGAACAGAACTGTGTGGGCAGTACCTTGGTTGGAGGGAGATCATCAGCTTTGGCATTTTCAACCACGTGTAGAAATGATGCGTGATCATGTGAAACTTGCTGCAAAGCAGAATCTGGATGGGGTGATTGCTATTCACTGGCGTATGGAAGAGCCTCGTTTTAATTTTAGAACATTTGCTCATTTTGCTTCAAATAAGACAGACAACAAGACTGTAGAACAGTTATATGAAGAATATCTGACTGAGGATATGGGTAATAAGGCTGCAAAACTATTGGCTCCTCTGTTGGCACAAATGGATATTAAACAAATACAATGGAATGTCCCCTCACCAGAATTTTATGCCTTCACTCCTGAATGGGGATTATTGGATGATCAAAATGTGAAACTGCGGGAAAGTTTGATTCGGACTGCTGAACAGGTCCTGAAAAAAACAGAGGGCAGCCAGCGAGATAATTTGCAACGTTTCATTGCAATGTTCCGTTTTGAATTGCTATTGGGAGAGGTTGATAAAGCTATGATGCCTGCATTTATTCTTAAGAAGAATGACAGACAGGGCGTTGCGACCAGTTCGTTCGAAGAATATGAAGAGGCTTATCGTAGCCTTATGGCGGCTCCGGTGAAAGATATGTTTGAGACTTATATGCAAAGAATTCATTCTCGTGGAGAATTAGGTGTGTTAAGCTCTTTAAACCAGCGTTTATGGAGAGAATACAATGATTTGAAGTCTTATCTTGAAACAAAATTGAAGAGATGATGAAATATTGGAAGAAATATTTATTAGGATATTGCCTGATAGCTGTTTTAGTTCTACCTGTTCAAGCACAGATTTTACAAATAGGTAGTGGAACCTCATTAGAAAACTATGCAGCATCGGAACTGCAGAGATACTATTATCAGCTATCCGGTAAACTTTTGAATATCGAGAGGACAGCCTCGGCAAATCAAAAATCAGATTTTATATTAATTACATTAGATAATCCATTAGTGGATGATTGGCAAAAGAAAGGTATACTTAAGCTAAAAGAGAAACCAGGAGAGCAAGGGTATATACTTCAGACAGTAAAGAATGCAGGTCGTCGTACTTTATTGATTGCCGGAACAGATCCTTGCGGGTTACTTTATGGAGTATATGGTTTGCTTGAGGATCATTTGGGAGTGCGTTTTTATATGAGTGGTGATATCTTGCCTGAAAAAAGAATGAGAGCTCACCTTCCTGTGATAAACGATGTACGTACTCCTCAAATGCGTATTAGAGGATTTCTTCCATGGACCAATTTCCCGCAATCAGCTACTATTTATTCCTGGAATGATTGGAGGTATGTTATTGATCAAGCGGCAAAAATGCGTATGAATTTTATTATGATTCATAATTATAATGGTTTTTGTGGGCATAATGAAACTTTTCATAATTTTGAATATAATGGCTATTTATCCAGAGGGTGGATGCCGACTATAAAAACAGGACATGGTTGGTTGTGTCCGGGATGGGATATTAATGAATACCGTTTTGGAGCTTCTGAAATTTATGATGATTATGATTTTGGAGCAGATTATGGACTTCATAATGAGACATTGACTAATAGTCAGATAAAAGAAAAAGGTGAAACCGTTTTTCGTAAGGTGATAGATTATGCACATCAGCGCGGAGTAAAGATTGGATTAGGACTTGACATTGATGTGATTCTTCCTGAATATCAAGTATCTGCTGATGAACGCGGTGTAATTGCTGCGCAAACAGCACAGTTAGCCAAGCAATATCCATATTTGGACTATTTGTTCTGTTTTCAATCAGAGGGAAGCAAAGATTCCGTTTTCTATGCTAAATGGCAGAGAGTTTTTGATGGTTTTTATGAAGATATGAAGCGGCTTTCACCGTCAACTCACATTGTTGTATCAGGTTGGGGAATGACGGCGGAATCTGTTGCTCGCCTACCGAAAGATGTTATTTGTGCTCCGATATCTTATTATTCCGCAGCATTTGAACCGGGGAATATATATGGAGAGCGTGAATATTGGGGATGTCCATGGTTAGAGAGAGATTGGAGTAGTTCACAGTATTATTATCCTTATAATGTGGATTTATCAGAAACAATTCATGCTTATGAGAAAGCTTCGGAGAATATGAAAGGATTTTATGCTTTAACTTGGCGTTTAACGGATGCAGTTTCTCCTAAAATGTGGTATATAAGTAAAGCACCTTGGTATGAAGCTGAAGAATTGAACTCTTCGGAAAAAGTTTATGGAGACTATGCTAAAACAAATTATGGAGAGTCTGTTGCTGAACCGATTACTGCCATTATAAACCAAAATGAACCATTTGCTACAGATTTTGCAGAGTGTCAGGCGACACCGGGTTTTAATGAGGTTGTAAATACTTATCCTTTAATGAATATTCAGTCGTTATCCTTTGCCGGAAAACATGGTGAACTTATGAAGATAGATGCAGTAAACTTTCAGGAAAAAAAAGGAACAAAAAATGCGCCAAGTGATGAGGGAGGAGAATGTGTAGGTTATATAATGGCTGGTGATTGGTTGAAATATGATCAAGTTCATTTTAAGGATGATGTTTCTTTCATATCTCTCAGAGTTGCTTCTGCCTCAAATGGTGGTATTATTACTATTTCTATAGGGAAACTTGATGGACCTATGATTGCCTCTATTGATGTGAAAAACACAGAAGGGTGGCAGGCATGGAAAAACTTGACAGTTCCAGTTAAAATAGATAAAGGAATTTATTCTCTTTATGTTAGCTTTCATTCTTTCAACGATATAATACAGGCTAATAAATTGGCTGAAAAGCAATTGAATACGATTGACAGTTGCATGGCTGTGGTTACTAATTTAGGGCAGAGGAAACGTTTATCTTATTTACGTGCACGTATTGCAGGTGCTAAACACCATATTGCACTAAATTCTGGGTTTGAGAAATACCAATGGACTGATTTGCCGGGTCAAATGGATAGTTGGGCTCGTAGTTTCTTGTACCGTATTGATGACATTTCATCTTTTGGAAATATTATGAGTACACAAAACCGCTTTGTACAGCAGAATTACGTAGAGAAGATAAATAAATTACGTAAATACCAAAGAGTGAAAGCTCCTTCCCATGTTACTGCTAAAGGAACACAAAATGGAGCGTTGGTGACATGGTGTAATGAAGAACCGGGGGCAGACATTTTTGTTGTGTGCCGGGATGGTAAGGAAATTGCATCAGTACCTGTCAGTGCTAATCAATATGTCGATACATTTAATGGAAAAGCCTCTTATACAGTATATGTGATTGATACGGATGGAAATAGAAGTCTTGCTAGTATTCCGTATTATTGCTTAGCTGGTGATGCCGATAATGAGGCTCCTGTTATTGTAAATCCTTCTCCAGTGACCTCGGTTGCTCAGGGACATGATGTTAACATAAAACTGTCTATGGTTGATAATCGTTCCGTTGAAGATCTTTCTGCTGTGCTTCATTACCGTACTATAGGTTGTAAAGAGTGGAAGCAGATACCGTTTAAACATAGAATAAGAGCTGCTTTTGCGATAACTATTCCTGCTGAAGAGTTTTCTATTCAAGGAATGGAATATTATATTACTGCCTCTGATTCCCGTAATGTGGCTATGTATCCGGCAGACGCACCTGCACGACTCCATACAATTATTGTGACGGGCAGTGGAAGTAATAAATTACCTTCTCCGGTTGTAAGACTCACTGCCGGTAATCGGTTAAAGTGGGAAAAAAATCCTGATGTGGATATGTATCGGATTTACCGTAGTAAATCTTCTGATTTTGCAACGGATGCTTCTTCCTTTATAACATTTGTAGGAGGACAGACAACTTCTTTTTATGATAATGGGATAGATTTGGACGGCACTTCTTTGAAAGGAACTTACTTTTATCGTGTAACGGCCGTTAGCAGTGATGATATGGAAAGTAATGCTTCTGAAATCGTTAAAATAGATTATAAATGAAAAGAGTATATATTTATATAGTGATTGCTCTATGTGGAGTTTCTGCATGTACCTCTTCTCGTCAGCGGATTTTGGAAGATACCAGATTAGGCTTAGTGGATAAACACGCTACCGACTTAACTGCTATTCTGTTTCATAATCTGAAGCAAATGACCGGAAAGTATGTAGTATATGGACAACATAATTATGAAATGGATGGATTTGATTCAGATACCAGCCGTTGGCGTGATGAGCAGAATCGTTGTGATGCTTATGATGTGACAGGGGCTTATCCGGCCATGGCCAGTTTTGATTTTCTGCATTTCACGAATCCGGTCAGTTGGGAGACGAAAAATCTGGATTATATTAAGAGTAAATTTTATGCTGCTTATGAGCGTGGAAATGTGCTCACTTTTTGCTGGCATTACTATAATCCGGTTACGGGGAATAATTTCTATGATACTACGCAGGTGGTGAAACATATTCTTCCTGGCGGATCACGTCATGAAACATTTAAAAGCGATTTGAGGATTATTGCAGACTTTGCCCATAATGCTAAGAATCATGCCGGTGAACTGATTCCTATTATTTTTCGACCTTGGCATGAGTTTGATGGAAATTGGTTTTGGTGGGGAAGGAACCATTGTACAGTAGAAGAGTTCAAAGAACTCTACCGTTTTACTGTCACCTATTTAAGGGATTCTCTGCAAGTACATAACTTTTTATATGCATTTTCTCCTGATTGTGGATTTACGACTGAAAAGGAGTTTTTGGAGCGCTATCCGGGAGATGAGTATGTGGATGTAGTAGGTATGGATAATTATTGGGATTTTAGGTCGGATGGTGGAGATACAAGTTTAGTCGTATTAAAATCTCGCATTCTGACTAAATATGCCAAGGAACATAATAAGCTGTCTGCTATTACTGAGACTGGAACGCAGACTAGAGACTCTTTATGGTATTCACAACTACTGAATATTTTATATTTTGAAGGAGTAGAGTTGAATTATTTGTGTACCTGGTCAGGTTTTGCTCCTTATAAAGGACATCCTGCTGCATCGGATTTTTATCAGTTTAAAGAAGACTCTTTGATTTTATTTGCTGATGAAGCACCGGATTTTTATGTTCTGACAAAATGAAATAATATTATAGAAAAAACAAATAGCCATGAAACAGATAAGTATTCTCTTTTTCACTCTTCTGCTGTTGGGAGCATGTGTGAAAGCACCTAAGCAAACAGATAATTTTGTGAAGATTGTTGATGGACGTTTCTCTATCAATGATAAACCGTATTATTATATCGGCACTAATTTTTGGTATGCCGCTATATTAGGATCACAGGGGCAAGGCGGTAATCGGGAACGTCTGCTTAAAGAACTTGATTTCATGAAAGCCAATGGTATTACTAATTTGCGTGTATTAGTTGGCGCAGATGGAATAGATGGAATTATGACAAAAGCAGAACCAGCGCTTCAAACGGCTCCCGGTGTGTATAATGATACTATTTTTGATGGCTTAGATTTCTTCCTGTCGGAGTTGGGCAAAAGAGGTATGCACGCCGTATTGTTCTTAAATAACAGTTGGGAGTGGTCCGGAGGATATTCACAATACCTCTATTGGAGTGGTCATGGTGAAGTACCTATGCCTAAAGTGGCAGGATGGAATGCCTTTTCAAACTATGTTGCTCAGTATGCAAAATCAGAGAAAGCCCATAAATTATTTGAGAATCATGTACGTCAGGTGGTGAGTCGTGTCAACCGCTATACTAAGCTGAAATACAGTGATGATCCGGCTATCATGGCATGGCAGATAGGTAATGAGCCCCGTCCGTTTGGTGAGGAAAATAAGGAGAGTTTTGCTAAATGGATAGCTGAATGTGCTGCACTTATTAAGTCTATTGACCCTAATCACTTGATCTCCGTTGGTTCGGAAGGTATGGCAGGTTGTGAAGGAGATTTGGGTTTGTGGGTGAAACTCCATCAGGATATCAATATAGATTATTCAACGATTCACATCTGGCCGAATAATTGGGGGTGGATAGATAAGACTGATATTCCGGGAACCTTGGATAAAGCCATTGCAAATACTCGTGAATATATTGATGTACATGTTGCGGAAGCACAAAAAATGAATAAACCGTTAGTTCTTGAAGAATTTGGACTGCCGAGAGATAGCGTGATGTTTGATAGGAAGAGTTCTACTGTTCTGAGAGACCGGTACTATGAAGAAATTTTTGAAATAGTAAAAGAACATGCTATACAAAAAAGTGTATTTCAAGGATGCAACTTCTGGGCTTGGGGAGGATTTGCACAACCACAACATCTTTTCTGGCAAAAAGGAGACGACTATATGGGGGATCCGGGGCAAGAAGAACAGGGGTTGAATTCTGTATATGATACCGACACTACAGTGAAGCTTGTTGCGGATATTGTGAATGAAATAAACCAAATCACACTCAGATGAAATGAAAAAGAAAGTCATATGCTCAGTTTTGTTAGGCTTGATGGTATCTGGACAATTAATAGGAGCAGATTATATTAAGCCGAAGAAAGATAAAAAAACAGGAATATCCTACTATGATTTGAATAAGAACGGCCATCTTGATATCTATGAGAATCCTGCTTTTGCAGTAGAAGAACGTGTCCGTGCTTTACTCTCTCAGATGACTCTAGAAGAGAAAGTCGGCCAGATGCTTACTTCTTTAGGATGGCCGATGTATGAGCGCCAAGGGAATACAATCCGCCTGACTGAGCAATTGGTTCGGGAGATTGAAGAGTATCACACTGGTTCGCTTTGGGGATTTATGCGTGCTGACCCATGGACACAACGTACGTTGACTACCGGGTTAACTCCTGCATTGGCAGCCAAGGCTTCAAATATGCTTCAAAAATATGCAATTGAACATGGGCGTTTAGGAATTCCCCTGTTTTTGGCAGAAGAGTGTCCGCATGGACACATGGCTATCGGAACAACTGTATTTCCGACATCTATTGGGCAGGCTAGTACCTGGAATCCTGAGTTAATCAGAAGAATGGGGCGTGCTATTGCTACTGAGGCAAGTGCACAGGGAGCGCATATCGGTTATGGTCCGGTACTTGATTTGGCTCGTGATCCCCGCTGGTCCAGGGTAGAAGAAACGTATGGTGAGGATGCTTATCTCAATGGCGTGATGGGGGCTGCTTTAGTAAAAGGTTTCCAAGGTGAGTTTCCAAGAACTAAAGGTAAAGTAATCGCTACTTTAAAACATTTTGCAGCTTATGGCTGGACAGAAGGCGGACATAATGGAGGAAGTGCCCATGTTGGTAATCGGGAAATGGAAGAAGCTATTTATCCCTCTTTCCGGGAAGCAGTTGCTGCCGGAGCATTGTCTGTGATGAGCTCCTATAATGAAATCGATGGTATTCCTTGTACAGCTAATTCTAATTTATTAACCGGATTATTGAAAGAACGTTGGCAATTTAAAGGTTTTGTCGTTTCTGATCTTTATGCAATCGGAGGGCTTCGGGAACATGGAGTTGCAGATACGGATTATGAGGCAGCAGTGAAAGCTGTAAATGCGGGTGTGGATAGTGATTTAGGAACAAATATTTATGCCGGGCAATTGGTAAATGCCGTAAAAAGGGGAGATGTGCAGGAGGTTGTGATTAATAAAGCTGTCAGCCGGATACTTGCTCTAAAGTTCCATATGGGTTTATTTGATCATCCTTTTGTTGATGAGCGGGAACCGGAACAAGTCGTGGCATCAACAGAACATCTGGAATTGGCTCGTGAAGTAGCTCGTCAATCCATCATTTTATTAAAGAATAAGAATGAGTTGCTCCCTTTGAATAAAAAGATGAAGACTATTGCGGTTATTGGTCCGAATGCTGATAATATATACAATATGCTGGGAGATTATACGGCACCTCAAAGTGAGTCTTCGGTAGTTACGGTATTGGATGGTATCCGTCAGAAAGTTTCCAATGATACACATATTATATATGCTAAAGGGTGTGCTGTGCGTGATTCTTCTAAATCGGGTTTTCAGGAAGCAATAGAAGCAGCCCGGCAGTCGGATGTGGTTGTAATGGTGATGGGTGGTTCCAGTGCCCGTGATTATTCTTCAAAGTATGAAGAAACGGGTGCAGCAAAAGTCTCTGATAGTCATATCAGTGATATGGAGAGTGGAGAGGGCTATGACCGTTCTACTCTTGAGTTGCTGGGAAGACAGCGGGAACTGATACGAGAAGTGGGAAAATTGAATAAACCTATTGTATTGGTATTGATTAAAGGGCGCCCCTTATTACTGGAAGGTATTGAAGCAGAAGTCGATGCTATCGTTGACGCCTGGTATCCGGGTATGCAAGGAGGAAATGCAGTTGCCGATGTATTGTTCGGTGATTATAATCCAGCCGGGCGCTTGACTATTTCAGTACCACGCTCTGTGGGACAGCTTCCGGTATATTATAATACAAAACGGAAAGGAAACCGCAGTAAATACATAGAAGAAGAGGGTACACCTCACTATCCTTTTGGTTATGGACTCAGCTATACATCTTTCAATTATTCGGACTTGAAGGCGGAGGTTGTAGAAGCAGAAGATAGCTGCCTGGTAAATATTTCAGTGAAGGTACGGAATGAAGGCTCACGGGATGGAGATGAGGTCGTTCAACTTTATCTTCGTGATGAAGTGGCTAGTTTTACTACTCCTTTTAAGCAGTTATGTGGATTTCAACGGATACATTTGAAAGTTGGTGAGACAAAGGAAATAACATTCCGGTTAGATAAGAAATCACTGGCACTCTATATGCAAAATGAAGAGTGGGCTGTAGAACCCGGTCGTTTTACATTGATGCTTGGTGGTTCTTCTGAACAAATTTATCAGCAAAAAGAAATTGAGATAACCAAAAGATATACTTTTAAAATGTAAATATCATGAGTAAATCAAGAGATAGAGTGCTCCAGGCACTGAATCATCAGAATACTGATTATGTTCCGGTAGATTTTGGTTCTACCGCAGTGACAGGTATTCATTGCCGTATTGTAGAAGCTTTACGAAATCATTATGGATTGGAATCTAAGCCTGTGAAAATAGTGGATGCTTTTCAAATGTTGGGTGAAGTTGATGAGGAACTTGTAGAACTGTTGGGAGTAGATTGTATAGGTATTGGTGGAGCGAAGGATATATTTGATCTGGATACCACACAACTTCATGAACAGGTCACTCCGTGGGGGCAGCGTGTATTAGTTCCTTTGAGTATGGATCTTACGCCGGATAGCCAGGGAGATGTTTATGTTTATGCCGGTGGTGATAAAACATATCCTCCCAGTGCTGTGATGCCCAAAGGATGTTATTTTATCAATGCCATTGAAAGACAGCAACCTATTGATGAAGAAAAATTGAATCCCGAAGATAATGTTGAAGAGTTTACATTGTTGACGGATGCTGATCTTGCTTACTATAAAGAACTAGTGGATAAGGTGTCTGGTTCAGGAAAAGCCGTAGTTGCCAGTTTTGGAGGGACGGCTTTAGGGGATGTAGCATTTGTTCCGGGTATGGGATTGAAAGAACCGAAAGGTATCCGTAGTGTCGTAGAATGGTATATGTCGACAGCTATGCGTCAGGATTATCTCCATCAGGTATTTGAGAAAGAGATTGATATCGCGATAGCCAACTATGAAAAACTTTGGAATACATTGGGAGATAAAGTCGATGTTGTACTGACTTGTGGAACTGATTTCGGTTCTCAGGAATCTCAGTTCTGTTCTCTTGATACGTTCAAAGAACTTTGGTTACCTCATTATCGTCGTATGAATGACTGGATACATCAGCATACTACATGGAAAATTTTCAAACATTCATGTGGGGCTATTATTCCTATCCTTCCGGGTCTGATAGAGGCGGGGTTCGATATTATCAATCCGGTACAGATTAATGCCAAAGATATGGATTCACATAGGCTGAAGGAAGAGTTTGGTTCTCAACTCACTTTTTGGGGTGGGGGAATCGATACGCAACAAATATTGCCCTTTGGTACTCCCGATGAAATCCGTCGCCATGTGATAGGACAGTGTGAGATCCTGGGGCGTGATGGAGGCTTTATTTTTAATGCAGTGCATAATATACAGGCTAATGTTCCGATTGAAAATGTAGTTGCTTTATTTGATACTTTGAAAAGTCTTAGAAATTAATAACCTAAATATAGAAAAGTAATGATGAATAATCTGAATGAATTATATGATGCAATTTTGGTAGGTAAACTGGAAGATGCAGTAAAAGTAACCAAAATAGCAGTTGAAGAAGGAATGACTCCTCATGAAATTATAAACCAATACATGATTAAAGCGATGGAGGAAATCGGAAGTCGTTTTGAGGCAGGTCAAGTTTTTGTTCCGAATCTTCTGATGAGTGCCCGTGCCATGCGTGGCGCTTTGGATGTCATGAAACCTTTGATGCAGGGACAAGTCGATTCTTATATTGGGAAGATTGTGATAGGTACTGTAAAAGGAGATCTGCATGATATCGGTAAGAATCTTGTAGCTTCCATGTTTGAAGGGTGTGGCTTTGAAGTTATTAATCTGGGAGTTGATGTGTCGAGTGATAAATTTATCAGTGCTGCTCTGGAGAATAAGGCGGATATTATTTGTATGTCGGCTCTACTTACCACGACCATGAACTATATGAAGGAAGTAGTTGCAGCCGTTGAAGCTTCCGAATTGAAAGGAAAGGTGAAGATTATGGTTGGAGGAGCTCCTGTGAATGATGCTTTTGCAAAAGCAATAGGTGCCGATGCATATACCAGTAATGCCAACGCTGCTGTTGTAATGGCCAAGAAACTCATTGCTGCAAATTAATTTTTGAAAAGAATCTTATGATGGATAGGGAGATTTATCAATACGAGCTACCTTGGAATGCACTTCAACTTAATTCGGAAGATATTTATCTTTCAATGGGAGTTGGTTATGTCCCGAATGAAGAGATGCTAAAGCAACTTGATCTTTTGAAAAAAGAGATTGCTGTTCGATGTCGTCCACGTTGCCTTTATGCTTTTTTTGAAGCCAGTCTGGCAACTAATAATCATATAGGCATAGGTGGTGTGGAGCTACATACCGGTGCAGTTATTACTCCCTATTTGTTGGATGCTGACCGATATGTATTGTTTATAGCTACTGCCGGACAGGAGTTCGAACAGTTCCAGTATGAAGTAAAATCTTCCGGTGATATTTTGCAGGAGTTTTTGCTTGATTCCTTGGGCTCTGCAATTGCGGAGGCAGTTGTACGCGAAGTGTGTAGTAAAGTTGAAAACCATGTTTTGCCACTGGGATATGGTGTAAGTCATCCGTATAGTCCGGGATATTGCGGTTGGCATGTGACACAGCAAAAGTTTTTATTTTCTTTACTGCCGGAACAACCTTGTGGAGTTCGGTTGAGTGAGTCCTCTCTAATGTCTCCCATTAAATCGGTAAGTGGAGTAATTGCTGTAGGTGAGAGAATCGTGAAACGTAAATATGGCTGTGAGCTTTGTGGCAAAGCAGACTGCTATAAGAATAGAAACAAATTAAAAAAGTGATTGCCATGAATATATCAAAATGGATTGAAGATATAATTACTTCTGATAAAAGTTTGTCTATGCCTATCATGACTCATCCGGGTATTGAATTATTAGGTAAGAAAGTACTGGATGCCGTGACTGATGGTGAAGTTCATTTCCAAGCTATTCATGCTTTGAATGAGCGCTTTCCCCAGGCTATGGCATGTACCGCCATTATGGACCTGACTGTAGAAGCTGAAGCTTTCGGGAGTCAACTCTGTATGAGTGAACATGAGGTTCCTACGGTTACAGGCCGTTTGTTGACCTCATTTGAAGATGTGAACGCATTACAGATTCCTTCTTTGGATAGTGCCAGAGTTCCCCAGTATCTGAAGGCGAATGCTATGGCTGCTGCCGGAATAAATAAACCTGTCTTTGCCGGTTGTATAGGTCCTTATTCACTTGCCGGACGGTTGTTTGATATGACTGAAATAATGATGGCGATATATACTGAACCTCAGACTGCTACTTTATTACTTGAAAAATGCACGGAATTCCTTCTTAGTTATTGTCAGGCAATAAAGGCAACAGGAGTGGCCGGAGTCGTAATGGCAGAGCCAGCGGCGGGATTACTTTCTGATGAAGATTGTTTTCAGTATTCTTCATTATATGTAAAGCAGATCATTGAAGAGGTACAAGATGATTCGTTTGCAGTGATTCTTCATAACTGTGGTAATACAGGACATTGTACTCCTGCCATGTTGAAAACCGGTGCTAAAGGATATCATTTTGGAAATAAGGCTGATATGGTAGAAGCACTGAAAGTTTGTCCTGCAGATGTACTGGTTATGGGTAATCTGGATCCGGTTGGTATTTTCAAGATGGCCTCGCCGGAAGTAGTTGCCCGTCAGACAGAGGAGCTTCTGAATTGCACATCTTCATATCCGAATTTTGTAATTTCAAGTGGTTGTGATACCCCTCCGGAAGTTCCATTTGCCAATATTGAAGCTTTTTATCAGGCAGTGGAGAGATATAATAATGAATGTGGCAGATAAAGACAAAAAAGAGATAAAATTGTATCAGTTTATCCATTTACAGTCAGCTATCTTTGTCGTGTAAAATAAATGGGAACCTAAATAGAATAAAAATGAATAAGCTTAAAGGGATTACGTTAACATTGGCCACTACTGCTCTTGTAGCATGTGGACCGGGTCAGAAACAGTCAAATTTTAGTTCGTCTTCTATGCATACAACAGAAACGGAGAATTTACTTGCTAACCTTAAAAAAGTATCATCTAAAGGGATTATGTTTGGACATCATGATGATACTAACTATGGTATAGGTTGGGATGGTGAAGAGGGACGCTCCGACGTAAAAAGCGTGTGCGGAGATTATCCCGCTGTTATCAGTTTCGATCTGGGACATATAGAACTGGATGATACAGTGAGTCTGGATAATGTTCCGTTCAGTAAGATTCGTCGAGAAATACTGAACCAATATAAAAGAGGAGGAATGTCTTCTTTGAGCTGGCACTTACGTAATCCTCTGACAGGTGGAGACTCATGGGATGTATCAGATACAACAGTGGTGAAGTCTGTTCTTTCTGGAGGAAGCAATCATGAGAAATTCACCGGCTGGGTAAGTAAAGTTTCTGCCTTTATTAATTCTCTGCAGACAGAGGATGGAGTAAAAGTCCCCGTACTTTTCCGACCGTGGCACGAGCATACAGGTAGCTGGTTCTGGTGGGGTGAGAAGCTCTGTACTCCCGAAGAATATAAAGCACTTTGGCAAATGACGGTGGATATTCTTCGTGAAGATGGTGTGAATAATGCTCTTTATGCTTACTCCCCCGGTTCCGAGCCACAAGATACTGTACAATACCTGAATCGTTATCCGGGAGATGAACTGGTTGATGTAATCGGCTTCGATACTTATCAATTTGATCGTGATAGTTATATTGCTAATCTTGAAAAATCGCTTGCCATTATAGATAGTATCGGTAAAACACACAATAAAGTAATTGCTATCACTGAAACCGGATATGAGGGTATTCCCGATTCGAAATGGTGGACTGAAACTTTATTACCTGTCATAGAGAAGTATCCGATAGCTTATGTGCTAGTTTGGCGCAATGCTCGTGAGCGCGTAACTCATTTCTATGCTCCTTATCCAGGGCAAGTCTCTGCTAATGATTTTGTGGAGTTCTATAAAGACCCTAAAACTTTATTTGCAGCGGATGTAAATTCTTTATATAAATAAGAAAATCATCAATATGGGAATTCTTAATGATAAGATAAAACAACTCATTCAAGGACATGAGGAGTTGATAACAAGAGAAAATGAGCCAGTAAAGGGTGGCAACGGTATATTCACCCGCTATAAATATCCTGTACTAACCGCCGCGCACACCCCTGTCTTTTGGCGATACGATTTGGATGAAAACAGTAATCCTTATCTAATGGAACGAATCAGCATTAATGCCACGATGAATTCCGGTGCCATAAAATGGAACAATAAGTACTTATTGGTGGTTCGAGTGGAAGGGGCCGATCGTAAATCATTCTTTGCCATAGCCGAAAGTCCGAATGGTGTTGACAATTTCCGTTTTTGGGATTATCCGATAATGATGCCTGAAGACATTGTTCCGGCAACTAATATTTACGACATGCGTCTCACAGCCCATGAAGACGGTTGGATATATGGTATTTTCTGTGCGGAACGGCACGATGACACAGCTCCAGTGGGAGATTTGTCTTCTGCAACGGCTACGGCAGCTATTGCCCGTACCAAAGATCTGAAAACTTGGGAGCGTCTGCCGGACTTGAAAACTAAAAGTCAGCAACGTAATGTGGTGCTTCATCCGGAATTTGTAGATGGTAAATATGCACTTTATACCCGTCCGCAGGATGGTTTCATAGATGCCGGAAGCGGTGGAGGTATTGGTTGGGCATTGGTGGATGACATAACGCATGCTGAAGTAAAGGAGGAAAAGATTATTGACCAACGCTATTATCATACTATCAAAGAGGTGAAGAATGGCGAAGGACCGCATCCTATCAAAACCTCTAAGGGGTGGTTGCACTTGGCACATGGAGTACGTGGTTGTGCGGCAGGATTGCGTTACGTACTTTATATGTATATGACAGCCTTGGACGAACCCTCCAAACTGATAGCTGCTCCCGGTGGTTATTTCATGGCGCCCGAAGCGGAAGAACGTATAGGCGATGTAAGCAACGTACTTTTCTCCAACGGGTGGATTGTTGATGATGACGGAACGGTATTTATCTATTATGCTTCTTCCGATACGCGGATGCATGTTGCAACCTCTACTGTCGATAAGTTAGTGGATTATTGCATGAATACTCCTGTTGACGGTCTGAGTTCGTCCGCATCGGTGGACACTTTAAAGAGATTGATAGATAAAAATTTGGAATTATTGAAACAGCAACCTGTTTCTAAATAAACATAGTATGATAAAACTTACAGAGAAAATAGGCTATGGATTTGGAGATATGGCCTCATCCATGTTCTGGAAACTGTTCGGCGCTTATCTGATGATATTCTATACGGATGTTTTCGGTTTGCCGGCTGCGGTGGTAGGAACTATGTTCCTGATAACAAGAATATGGGATTCGGCTTTCGATCCTATTGTCGGAGTTGTTGCCGATCGCACACACTCCCGTTGGGGAAAGTTCCGGCCTTATCTCTTGTGGTTGGCCGTTCCGTTCGGTATCATAGGTGTGCTGACTTTTGTTACTCCGGACTGGAGCCCGACCGGTAAGTTGGTTTATGCTTATGTCACCTATTCGTTGATGATGATGATATATTCTGCCATCAATGTCCCTTACGCTTCTCTATTGGGTGTGATGAGTCCTAATCCTAAAGAACGCAACACACTTTCTACATATAGAATGACCTTTGCCTACATCGGTAGTTTTATAGCTTTGCTGCTGTTTATGCCGTTGGTAAACTTTTTCAGTGGTAACAGTAAGGACTTGGGCGACCAGCAGACCGGTTGGACTATGGCGGTTGTTGTTATAGCCATATTATGTATTATTTTATTCTTTGGTTGTTTTGCCTGGACAAAAGAGCGGGTAAAGCCTATCAAAGAAGCACAGAATCCGTTGAAAGAAGATCTGAAAGATCTGTTTAAAAACAAGCCTTGGTGGATCTTATTGGGTGCGGGTGTGGCTGCTTTGGTATTCAACTCCATTCGTGATGGCGCTACTGTCTATTACTTCAAGTATTTTGTTGTAGAGGAAGATTATGCAACTGTCTCCTTTTTCGGTATGTCATTCGTGTTGAGTGGATTATATCTCGCTTTGGGGCAGGCTGCCAATATAATAGGCGTGATAGCTGCTGCTCCTGTCAGCAACTGCATCGGCAAGCGTAATACCTATATGTGGGCTATGATTATAGCCACAGTCCTTAGCGTTATTTTCTATTGGTTTGATAAGGAAGACCTGATATGGATGTTTGTATTTCAGGCACTGATCAGCATTTGTGCGGGTAGCATCTTTCCGTTGCTTTGGTCCATGTATGCCGATTGTGCTGATTATTCGGAACTGAAAACCGGTAATCGTGCCACCGGTTTGATATTTTCCTCTTCTTCCATGAGCCAGAAGTTCGGTTGGGCTATCGGGACGGCAATCACCGGCTGGTTGCTTGGCTTTTTTGGCTTTCAGGCAAATGCCGTACAAAGTGAAGAAGCGATTAGCGGTATCAAGATGTTCCTGAGTTTTCTACCGGCGGTAGGCACGATATTGAGTGTGGTCTTCATCAGTATGTACCCGCTTACTGAAAAGAAAATGAAAGATATAACAACTGAATTGGAATGCAAAAGACAATTATAAGAAAATGATGTGTATGAATATACTAAGCGAGATGCAGCTTGAGATGCGTACTGTGCTGGAAGATAATATTCTTTCGTTTTGGGAAGATAAAATGACAGATTCGGTGCATGGTGGTTTCTATGGCTGCATCACCGGGACAGGTAAGCTGGAACCGCAGGCTGTGAAAGGAGCTGTACTCAATGCCCGCATATTGTGGACTTTCTCGTCGGCTTACCGCCTGTTTGGGAAAGCCGAATATCTGGAGACAGCCACCCGTGCCAAACGTGTCATTATCGATCAATTCTACGACAAGGAACAGGGTGGAATATATTGGTCGCTCGACTATGCAGGTCGTCCTGCAGATACCAAGAAACAAATTTATGCCTTAGGTTTTGCCATTTATGGCCTGAGTGAATACCATCGTGCTACCGGAGATGAAGAAGCGCTGACCTATGCCATCCGTCTCTTCAAAAGCATTGAACAATATAGTTTCGATTCCGTAAAGAACGGTTATTGCGAAGCATTAAGTCGTGATTGGAACGAAATTTCCGATATGCGTCTCAGTGACAAGGATGAGAATGAACGCAAGACCATGAATACCCATTTGCACATTTTGGAGCCTTACACAAATCTCTATCGCGTGTGGAAAGACGCCGTTCTTGAGAAGCAACTTCGTAACCTGATAGAGCTTTTCACAGATAAGATATTGAACCAGCAAACCGGACATTTGGAGCTCTTTTTTGATGATGATTGGGTGAGCAAATACCGTATCATATCCTATGGACATGACATTGAGGCTTCCTGGCTGATTCATGAGGCGGCTTTAGTCTTGGGAGATAAAGCACTGTTGGAGAAAGTGGAACCTTTGGTGGAGTACATCGCGGCCGCAGCCGATGAAGGATTGACGTCCGAGGGCGGCATGATTTACGAGACTTTCCCCGACAAAGGCACCACAGACCGGGATTGCCATTGGTGGGTGCAAGCCGAAAACGTGGTGGGGCACATTAATCTTTATCAACATTTCGATGATGAAGTGGCTCTTCAGAAAGCATCTCGCTGTTGGGAGTATATCAAGAAGCATTTGATAGATTACAAAAACGGAGAATGGTATTGGAGCGTTCGTGCCGACGGAACGGTAAACACAGCCGATGATAAGGCGGGTTTCTGGAAATGCCCCTATCATAACGGGCGCATGTGTATGGAAATGATAGAGCGCTTTTCATAAAAAAACAGGTTAGTTGTTTTCAGGTTGAGGCTATATTAGAGTGAGGTATTGGGGAATATCCATTCTGATATAGCCTCTCCGTTATGTATAGGAACGTATTATCCTGTGACTTTGTCTGTCTCCGGTTCGAAGAGTTTATTGCTGAGTGCCTGCAAAGCTCTTTTCTTATCTTCCGTCTTAATGACGAATGCCACGTCACTGTCATTGCTGCCATACGAAATCATACGTAGCGGGATATCTGCCAGGGCTTCTATAATTTGTGCTTCGACACCGGCATACTGCCAGCGCATGTTTCCTACCACGGATACAATAGACATGCGGTCTTCCATCAGAATTTTGGCATATTGTTCCAGTTCCGCAAGGATTTTGCATAGACGCTCGCTGTTGTCTATGGCGACGGACACATCCTGATTGGATGAAACCAACAAACAAAGCGGGGTTCTGTGCTTGGCAAACGTATCAAAAATCTTACTGATAAACTGATAAGGACATAAGCAATGTTTCGACTCGAATTTCACGTAGAAGATATTGTCTTTGGCGGCTATGGCCTTGATGATATTGTCGTCTTGCAAATTCGAAATCAATGTTCCCTCTGCCTGAGGATTCATTGAGCTGAGTAACCGTACCGGGATATTGCGCTTGCGTGCCGGAGCGATGCAAAACGGGTGCAATATTTTTGCTCCGTAAAAGGCCAGTTGTTCGGCTTCGTTGAAACTGAGATGCTTTACGGAACGGGTTCCCGATACTTCACGCGGGTCATTATTGTGCATCCCGTCAATCTCTGTCCATATCTGTATTTCCTCTGCGCAGATGGCAGCGCCGATGAGCGATGCAGTATAGTCGCTGCCGCCCCGTTTCAGGTTGTCCGTTTCATTATAAGCATTTTTGCAGATGTACCCTTGAGTAATAAAAAGATTGATGCCGGGATACTGTGCCAATTGCGCCTGCAGTTTTTTCTCTATATATTTCAAGTCCGGTTCTCCTTCCGGTCCGGTACGCATAAAGTTGAAAGCGGAGAGCAGGATATTGGCAATCTTTCGTTCCCGCAGGTAGAAGTGCAGCAGGGCTGTACTGATAAGTTCTCCTTGTGCCAATACCTCTTTTTCTTCAATCGAGGTGAATTCATCATTGATAAATTGCCAGAGTCGCTGGAAGCGGTCGAGAATATAATCTATTGCTTCTCGCTTTGTGGACTCGTCTGTCAACAGTTCGTTGGCGAAGTCAATGAACTGGAATTCCATCCGGGTTATTTTCTCGTGTGCCTGCTCTATATCGCGGTTGAACAGGTTGGCTGCAATTTCTTCCAGATGATTGGTTGTGCCTGCCGTTGCGGACAGGACTACAATCTTCGGTGTGGACTCTGAAATGAGTTCCGCTACGTGTTTCATTCTCTCTACTGTGCCGACGGAAGTACCGCCGAATTTGTAAACTTTCATTTTTAATTCATTTTTAATTATTCTTTTTTTGTTGCCGGATGAAGCCTCTGTATTCCTTTTCGTTTTAGAAGGCTCATGCCCAAAATGGAAGGGTGAGTTTCTTTTTCTGTTCTCTTACAATGTCTCTGAGGATACATTGTAAGGCGTTTTTCTACTTCTCCGTAGCCTTATGTACAGTCCTTTCACTTATAAAAGTTCAAAAGACATGCCGTTTGTTTCCCGGAAAACGTTTATATTTGCACATCCCCTGTTTTTACCATTTATTACTTTAAACTTATCCGAAGAAATATGAGCAAGATTTTAATCGTTGACGATGAAGTACAAATCCGTACCCTTTTGTCACGTATGTTGGAGTTGGAAGGATATGAAGTATGCCAGGCCGGTGATTGCAGGACTGCTTTGAAGCAGTTGGAATTTCAGAGCCCGGATGTAGTCTTGTGCGATGTGTTTCTTCCTGACGGTAACGGGGTAGACCTTGTGTCGTCTATCAAGAAAACAGCCCCTAACGTCGAGATAATCCTGTTGACTGCACATGGAAACATTCCGGACGGTGTGCAAGCCATTAAGAACGGTGCTTTCGATTATATCACTAAAGGTGATGATAACAATAAAATTATACCACTCGTCAGCCGTGCTGCAGAGAAGGCGCGTATGAACGTCCGTTTGGAGAAATTGGAAAAGAAAGTGGGACAAACGTATTCTTTCGATTCTGTTCTGGGGGATTCAAAAGTTGTGAAGGATGCTATTTTGCTGGCGCAGAAAGTGTCGGGCACAGATGTACCGGTATTGCTGACAGGTGAAACGGGTACGGGAAAAGAGGTCTTTGCCCAGGCCATACATTATAATAGCAAGCGTGCCAAGCAGAATTTCGTTGCGGTTAATTGTTCCTCTTTCAGCAAGGAATTGTTGGAAAGCGAGATGTTCGGTCATAAGGCCGGTTCGTTTACGGGAGCATTGAAGGACAAGAAAGGACTGTTTGAGGAAGCAAACAACGGTACAATCTTTTTAGATGAGATTGGAGAAATGGCTTTTGAACTGCAAACCAAACTTCTGCGTATCCTTGAAACGGGTGAGTATATAAAGATTGGCGATACGAAACCTACCCGTGTGAATGTACGCATTATTGCTGCGACCAACCGTAACCTGCAGGAAGAGATTGCTGCAGGACACTTCCGTGAAGATTTATTTTATCGTCTCTCTGTATTCCAGATACACCTGCCGCCATTGCGCGAACGGGCAGGTGATGTACGTCTCTTGGCGAAAGCTTTTGTAAGGAGCTTATCTTGCAGTTTGGCGCGCCCCATTACGGAAATAGCGCCTGCTTTTCTTGAAGCCCTTGAGCAACAGCCTTGGAAAGGCAATATTCGTGAACTGCGCAATGTGATAGAACGCAGCCTGATTGTTTGCGAGAGCGAACGGTTGGATGTTGCCGACTTGCCGCTTGACATACAGAACGCACATTACGAACAATCCAGTGAAACCTGTCCCGGCAGTTTTGAACTTTCGGTCATGGAGCGTCGTCACATAGCCCGTGTGCTGGAATACACGAAGGGCAATAAGACGGAAGCTGCCCGCCTGCTCAAAATCGGACTGACTACACTCTACCGTAAAATAGAAGAATACGGAATATAAGCTACTTTATCTTATCGCTTGTCGGAAGTTTCCCTGTATGGAACAAAGTGTTTCAACGCATGAAACTTTCTGTTCCACCGCTTGAAACAACTCGTTCCACCGCTTGAAACTAACAGTTTTCTACGTTGAAATTGTTGGTTTTCCCTATTGAAACCAATGGACTCTGCGAATGAGCCTCGAATCATGCCATGATTCTTTTCTATTTTGATAGACACCCTTTCATTTTGGAAGGGTGTTTTTCTTTTCTTGTAACCCATTACTTTTTTATATGTCCCTGCAACTCATTGTTTTATCTTCTCGACCGGACTTTTGGCATACATTTGGCATTTATGAAGTCGGTAAAAACATGAATATTAATTTAACAAAGTAAAAACATGGGAATAACAATTTCATTTATTGTCTGCCTGTTGAGCGGTTTTCTCGCTTTCTGGCTGTTCTGGAAAAGTGTGGATTGGTTTGAGAAGATTTAAAGAGGAGAGAAAAGATTATGTACACAGTATTATTTGTATTAGGTGTTGCAGTGTTCGGGTACTTGATGTATGTGCTGGTAAAACCCGAAAAGTTCTAAAAGATTAAAGAAATGAATACGGAAATTTTAGGTGTGGTTTTGCAGATTTTCCTGTTGGTGGTGATCTCTTATCCGTTGGGAAAGTATATTGCAAAGGTTTATAAAGGAGAGAAGACATGGTCGGACTTTATGAAACCGATAGAGAGATTGATATTTAGGATAACAGGTGTTAATCCCAATGAAGAAATGAACTGGAAGCAGTTCCTCAAAGCATTGCTGATATTAAATGCTGTCTGGTTTGTTTGGGGAATGGTACTGTTGGTCAGTCAGGGGTGGCTGCCGTTGAATCCGGACGGGAATGGTCCGCAGACTCCTGACCAGGCGTTCAATACTTGCATCAGTTTTATGGTGAACTGTAACTTGCAGCATTATTCCGGTGAGAGCGGGCTGACGTATTTCACTCAATTGTTCGTCATCATGCTCTTCCAGTTTATTACTGCAGCGACAGGTATGGCGGCCATGGCGGGCATTATGAAGTCCATCAGCCGTAAAACGACGAATACAATCGGCAACTTCTGGAACTTTCTTGTGTTGAGTTGTACGCGTATCCTTTTACCGCTCTCTCTGATTGTCGGCTTTATCCTTATTGCACAAGGTACTCCGATGGGCTTTGACGGTAAGATGGAAGTGACTACGCTTGAAGGACAAGAACAAACGGTTTCACAAGGGCCGGTGGCTGCCATCGTTCCTATCAAGCAGTTGGGTACGAACGGAGGCGGTTACTTCGGTGTAAATTCGTCTCATCCGTTGGAAAATCCTACCTACTTGTCCAATATAGTAGAATGCTGGTCTATCCTGATTATACCTATGGCTATGGTTTTTGCGTTGGGCTTTTATACAAAACGCATGAAACTGGCTTATAGTATTTACGGAGTAATGCTTTGTGCCTATTTGGCGGGTGTCGGCATCAATGTTTATCAGGAGATGAACGGTAATCCTCGCATTGACGATATGGGCATTGCACAGGACAACGGGGCGATGGAAGGCAAGGAAGTCCGTTTGGGAGCAGGCGCCACTGCCTTATGGAGCATTACGACTACGGTTACTTCCAACGGTTCAGTCAATGGTATGCACGATTCCACGATGCCTTTGTCCGGCATGATGGAAATGTTGAATATGCAGATTAATACTTGGTTTGGCGGTGTCGGATTTTATTATTATTGCAGTCTTCATCAGTGGGCTGATGGTAGGGCGTACGCCGGAATTCTTAGGAAAGAAGGTAGAAGCCCGGGAGATGAAAATAGCGACAATCGTTGCATTGCTTCATCCGTTTGTGATATTGGTGGGTACGGCTTTGTCTTGTTACCTTTTTGCTCATCATCCGCAGTTTGTAGAGAGTGAGGGCGGGTGGCTGAATAATCCCGGTTTTCACGGACTGAGCGAACAATTCTATGAGTTCACTTCATGTGCTGCGAATAACGGCTCAGGTTTTGAAGGCTTGGGAGACAATACCTACTTTTGGAACTATGCCTGTGGTTGGGTGCTGATTCTAAGTCGTTTCCTTCCTATTGTGGGGCAGGTTGCGATAGCGGGTCTGTTGGCACAGAAAAGGTTTATTCCAGAAAGTGCCGGCACACTGAAAACGGATACGTTCACTTTTGCCGTAATGACTTTTGCCGTAATCTTTATTGTGGCAGCACTATCCTTTTTCCCGGTACATGCGTTGAGCACAATTGCTGAACATTTCAGTTTGTAATGGATAAGAATAATTAGATATGGTAATGAAAGATAAAAAATCAGCTTCTTTGTTTCAGAAGGAGCAAGTTGTGGAAAGTTTAAAGCAGTCATTCGTGAAATTGAATCCGCGGGTGATGATAAAGAATCCGATTATGTTCACTGTAGAGTTGGTGACACTGGTGATGCTGGCAGTCTGCATTCTCTCTTTGGGAACATCGGAATATGGTACGTTCGGCTATAATTTCTTGGTATTTGCAGTATTGTTTGTCACTTTATTGTTCGCCAACTTTGCCGAAGCTATTGCCGAAGCCCGTGGTAAGGCACAGGCGGACAGCCTGCGCAAGACGCGCGAGGAGACTCCTGCCAAAGTATTGGTGGAGGGCAAACTGCGCACAGTCAGCAGTGCACGCCTCAAGAAAGGAGATTTCTTTGTTTGTGAAGCGGGTGATACGATTCCTGCCGATGGTGAGATTGTGGAAGGACTGGCTTCTATTGATGAGAGTGCCATTACTGGTGAATCGGCTCCGGTAATCCGTGAGGCAGGCGGTGACAAAAGTTCCGTAACCGGTGGTACGAAAGTTCTTTCGGATAAGATAAAGGTATTGGTAACACAACAACAGGGGGAGAGCTTTCTCGATAAAATGATTGCGTTGGTAGAGGGTGCTACCCGTAAGAAAACGCCGAACGAAATAGCGCTGACTATCTTGTTGGCAGGATTTACGTTGGTATTCGTGATTGTATGTATTACGCTGATTCCGATGGCAGACTATACCAATATCGCTCATCCGGGCACCTGTATCTCTATTGCAGCCATTCTCTCTTTATTTGTTTGCCTGATACCGACAACCATCGGCGGTCTGCTTTCGGCTATCGGTATTGCCGGTATGGACCGTGCCCTGCGCGCCAATGTCATTACAAAATCGGGTAAAGCCGTAGAAACGGCCGGTGATATCGATACGCTGCTATTGGACAAGACTGGTACGATTACTATCGGTAACCGCAAAGCTACCGGGGTTCATCCGGCTCCGGGTATCGATGAAAAGGTGTTTGTAGAGGCTTGCCTGCTGTCCTCGCTTTCCGATGAAACTCCGGAAGGAAAGTCCATCATCGAGTTGGGACGTGAGAACGGTCATCGTATGCGCGACCTCAACACTGCGGGTGCTCATATGATTAAGTTTACCGCTGAAACCAAATGCTCCGGTGTAGACCTGCAAGATGGTACTCAAATCCGTAAAGGTGCATTCGACGCTATTCGACGCATTGTGGAAAGTGCCGGAAATAAATTCCCGAAAGAAGTGGAAGAAGTGATTGCCGCTATTTCGGGCAATGGCGGTACTCCGCTGGTGGTATGTGTCAATAAAGCGGTGCTGGGAGTCATTGAATTGCAGGACATCATCAAACCTGGTATTCAGGAACGTTTTGAACGTCTTCGTAGAATGGGAGTAAAAACGGTTATGGTGACTGGCGACAATCCGTTGACTGCTAAATATATTGCCGAAAAGGCCGGTGTGGATGATTTCATTGCCGAAGCAAAGCCGGAGGATAAAATGGAATATATCAAGAAAGAGCAGCAGGCCGGTAAATTGGTTGCCATGATGGGAGACGGAACCAATGATGCCCCCGCACTGGCGCAGGCAAATGTGGGTGTTGCCATGAATAGTGGCACACAGGCTGCAAAGGAAGCCGGGAATATGGTAGACTTTGATAACGACCCGACCAAGCTGATTGAAATTGTAGAAATTGGCAAACAGCTACTGATGACGCGTGGTACGCTTACTACATTCTCCATTGCGAATGATGTCGCCAAGTACTTTGCTATTATTCCCGCGCTGTTTATGGTTGCTATTCCTCAGTTGGCTCCGTTGAACATCATGGGGCTGCACAGTCCTGAAACAGCCATTCTTTCGGCCATAATCTTTAATGCTATTATTATTCCCATACTGATACCGTTAGCTTTGAAGGGCGTTCAGTACAAGCCTATCGGTGCAAGTGCGTTGCTACGCCGTAACTTGTTGATTTATGGCTTGGGTGGTGTCATTGCACCGTTCATAGGCATTAAGTTGATAGATATGTTTGTCAGTTTGTTTTTTTAATTTAAAATAGAAAGAAAATGAAAACTCTTTGGAAATCAGTAAAAATAACAGTTGCTTTCTGTATATTCTTTTCGGTATTCTATATCCTTATCTTATGGATATTCGCACAATTTGCAGGACCGAATAAAGGTAATGCCGAGGTCTTGACTTTGAACGGCAAGGTAGTGGGCGCTGCCAATGTAGGACAGATGTTTACGGAAGATATTTATTTTTGGGGACGGCCTTCCTGTGCCGGTGACGGTTACGATGCAAGTAGTTCGGCTGGTAGTAATAAAGGTCCTACAAACGAGGAGTATCTTGCAGAGGTGGAAGCACGTGTTGGTACATTCTTGCTGCATCATCCTTATTTGCAGCGTAAAGAAGTTCCTGCCGAAATGGTAACGGCCAGCGCTTCGGGATTGGACCCTGACATTACGCCTGCCAGTGCCTATGTACAGGTAAAACGTGTGGCTGAGGCGAGGGGACTGGATGAGGTTGCTGTCAGGAATATCGTTGACAAGACCATTGAAAAACCCTTATTGGGGCTGTTTGGTACGGAGAAAGTGAATGTTTTGAAATTGAATATAGCATTGGATTTGGAAAAAACGAATGAAAAATAATTAGAGATATGAATCATTTTAAAGTAACAATAATAGGTTTTATAGCAGCTGTGGTGGTAAGCTTTTATGGGGGAGATAAAGTGTGTGCGCAAGAAGTCCGGATACAGGGAGATTTGGTAAGTTCCTATGTGTGGCGCGGCTTTTATCAGACCGGAGTTAGCTTTCAGCCGACTTTAGGTTTTGGAATAGGAGATTTTTCGTTGACAGCATGGGGCTCTACCGATTTTGACGGAACAAGTTCTTCTGAAGGTGCGGCAGCTAAGGAAATAGATTTGACGGCGGTGTATACGTTCGGCGATTCCGGTCTTACTTTGTCCGTCGCCAGCCTTTGGTGGGCTGGTCAGGGAGCTAATAAGTATTTTAACTTCAAGAGTCATGAGACGGCTCATCATTTTGAAGCGGGACTTGCCTATACATTACCGTTGGAGAAGCTCCCGCTTTCGATAGCTTGGTACACGATGTTTGCCGGTGCGGATAAAAATGACAAAGGAGGGCAGAACTATTCTTCTTATGTTGAACTGAACTATCCGTTCAATATCAAGTCTGTCGATTTGAATGCCACTTGCGGTTTTCTTCCTTACGAAGCCGGTGTGGGTGTTTACGGAGTTCCAAACAGGGGCTTTGCCGTAACCAATCTTGGCTTGAAAGCCACGAAAGATATAAAGGTAACGGATAAATTTGCTGTACCGATATTTGCACAAGCCATTTGGAATCCCCGTATGGAAGATGCCATCTGGTGTTTGGCATAACCCTGAAACCATGAGCCGGGAAGAGAGCGTACAACATTTCCTCGACTTGATTAAGAAATCACGTCGCGGCAAGTTTAAGGTCTATATCGGTATGATTGCCGGTGTAGGTAAAACTTATCGTATGCTTCAGGAGGCCCGTGACCTGTTGGATAATGGTGTGGACGTAAATATTGGCTATGTGGAAACGCATGAGCGTGCCGGCACGGAGGCACTGTTGAAGGGACTACCCGTTATTCCCCGCCGTAAGATATTCTATAAGGGGAAGGAACTCGAAGAAATGGATCTTGACGCCATCATCCGTATCCATCCGGAGATTGTCATAGTGGATGAATTGGCGCATACTAATGTGGAAGGCAGCCGGAATGAGAAGCGCTGGCAGGATGTGATGGATTTGCTGGATGAGGGTATCAATGTTATATCTGCCGTCAATATACAGCATATTGAGAGTATCAATGAAGAGGTACAAGGCATTTCCGACATTGAGGTAAAGGAGCGTATTCCCGATAGTGTATTGGAAGAAGCAGATGAAGTTGTGAATATTGATCTGACGGCGGAAGAATTGATAACCCGTCTGAAAGCCGGTAAGATATACAAACCGGATAAGGTAGCTCTTGCTCTGAATAACTTCTTCAAAACAGAAAATATTCTGCAATTACGTGAGTTGGCTTTAAAAGAAGTTGCGTTGAGGGTAGAGAAGAAAGTTGAGAATGAGGTGGTGGTCACCAGTGTAGGTGTGCGGCATGAGAAGTTTATGGCATGCATCAGTAGTCAGGAAAAGACACCGCGCCGCATTATCCGTAAGGCAGCTCGACTGGCGACCCGTTATAACACATCCTTCGTCGCACTTTATGTGCAGACTCCCCGTGAGAGTTCCGACCGGATTATACTCGCAAATCAGCGGCATCTGCTGAATCATTTCAAGCTGGTGACCGAATTGGGTGGGGAAGTTATGCAGGTGCAATCCAAAGATGTATTGGGTAGTATTGTTACAGCTTGCAGAGAGAAGCAGATTACTACCGTTTGCATGGGAAGTCCCTCGTTTACTTTGCCGCAATCTCTGTTTATGGTGCTGAAATATAGAAAATTTGTGAGTGAACTGGCGCAAGCAAACGTAGATTTGATTATACTTGCATAAAATTTAATTCTTTGAGTATTATGAATATTCGTACAAAATTGATACTTAGTGTGGGCATTCTAACCGGTATGATTATACTGTTGGTAGCGCTTTCTGTTGTAAACCTTCAGATATTGACGGCTACTGAACCAGATAGTCCCGCCGCCATGCCCGGTCTGCAACGTGCCTTGTTATGGATTTCCGTTACAGGCGGTGTTTGCATTCTTGCCGGTATTGTGCTGCTGGTATGGTTACCCCGCTCCATAAACAAACCTATCAGGGAACTGACGCAAGGTATCCTCGAAATAGCCAACCATAACTATGAAAAGCGTCTTGATATGAGTGAACATGAAGAGTTTCGTAAAGTAGCTGACAGCTTCAACAGTATGGCAGAGCGTCTCACGGAATATCGTACCAGTACGTTGAATGATATATTATCTGCCAAAAAGTTTTTGGAGGCTATTGTAAACAGTATCCATGAGCCTATTATAGGTTTGAACTGCGGACACGAAATCCTTTTTATAAATAAGGAGGCACTGACGGTTCTTAACCTGAAACGTGAAGATGTTATTTGCCGTTCGGCTGAGGAATTGTCGCTGAAAAATGATTTGCTTCGCCGGTTGGTCCGAGAACTGATTAATCCGGGTGAGAAGCGGGAACCCCTGAAGATTTATGCCGATAACAAGGAAAGCTATTTTCAGGCGTCCTATATCACCATTGTGAATACGGATGCCGATACAGACGAACCTCATAATTTGGGTGATGTTATCCTATTGAAAAACATTACTGAATTTAAAGAACTGGATACGGCGAAAACTACTTTTATCTCTACGATTTCGCATGAACTGAAAACTCCTATCTCCGCAATCCTTATGAGTTTGCAGCTTCTGGAGGACAATCGTATCGGTGCTCTGAACGAGGAACAGGAACAACTTTCTAAGAGTATCAGGGAGAATGCCGACCGTCTGCTGGATATTACGGGTGAACTTCTTAATATGACTCAGGTAGAAGCCGGTAAGTTGCAGATGATACCGAAGATAACAAAACCTATAGAATTGATAGAATATGCCATCAAAGCCAATCAGGTACAGGCTGATAGGTTCAATATCCAGATTGAGGTGGAATACCCGGAAGAGAAGATGCCGAAGCTGTTTGTGGATAGCGAGAAAATAGCATGGGTACTCACTAACCTATTAAGTAATGCCATTCGTTACTCTAAGGAAAACGGTCGTGTCTTGATTGGTGCAAAACAGGAAGATAATTTTGTGGAACTCTATGTACGGGACTTTGGTAAAGGTATTGATCCGCGTTATCATCAAAGTATCTTCGACCGCTACTTCCGTGTACCCGGTACTAAAGTGCAGGGAAGCGGATTAGGACTCTCCATATCCAAAGACTTTGTTGAGGCTCATGGTGGTACGTTGACAGTCCAAAGTGAGTTGGGGAAAGGAAGCTGTTTCGTTATTCGGCTGAAAGCATAATAGTTTTGCGGCGTTTCCTTATTTTCTACGATACTGTTGCGGTGACATTCCTGTCTGTTTCTTGAAGAAAGTGCCGAAGTAGGATGCGTTCGGGAAGTTGAAAAAGTCAGATATTTCCTGTACGTTTTTTTGTGTATTCTTGAGCAGTGAGATGCTTTTGCGGATAATAGATTTGAATACCAGTTCTTGTACCGTATATCCACAGATGGATTTGGACAAGGCTGAAAGGTATTTTGGGGATAGGCATAGTTTGTCCGCATAGAAGTCTACTCCTCGTTCTTCCGTATAGTATTGCTCTATCAACTGTACCAAACGGATGAATATATCATGCTTGTGGCTTACGGATGCTTTTTCTGCAATGAGCTTACGGGTATAGACCGAGCATAGCCTGTAAGTCAATGCGAGCAGGAGCAGTTTCTGTTCGTATCGGTTGAATGTATTCTCTTCGATTTTCAGCGTATTGTCCAGTAGTGACAGGTATTTCAAGACCTCTTCTTCTTCTCCGGTATTCCATACATAGCATGGCTCGGTGGCCAAATGAGAATACAAGTTCATGGATACTACCGAATTTCCCATGATATCCCGTATGGGGTCAGTTTGATAAATAAAGATGAATACTTCCACGTCACCGGATGCATACAGTACTTGAAACAAGGAATCTTTCGGAAGGAAGAGCGTATCGCCGGCTTTGGCGGAGAATGATTTTTGATTAAGAATAAAAGTAAAATTCCCCTGGCGACAAATTACCAGTCCCACGCCTTCTATCAGGAATGGGCTTTGCAAGGCAGGCGGAAACGAGTAAAGCATACCTTCCGAACTGCAAATTTGTTGTTTGCTCAATAATGCACTGTCAAGGTGCGATAGGCGTTCTTGCTGGGTATCCATGACATTAGGAATTATAGGTTTTGTCCGAAAACAGTGCTAAGTTAATAATTTCCGTTTAGGATAGGGCAGTGCAACTACAAATATCATACAAAAAAGACAGGCATATAGCGTCCATCCCGCCATTTCCTTGACTGCCGATAAAGTAGCCTGTACTTGGATGCGCCCCTTAGTGGACATGGCTGCCATATTGATAGCTTCTTGTTTACTCTTTCCTTGATATTGCATTCCTCGTACGGTTTGCGTAAATGAGGCGGATGCTTCGGGGTGCATCATGTCTACGTTTTGTGCATAGCGGGTGATGTAGTATTGTTGACGTTCCTGCAATACATTACTATATAGGGCTGTTCCGATGCAGGGAGCAAGCACCATACGTACGGTAAGCATCGTACAAATCCATGAAGAGAGGTATTTATAGGGCATACGCTGGGTCGCAAACGTCGGTATCAGCGAGTATAAGAGCATCATGCCCGTAGAGCGGATGATGATAGGATATTTCATTCGTTCGTATAGGCCTGCACCTTGTACCTCGAAATACATATACATGGCAGATAGCCCCAAGAACAGGAATCCTGCGGCAAAAAGGTATTTAAAGTGCACTCCTTTTACGCTAAGCCAAATTGTTGCAATCCCACCGATAAAATACCCTAACATAGACCAGTTTCCCAATGTGGCGTTTTGGTAATTGTCCAGTTTCATCCCTATGCCTGTAAATACGTTGACAAACAAAGAACTGGAGTTCAATACCATTAACAGGAAGTAGAATAGGAAGCCAAAACGGATAGTACGCAGTTTAAGCACATCGAATTGATAATAAGGATTGCGTTGAGTTGCTTCTATATAGATAAATAAAGCTCCTGCAGCTACAGCCCCGAACGTTGCCCATTGTATAGTAGGATTATCGTACCAGTCAAGAACCTTGCCGTAAGTCAGTACGTAGGTGATGCACATCAGTGTGATGCAGAAGATGGAAGCGTTGCCAAATTGTTTGAAGTTTATCGGGAAACGACGTGTGGCATACTTGTGATAGGGCATCGTGATGAAAGAAATAAGAATACAGAGCAATAACAATCCCATCATGAAGTAATAAACGTACTGCCACTCGTATTCGTAGGTGAGCCATGCGGTGAGCGATGTACCCAGCTGCCCCAGTACCATAAAGAACAGATAAATGGCGGGTTGTGCGGCACTTCGTTCAATGTCCAGTTTGTCCCAACCTTTGCCGGTGGCAGGTTCGTTGCCGGGAGGGATTTTCTCGGTTGCTTCCACATGACCGGCATATTTGATGAGGGTGAACAGATTAACCATCATCAGTACCATGCGCAGGAATCCCATGAACAGGCTGCATAGCGCTAACAGGAATATGCTGTCTGTCTTGGCACAGATGTAACTGAAGATATACATCAGTGAGAATCCGGCAATACACATCATTTTCTCTCTGCGGATACATACCAGTCGGTACAGGAAAGGACAGAATGCCGCCATACCTATGGAGGTGGCGAAATTGGCAAATTGGATATGTTCGGATATGATGCCCAGGCCGCTCATCATCTCTGTACCGTTGGCGGAGTAAGTTCCTCCTACCGTAAGAATAGGAAGGAAGAACATAAACAGGATAATGATACCTATCGGTTTAGGCACCCAGTTGTAGAACGGGTAGTTTTTAGGATATGAGGGCATCTTTTCAATAATTAATAATTAAAAATCAGAGTTTGGCTTTTACTATCACCATCATGCCGGCCGCCAGTTTCTCGTTATCTTCTTGGGATAGGTGGGTGAAATCTATGCGTACGGGTATGCGTTGCTGTATTTTTACGAAGTTTCCGGCAGAGTTATCGGTAGGAACCAATGAGTATTTGGAACCTGTTGCACCTGAAATGGCGGTGATGGTTCCTGTGAACTCTTTGTCGCTGATAGCATCTACGGTGATAGTAACCTCTTGTCCTATATGGAGGTTCTCTACCTGTGTCTCTTTGTAGTTGGCGACAATCCATTTTTGAGTATCGGGCAGAATGTAGGTGATAGTTTGTCCGGCTGTAATGAACTGTCCTTCTTCCAATGCCCGCCTTCCCAATTTACCGTCGCAGGGAGCTACTACTACGGTGTAAGAAAGATTCAGACGTGCCATTTCCAAAGCAGCGGTTGCCCGTTGGATGGCGGCTTCCGTACTTTCACGGCGGTGTGAAACTTCATTTACTCCCGATAGAGCGGCTTTTTGCTGACGTTTTGTTGCTTCAAGTTTTTTGCGAGTGGCTTCGTACTCTGTCTCTATCTGTTCCAACTGTATGGGAGTAGCGGCATTCCTTTGTACCAGATTTTGGTAGCGTTGGCGGTCTTTCTCCAGTTTGGCAAGACGGATCTCAATTTCAGAGATGGAAGCGTCGTACACGGAAGCGGTGGTCTGTGTGGTTTGCAGTGTGGCCCCGATTACGGTAGCGCCGGCCAGGGCGTCTTTCCT
>ERZ859937.98-NODE-98-length-44683-cov-15.346442_pt1 | contig 44683 bp, 38 predicted proteins | sample MGYA00509985_ERZ859937 | MGnify/ENA primary metagenome ERZ859937 (study PRJEB30046, sample SAMN00715169) | human gut metagenome | study: EMG produced TPA metagenomics assembly of the A metagenome-wide association study of gut microbiota in type 2... | reverse complement strand
GTAGAAAAACAAAAACTCGTTGTACATCCACACAAGAACGTACAACGAGTTTTTTGTTATTTATATTGGGAGTTTTGACACACCCTCCTTCACTATGTGTCATGCGATTGTTTTATTTCTTTTCGCCGATCTGCTTCAACATTTCATCCACAGCAGCCTTCAGCTGTTGGTCGTTGCCGTTGATAAAGTCTTCCGGTGTGTTGTAGACTGTGATGTCCGGATTGAGCTGTGTGTTCTCGGCGTATGTTCCGTCAAGATTCATACATCCCACCTGAGGAATGCCGTACACCATTGAGCGGTCGATCATAGTCTCCCACCATACGGCTGTCATAGTTCCAGCAACAGGAGCACCAATGAGTTTGCCTATGCCGAGAGTCTTGTAGACCAATGGGAATCCATGGCCGTTGCTGTAGTCATCCTCACAGATGAGCACGCATGAAGGCTTCACCCACTTGTTGAACGGGTCGCGACCGATGTATTGTCCACGTGGCATGAACTTCTGATATTCCTTGCCGTTGAGCAGCGTACACAGGTCGTCGTGCAGCCATCCGCCTCCGTTGTGACGCTCGTCAACGATTACAGCCTCGCGGTTGCGGTTCTTGTCGCTCAGCAGCTCACGATAGACTGTACGGAAGCTCTCGCTGTTCATTGCCTTTACGTGTACATAGGCGAGTCGGCCACCCGACAGGCTGTCTACCAGCTGGCGGTTGCGCTCCACCCAACGCTTGTATAGCAGTTCGTTCACCTTGGCCATTGACATTCCCTTTGTAGTAATGTCGAAAGTGCGGCCTCCCTTGGCGCGAACGGTCAGTCGGATTGGTTTGCCAATCTTTCCGTCGAGTAGCGGGAAGTAGTCCATACCGGCTTTGATTTCTGTACCGTCGATTTTCTCGATGATGCAGCCCGCCTTTACATCGGTCTGCTTGCAGGCAATCTCGCTGCCCTTCACAACCTCCTCAATCTTCAGGCCGTCGCCTGTGTAGTTGTCGTCGAAGAAAAGTCCGAGGTTTGCTGTCTGCATCGAAGCCCACAGTCCGTTGTATCTTGCGCCTGTATGCGATGCGTTCAGTTCGCCTAGCATCTCGCTCAGCATCTCCTGGAAGTCGCTGTTGTTGTTGATGTAGGGCAGGAAGCGCTCGTAAGTCTTGCGGTAGCCTTCCCAGTCTACGCCATGCAGGTTCTTGTCGTAGAACTTGTCCTTCACCTGTCGCCAAACGTGGTCGAACATATAGGCGCGCTCCTTGTAGGGCTGATAGTTGAACGGAGCTTCGAAGTCGATATTCTTGACGGCTCTGCTTGATGGCGTAACCTTCTTGATGCCGCCGTCGCCAGCCAGATAGATGTTCTGGTAAGTCTTGTCGAACACCATCTCACCACCTCCGAGGTTCTTCATCAGCAGTTCAGTATGGCCTGTAATAAGGTTGCGGCGCCACAGGTCGGCACCACCCTCAAACGAAGCCTTATAGTAGATGTTCTCGCCATCCTTGTCGAGCAAGGCGTCGCCGAGGAACGAGGAGTTTACCGTGAGGCGCACGATGCGGTCGCGGCAGTTATCAAGGTCGAACTTCAGATCCTCTGTCTCCTGTGCTTTCGGCTTCTCAAGATTCTTCTTCTCCTTCTCTTCCTTCTTTTCCTCCTGCTTCTTCTCCTTATTAGTCATGTTCTCCTTAGCCAGGGCACGCTCCTCCTTGTTCATGCGGAAGCGCTCGTAAGCCTCAAGGTCGAAGAACATCAAGTAAGCGTCCGACTCAGCTCCCCAGCTGCCGTGGCTGCGGTATCCGGCACGGTCGCTGCTGAACAGCATGGCCTTGCCTCCGAGCACCCACTTGGCGTCGCCCTCATTATATCCGCTTTCGGTGAGGTTGTGTATTTCGCCGTTGCCCGAAGCATTTACCAGGGCGATGTCCGAATTGTTCCAACCTCCCACGCCGATGTACGAGGATAGCAGCCACTTGCTGTCGGGGCTCCATGTGTAGTCTATGTCGCCGTCGCTGTACGAATAGACGTATTTGCCGTCCATTACCGTCTTCACGTTCTTGCCCTTGGCGTCCATCACGCGCAGAGTGCCACGGTTTTCCCAGAAAGCAATCTGCTTGCCGTTAGGGCTGAATTTCGGATGGAATGAAGTCTGGTCGGATTGTGTCAGACGCTCCTCCACAAGTTCGGTAGCATAAGCAAACTGCTTATCGTCCTTGTTCTTGATGGTTGTAGAGTAGATTTGCCACAGTCCGTTGCGCTCCGAGTCGTAGATGATGGTGCGTCCGTCGGGCGCAAAGTCTATGTCGCGCTCCTGTTCGGGAGTGTTTGTTATCTGCTTTGTAGTGCGGTATTCTATCGATGTAACGTACACGTCACCATGCAGCACAAATCCTATTTCCTTTCCGTTGGGCGACAGCTTGATGTTATAGGCACCAGAGTTCTTGATTTGTCGTATCAGTTCCTTGCCCTCGTTGTCAGCCACAATCTTTATGGCAGTCTTTTGGGGCTGTGCTCCCTCACGTATGGTGTATATTTCGCCGTCGTAGCCATAGCACAGGGTGCCGTCAGCAGCGACCGAGAGGAAGCGTACGGGATTCTTCTCGTGGTTGGTGATGCGTGTCTCCTTGCCATCGAGAGTGCGGCGGTAGATGTTGAGTGTGCCGTTCTGTTCGCTCAGATAGTAGAACGACTTGCCGTCGGCAGCCCATACCGGGTCGCGGTCTTCGCCGTCGAATGTGGTCAGCTTCTTAAACTTCTCTCCGCTTTTGAGCCAGATGTCGCGAGTGATAGGCGAGCGGTGATGTTTGCGCCATTCGTCCTCATATCCCTTGCGGTCCATATAGAGCACGTCGCCCGAGGCGTTGATGTCGAGCGCGTCCATAGTTACCTCAGAGTACATCTTAGGGCGTCCTCCGTCTATTCCTACTGAATAAATCTGTGGGAATGATCCTGCAAATATTATCGACTTTGTAGTAGGCATCATCGAGGTCTTGAACAGGATTGTTGAGTTGTCCTTCCAGCGCAGCGGATATTCGTTGCCGCTGTGGGTTGTCACGCGGCGTGGAATGCCTCCGTCGGCGTTCATAACCCATACGTCAATACTGCCCTCGCGGCTCGACGCAAAAGCGATGTTCTTGCCGTCGGGGCTCCATACAGGATAGGAGTCGAATGCAGCGTTCGACGTGATTTGTTTGGCTGTTCCTCCGTTTGACGACACGGTGAAGATGTCGCCACGGAAAGAGAACGCGATAGTCTTGCCGTCGGGCGAAATTGCCGGGTGGCGCATCCATAAAGGATTGTCTTGCGCTTGCGCGGCAAAGCCGTAGGCGGCCAGGAGTGTGGTTAGTACAAGCTTGTTCATAGCTATTATTTTATTAGTTGATTTGGTTTGAGTAATATCAGATTACTTTATCTGAAGTAACATCAGATTGTTCCGTCTGTTAATTCTATTTGCTCTGAGGGTGTTTATCTGCCCATTCCGCAACCGGCAGGCTGGTCGGCCTTGTCGGCTCTTACGGTGCCGGCATTCTGTGCGCTGAATTCTCTGTTTATCTCAGCCAGTTCCTTGCGTCCGAAGATATAGTCGTCGTAGAGGTCGTCCATGTCGATGCCTTCACATTCGGCATCGCCGAAACCGCCAAGTGCTACTTTTACGATTTCCATACGCTCGTCGACTGTTGTGTCCTTAATCAGTAAACTTTTGTTTGCCATTATTCTTATTTTTTATGTTAAGTGTTAAATGATAAATGTTAAATTGTTAGGATGCGAAAATATTCAAAATTCATAATTGAATAATTCACAATCGCATGCGAAGCAGCGAACGATTCAAAATTCAAAACTTCTTCACGCCCCTTACAGCCTCTGCCTCCAATGGATTTTCGGGCCAGTAGTGTTTGGGATATCTGCGTCGCAGTTCCTTGCGCACTTCAAAGTATGTCGTTTGCCAGAAGCTTTCGAGGTCTTGCGTCAGCTGTACAGGTTTGAATCCGGGCGACAGCAGTTCCATAAGCAGCGGTTGCCTTCCGTCGTCTACGCATGGCGTGCGTTCCATTCCGAAGCATTCCTGTAGACGTACGCTAAGCACTGGGGCCTCGGCTCCCTGTCGGTAGTCTATGCGAATGTGCGATCCTGTCGGCACGGCTATGTGAGTAGGCGCGATGCGGTCTATTTCCTGTTGCGTTTCGTATGGAATCGTGTTCCACAGAATTTCTGCGAGGTTAAGTTTCTTCAGTTCGGCAGTAGTCGACTTTATGTGTCCTCCCTCGTCAAGATACAGCGGCAACCAATCCTTGGCATTGGCAGTCATGTGGCAGGTTGAGATGTCGGGAATGTGCAGCTCGGGGTGCCAGGCAGCCACTTGAGCTACCCGGTTCTGCAGACGAGTCACGTCAGTCTCGCTCCAGGCCAACATGCTCAGTCCGTCTTTTTTTGCAGCCTCACATATTATATTTATAACTTCCTCGTTGTCGGCATTATGAATTGGCTTGGAGCTTACGGTCAGCTTGCCAATCCTTCTCTCCGTCTGCATCAGTACACATCCCTGCTTGTTGTCCCACGCCACGTTGTCGCGTTGCTTGACTATCGAATCGTCAAGGTCGTCGGGATTGAGCGGAACCGCGAGAAATACGCGTCCTGCTGCGGTCGGGGCATTGTTGAGCGAGGCTATTGCCAGCCACTCGTGAGCCGCCTGCGAGTCGTTCTGCTCAAGCGTCACGTTAGCGCCGCTTGCCAGTCGGTAGCCGCCAATGTTGTTGGTGCTCATGGCTATTCGCTCGGGGTAGGCATAAGCCACCAGCATTCCAACGTCAGTAGGTGCTACGTCGTTGTTGTCTTCAGCTACATGGGCCATACGCCTGTATTCGGCAGCTATCTGCGCAATACGCTGCCATCTGCCCGTCTGCCTGTTTCTGCGTGCCTGGCGTAGAGCCGTAATCCTCAATGCGAGGTCAGTTCCGGCTGTTTCGCCCATAGGGTCTTTCTCCTCAAGTATGGCAGCTATGTCGCACGCCACACCCTTGAGTTGCTGGTCGGCAGCTTGCAGAATCATTCTTGCAATACGTGGGTGGCAGGGTAGGGTAGCCATGCGCTTACCGAGTGTCGTTATGCAGCCCTTTTCGTCTATTGCTCCAAGTGTTAGTAGAAGACTGTGTGCCTTGACAACGTTGCTCTGCGGTGGTGTCGTGAGCCAAGGCAGAGCCTTTATGTCGTTCTCGCCGAATGCCGCAATGTCCAGTAGCATCGGCGCCAGGTCGGCTTCCTCTATCTCTGGTTTTCGCTGTTCAGCCATAAGGTGTTCTGAGGCTTTGGTCCACAGTCTGTAGCATACGCCCTCAGCAACGCGTCCGGCACGTCCGCTGCGCTGTGCAGCCATGTCCATGCTGATGCGCACAGTTTCGAGATGGCTCAGTCCTGTGCGTGCATCGAACACCATTTGTCGGCACAGACCGGAGTCCACCACCACCCTCACACCTTCTATCGTAATCGAAGTCTCGGCAATTGGCGTAGCGAGCACAACTTTGCGCTCGCCCTCCCTTGATGGAGCTATAGCCTTGCGTTGCTGTTCGGGTGGCAGATTGCCATATAGCGGCAGCACCCTTGTGGGCTGTAGTGAAGTGCCAAGCAATTGCTGGCAGCGTTCTATCTCGCCCTGTCCGGGCAGGAATACCAGGATGTCGCCCTTGTACCTGTTGTGCGCCTCTACCGTTGCAGCCGCAGCCCTCTGTGGCATTTCTCATCGGTCGGAGTCAGTCTCGGCGTTCGTTATTTCTACATTAAACATACGTCCCTCGCTCTCAATAAGCGGAGCCTTCAGTTTGTTGCATATAGACGAAGCGTCGATAGTTGCCGACATTATTACTATCTTTATGTCGGGTCTGATTATCTCCTGCGCTTGGCGTGTCAGGGCCAGCGCCAGGTCGGAGTTGACGCTGCGCTCGTGAAACTCGTCGAAAATCACAACGTCCACACCCTCAAGTGTAGCGTCGTCCACCAGCATTCGTGTCAGAATGCCTTCGGTCAGTACCTCAATCCTGGTCTGGCTCGACACCTTGCTCTCAAATCTTACCCTATAGCCTACGGTCAGTCCTACGGGTTCGCCTATCATCTGAGCCATCCGTTCGGCTATCTGTCGGGCGGCGAGTCGGCGCGGTTCGAGCATCAGCACCTTGCCAGCGCCGTTAGGTCCTTTCGCGCCATTGTTCAGCCCTGCCATTATGGTAAGCGGCAACAACGTCGACTTACCGGCACCTGGAGGCGCTGTCACTACTACAGAGCTGTGCTTCTCCAACGCCTTGTTTACGTCAGCAGCAATCTGTGCAGCAGGCAGCGCGAGGTTGCGACTTATTATTTCATTTAAATCCATCTATTATGGGTCGTATTATAATCTTTCGAGCACCAGTCTTATCAGGTCGTCGATATGATTCTTGTATGCTGTGTCGGCACGTCCGGCTCTTCGGTTGGCAATCACCATGCAAACGGTTGTGGCATGATGTCCCATCAGACGTGCCAGTCCTGCCAGCGCCGAGCTTTCCATCTCGAAATTGGTTATGTGCAATCCGTTGTATTCGAAGCTCTCTATCTTCTCGTTCTGGTTAGGGTCGGCAAGTGGAATGCGCAGCTGTCTGCCCTGCGGACCGAAGAATCCGCCGCACGCCACCGTGATTCCCCTCACCATTCCTTCTGCTATGCGCTCTACGAGCGTCTCGTCCGCCTTGATTACATAAGGATAGGGCTGGCACATGTTGCCCGTCCATCCGAGATGGTTGATGAGTGCGCGTTCCATCTGAAGGTCGCACACAGCATTGCGTCCGGCGTAGAAGTTGAGCAATCCGTCGAATCCCACCGAATATTCCGAGCACACGAACGTGCCTTCGGGAGTGTTGAGTTGCAGTCCGCCGCAAGTGCCTATTCTAACTATTTCAAGGCTACGTGTCTGATTCTTCTCCGTGCGTGTGTTGAAGTCGATGTTGGCAAGAGCGTCAAGCTCGTTCATCACTATGTCGATGTTGTCGCACCCTATGCCTGTAGACACCACCGTGATGCGCTTGCCCTCATACTGTCCGGTCACGGTGCGGAATTCGCGGCTCTCTACCTCACACTCTATGTCGCTCAGATGTGATGCCACAAGCGCCACACGTCCTGGGTCGCCTACCAATATCACCTTGTCTGCCAGATGTTCCGGTTTAAGGTGCAAATGGAAAACGCTGCCGTCGCCGTTGATAATCAGCTCCGAAGCAGCAAAATACTTCTTCTCCATAATTGATTTTTGAAATTACAACTTACACTCCTTCTGTCGCAGTTCGCCCAACGTCTTTTTGAGTTCCTGTCGCAACAGGTTTGTCTGCAGTTCCAGTTGCTGTATTTGCTGTCCTATCTGCGCCTTGTTGCCAGCAGCAGCTGTATGGTATTCGGCACGCATGGCAGCAAGCTTGGTCATTTTTGCGGTAAGCTCGCTTTTCATCTTTGTTGTCGCGATGTAAGCTTTACGTGTTTCCTCCGATTTGAATTGGTTGACACTTGTGTAAGTGACTCTGTCGTTTACTACGAAGTTTATGGCATCAGCCTTAGCTTGCATCTGGCTGTTCTCCATTTTCAGGCGTTTGAGCTGCTGCATGGCTTTCTCGCGCATCTCGGGCGTAGGCCATGTCTCGCGGATGCGATTCAGACAAGCCAGACTGTGAAGTTTTTTCTCTTCTATGGTGAGTGCGTCGTAATTCTGTCGGGTGTCGGTGGGGACGAATGTGTAGACGCACACCTTTCCTTCGGGCTGGTTTCGGGTTGAAGCAAACCATGCCAACTTGTCAGCATCGGCAACGATGTAGGCAAAATCGTCTGAAGGCGAGTTGAATGGCAGACCGATATTCTCGGCGTTGAGGAATTTTCCCTCGACAGCCTCTATCTTTGTCATGTAGATGTCGCGCTTGCCCAGTCCTTCTTCGTCCGAAACGCCAGCAAAGTACAACGTCTGTCCGTCGCTTGACATGAATGGAAAACTGATGTCATTGAATTTGCCGTTAACCGACTCTATCGGCTGTGGCTCGCCCCATTGGTTGCCCACCATGTCGCGTGTGTAGAGGCGGGCTATGCTGTCGCTTCCCATCTCGGTGTAGTAGCAGCGGTTGCCGAATCCGTTGACAAACACGTATGAGTCGTCTGCCTTGTCAGTGTTGAAGAAAGAGTTGTATTTTACGAATTTTCCGTAAGTTACAGGCAGAGGTATTTCAGCCAGCACATTGTCGATGTCCACTACCGTGCTGTCAATTACAAACACCTTCTGAGTGCTTGCCAGCATGTCGTCAAACAGGGCTCTGGCAGTCGGATTCATGGCAGGCAGATTGTCTGTAGGCTGTGGTTTTACAGCCGTAGCCTTACCCTTATAGCGCTGTGTCTTACGTGTTTGAGCGTTCATTCCCGATGTGGTTACGGCGAGCGCCAGGAGTATGATTAGTTTCTTGCTGTTCATAATTCTATTTTGTTTCAGTCGTTATTTTATAAGGTAGAAGAGCAGGTTTCGCGTTATGTGGTTGCCAATCATCTTTCTGAAGTAAGCGTACTTCTTGGTGTAGTTGCGGTCGGGTAGGGGATACAGACCTTTTCTTGCCAGGCGTTCCATTGTCTTGACGAGCGTCTTCTTGTCGTGCGTTGTGCGTATTACGTCACACAGATAGTCCATAGTCAGTTGGGCTATTCGACGGCTCAAGGCTGGGCGGTCGGTTTCGGGCACCACGAGTTTCAGCATGTTCACGAGTGTCTTCTCCGTCTCTGCGAGCCGGTTGGCGTGGGCGGAACTGTTGGCGGCCGATTGTGCTGTCTGTTGACTTGCCAGATACGCGTAAGCGTCGGTATAGTAGAAGCGTTCAGAGCGCAGCAGCAGCTTGGTAAGAAACTCGTTCTTGTCGGCTATTCTCTCGTTGAATTCTTCCGACACGATCATGCTCTTCTCAAACATGTAGCCTATCTTGGCCGCTTGAATCGTGTTGCCCTTCATATATGTGCAGCCCAGCATAGGCCCCTCGTATGTGAATGGCGTTGTGGCGTCGGCTGCATTGTCCGTGTTCTTGAAGAAAACAACGTCGGGATTGTGATAGCGTGCTATGTCCAGACAGTGCTCGTATGGTGCACGCAGCAGTCGGTCAGTGCTGTCTACCATTTGCACGTAGCGTCCAGTGCTCAGCCTCAGCGCCAAGGTGTATGCTGCCGATGCTCCTTTGCGCTTCAGGTGGATGTACGTTATTTCGTCTTCTTTGTAGAGCAACATTCTCAGCGGGGCGGCAGTCTCTCCGTCGTCTACTATGATTATCTCTCTGTCCGCATCAGCCAGCGAAAGCTGTAATATGCTGTCCAGACATGCCCTTAGATTGGTAGGCTCAGCGTCGTGGCTGTACACGATGAAGCTTATGAGTGGTTTTGCCGACATATTTCTGTGTGTTTTTTTTGAGTTTTATTCAGTTTGACGTTGTTATCATTGCAAATTTAGATAAAATTTCCGAATTATAAGCCAGTTGGGATAAAAAACAGAAATTAATATCTCCGAGTGCTTGCTGCTTGCGTTAAAATGTCAAGACCGACATACCTAAAATCTTGCATCAACGTGCTCTAAGTCACAAATTATAATTATTTTTGGGTAGAATTCATTAACTCCAAATATGCAAGCCTATGAAATCAGTATGTGGTCTTGACGTGCACAAAGATGTTGTTGAGGTATCCCGTGGTGAGAGCAATCTCACAAGGGATCACCGCCCCCGAAGAGTTGGTAAAGCTCATACCTGGACGTATCATCAACCATCACGGCATAGATGTCATCAAAGCATCACTCAAAGGTGTGGTAAGCCTTGCAGAGATTGACATGATATCACAATTGCGTGATGAACTTGACATGGCGGAGGCCCACAAGGAGAATAGCAAGCCAAAATGCTTGAGAATTGTGAAAGGAAATTTCCCGAAGAGTAGAGACAGTTACAGACCATACTCGGCATAAAGGAACGTGCGGCCACATCATTGATAGAGTGTGCATGGGTAGCCAGAAGGACGAAGGACAGTTTCTTTAGTCGGTTCTATCTTTGTGTGATGGTTACGTATCGTTCGCAAATTAACCATACTGACGGACGTCTATCGAAGCCTGTTTGAGTACAAACTCGAAGAGGAAAGATAGCAATTTTTGTTTAAGTAATTACCAAAAAGCAATAGCATTTTGAATTGACGTATTCTTATTATTTATTTATCTGAAAATGCGCACCAAATGATATAAACATGTGTATCATATTGTGTATAAGTTTATACAAATTGTTATGAACTAAAACTTCATATGAAAAGAGCTATACAAGAAAGTATACTTTTATTACAATGAATTAAAAGTTGTGAAATTACAAATTTCCTTTGGCTGTTTAAGATATTGTTGTATCTTTGCAAATGTAGAAAATAAGAATATGAATTCAAAAGAAGCTATGAGCCGTCAGGCTGACTGCGAGGGATTATGAAATTGCTGAGGCTTTCAAGAGTTATGCTTTTGAGGAGGCAGAGCATGCAAGCAAGTTCGCTGAACTGTTGGGCGATGGCTCGTCATTGCGCTGGTTTCATGGGATTGTACAAGCGTTGTTTCGGTTTTGCAATATGCTTTTTCTGTTTCTTTTATGGGGCTGTTTGTGGCATTATATGCTCTATTGTGGCATTATAACATAATTATATTCTTACGTACGTTTTCTTAGCTTAGTTTTTTTACATTATGATATTAATTACCTATATTTGTATAAGCCGAAAGCCGATAATCCACAACTGCCAAAAAGCGAAAACTCCGTCGCTTTTTGGCAGTTGTGGCACGATATTTGTATAGTTGATTGCGAAACATTAAATTTCTAATTATTTGATAAAACAAAAAACATACATAATAACTATGGCACAAAAAGGTAATATTGGAGTAACTACAGAGAATATATTCCCTGTCATCAAGAAATTTCTTTATTCAGACCATGAAATCTTCCTTCGTGAGATGGTTTCCAACGCTGTCGATGCTACCCAGAAACTCAAGACACTCGCCGAGCGTGGCGACTTCAAGGGCGAGCTTGGCGACCTCACCGTTCGCGTAGCCCTCGATACAGAGAAGGGTACACTTACCATCAGCGACCGTGGCATCGGTATGACCGAAGACGAGATCAACAAGTACATCAATCAGATAGCATTCTCAGGAGTCACCGACTTCCTCGACAAATATAAGGACAACGCCAACGCCATCATCGGCCACTTCGGATTGGGATTCTACTCATCGTTCATGGTGAGCAAGCGTGTCGACATCATTACACGCAGCTATCAGGACGGAGCCAAGGCCATCAAGTGGAGCTGCGACGGAAGCCCCGAGTTTGAAATAAGCGACGCCGACAAGGCCGACCGCGGTTCGGATATCGTGCTCCACATCGACGACGACTGCAAGGAGTTTCTCGAGAAGCAGAAGATTCAGGAGTTGCTCAACAAGTACTGCAAGTTTATGGCGGTTCCGGTAGCTTTCGGCAAGAAGACTGAGTGGAAGGATGGCAAGCAGGTTGAAACCGACCAGGACAACATCATCAACGACGTAGAGCCGCTCTGGACCAAGGCGCCCAGCACTCTCAAGGACGAGGACTACAAGAGCTTCTACCGCACACTCTATCCTATGCAGGACGAGCCGCTCTTCTGGATCCACCTCAACGTCGACTATCCGTTCAATCTCACCGGCATTCTCTACTTCCCGCGCATCAAGTCGAACATCGAGTTGCAGCGCAACAAGATTCAGCTCTACTGCAACCAGGTGTTCGTAACCGACCAGGTAGAAGGCATAGTGCCCGAATTCCTCACCCTGCTGCACGGCGTAATCGACTCGCCCGACATTCCTCTTAACGTGAGCCGCTCATATCTGCAGAGCGATGCCAACGTCAAGAAGATTTCGAAGTATATCACCAAGAAGGTGGCCGACCGTCTTGCTGCAATCTTCAAGGACGACCGCAAGGACTACGAGCAGAAGTGGGACGACCTCAAGATATTCATCAACTATGGTATGCTCTCGCAAGACGACTTCTACGACCGTGCCAAGGACTTCGCCCTGCTCAAGGATGTCGATGGCAAGTACTTCACCTACGACGAGTACAAGACCCTCATCAAGGACAATCAGACCGATAAGGACGGCAATCTCGTCTATCTCTATGCTAATGACAAGGAGGGAGAGTACAGCTACATCGAGGCAGCCAAGAACAAGGGCTACAGCGTGCTCCTGCTCGACGGACAGCTCGACACTCCTATGGTTTCAATGCTCGAGCAGAAGCTTGAGAAGACACGCTTCGCACGTGTGGATGCCGATATAGTCGACCGTCTAATAGTCAAGGACGATAACAAGGAGAGCGAACTCGCCAAGGACGACAAGGACAGCCTTACCGAGACATTCCGCTCGCAGCTGCCCACAATGGACCATACCGAATTCTACGTTGACGTGCAGGCTCTTGGAGCCGACAATCTGCCCGTGCTCATCACACAGAGCGAGTACATGCGCCGTATGAAGGAGGCAAGCAAGTATCAGGCAGGCATGGCGTTCTATGCCCAGATGCCCGACGCCTTCAACCTCGTTCTCAACAGCGACCATCCCCTCATCAAGGGCGTGCTCGACGGCGAGAAGCAAGAGTGTGACAGCCAGCTCAGTCCAGTCGATAGCGAACTCAAGGGACTTGAGGCACGCCTCGCCGTGCTCCATCAGAGCCAGAGCGGCAAGAAGCCCGAAGAGATTACCCAGGAGGAGAAGGACGATGTCAAGAACACCGAGCAGTCTATCCAGGAGCAGCGCACAAAGCGTGCCGACATCATAGCTACCTACGCCAAGGGCAACAAAGTGGTTCATCAGCTAATCGACCTCGCTTTGCTTCAGAATGGCATGCTGAAGGGCGCAGCCCTCGACTCGTTCCTCAAGCGTTCGGTCGATATGATTAAGTAATATTTATGTTGTAGTGTTGAGGTGTTGGAATGTTGGGATTTCATGATTTTATGTTGAAGTCTCATCATCCCATTACCTCAACACTACAACTTTTTTACCCCTTTTTCTCACTCCTTATTATCTTTTCTTACGCAAACGTTTGCATTTTTTTTAAAGAAATTTGTAACTTTGCACAGACAAACAATTTGTGTTATCACACAACCAACTTTTTACATCTCAGTTTTAATGTATAATGGATAAGATTAGAATTAAGGATATCGCCGAAAGGGCTGGAGTTTCGGTAGGCACCGTTGACCGCGTTTTGCACAATCGCCCCAACGTATCAAAGCCAGCAAGAGAAAAGGTTGAGCAAGCCTTGAAGGAAATGAAATACCAGCCCAATGTCTATGCAAGTGCATTGGCTTACAACAAGTCATACGTTTTCATCGCGCTAATTCCACAGCACGAGTCCGAAGCCTATTGGGAGGAAGTGGAGCAGGGACTGAAGAAGGCCATGGAGATGCGCCGTGACTTCCACATCGACGTCAAGCTCATGTTCTACGAGCGCTTCAACAACAAGTCGTTTGTCGATTGCTACACCCAATGCCTTGAGTCTAATCCAAATGGAGTCATCATCGTGCCCGTCGACATCGAGACCACCAAGGTGTTTACCGACAAGCTCCACGAGCGCCAGATACCTTTCGTTATGCTCGACTCCTATATGCCTGATTTGAAGCCACTTTCGTTCTTCGGTCAGGACTCCTTCTGCAGCGGCTATTTTGCTGCCAGGATGCTTATGCTCATCGCCTCGGGCGAGAAGGAGATAATGATCATGAAGCTAATGAAGGACGGCCACGTCACCAGTAAGCAGCAGGTCAATCGTGAGGTGGGTTTCCGCCATTACATGCACGACCATTTCCCCAACATCGAGATTCTTGAGCTTCATCTTCCATTCAAGGGCACGCGCGCCGAGTACGACAATATGCTGCGCGACTTCTTCGAGACTCACCCTAACGTTCACCATTGCATCACGCTAAATTCAAAGGCCCACATCATGGGCGAATACCTCCTGCGTAACAACCGCCGCGACATCCAGATCATGGGCTACGACATGGTGGCAAAGAATGCCGAGTGTCTGCGTCAGGGAAGTATCTCGTTTCTAATTGCCCAGCACGGCTACCAGCAGGGCTTCAGCTGTGTCGACTCTCTCTTCAAGGCAATAGTGCTGCGCAAGAAGGTGCAGCCTGTCAACTACATGCCTATAGAGCTGCTCACCAAAGAGAACGTCGACTTCTACCGTCGCACACAGCTATAAAGGGGCCGTCACTTCCTCATACAAACATATTAACACATTGAAATGAGTAATCGTAAAGGATTGTTGGCTTTAAGCCCGTTGTTTGTCTTCGTGACCATCTATCTGGTTGCGTCCATCATAGCCCAGGATTTCTATAAAGTGCCCATAAGCGTGGCATTTGTCATAGCAAGCATCTACGCAGTTGCCATCTCTTACAAGAACGGACTGCGCCAAAGCGTGGACATCTTCAGCAAGGGAGCCAGCAAGAGCAACATCATGCTCATGCTGTGGATTTTCATACTGGCAGGAGCCTTCGCCCAGTCGGCCAAAGCCATGGGTTCGGTTGATGCAACGGTCGACTTAATGCTGTCGCTGTTGCCCGACAATATGCTTCTGCCGGGACTCTTTCTTGCCACCTGCTTCATATCCCTCTCTATAGGTACAAGCGTCGGAACCATCGTGGCGCTCGTGCCCATAGCAGCCGGACTGGCACAATCTACAGGCTCGCCCGCTGCCCTGCTTACTGCCGTTGTGGTGGGCGGAGCCTTCTTCGGCGACAACCTATCGTTCATCTCCGACACCACTATTGCCGCCACAAGTTCGCAAGGATGCAGCATGAGCGACAAGTTCAAGGTGAACTTCTTCATCACGACCCCAGCCGCCATCATTATCCTCGGCGTCTATACCTTCATGGGGATGCACATGAATACTACCAGCACACCTCATCCAGTCGATATAATACGCGTAATTCCCTACATCGCTGTACTTGCCACAGCCATAGCCGGACTCAACGTCATGCTCGTGCTCACCATCGGCATCCTGCTCACAGGCATAATCGGCATGCTCAGTGGCGCCATGGGCGTGTTCGACTGGTTTCATGCAATGGGAGAGGGCATTATGGGTATGGGTGAACTCATCATCGTAACCATGCTCGCAGGAGGCATGTTCGAACTGGTGCGACACAACGGCGGCATAGATTATATCATCGCCAAAATTACCCGCCACATCCACGGCAAGCGTGGAGCAGAAGGCATCATAGCGTTGCTTGTAGCCACTATAGATGTCTGTACCGCCAACAATACCGTGGCCATTATCTCAACCGGAGGCATAGCCAAAAGAATCTCACAGCAGTTTGCACTCGACAGCCGCAAGGTGGCAAGCATCCTCGACACAAGCTCGTGCGTAATGCAATGTCTCATACCCTACGGTGCACAGCTGCTCATGGCTTCAGGACTCTCCAAACTTAGCCCAGCACAAATCATACCTTATCTGTATTACCCCTTCGCCCTGGCTGTATGCGTGCTGTTCACCATAGTATTCCGACTGCCAAGACGTTATAGTTAGTGACACATGGACATCATCAAGCGAAACTTCTTCTGTCTACTCCGCTACGGAGCCTTCAACGAGTATGAACCCGTCGAAAAGATGTCAGCATACAAGTGGGGGGTGCTCCAGCGCATGGCGCAAGCCCACTATGTTGAGGCCATAGTCAATTCGGCACGCGACAACACACGCTCGCAGTGTCCCACGCTCTGCGTGCCTGATGCCGGACTCTCGCGTCTGTGCAACGGATTCCTCAACCGCCGACTACGAAAGATTCGTGCCGCTGAACCAGACTCCGCCGAACCCTCTATTGAGACACTCAATATGCTCGACATCATCGTGCAGACCACAGAGCGCCTCATCCTCCATGGCGTCACCTACGCCCACATCCTCAATATGGGCATCTTCCTGCGCAGCTATGGCGACCGTATCGACTACGTCAAGCTTGAGAAGTGGCTCCTGCAGCTCAATATCCTTTCCATGGCAGAGCTTGAAGCCAGTATTCTCATATACACCTTAGGGTTCCAGCAAGACGAGATACCCTTCGTGCGCCGTGTCATTCCTGCCGCCTACAACATGGCGCTTAACGCCCTCCCTCCAGACGATGCCGACGAGGACACAGCCACGGTCAGCGGCCGCCATATCTTCACGCTCAACAGCGGTGGCAAGCTCACTGTGACCTTCCGCAACTGCCAGCGTTGCTTCTTCTATGCACCCATTGAGTCCGTCAGCGTGTTCCTCACCCAAATAGCCAGCTACATCGCCAACATGGAGGAATAGGAGACAATGTGTCCCCGCCGTAGTCTGCGCAATTATCCTAATGAAAGTTAAAATACCTATTCCTTATGCAACATTTCATACACCTTTGCATTCTATTTAACAGAAAGCAACATAAGTATGAACAATAACAACAATAAAGCATTTATGAAGAATTTAATGATTTTGGGCTTGTCAGCAATGATGTTAGCCTCGTGTGGCACCACACAAAACAAGCAGGATAATCTTAACAATTCTGTTTCTAATTTGAAAGTTTCTAAGGACGTTAGCAACATGGACAACGAATATCTGATACTCTCCGACGCTCAGCAGAGCATCGTCAACCGTGGCAACCAGTTTGCACTCAACCTTTTCTGCACTCAGGCAGGCATGGACTCCAAGGTCATTTCACCCCTCAGCGTGTCGTTTCTTATTGGCATGCTTGCCAATGGAGCCGATGGCACCACCAAGGACGAGATGCTGTCTACTATCGCTGGCGACAAGAACCTCTCTATGGCTGAACTCAATGCTACCTACGCAGCCATCCTCCGCATGGCTGCCAATGGTGACAAATTCACCACTGTCAACATCGCCAACTACATAGCCCTCAACAAGGGCTTTAAGCTCAAGAGCACCTATACCAGCACCGTAAGCAGTAAGTATGCCGCTAATGTCGAGAACCTCGACTTCGCGTCGCCAAAGGCTCTCAAACATATCAATCAGTGGTGCTCCGACAAGACCAACCGTATGATTCCTTCCATAATCGACCGTCTCAACCCCTCCGACGTTGCCGTACTGCTCAACGCCATCTACTTCAACGGTTCGTGGACTCATCAGTTCACTAAGAAGAATACCCGTCTGGAGAACTTTCAGGGCTACACACGCGACATCAAGAAGGTTGATATGATGCATCAGGAGCGTAAGTTCTTCTATGCCGACAACAACCGCTTTGCTGCCGTCGAACTGCCTTATGGCAACGGCCAGTACTCCATGACCGTACTGCTGCCCAATGAGGGCGTTTCTATCGACGACATGATGAAGCAGCTCACGGCTACCGAGTTTGCCAAGCTTCAGCAGCAAATGTCCGAGTGCATTGTCGACCTGAAGTTGCCACGATTCTCTACCACTACCAGTATCAGCCTCAACGCTCCCCTCTCTGCTCTTGGATCTAAGACCATGTTCACGGGCAGTGCCGACTTCAGCGGTATGGCTGACGCAGGAGTGTTCGTTTCTGCTATGTTGCAGAAGGCTAAGATTGAGATCAGCGAAGAGGGCACTAAGGCTGCTGCCGTAACTGCTGGAGTAATAGCGCTTACTGCGCTGCACGAACAGCCACGTCACGTAAAGTTCCACGCTAAAAGACCTTTCGTGTATACTATCAACGAAAAGAATTCTAACGCTATCTTGTTTATAGGACAGTTTACAGGGGAAGAGGAATAAACGAATCAATTATGAAAAAAAAATATATAAAACCACAATCAATTGTAATTGACATTATTATAGAGCCGTTTCTTGCAGGATCGTTAAATAGTTACGGAATTAATAATGAAGGAAATGAAGGCAATTTTATTAGTGATGAATCCAAGGATGAATACGAAGAAAGTAAAAATCCATGGGAGGATGCAGTATGATAGGACGAATTCATTCCTTTGAGTCTTTTGGAACCGTAGACGGTCCTGGTGTTCGTTTTGTAGCCTTTATGCAAGGCTGTCCGTTGCGTTGCCTGTTCTGCCATAACCCCGACACGTGGGACCCTCATGGCAAGTGCCAGTATGAGTTGGAGCCGAGGCAACTGTTGGACGAAGTGGTGAAGTATCGGTCGTTTATTAAGAGTGGAGGAGTGACGGTTTCGGGTGGCGAACCGCTTATGCAGGCCGACTTTGTGGCAGAGTTCTTCCGGCTGTGCCATGCCGAAGAGCTGCACACAGCACTCGACACGAGTGGCGCAATAATAACCGAACGGGTGAAGGACGTGCTGGACAATACCGACCTCGTGCTACTCGACGTGAAGACGATGGACGCAGAGCTGTACCCCCGACTGACGGGAGTGCAGCAAACTAACAACCTGGCGTTTCTTGATATGCTAGAGCAACGACAACAGCCAACGTGGATACGCCACGTGGTGGTGCCGGGACTGACCGACAACGACGACTGGCTGCGACGACTGGGCGAACACGTGACAAAATATGACTGCGTAGAGAAAATCGAAATCTTGCCCTACCACACACTCGGTGAATATAAGTACGAGAAAATGGGAATGAAATATAAGCTTGATGGCGTGCCGGCAATGACGGCAGAACGTGCACAGAAAATAAGAAAAATAATGGCAGAGTATAAGCCGTGCCAATAATCAAATAGAGGGTGTGCAAAAATAGAAATGCACACCCTCTCATTGTTTTTATTCGGTCTTGATGCTCTCTACGGGATTGGCTGTAGCCACGCGCCACGACTGAATGATGACGGTGGTGATGACGACAGCTGAGACGAGGACGAACGACAGAGGGAAGAGCCACCAATGGATGGGCGTGTGCTCGGCAAAGCTCTGCAGCCAGCTGTTGCTGAGCCACCAACCTACAGGTGCTGCCACTACGAAGGCTACGACGAGGGGTAGGGCATAGCGCATGGCGAAGAGACGGACTACGGAGCCTACCGACGAGCCCATCACCTTGCGTATGGCTATCTCCTTGCGACGGTATTCCGTCTCGAACATCGTAAGCGAGAACACGCCTATTATGGTTATTATGATGCAGATGATGGCGAACAGCTTCACCTGCGAGATAAAGCGGAACTCTTCTACATAGGTCTGCTGCAGGTCGTCGTCAAGGAACCACATCTCATACTTTTGCGATCCGTCCAGCCGGTTCAGTACTTCGGCTATGCGACGCTTTGCCTCAATCTTGTCCTGATTCTTGGCTACTCGCACGAACACCTGGCCACAACGGTCGCCCCATTCTGCCATGTCCGGACCGAAGATAACGAATGCCACAGCCACATTGCTGTTGTCGCAGCGCATAGACTTGAGCTTGAAGTTGTTGCAGACACCAACTATGTTATAATTCGACTGACTTCCCCAGTTGCTCTGATGACCAATAGAGTCGCCCACAACAAGCCATTTGTATTGCGCCATGGCAGCCTTGTTGAGCACGTAGGCACCCGTCTTCATGTCCGATTCGCGGAAGTCGCGACCCTCTACAATCTTCAGCTGCATGGTGCGCAGATATTCATAGTCGCACGGCAACACTTGAAGCACCATGTGATGTTCGCCATCGCCACGTCCCCAACCCATATAGCCGTCGCTTGTGCCGATGGCATTCTGCGCAAAGCCAACGCTCTCTACAAACGGCAGCTTCTTCAGTTCGGCACGCACGGCATCCTTCTTGGTCTGTGCCTCTTCAGACAGCCACGTATAGAACACCTCGTTCTTGTTGAATCCGTAGTCGCTGTTGAAGATGTAGCTCGACTGGCTCGACATCACACCTATATATATAGTCAAGGCAAAAGCCATGCAGAACTGCACAGCCATGATAGCCATGCGCAACCGACGGCCTCGTGGCGAGAGTCCGAACGAGCCTTTCAACACCATAGCAGGCGTGAACGACGTGCTGTAGAATGCTGGAACAACAGCCGACAAGGCACCCACGACGAGAGCCGAAACAGCCATTACCGCAGCAAGAACCATGTGCGAAGCGAAATGGATGTCGCCCGAAACGAGCTTCATGCAAGTCTCGCTACGTTGGAAAGCAATGACGAGGACGATGCCTATGAGTAGCGCGACAAAGGCGAACATCACGTTCTCCATTATCATCTTTAGGCGCAGACTGCCTATAGACGCTCCCATCACACGGCGGGTATTGATGCCACGCATGCGCATAGGAATCTCGGAGAGCGAGAAGTTGAGCAGATTGAGCATGGCAATAAAGAGAACGAAGACGGAAGCCACGGTAAGAACCCCCACCAGATTGCGGTTGCCCTTATCTTGTTTGCCAACGCCAGAGAAATATATGTCGTCCATCGGAGATATGCGGAATTTCATGTTGACCTCCTTGTCAAACCTCTTCTCGTCTTTCTCGCTTACACCGTTGACTTTCATAAAGGCGAGTTTTATGGCACGCTCCACCTTCTTGGGGTTGGCGCCATCGTCGAGTAGCATATAGACATTAAAGCTCCATTCGCTCCACTCATTCATCACCCTCTCGTTCTCGCATAGATACACGCCGTTTGGCAGGGTGCAGTTGTCGGGCATATCCTCGCTCACACCTACCACGGTAACGGTAGTTTTGCTTCCATCGCCATTTTCACCCTCAAACGTCTTGCCTGCTGCGTTCGCCGTGCCGAACATCTTCTCGGCTGTGCTTCGGTTTACAATAACATTATATCCTTCTCCACATGTTTTGCTTGAACCTGACAGCAGCTTGCCAGTAAAGAATTCTATGCCAGGCTTTCCCATATTTATCAAAGGAACATTTATGGTGCGGTTGCCCACCTTGACGTCCGACTCGTTTACATACGGACTGATATAGGTAACGTCCTTAATCTGCGGTATATCCTTGAGCAATGTAACAAACGGGCGACAGATATTAGCTCCCCATACATCGCCAAAGTTGCCATATATCTCCAGACGATACATGTGCTCGTGGTCGTGGATGTTGTGGTTATACGTGCGGTTGTATATCACCTGCGTCATGAACAGATAGAACGTGGCTACGGCTACACCCAAGCCCAGGAGATTGAGCAGGGTGGCGAGGCGGTAGCGACGAAACATGTATAATAAGCTTTTCATATTTTCTCAACTTAAATGATTCTCTCGTTGTTGTCTACAACCTGTCCGTCAAACAGATTGATAATTCTGTTAGCCATCATAGCGTCGTGCTGTGAGTGGGTAACCATCACGATTGTTGTTCCCTCGGCATTCAGCTGCGAGAGGAGTTCCATTACGGCGAGTCCGCTCTTCGAGTCGAGATTACCCGTCGGCTCGTCGGCGAGTATCAGCTTAGGCTTGCCCACCACGGCACGTGCTATAGCCACACGTTGCTGCTGACCGCCCGATAGCTGCTGCGGATAATGCTTGGCACGCTGGCTGAGTCCCACCTTGCGCAGAATCTCCGTTACGCGCTCACGACGCTGATTGGAAGGCACTCCGAGATAGCGTAATTGCAGGTCGACATTCTCCTCAACCGTAAGTTCGTCGATAAGGTTGAAGCTCTGGAACACGAAGCCTATTCTGCCACGACGATACTTGGTGCGCTCGCTCTCCTTGAGCTTGCCCACGGGTTCGCCATCGAGCCAGTACTCTCCGCTATTTGGATTGTCAAGCAGACCAAGGATGTTGAGCAGAGTAGACTTGCCGCAACCACTCGGTCCCATTATCGCTACAAACTCGCCGTCTTCGACGTTAATGCTAACACCGTTGAGAGCAACGGTCTCCACTTCCTCTGTACGGAAGATTTTTGTAAGGTTTTCTGTCTTTATCATAGTGATTAAAATTTATAAGCCTAAAAGCCCTACCCCCTTACCCCTCCCCAGCAGGGAGGGGAGTGATGTGACTTTGTGGGTGTGGTGGAGGGATAGAGGGAAGGACGTGAATTGATTAATTGAATAAATGTTTATTAAAAGACGTAAGCAGCACAGCATACCGCTCCCCTCCCTACGGGGGAGGGGCCGGGGGTAGGGCTTCTATTTCAATATCAGCACTTCATTCTCCTTAAACGCCTCATACCCGCTCGTTATTACCCGTTCGCCAGGTTCCAGTCCTTGCGTCACCTCATAATACATCGGGTTTTGGCGTGCTATGCTAATGTTGCGTCGGTAAGCCTTGTGACCAGAGCGGTCGAGCACGAAGATCCAGTTGCCACCAGTGGTCTGGAAGAAGGTGCCGCGAGGGATGAGCGTAGACTGGGTCGACTTGCCGAGAGCAAGCTCCAGGTAATAGGTCTGTCCGCTACGCATCTGCGAGGGACGAGAGCCTACGAAGACGAAGTCGGTACGGAAGGAGCCGTCGCGCACTTCGGGGTAGACCTTGCGCACACGCAACTGATATTGCTTGCCGTCGCGAGTGATTGTAGCCGTAAGTCCCGGGCGCACACGGTCGATATAGTGCTCGTCAATCTTAGCCTCAATCTTGAAGTTGGAGAGGTCGTTGATCTGTCCGATGTTCTGACCAGCCTGAATGTTCTGACCCAGTTCCACGTCAAGCAATCCCAGTTCGCCGTCAATAGCCGAGCGCACCTCAAGCTTGTTCTTGCGCTCGCGCACGAGGAGCACGTTCTTGCGCATATTGTCAAGATTGTCCTCCATCTGCGCCATCTGCACGTGACGATACAGGCTGTCCTGCTTCAGGCGTTGGCCTATAAGACGTTGCTTGCGCAGGGCGAGATTGTAGTCCTCGCGGCTCTGCAGGTAGACCTCCTTGCTAATGAGTTTCTCCTTATACAGACGTGAGTTCTGCTGATAGGCACGCAGCTTGCGCTGGCAGTCCATGTCGAGCGTGGCTTGTTCGGTACGGTTGTTGAGCCGGTCTTGCTGCATGGTCACCTGCGTGTTGCGCAGAAGGTTCTGCTTCTCGGCAAGTTCAGCCTCGGCATTAAGAATCTGAAGGTCGAGATTGCTGTTGCTCAGTCGCAGGATGACGTCGCCCTTCTTCACGCGTGTGCCTTCCTCCACAACCTTCTCTCTTACTATGCCACCTTCCTCAGGCGATATCTGCACCACCTGAATAGGCACTACCTGTCCGTTAAGCCGCACATAGTCGTCGAACTTGCCACGAGTAACGTCGCTAACGGTCACGTCGGCGCTATCGACAGTCATGGTGCTTGCCGTACTGCCGAAGACAAGCCACGCAAGCAAGGCAGCTACGGCAACAGCCCCCGCACAAATATAGATGTAGCGACGGGGAAATGATTTCTTTTCTATTGGTCGGTCCATAATCTTTCTCCTTTATAATAAGCTAATAATCTTTGATTGTATGCCATGGTGAGCTGGCTCTGCAGCAGTTTCACTCTGCTCTGCAATAGCGTCACGGCAGCCGTCTTGACATCTATCGACGAGGCAAGTCCCTCCTCATACTTGCGTGTGGTGAGATGCGAGGCAAGGCTGTCAGCCTCTACCTGCTCCTGCATCTTGATGACTTCCTTGGCGCTATTGTCTACGTCGGCAGAAGCTTCGACTATGATGCGATGGAGTTCTGCCTGCTCGTATTCAAGGTTTTCGCGAGCCTGGTCGAGAGCAATCTTGCGGCGGCGGATGGCAGACGAAGTTGAGAGCTGATTGAAAATCGGTATAGTTAGCGACAGACCGATAAATTCGCCCGTGTTGTTCTTGAACTGAGAGGAGAAGGAGGCGTGTCCTCCTTGGTCCATGTTCTTATAGAAAGAGGTGGACACGCCACCCGAGAGAGAGAGAGAAGGAAGCAAGGCACCACGAGCGGCACGCAGATTGAATCGGGCAGCCTCTACGCCTTGTTGCGCCTTGAGAATGCGCGGATTGGATGTGGAAGCGCAGGCAAACACCTGGTTGGGCGACTCTGTGGTTGCGGGGGCGAATGTCAGGCTTGGCTGTACTACGTTAAGAGTGGAGTCGACGGGGTAGTTCATGAGCTGCTTGAGGGCGAGGCTTGCCTTAGTGGTCTGACTCTGCATGTGGGCAAGCTCATACTCGTCGGCTGCAAGAGTGGCACGCATCTGCGCCACGTCGGCATCGCTCTTCTGTCCAACCTCAGCCATCACTTCGGTCTGATGGAGTAGGGCACGGCTCTCGTCACGCTTCTTGGAGGTCTGGGCTACGGCTCCCTCGCAATAGACGAGGTCCATGTAGGCCTTGTACACCTTGAGCGCCACATCGTCCTTCTCGGCAAGTACTCCGCTACGCCCCATAGCCACGTTGGCTCGAGCCATGCGCAACTGGTTGTAGCGCTGGAGACCGTCGAAGATGGTGAGCGAAGCCTGCAGAGCGTAACCGTTATACAATGTGCTGACATCGGTATAAGTATTGGTCTCAGGATTGATGGCACGTCCGAAGTTCATCTGTCCCGATACCGAACCGTAGACGCTCGGCAGAAAGGCTCCAATAGCCTGTGTCTTGGAGGCACGGCTGTCGTCAAGGGCAAACTGTTGCTGACGTACGGTATGGCTGTGCTCGGAGGCATACTGCATGCAACGCTCTACAGTCCACGGCTCGGAGGCGTTGATGCTTACGCCTGCGGCGAGGGTGAATATGGATAGAAATAGTCGCTTCATATTGTTGTGAATTATTTTTTACACCACAAAATTATGAATAAACAAAAGGCTAATAACAATAGAAAGTGAAGAAAATGGGTGGTTTTGGCGAGATTTGTAAAAAAGTGTATGAAAATCATACAATTAATTTTGTACTTTTGTAAGTGGTTAAAACAAATTGATGAAAAATGAACTATCCATACAACACGATTGTAGTAGTAGACGACAATACGGCAATACTCACGGCCCTGAAGATTTGTCTTGCAGCTGAATTTGAACATGTCGTGACTCTGACTTCGCCCGACACGCTTGTGGCGACGCTTGCCAACGAGCAGAATGTTGATGCTGTGCTGCTCGACATGAACTTCTCGCTCGGAGTGAATACGGGGCAGGACGGACTGTTCTGGTTGCGCACAATAAAGAAGCTGCACCCCAATACGCCCATGGTGCTCATCACAGCCTATGCCGACGTACAGCTGGCTGTGAACGGACTGAAGTATGGAGCAGCCGACTTTGTCACCAAACCTTGGGACAACGACAAGCTGATAGGCGTTCTGCGTGATGCCATAGACAGCAATCGCGAGGTGGTGCCGCTCGACCAGATGGAGCAGGAACACGTACAACGGGCTGTAGAACAATGTCGCGGCAACATGAGTAAGGCTGCTGAGATGCTGGGAATAACCCGACAGACGCTATACAAGAAACTTAAGAAATAAACGACTTAAGGGACAGGACCGATGGAAATTACTCCTTATTATATTATAATACTACTGGTGCTGATTATTGTCATGCTGCTGATGTGGCAATGGCGTCACCAACGGCTTCTCTCGCTAAGGGTAAGGCTGATGCGCGAGGCAATACGCAATCGCGACTTCACCTTTCGTCTGCCTGACAACCGTATGTTTCATGGTGAGCGCGACCTTCAGGCGGCTCTCAACGAAATGAGTGGCGAGATAAACCGCCTGCTTGCACGTAGCGAGGTGGAGTCGTGGCAACGGCTGACGCGTGTGCTGACTCACGAGATTATGAATGCCGTGGCTCCTATATCGAGCATAACACAAGCCTACATCAGTTCGCCTCTCGTGAAGGGAACCTCTCTTGAAGAGGGAATGCAGGCTATTCGCGACACAAGCGTCAATCTGCAGACCTTCGTAGAAAGCTATCGCAAACTGACACAACTGCAGGCTCCGCATATAGAAGATGTGAGTATAGACGGACTGACAAGAAGTCTGCGCACGCTCTATCCCTCGATTGTGTGGCACATGAATATTGGCAATAGCCAGGAACGTGTGAGTGCCGACAGCGGAATGTTGCGACAGGTTATGGTAAACCTCACGAAGAATGCAATAGAGGCTGGCGCTCGCAACATTGACCTGCGCCTGGATTATGACGACACGCGCACGCTACTGTTGGTCAGCAACGACGCTCCACACATACCGCCTAAGGAGGCACGCGAGATATTTGTGCCTTTCTTCACGACAAAACCTTCGGGTACAGGCATCGGACTGCCCCTTTCGCGACAGATGATGCTGGCGCAGGAGGGCGACCTTTGGCTTGCCGAAACACCCGTGGCAGGATTTCATACAACCTTTGTTGTGGCTGCAAATTCATATAGTTCTTGATTTGCATCATTTTGTGCGTGTTTTGATAAAATTTGGTAGGATTTTGCAAAGTCGAAATGTCATTATTGCAGATTAATGAATTAAGATTGTGTAAAACGTATAATAAAGGCCTTAATATGGTTAATTATTAAGGCTTTTTATATATTTACCTCACAAATTTTTGTTAATTTTGTGGGCAACTTTGGAGCCATAAAACCATGAAATATGGCAAAAACCAAATAACAGCAAAAATCTTATCATTTTTTATATTTATGGCAAATGTAATTAAGTTACGTAAGGGTTTGGACATCAACCTTAAGGGAAAGGCCGCCGAGCAGAAATTCCCGGTTAAGGCTACTGCCCAATATGCCCTTGTACCTGATGACTTTGTAGGCATGACCCCGAAGGTGGTAGTACGCGAAGGCGACCACGTGAAGGCTGGCGACGCTCTGTTTGTCAACAAGAAGCAGACTGACGTCAAGTTCGCCTCACCCGTGAGTGGAGTAGTGCAGGCAGTTGTCAGAGGCGACCGTCGCAAGGTATTGCGCGTTGTCGTAGAGGCTGACAAGGATCAGCAGTTTGTTGACTTCGGTCAGAAACAGGTGGCTTCGCTTGATGGCGATGCCGTAGTTAAGGCTCTGCTTGAGGCTGGATTGTTCGGCTATATCAACCAGCTGCCTTATGCTGTGTCAACAACTCCCGACCAGAAGCCTCGCGCTATCTTCGTAAGCGCTTTGCGCGACATGCCTCTCGCAGGCAACTTCGAGTTTGAACTGCAAGGCAACGAGAACAACTTCCAGACTGGTTTGACCGCTTTGTCGAAGATTGCTAAGACTTATCTCGGTATTGGTGCTCAGCAGACAAGTTCTGCCTTGACATCAGCCAAGGACGTTGAGGTGAACGTGTTCGACGGTCCTTGTCCTGCCGGTAACGTAGGCGTTCAGGTGAACAACATCGCTCCCGTCAACAAGGGCGAGGTGGTTTGGACTGTAGACCCGACTGCCGTTATCTTCTTCGGCCGACTGTTCAACACGGGCAAGGTAGACCTTCGTCGCCTTGTGGCTGTAGCTGGTAGCGAGGTGAACAATCCGGCTTATGCAGAGGTGCTCGTAGGTCAGCCCATCGCAAGTCTTCTGGAAGGCAAGCTCGCTTCAACCGAGCATGTGCGCATCATCAACGGCAACCCGTTGACTGGTCGTAAGTGTACAGCCGATGACTTCGTAGGTGGTCACACTTCAGAGATTACAGCAATTCCTGAGGGCGACAACGTAGACGAGATGTTGGGCTGGATACTTCCGCGTACCAACGACTTCTCAGTCAACCGCAGCTACTTCTCATGGCTCTTGGGCAAGAATAAGGAGTACAGCCTCGATGCCCGTGTGAAAGGTGGCGAGCGCCACATGATTATGAGTGGCGAGTACGACAAGGTGCTGCCTATGGACATCTATGGCGAATATCTCGTCAAGGCCATCATAGCTGGCGACATCGACCGCATGGAGCAGCTTGGCATCTATGAGGTGGCTCCTGAGGATTTCGCTGTGGCTGAGTTTGTAGACTCGTCAAAGCTCGAACTCCAGCACATCGTGCGTCTGGGTCTCGACATGCTCCGCAAGGAGAATGCTTAACATTTAATTTAATTACAAAGAGAAAAGTATGAATTTTCTAAGAAAATATCTTAACGACATCAAGCCGAATTTCGAGCCTAATGGAAAGCTCCACGCTTTCCGCAGCTTGTTCGACGGCTTTGAGACTTTCCTGTTTGTACCCAACCAGACATCCAAGACCGGTGTAAACATTCACGACGCCATCGACTCGAAGCGTATCATGAGCTTCGTAGTAATAGCGTTGCTTCCGGCTTTGCTGTTCGGTATGTACAACGTGGGATTCCAGAACTATAAGGCTGCCGGCGCTTTGGCTGACGCTTCGTTCTTCTCAATGTTCATCTATGGAGCATTGCAGGTGCTTCCTAAAATCATCGTCAGCTACGTAGTTGGTCTCGGCATCGAGTTTGCCTGGGCACAATGGAAGGGCGAGGAGATTCAGGAGGGCTTCCTCGTTTCGGGTATCATCATCCCGCTCATCATCCCCGTAGGCTGTCCGTTGTGGGCACTTGCCATAGCCGTAGCCTTTGCCGTAGTTATCGGTAAGGAGATATTCGGAGGTACCGGTATGAACATCTTCAACGTGGCTCTCGTTACACGTGCGTTCCTCTTCTTCTCTTATCCTACCAAGATGAGTGGCGACGCAGTATGGGTGGCTAACGACACAATCTTCGGACTTGGCAACACTCTGCCTGATACATTCACCTGCGCTACTCCGCTTGGTGAGATTGCCCAGGGAGCAGCTGTCAACAACAGTCTTTGCGACATGATTACAGGTCTTATCCCTGGTTCAATAGGCGAGACAAGCGTTATCGCTATTGCTATTGGTGCTGTCATCCTGCTTTGGACTGGCATCGCTTCATGGCGCACTATGCTCAGCGTGTTCGTTGGTGGTGCTGTAGCAGCCTACACATTCGAGGCTCTCGGCATGACTCCTATCGCATGGTATGAGCACATCGTATTGGGTGGCTTCTGCTTTGGTGCTGTATTCATGGCTACCGACCCCGTTACCTCAGCCCGCACACAATGCGGACAGTACTGGTATGGCGCTATCATCGGCATTATGGCTGTCATCATCCGCGTTATGAACCCTGGTTATCCAGAGGGTATGATGCTCGCCATCCTCTTCATGAACATGTTCGCTCCGCTCATCGACTACTGTGTAGTACAGAAGAACATCTCTAAGCGAATGAAACGTTTGACCAACAAATAACTTTTTGGGAATATGGAAGAAACAAAGAAGAAAGGACTGAACACCAGTTCAAACTCCTATACAATCGTATATTCTGTAGTTATCGTAGTTATCGTTGCGTTCTTGCTTGCCTTCGTGTCTTCTACACTTAAGCCGCAGCAGGACGAGAACGTGGCTCTCGATAAGAAGAAGCAGATTCTCGCAGCTCTCAATATCCGCGACATCGACGGAGCTGAGGCTACAGACAAATATAATAAGGTGATTACTGCCGACGAAATCATCAACCGCGAAGGTGAAGTGATTGAGCAGGGCACACAGGGTGGCACTAAGGCAGGATTTCTCTGCAATAGCGCTTCGATGAAGGAAGGCAAGCTTGCTTTGTATGTTTGCAACGTTGACGGCGAGACCAAGTACGTCATACCGGTTTATGGTATGGGTCTTTGGGGTGGCATCAATGGCTATATTGCCGTAAATGCCGACAAGCAGACTGTCTATGGCGCTTACTTCAATCATGAGGGCGAGACCGCAGGTCTTGGAGCAGAAATCAAGGACTCGCGTGCTTGGCAGGATCAGTTCAAGGGTAAGCACATCTTTGCAGCAGGCAAGGAAGACGTGGCTCTCTCTGTAGTAAAGAAGAGCGAAGTAAACGATCCTACTACACAATGCGATGCCGTAACCGGTGCTACACTTACCTGTAACGGTGTGAGCGATATGCTCAAGAACTGCCTGGGTGAGTACACTAAATTCTTAACATCTAAATAAGGAGGAGGAAAAAGATTATGAGTTTGTTTTCAAAAGAGAATAAGGCTGCATTCACCAATCCTCTGAACCTCGACAACCCTATCCTCGTACAGGTGCTTGGTATCTGCTCGGCTCTTGCCGTGACATCACAGCTCAAGCCTGCTATCGTGATGGGTCTTGCCGTGACGGTGATTACAGCATTCGCCAACGTGATTATCTCAATCATCCGCAACACCATCCCTAACCGCATCCGTATCATTGTGCAGTTGGTAGTAGTTGCAGCTCTTGTTACTATCGTCAGCCAGATTCTGAAGGCTTACGTCTACGACGTGAGCGTAGAACTTTCGGTTTACGTAGGTCTTATCATCACCAACTGTATCCTCATGGGTCGTCTTGAGGCATTCGCCATGCAGAACAAGCCTTGGCCTTCATTCCTTGATGGTGTGGGCAACGGTCTTGGCTATGCTTACATCCTTGTAGCAGTAGGCGGTCTGCGCGAGCTGTTTGGTCGTGGCTCATTGCTCGGCTTCCAGCTTATCCCGCAGAGTGTTTACGATGCAGGCTATCTCAACAATGGTATGATGACAATGCCAGCCATGGCGCTCATCCTCCTGGGATGCGTAATATGGATTCATAGAGCTTACTTTTACAAAGAAAAATAATCAGAAGTAAACAATGGAACATTTAATAAGCCTTTTCTTCCGGTCCATTTTTGTGGACAACATGATATTCGCCTTCTTCCTCGGCATGTGTTCGTTCCTTGCCGTATCGAAGAATGTGAAGACTTCATTGGGACTGGGTCTTGCCGTGACATTCGTATTGCTCGTCACCGTGCCTGTCGACTATCTGTTGCAGACCAAGGTGTTGGGTCCCGACTGTCTGGTTGAGGGCGTAGACCTTTCATATCTGAGCTTCATCCTCTTTATTGCCGTTATCGCAGGTATTGTGCAGTTGGTAGAGATGGTAGTAGAGAAGTTCTCTCCGTCGCTCTATGCGGCTCTGGGTATCTTCCTTCCGCTTATCGCCGTTAACTGTGCAATCATGGGTGCTTCGCTCTTCATGCAGCAGCGCATCAATCTCGACCCGTCCAACTCGCAGTATATAGGTAGTGTTGTTGACGCTCTTGTGTACGCTCTTGGTAGCGGTATCGGCTGGACCTTGGCTATCGTAGCTATGGGTGCCATCCGCGAGAAGATGCAGTATAGCGACGTGCCAAAGCCTCTCCAGGGTCTCGGCATCACATTCATCACAGTAGGACTCATGGCTATGGCTATGATGTGCTTCTCTGGTCTTAAAATATAATAAGGAGGACTCAACGTTATGAATACATCATTTATATTTGCAAGTATCGGAGTTTTCCTTGTTGTGATACTCCTCTTGGTTGTCATCCTGCTCGTAGCTAAGAAGTTCCTTAGCCCGAGTGGTAATGTCAACATCGAAATCAATGGCGACAAGACCATCAACGTACCCCAGGGTTCTTCGTTGATGACTACACTCAACGAGAATGGTATCTTCCTGCCTTCTGCCTGCGGCGGTAAGGCAAGCTGCGGCCAATGTAAGGTTCAGGTGCTTGAAGGTGGTGGCGAGATTCTCGACTCTGAGAAGCCTCACTTCACACGCAAGCAGATCAAGGACAACTGGCGTCTGGGATGCCAATGCAAGGTTAAGTCGGACATGAAGATCAAGGTGCCCGATTCGGTTATGGGTGTTAAGGAATGGGAGTGCGAGGTCATCTCGAACAAGAACGTTTCTTCATTCATCAAGGAGTTCAAGGTTGCCTTGCCTCCGGGCGAGCACATGGACTTCGTTCCTGGTTCTTATGCACAGATCAAGATTCCTGCATACGACTGCATCGACTACGACAAGGACTTCGACAAGGATCTTATCGGCAAGGAGTACATCGGAACATGGGAGAAGTTCAACATCTTCTCGCTTAAGGCTCACAATCCAGAGCCGACAGTACGTGCTTACTCTATGGCAAACTATCCTGACGAGGGTGACATCATCACACTTACCGTGCGTATTGCCACTACTCCGTTCCTGCCACGTCCGCAGGTTGGATTCCAGAACGTTCCTACAGGTATCGCTTCTTCATATATCTTCTCTTTGAAGCCGGGTGACAAGGTTATGATGTCAGGTCCTTATGGCGACTTCCATCCTAACTTCACTTCAGGTAAGGAGATGATTTGGATTGGTGGTGGTGCAGGTATGGCTCCTCTGCGTGCTCAGATCATGCACATGACCAAGACTCTTCACACTCGCGACCGTGAGCTCCACTTCTTCTATGGCGCACGTGCTCTTGGTGAAGCCTTCTTCCTTGAGGACTTCTGGGAACTGGAGAAGGAATATCCTAACTTCCACTTCCACCTCTCTCTCGACCGCAAGGACCCTGTTGCCGATGCTCAGGGCGTGAAGTATTACGAAGGATTTGCAGTAAACTGTATCCGCGATACATACTTGAAGGACCACGAGGCTCCAGAGGATTGCGAGTACTATCTCTGCGGACCTCCTATGCTCATCAAGACAGTTACCGACTACCTCGATTCGCTCGGCGTAGACCCAGAGAGCATTATGTACGACAATTTCGGATAAATCCAATATACCGGAATAAACTTATATTGAACATTGACAAAGCCACTGATTTTCAGTGGCTTTGTTGTTGAAAGTGCGACAAGCATTAAGCCAAAACGCACAAGGCAACCACAAAAATATTCATGATTGTGGTTGCCTTGTGCGTTTTTTTATGTAATTTTAATTGTCGGCAGTCGGATTAAGCCATCCGCCTATCAGATTGATTATTTCCTGGCGTCTAGGCTGAGGGAAGGACAGTATGCGTGTGCTGTGCGAGCCTCCTTTGAGCATGTAGACATGGAGGTTTTGCTTGTTCTTGGTGAAGGGTAGACCGTAGACGCCCGATGCGCTCCATGGGTCGATGTCGCCATAGATGTACACCATTTTGGGGTCGTTGTGTGTGAGGTAGTCTACGGTGTGACGGTAGAGTGCCGGTTCGAAACGGGTGTCTTCGGTGCCCTTAGGCAGCATGAGACGTCGTAGATAGCCCTTGGCTGTCTTGATGCTGAGATATTTCTTGAAGGGCTTAGTGTAGTAGCCGTAATAGCCCAGCTCTCGGGCAGCCTGCACATTAAACGATATTAAGGTGTTCTGATTTGCGAAATAGTTGGGTTCGCACATGTTTATCCAATAGTCAAACACCTGTCGGTCGGTAGCGGTGGCTGTAGGAATCTTGTTGATGTCGTAGCCCCACTGCCAGAAGGCAAACGCATACTCAAGCACCGAGAAGTCGAAAATCTCGTCTATGGGCGCATTGAATGTGTAGTGCTGCTTGCGGCAATATTCGTCGAGCATTGGCAGTAGCGTAGCTTTACGCTTGAATAGGAGCAGCTGGAAGTCGAGCACCTTTTGGCGGTTTTCTTTGGTAGAGACCTTGTGCTGCAGAAATTTCTCGTGTCGGCCGTCTTCCACGCTTCTGTTCAATGGAGCCACGTATGGCACAGATATGTCTACGTCGTCGGGGAAGTAGGAGCGATAGAACATGGTGGTCTGTCCGCCCTTGCTGATGCCCGTAGCTATCCATTTGCCCTTGTACATAGTGCGCAGAGTCTGGTTGACGTGATGAAGGTCGTAGAGCGAGTTCTCCACGGTCAGATACTGCCAGAGGCATGGTGTAGGCATCGACTTATCGAAGTAGCGGTATTCTACCAATACGATGTTGGTATTGAATATTTCGGACAATTCCTCGATATAGCCTTCGCGCAATCCGTAGTTGGCGTTATAGCCTTCTGTGACGAGTACCGTTGGACGGTCGAATCCGCGGTGGCACAATATTACTCGCTGCTCGAAATTGCCTTTGGAGGCATCCTTGGCATCGAGCAGTTGTTTGATGAAGAAAACGTACTTCTCCTGAAAGTGCTTGCTCTTCAAGGTCTCCAAATTGCTCACTCCGGGCAGCGATGCCAGCCGCTTGCCTACCTCGCCCAGGCTGGCAGCTATAATCTGCAATGGCAATACGAGCAATAGCATCAGCCATAGGGCTGACTTCATAATAGATGATGATTTTTTCATAGTTATAGTTTTATTATAATGAAATTTTACAATCTGTTGTTTTACAATCTATTATTGCTTTTGTTTCTCAGCTGCTATTGGCAGGTAAATCTTCTGCAATACCTCTTCATACTCCTTGCGGCAGCAGCTCTGGGCTGTGATACCTCCACCCGCTTTGAACGCCATGCCCTGAGCGCCTTGCTCAACAAACCTTATCATTACGGCAGAGTTCAGACATCCGTCGTTGTAGATGCCCATAACGCCGGTGTAGTATTCACGGTGGTAGTTCTCAGCTTCATGTATTATCTCCACGGTCTTCTTCTTTGGTGCGCCCGTGATTGAACCTGCCGGCAGCTGTGCGGCTATTATGTCGCCCAGATGCAGGTGATAGTCGTGGGGCAACAGTCCGCTTATTTCGGAGCTGGTTTGCAGAATGTCGCCCTTATTGGTGTGGAGTGTGTCGATGTAGCGATAGCGGTCTACCCTTACTCCGGAGGCCACACGGCTCAGGTCGTTGCGTATGAGGTCTACGATAGTGGCGTGCTCGGCAGCCTCCTTCTTGTCGTCCATCAGTTCTTGCCTGGCATTGGGCAGCGAGGCGTCGATGGTGCCCTTCATGGGGTAGGAGTAGATGCGTCTGTCTTTGATCCTGAGAAAACTCTCGGGCGAGAAGCATACGAAGCGTTTGCCCCTATTCTCGTCGCCCCTTAGCAGAAGCTTGTATTTGCCTTTGGAATGACGAAAGATGTCCTCAAGCGTGAGATTGCAGCTTACGTGTACCTTGCAGGTGAGATTGGCGAGATAGCTGTTGCCAGCCAGCATGTTGCCCTTGATGATGTTGAAGCTTCGCTCATAACTCTCGTAAGTAGGCGCATCTATGTCCCAACGAATGGCGGAGGGTATGGCGTGCTTGTCGATGTCTGTATAGCCAGCATTACTCATCCCTTCAAAGTCGTATAGACATTCCTCTGGATCAATATCCTTCAGCCGTCGGATGTAGGCGTCGTCGCCGTCGTAGTTGATTACAAAGAGGAAGGGCGCGCCCTCCATGGCCAGAAGGTTTATGTTGTTGATTATTTCCTGTTTCATACTCTAAGCGAGGCTTATCTCCTCCAAATCGTCAGGTACAACAATCTTTCGCTTGAAGTTCTCGGCAGCCTCCTTTGTGTAGCTCTCTCGGCGTGTGGAGAGTGTCTTCTCCTCGGTATGATACAATATGAGATTCTTTATGTCAAGTTCGGCAGCAAGTCGGCCAGCATCAAGAGCTGTGCTGTGACATTTCTCGTAAGGCTTGAATGTGTCGCGCTGGGCATACAGGCAGAACGCCTCGCACATCATCCAGTCGGCATGCTCTACGTAGGGGCGGTTGATCTGATTGTATGGCTCGTCACCAAGACACGCCACAACAGTAGCGTCTGGCAGCTGTGCACGAAATCCATATTGCTTCTCTTTGGTAGAATGAATGTCGAAACAAGTGAGGCGTATGTCTCCTGCTTCGAAACTCTCTCCGTCGGTAAGTAGATAAAAGACAACACGTTCGGCTACTTTGTTCAATTGTTTCTTAGTCAGTATCATATCGATTATAGTGTGTACTACCTTCATCACCTTGTCGTTGCCATAGACGTGCAAATGGCCCTCGTAGCCCTTACATTGTGCTACCATACGTATCACCCATATTACGCCCAACACGTGGTCAGTATGGGCGTGGGTAACGAACAGATGATGGATGTCAGAAATTGGGAGACCGACTTTGCGCAACTGGGTGAGAATGCCGTTGCCGCCACCTGCATCAACAAGCAGCCTGGTGGTGGCGGTAGAGAGCACAAAACAAGTATTGTAGATATGGGAAACTGTGGCGCTGCCCGTGCCGAGCATCGTTATCTTATTCATTGTAAATGGCTATCTTTATTACTCCCTCTTCTTTGTTCTCAAATATGCGATAAGCCTCATCTATACTACTCAGAGGAAAGCGATGGGTGATGAGTGGGGTAGTGTCAATCTTGCCCTGCTCTATAAGCTGTAGCACCTCCTCGCAGTCGCATCCGTCAACTCCTCCAGTCTTGAATGTGAGGTTCTTGCCATACATATCGGGCAAAGGCAGAATCTGCGCCTCGTCGTATAGGGCTACAACCGTAACTATGGCATTAGGACGTGCACATTGCCAAGCCAACTGGAATGTGGTCTTAGCTCCAGCCACCTCCAGCACACGGTCAGCTCCGCCATGGTCGCTATTCTTCAGCACGAAGTCGCGGCACTCGTCGGGAGTTGTGAGCAACACCTCGGGATAATGCTCCTTGACGAAGTTGCGGCGCTCCTCTGAGGGTTCGCACACTATTATGCGCTTGGGGTGCTTGAGCATTACGCAAAGCAGAGTGCAGATGCCTGTAGGTCCGGCACCAATTATCAGGACTGTGTCCTCCTTGCTGATTTCGCTAATGCGTGCAGCCCAGAAGCCCGTGGCAAGCACGTCGCCTACGAAGAGGGCCTGCTCGTCGGTAACGCTATCCGGAATACGGTTGAGTCCTTGCGTAGCCAACGGCACACGTACATATTCCGTCTGTCCTCCGTCAATACGGCATCCGAGAGCCCATCCGCCATGAGGCGAGGAGCAGTTGTTGACGTAGCCATGCTTGCAATAGAAGCATTCGCCACAGAAAGTCTCCACATTTACCGTAACGCGGTCGCCGGGCTTTACGCCCTTAACGTCGCTACCTATCTGTTCTACCACGCCCACCATCTCGTGTCCTACGGTAATGCCCTTTACGGCACGTGGCACGCTTCCGTGCTTGATGTGTAGGTCGCTCGTGCAGATGCTGCCAAGTGTTACGCGCACGATGGCGTCGGTAGACTCTTGAAGTTCAGGTTTCGGCTTGTCTGTTAATGCGAACTTGCCCTTCTCTATATAAGTGTATGCTTTCATAATGTAGTAAGTCGTGTATGCATGTTTACTTTGTTACGGGCATTCTGTTCTTAACCCAATCGTTATAACCGCCATCCAGTTCGATCACCTTGAATCCGTTCTTTACAAGTATCCGGGCTGCGTTCTTGCTTCGCTTTCCGCTTCTGCAGTTTACGGCAATGATATGGTTCTTCGGAAGCATAGCGACAGCCTTGCTCTCAAAATCGTTCTTGAGCACATCTATGTTTCGTGTCTTGGCAATATGTCCTTCAGCAAATTCTTCTGCCGTACGTACGTCGAGTCGTACGATAGCAGTATCCTCAATAGCCTTGGCGTATTCTTTTACCGTAAGGCTCTTGAATCCTTCTGTTTGAGCGCTACAGCCAAACAGGCTGCAAAGCATTGTGATTATTCCCATAAGTCGTTTCATATATTACTTTTTAAGTTAGTCGATTCGTAGATGCAAAGGTACAAATTAATAATGAGTTGAGTCAATTTACATAGAAAAGTTATTTATGGCGAGTCTAAGAATGTTATGAAAGGCTCTTTTCTGAAAGGAAATTAGTAATTTTGCAGTCTGAAAGTATAAGATATACAGTTTTTTGCAGATAAAATGATAGATTTAGTACAGAATATTTTAGTTCAGGTTAGCGATTTCCTTTGGTCGTATATCATCATTACGGTTTTGATATGCTGTGCCGTGTTTTTCACTTTGCGTACTCGTTTTGTTCAGTTCCGTCTCATCAGGGAGATGGTCAGACTGCTGCTGCATCCCGACAAGGTACAGCCAGATGAGATAGGCGAGGACGAATTGTCGATGGATGTTAAGGTGGATGGCGAGATGAAGCACATATCTTCGTTTCAGGCATTCGTTGTGGCGTTGGCAAGCAGAATAGGTACGGGCAATCTTGCAGGCGTAGCCACCGCCATAAGCATAGGCGGACCTGGAGCCGTGTTCTGGATGTGGATGCTGGCCTTGCTGGGCTCGTCGTCGGCATTTATCGAGTCGACGCTTGCCCAATTGTATAAGCGCAAAGGCAAGACTTCCTTCTATGGCGGACCAGCCTATTACATGAAGTACGGACTGGGCAAGGGATGGATGGGCATTCTCTTTGCCGTATTGATGATCATCACGTTCGGTTTCGCCTATAATTCCGTTCAGAGCAACACCATTTGTCTGGCTTGGCAGAAGGCTTTCGGCATAGATCCTGCCACTATGGGCATAGTGCTCACGGCACTCACCTTGCTCATCATCTTCGGCGGCATTCATAGAGTGGCAAAGTTTTCCTCAACGGTTGTCCCCGTAATGGCTGTCGTCTATCTTCTGATAGCCATAGGAGTGGTGGTTTGGAACATCAGCTCTTTGCCTAAGGTGCTGCTTACCATTGTAGAGAACGCTTTCGGATTCAATCAGGCTGCGGGCGGAGTGCTTGGCGTGACCATAATACAGGGTGTCAAGCGAGGCTTGTTCAGCAACGAGGCGGGCGAGGGTAGTGCACCTAATGCGGCTGCCGTGGCTACTGTGAGCCATCCCGTTAAGCAAGGATTGATACAGGCCTTGGGCGTGTTCACGGATACCTTGGTGGTATGTTCTTGTACGGCATTCATCATACTTGTTAGTGGGGTGGACGTGACAGCCTCCAACGGCATACAACTCACCCAGGATGCCTTGACCCACGAAATCGGAAGTATAGGCAATCCCTTCGTGGCTGTGATGATATGGCTCTTTGCATTCAGCAGCATCATCGGCAACTACTATTATGGTGAGACCAACGTCAGGTACATCAAGGATACAAAGCTTGGCGTGTTTGTCTATCGTCTTGCCGTGGCGGCTATGGTGATGACGGGAGCCGTGGTGTCGCTTGATTTTGCATGGAGCCTTGCCGACATCACGATGGCGCTTCTCACCCTCTGCAATCTTGTGGCAATAGTCATGCTCTCGCGCCAAGCCGTTTTCTTGCTGCAGGACTATCGCCAACAGAAGAAGGAAGGCAAGAATCCTGTGTTCAGCAAGGACAAGATGCCGGAGATTGCAGACAAGCTTGAGGCGTGGTAATGTTTTTTACCTCTCGTACAGCTCTGTATTACTTGATAAATTCTCTTACGAAATGCGGATTTTTCGAGTCGCCTAATTGCGGAGCGTATTCAAAGCCTTCGTAGCTGAAAGCGGAGAGTTCTTCGGGAGTGACGAGGCGGTTGTTAAGAATGAAGCGTACCATAGCTCCGCGGCACGACTTAGCCCATACAGCCTGCATCTTCAGTCTGCCGTCTTTCTGCCGCACATAGAAGAGAGGTTGCACGACCGTCACTTCCTTGCATACCCTCTTCCAGTCGAACAGGTGTTCATATTCCTCGGTGGAGAGATGCAGTAGGATGCCGTCGTCTGCCTTGACGCTATCAATAAGCACATCTGTCAGCCTGTTCTTCCAAAACTGATTGATGGGCCTGTCGTTTGTGGCTTCGAGTGTGACGCAATGCTCCATACGATAGGGCACGATGCCGTCCATAGGGCGAAGCAGACCATATAGGAAACACGTTATCCAAAGATGCTTCTGGGCGTACTCCAATGCCTCGTCGCTCAAGGTGCCGGCTCGTAGATGCTTGTATGCCTGACCGTTGTAGGCAAGTAGGGCTGGCATCTTCTCGGCTGCCATAAAGTTCTGGTAGCGTATCCAGTTTTCAGCCGCTATCTTCTTGCTGCAATCCAGCTGCCTAGCCAAATCCTCTACGTCCATCCTTGCCATTTCCGCAGCCAATGTGTCTGCCACGCTCTGGAAGAGTGGGGTAGACACAGCTTTCCTGTCCGTCTTGCCGAACATTATCTTGGCGTTTGCTAATAATATCTGCATGTTGTATTTTTGCTTGTAATTTTCAATCACTAAATACATCTCGTATTATAGAGATAATTCCAGACTTCTTGAGCAGGTCTTTTCAATCTGATGATGGGATCAATGAAATATAACTTTCCATCTTCATCGCAAAGTACATTGTCACTAAGGTTCGAAATATCCGTAATTGCCAAATATTCATTCCCATAGAAATATTTGTCTTCCTTTGATAATCCCAATACATTTCGAAGATAATCATCTATCATATTTTGGGTAGGAACTCTAAACATGGAAGATATGTTCTTTTGCTGCAAGACGATTCTGATACCTTTAATGTCTTCAGATATTCCTATGAATCGGTATCTTGTATTAGGAAATAATATGTTGTGTATCAGATGCTCATATATAATATCCTCTGGATGAGTCTGTTTCAAAGGAGCCTTGGAAAATGGAGATTTCATCTTTGTGAAGACACTTCCGTCCTTGCTCAAAAAGACAACACTCTCTCCTGTTGGAATCATTCGTCGATTGCCGAATTTATCCCAATCAGCCTTATCTATGTATAAGTTGTTCTCTTTGGCAATACTGATCAACCTATTACATTCCTCTTCCTCAGCAGTTCGCGAGCTTTGCCTGTTATTTCCATATCGTTGAGTGGATATCCCAGTCTCAAACACTCGAATATCGCTTCGGTCGCTATCTGCCTGTACTTTTTGCTCACGCTCATAAGATATTGTAGAGCTGTTTGACCGCTTACCAAATATATAGTTGATAATTTTTCTTCCATAATTCTCCATTCTAATGATTTTTGTGCAAAAATACACCATTTATTTCGAAATAACCAACTTTTAGCGATATTTATCATGTTACTATCCGAACTTGTGAAAGTTATGCTTGCGTCTCCATCTAACTCGCAATCTGCAAGTATGCAGGATAGTTATTAGGCGAAAGCTGGGTCGCATGGGAAGAAAAAGAATGGAACTATGCTCTTCAAGATTCTCCATACGGGCACTTGGGCTGGTTCTCCAAGATTCTATATCAATTATGGCTATTTATATTTCTTTATTTCTTTCATAAGTTCTGTTTGCGTATGATAAATTTTATCTAAATAATCGTTTGGAATATATTTACTATCTTCATTGCAAAAATACAAAATTTTTATGCCATGTTTTTTACATAACTCATATTTGATCTTATCTCGAACAAGTATTTCTTCCAAATTATCAAATGCCCTTTTACCTTTCTTTACTATACCAAAATGTTGGAGTTCTTGACATTCAATTGCAAGGTTGTATTCTGGAAGATAAAAATCAAGGTAAAGAAAAGATTTATACTTAAGCCATTCAAATGTCTTTTGATGAACCTGATCGATTTCTTTTATTTCCAACATTCTCCATATTCTTAATTCCATTTTAGAAGCATTGCATTTTGGGCAGCCACATCCCGACAAATGCGAAGTTGGGTCTTGGCTGAACAATAAATTGTGCTTTTTGCATATAATGTCAACTTTATAATTCCCATTTATATAATTAACTTTAGAATAATCATATCTGTTTCCATGAACATAAATAGCCTTTTCTATGAATTCTTCCGTAGTCATAGACATTTCTTTGCTCATCTTGTCTCTTGAACATGCAACACATCCCATAGCATAAGTTAAATGGTACATAGGAGGTAAGGTGAACTCCCCATGTTCTGGACAAATTATTGTAATAGGAGTTCTATAATCTCGATATTTCATCAGAGAGTAATCAAATTTATTACCATATTTGACACGTGCTCTTTCTAAAAATACCATCTCGGAAATTGGCAGATTATTCGCACATATTGGACATCCTTTTCCACTAAGATGCTCAGATGCAGCCTGTTCAAAATCCCCGTGTTCAGGGCAAGTTATGATTACTTTATTTTTACCATATGTATAGATGGTTTTAGAGTAATCATATTTATTCCCATGAATGATTTTAGATTGCTGTATATATTCCTCTGTAGTTCTATTACGACCACAACATTTAGGACATTTTGCCCCGTAACGATGAAGAATAGGTAATTGAAAGAAAGATCCATGTTCAGGGCATATAATCTCTATTTCGGTATTGCTATTGATATATACAGATTTGGAATAATCATAATTCTCTGTGTGGGATTTCCTTGAATCCTCAATAAATTTCTTTATTCCGATACGCCTATTGTTGGAACTTTTTAAGCGTCCACATTCGTAACATCCACATTTTTGATTTATATGACTATTTGGTTGTTGCTTGAATTCTCCATGAATAGGACAAATGATAGTTACTTCTGTATCGGCATTTTTATAGTCAACCTTTGAATAGTCATATTTGTCACCATGAACCAATTTGGCTTCCTTAATAAACTTCTCTCTTGATTTTCGAAGTTTATTGCCCGTCATTACGTAACCACATTTTTCACAGCCATATTCCATGTGAATATGTGAATATGGCACTTGTTCAAAATATCCATGAATAGGACATCCTATAATTACCTTTGTATCCATATTCTTATAAACAACACGACTATAATCATATTTTCCCTTATGGACTTCATTAGCTATTCGAACGAATTCCTTCTGAGTCATTGCTCGTCTTTTTGCATTCTTGATAATTCCACATTTTCTACAACCTTTTCCCGCCATGTGGTCGGCTGGGGTTTGTTCAAAAACACCATGCTCTGGACAAATTATTTTTACCTTGACAGAATTCTTTTGATAATTAACCAATGAATAATCATACTTGTTTCCATGTTTTACTACGGCACGTTTAACAAAATCTTGTTTTGTTAGTTTGTTCGACATAATTATTATGATTATGATAATTTATAGAATCGGTTCACACTTTTATCTTTTGGACTTATTTCGTTTTCGATTTTCATCTATTGTCAAAATCCGCAAGTGAGAATGCGAGTTATGATATTGAATAAAGCTATCAGTAAGTTCAGAATCCGTAAACTTTGTTATTTCCGATCCGTCTTCTGTCTCATTTATCTTAGAATAAATATATTCTTCTCCACCATTTAGTTTAACCCAATTATTTACAAGAACGACAAAGTCCATATCGTAATGATCAACTTCAGCTTCATCAGGACTGGCAATTATATGTCCGCTCAAGTCACTAATTGTTGGATAAACATGGTTAAATTTGTACTTAGTAACTATGTCTTCAACAGCTCTTCTGCATGCGTCCGATATTTCATCAATCTTTTTTCTAGGCCAAATGCAATTAATGTATGAAATGTCTGTTTTTGTTCCATCTTCTCTTTTAATCCAAAATTGCAGATTCTTCCGATACTTCTTTGATTTTCTTACATAAACCTCAACAATCTTCTTTCCTTTTAACTTGTGGCTTTTAGCTAACTGAATAAAGAAATCTATCATAAACTTCTCATCAACCATATTTAACCTATCACCATCCTTGTATGAATTAAGTATTTCCTTACATCTTTCAGCCAAACTTTTTTTAGTGAAAAATGTTTTATTTTGAATTGTAATAACAAACTTTACCATATAAAAATGCTTTTAATTTTTACAAAATATTATACCTCTATTGCCTTCTACACTATATACTATAAAATAGTATTTCGCTTGCTTATCTTGCCATTACGACGATTGCCAGAGCCATGGTCAACACTATTAATGTGAGTATCCATCTTACCTTCAAGGTTGCTTTTAGAATACGTTCAAGCATAGGAGCCAAAGCACCGTCTTTACCAAATGGCGCTTCACCGCTACGCAGCTGTTGGGTTGCTTTCTTGTAGTCTATTCCCAAATTGTCCATATTATAAGAACTGTATTAAACTATTATTATTATAGTCTGACACAGTTTATTTTACACTCTCTTAAAGGAGAACGCAAAATGTTCATTTGCGCTCTCTTCTCCTCCTTGTTTTTCGGCGTTATTCAAACATCTACGATATGCTCCGCACCTAATTGTTTAAGCCCACATATTTAAAGTATTCAATTAAAAATTAACGAACATATTTCAATTCGTTACTGTTTATATGGATAGAGCTACCATCCATATATTCTATATAGATGTCTGTTAGTACAAGCTTCTTAGCAGAATAATTGTACCAAAGACAATCCCAATATGTTCCGTAACCATAAGTCGCTCCTGGCTTTATAGGGCCAGTAACCTTACCACCACCTTCAATGGTTCCACGAGCTTCACATGAAACTGGGTCACCCACTGCATTTATAGGATAGCCACTCCAGTTTAAATATTTTATAGTCTTATTAGATACATTCTTCCATACAAGATGAGCGTCTACACCGCCAGCACTATTCGGAGATGATAGATAAGCCTTCTTTATCTTTATCGTATTTTTTAACAGGTCTATTCTCTTAGCTCTCTTAAGACTATCCTGTCTCTTGGTTTCTGCTGCATCTATAGCGGTGAGAGAATCAAGTCTTTCTTTATCAGCCTCACTATTAGAAGTTGACTCTGTTTTATAAGAAGATGTTTGATTATTATCAGAACAATCTTTTAGTATACAAATACAAAAGAGAAAAATAATCAAAGAAATTAGTAATACAAAAGCTAATGGGAAGGTTGTAGGTTTTTCCCCGGTATTGTTGCTTTCAATCTTATTATTTGAAGAATAAGGAACTTGTTTGTTATCAAATTCCATGCTTTTCTCTTCCTCTACTTGAGGCATTTGAGCATTAACCTTATCTTGTCTTTCTGCCTCTTTTTGCTTCATCTTGTTTTCTTCTTCTTTGCGTTTCTTTTCGGCCTTCCATTCTAAGAATTCCTCAAACTCTTTCTTTTCTTCTTCTGTCATAATAATTATTATTAGAATTATGTAAAATAAAATAGAAATTTCATAAAGAATGACATTCTTTATGTAATCTTCTACTTTTCTTGCTGTTTTGGGATATACATTTGATACAAAATAGAATACATAACCAGCAATGTAACTATAATATTACAAAGCGTTTCACATATCATCAAGATTCTTCTGATGATTTTTCTTATATACTGGAATGTAATTGATTCTATCAGTATATGACATTTTTACTTGATAATCATCATCTCGTTCAATAATTATTAATGTAATGATACCTTTGTTGCTTTGAAAAGAGCATGATGAAACAAACGAACCTACCAGTGGAGATTCATATGTTGCCTCATTATGTTTCTCGTGAAGCAAAGACTCCAGTTTATCATATAGCTCTTTCGCATCTTCTTCTTTGAAGAAACTATGATTCCTAAGACATCACCAAATTTTTGAGAGCTTTTTTGTGTTAAAATAAGCA